>WNFR01009222.1_pt1 | contig 19256 bp, 20 predicted proteins | sample 5400221 | NCBI WGS metagenome assembly WNFR01 (sample SAMN13153357, study PRJNA577476) | soil metagenome | isolation source: 40 cm soil under Madrone tree | place: USA:California | collected 2016-06-14 | reverse complement strand
GGAACATCGCCGCGCTGCCAGCCGGCGAACAGTCCGTTGATCTTTTGCTCAATCTGATCGGGATTCACGTCCCCGACGATGATCAGGGTAGCGTTGTTCGGCTTGAAGTTGCTCTGGTAGTACGACTGGAGATCTGCTGTGGTGAGTGACTTCACCGAGGTTTCGGTGCCGATCAGTGGAACCCCGTAAGGATGTGCGCTGCCGTAGATAATTGCCGGAAATACGATATTGGCGATCGCTGGTCCCTGATCCCTGAGCTGAAGCAGCTCCGTCAGACGATTCTTTCTTATCCGCTCGAATTCGTTCGCTGGAAACGATGGATGAAGTGCGACATCGGCGAATAGGGCCAGAGCGCTATCCAGCTGTGCGGTGGGAGTGTGAAGCGACAGCGTGCTTGATTCCCAGCTGCTCGTTGGAGAAAGATTGATTCCCAGAAAGGCGATCTGATCGGCGATGTCCAGACTCTTACGCGTAGTCGTCCCTTCGCGCAGCATCTGGGCGGTAAGGTTCGCTATTCCGGTCTTTCCCACCGGGTCGGCCGTCCCGCCACTTCCGACCAGAAGGACGAAATCCGCGAGGGGAAGCTCATGCTGCTCGACGATCAGCAGCTTCAGCCCGTTCAGCAGCTGTCGCGTGACAATAGGAGGAAGCGCAACCCGTGGTGGCGGTCCCAGCTCCGGTGGCCTGGTCCGGTCAAATGTCCCCTGCGCAGTGGCAACCGACTGGACAGCAAGCAGAGCCACCACGCTCAGCGTGCCCGTTTTTCCAAGGGCGCTCATCGACCACCTCCGCTCGCGGTTAACATCATGTCCTTCTTTCCCTCCGGAACGACGGTGAGGACGATCTTCGGGCGTCCGAGATATGTTTTGGCAACCCGCTGTACGTCGGCTGCGGTCACCCGCTCGTAGCGCGCCGCATCCTGCTGCACGAAATCAGGGTTGCCGACGAAATAGTTGTACGAGTTGAGCACTTCGGCCTTGCCGAGTACACTCGCAAGCCGGTTGAGGAAGCTCGCCTTGTACAGGTTCTGCGCACGCTGCAGCTCACGAGGCGTTACGCCATTGCTGATGACATTGGCGATTTCCGCCTCGACGATCCGGTCGATATCCGCGACTTTTTGACCAGGTTTCGGAGTGACATCGATCTGGAATTTTCCATCGAGACGTGAGCCGTCCTGGAACGCACTCACGTTCTGCGCAATCTGCAGCTCGTAAACGAGCTTCTTGTACAGACGTGAGTTCTTGTCATTGGCGACGACTTGCGCGAGGATGTCGAGGGCGGCGTCGTCTTTGGAGAATCCCTTTACCGAGTGCCATGTGTAGAAAAGGCGCGGCAGCTGGACCTTGTCCTCGAGCACGAGGAACGTGTCACGGGGAATCACGACGGCAGGAACGGTAACTCTCCTCTTCACTTCCGGGCCACGCGGGATGCTCCCGAAGTACTGCGCAACGAGCTTTTTCGCCGTCGCTGGATCAAAATCGCCGGCGATGGTCAGCGTTGCATTGTTCGGCGCATAGTAAGTCTTGAAGAAGTTCTGCACATCGGCCAGCGATGCGGCACTGAGGTCGGTCATCGACCCGATTACCGGCCACGAATAGGGGTGAGCTCTCGGGTAAAGCGCGGCCAGAATGACTTCATCGGCCCGTCCGTACGGAACGTTGTCGACACGCTGTCGCCTTTCGTTCTTCACGACGTCGCGCTGCAGGTTGACCTTGGCGAGATCCATCGTTGGCAGCAGGAATCCCATCCTGTCCGAATCGAGCCACAAGGCCAGCGCTAGTGCGTTCGACGGAAGGGTCTCGTAGTAGTTCGTGCGGTCTTCCGTCGTAGAGCCGTTGTTGTTGGCACCCGCTGATTCGAGTAGCTGATCGAAGGCACCGACCGGCACATGTTGCGACCCCATGAACATGATGTGTTCGAACAGGTGGGCGAACCCAGTCCTTCCGATCTGCTCGTCACCCGATCCAACGTGATACCACGTGTCGACCGCAACGATCGGCGTCGAGTGGTCCTCGTGCAGAATGACTTCGAGGCCGTTTGGTAGCTTGTACTTCTCGAACTGGATGCGAGGGGTGGTTTGTGCGCCGGCGCTCAGCGCGAGGTGGCTGCCCAACATTAAGTAGCACAACGCCACTAAAGGAATTCTTTTCACAACTTCCTCTCGAAAAAGAATGCGAGCGGGGCCTTGAGCGATTCGCTAAAGATATACTTCCAGCGTGCTTCCCGGTTCGGCGAGATCGGACTGGTGCGAGTCGGAGATGTGTACGGTGTAAAACCGAAGCGTCTGGCCAGGATCCGCAGCCGCAGCATATGGAATGGATCGCTGACCAACAGCGCGGTCTGCAGCCCACGCGCTTCGAGCATGCCGGCAACAGCGCGCATCGATTCACTCGTCGTGCGCCCTGCATTCTCAACCAGAATGGCGCTGTCCGGAACCCCGCGCTTCCGGGCGTAGGTCCGTCCAACCGCTGCTTCGCTCGTCGTGTCGCCCGCTCCCGTACCACCAGTAAGAATGAGAAGCGACGCCAAATGACGTTTCCAGAGTTCGAGCGCGTGATCGAGCCGCGCCCGTAGAACCGGTGACGGCTTGCCAGCGTACTGCGCCGCACCCAAAACGACGATCGCCTGCGCCGGCCTTGCCTCGTCGCGCGAGCTCCAGACGAGAACCGCGGCTGCTGATATGATCCAGACCGTGAAAACCGCCACGACCACCACCGTTAGTATTCGCCGGACGATCTTTACGGCATGTTTTGCTTTTGCTTTTGCCTTCTCGCTAGCACGCTTCATTCGTAGAAGCTACGCTAGAACGCATGCCGGGTGTGAGGTTCCGGACACTCCACGGAGTATCCTCTCGCCGTGAGAGCAGCTTTGAATTCGTCCTGCACCGCCGCTTCTCCGTGCACCAGCCATATTGGTCCGAGTCGCGGAGATTTTTCTTTCACGTGACCGAGCCACGTCGTCATTTCGGTTCTGTCTGCGTGAGCGCTATAGCCATCGATCACCTCCACACGCGCGTGGAGCGGGACATCCTCGCCAAATATCTGGAGCATCGGTTGCCTCTCGACGACTCTCCGGCCAAGTGTGTGCTCAGCCTGAAATCCCACCACCAGAATCGTATTACGAGGATCGCTCGCCCCCTGAGCCAGGTGATGAAGGATTCGTCCGTTCTCCATCATCCCCGAAGCGGCAATTATCACCATTGGGCCATGAGCACGGGAAAGTGCTTTTGACTCTTCCACATCGCGCGTGTAGTGAAGCAGCTCGAAGCGGAAAACCTCTTTTGTCTTCTGGATCATTTCTTCGGAGTGATCAAAACTCTCCGGATGCATTTCGAAGACGGTCGTCGTGTCGATCGCGAGTGGACTGTCGACATAAATAGGAATGGAAGGAATGGCGCCTTCTCTGGCGAGTCCGTGAAGCACATAAATCATCTCCTGCGTACGGCCAACCGCGAAGGCGGGGATGAGAACCCGCCCTCCTCGTGCCGCGGTGTCGCGAACCACCTGGGCCAGTTGTGCCCTTGCCCCGTCGACCGACTCGTGGTCCCGATTCCCGTAAGTCGATTCCATGATCAGCGCGTCAGCACCCTCGGGCGGGATTAGATCACGGACTATCGCCAGCCCGCTTCGGCCAATGTCTCCGGAAAACACCAGCCGTTTTGTTTTTCCTCCCTCGGTGCAATCCACGAGCACGGATGCTGAGCCCAGAATATGACCGGCGTCGACGTAGCTGGCGATATGAGCCGAATCGGCAAGCATCACAGCGCACAGATCACGCGTCGCCGAGGTTGCCCAGATTGTCTTGGAGTAGCCTTCTGCAATCAGGTAGGGAAGGCGTCCGGAATGGTCGATATGAGCGTGCGAGAGGACGACGGCGTCGAGCTCCTTGATAGGTAATGGCAGCTGGCGGTTCTTGTCGGCCGCTTCGTGCCGCCTTCCCTGAAACATCCCACAATCGAGCGCGACGGTGTGCCCGTTTACATGCAGTAGATGACAGGAGCCCGTGACCTCGCGTGCGGCACCGACAAACGTTATCTCCAAACAGCTATCCTTCTGCTACTGCATCACGCTGAAACAGAATCGTGAGTCGCTGCTCGTCCTGTGACATCAGCGCCGGCTCCCATCCACCCCTGCTTCTCTCATTCAGGAGATCGGTGAGGGTGTCTTCATCCTCGCGTGTGTGTCGCGTCAGCTTGACCACTACAGCCTGGTATTCTTTCATCAGGGATTAGAGATTATGAGCCGGTGAGCGTGCACAACATCGATGCCGGAATCCCGGAACTACAATGATCGAGCGCGTCAAGGAATTCCCCTCTCTGACTATTATCCGGCATCCCCTTGTTCAGCACAAGCTGACCATCCTGCGCGACCGGCACACAGAGACCAAGCACTTCAAGGAGCTCGTGGACGAGATCGCGATGCTCATGGCTTACGAGGCGACCAGCGAACTCAGTCTCGAGCCGAGAGAGGTGGAAACGCCCCTGGAAAAGACATCAGGCTGGCACATCAGCGGCAAGAAGCTCACGCTCGTTCCGATTCTGCGTGCTGGGCTCGGCATGGTAGAGGGAATTCTTCGACTTGTGCCATCGGCGCGCGTGGGGCACATCGGACTCTACCGTGATCACAGTACTCTCCAGCCCGTCGACTATTATTTCAAGGTGCCTGGCGACACGGCTGAGCGGGATTTTTTCCTGCTCGACCCGATGCTCGCTACCGGAGGAAGCGCCGCTGCCGCAGTCACTTCGTTAAAGAGAGCCGGTGCCAACCGGATCCGATTTCTCTGTCTGGTTGCTGCACCCGAAGGGGTTCGTTTTCTCAGTGCGGCACATCCGGACGTTCAGATCTATTGCTCGGCGCTGGACCGCGAACTCAACAGCCAGGGTTACATCTTGCCGGGTTTGGGGGACGCCGGGGACAGGTTGTTCGGAACCCGCTGAGCGCTTAGCCGAACCACTCCCTTGGATTCAGCCTCTGCTGCTCAGCGGCGTCGATCACCCACTGCTGGCTCTGTTGGTCGGTGACCTCGCCTGTGACTGCCTGAAACCAGCTCGTCGCCCTCCTGAGATCGCCGATCCGTCTCCACAGCTCTCCAACCAGGTAGGTAAGGATTGCCCTTTCTTCTCTCGGAACGGCGTCGTAGGCCTGGAGCGCTTCCTCAAACATCCACGCGGCCTGCCGCCGGAAGTAGCGCTCCGCTTCGACGTCCCCCTCATCCACACAGCACCACGCGGCACGAAGTAGGAGATCGGCAATGTGACGGGGATCGAGACCTTGCCATTGCGCGACCTTCGCGGCGGCTTCGTATTTCTCCGAGCCACAGACGAGCGATGTTCGCACCGGAGCAAGCTCCTTGAGAACCTGCTGTTTGAGCACAGGGCTCATGTCTGTCGCAGCCGTAAAGTCGGCCTCTCCACCGGAGTAGCCGCATTCGCTGCACATGTGGATTAGATAGGCAAGTGGCTGGGTTCCGGCAGCACGTTCGTGGAAATCGGTCCTCTTGCCACCGAACGCGTTAGTCGAAACCACACTCTGCGATTTGAACTCGTTGTCACAAACGGGACAACGAAGCTCAATCTGACGCAGCGTTGTCATGGCGACTCCTCCTATCCGTTTTCCGAACCTCGTGGAAATAGAGAAGGAATATCTGTGCCATGATTTTGAAATCGACGCGGAGGAGATCGGCCTTGTTGAGAGTTTGGGGCGATTGTATCTTCTCGCATCGCAAAAACCGCGACTGGCTCCCCACCCCGCGACCTGGTCGTTGATGCTCATCAACCTACTGCCTGACTTCTTCGCAGTTCACAACAGTACAGACCGTGTCGCCGCCTATCTCCGCTACTTCGAAAACCACCGCCGCTTCCTAGAAGCCTACTGGCATAATTACGTCCTTGATCCAGCAGGGCCACATTTTCTGGAAGTCGTTCGCTCTGCCGCACTTGCGAGTCGCGTAGACCTCCGCACCATGCTCGAGAGAATCGACGTCGTCTCTCTGGCGAGAAATACGGAAGAGCAATGCCGGACTCTCTTCGACGTCGACACTGACATCGACGTCGTGCTCATGGTTGGAGTCGGTGCTGCCAATGCCGGCGAGCTCGTAGTCGAAGGGAAGGGAGTCGCCTTCGTTTGCCTGGAGCATTTCACCAGCGTAACAAACCCTGAAACCCAGGGTCTTGGCCTCGACCCCGAATTGATCCCGCTGTGGCTGACCCACGAGATCGCGCACACGGTCCGCTATACATCGCCAACGAGCCGTAGCGAGATGAAACAGCTGATCGACGACGCCGGCGGATACTACTCATACTGGGAGACTGGCAGGCGTGCTTCTCTCCGCGAGCTGATGATCAACGAAGGCTTGGCCACAATCGCCTCGAGAGTAATGAGCCCGGGACACGCTGCCTGGGAGTACTACGGCTACACGAGGCGGGAGTACGCGAGCGTTCGAGAACTAGAGCCGCTAATGACCCGAGCTCTGACCAACGATCTCGATCGCGCCGGACTGGGCCTACGCCTGAGATATTTGTCCGGCGGCATGAGCGACGATGCCCGAACTGTCGATCGCCACGTATTCCCGGAGCGAAGTGGTTACTTCATCGGGACGAAAATGGTCGAGCCCGCTGTCAATTCGCGCGGGCTTTCGTGGGCCATCCGTGCGAGTGCCGCCGAGATCACGTCCATTTCGAGCTCCGCAGCAGCCTCAGCCTAAGCTACTTCCCCACACAAAAAGAACTGAAGACTCGGTCGAGCACGTCCTCGACGTCCACCGATCCTATCAGCTCTTCGAGCGCACCGACCGCTGTCCGGAGATGAACCGAGGCAACGGTCGCCGGAAGCTTCTCCTCAGCCCAGGCGGTCCGGAATTGATCGACCTCTGAGCGGGCAGTGTCGATCGCCTTACGATGACGGGCTCTGGTGAGGATGGGCAGATCCGGAGCGACTTCTCCATGGCGCTCATCCAGCGTGCCGTCGATCGCCGCAAGCAAATCCTGCAGACCGGAGCCGCTCTCGGCGCTAACCGGAATTGCCAGCTGGGACGGAGTGATTTCGTCTCTCCGCGATACTAAATCAGACTTGGTGCGAACTGCGAGAACTGGTGCAGTCGAACGCTTTGTAACGAGCCGGAGCGTGTCGTCGAGGCTGCGCGAATCGTCCGCACAGGCGAGCACGATGTGGGCGTTCGCCAGGTACTCCTCGCTGACCTCGATGCCGAGGCGTTCAATCCGGTCTTCCGTTTCGCGCAGCCCGGCGGTGTCCACAAGTCGAAGCGGCCATTTGCCACTATCGATGACGGCCTCAATCGCATCACGGGTCGTACCCGGGATTTCCGTTACAATCGCCCTCGATCTGCCCAGAAGCGCATTGAACAGAGAAGATTTCCCGGCGTTCGGCGGCCCCGCGATAACGACGATTGCCCCATCCCTTATGACCTCACCAGTCGATGCGGTAGCGAGTAATGCATCGAGCGAGGTTGCAATCTTTGCGGAAGCCTGTTCAATCCTGGCTCGCGGAATCGGTCCGTCGTCTTCTTCCGGAAAATCGACGTCATAGGCGATCAGAGCCTCGAGCTCAATGAGATCGCTTCGCAGACTGAGGAGGCGACGCGAAAGCCCACCGTCGAGTTGGCCCAGAGCAGTCCGTTGCATTGTGTGTGAGCTTGCATCTATCAGATCACCAATTGCTTCCGCCTGGAGGATATCGAGCTTGCCATTGAGTACGGCTCGGCGAGTGAATTCACCGGGCAACGCCTGCCTGGCGCCCGATGAAATGAGAGCAGCGACTATTGTAGCCGGAACCAGGTAGCCGCCATGTGTCGAGAATTCTACGGTATCTTCGCCAGTGAACGATTTCGGCCCGGGAAAAAGGGTGACGAGGGCCTGATCCAGTTTCTGATCGCCATCGAAGACGTCGCAGAGGTGGCTCGCCCGTGGCTCCCGGGGCCAGTCACTTAAATGCTTAGACGCGAGTGAAAAGGCTTCGGGTCCGCTGAGTCTCACAAGGGCAATGGCGCCTCGGCCCGCAGCACTGGCAATAGCAACAATCGTGTCTTCGGCATATGCGCCACTGTCATCGGCATATGCGCCACTGTCGCCAGCAAGCTTCACGTACTTGCCGTTGGTAGAACGAAAGTCGTTCCCGGTTCCAGGATTTTCACAGCGGGGTGAAGCGGGTGATCCTGAAGGGTTGCCTTGAGCCTGTCTATCGCATCGAAAGCGGTCGATGTGACGTGATTGAACGTTCCCCAGTGGTAGGGAATGAAGTATTTCGCCTTGAGTCGCTCGAAGAGCGTCAAGGCATCGCGGCTGGTCAGATGCCCCCTCCGAAATCCCGGCTTCCACCACGGCGCGTGACCAATCGGGAGAAGCGCAAGATCGAGATTCCGACCGTTCGCTAGCAAGTGGTTTTCGACCAGGTGTGTTGTGTCGGATGTGAGTGCCGTGTCTCCGGCGAAGAAACACGCCACCTTATTGGTATCAAGAAGGTACATATTGGCAGCACTCCGCCAGCGGTCGACGCCGTAACGGTTTCCCTTGTGAGTCGCGGAGGCAGCACGGATTCTCACAGTTTGCAACTCAGCCTCTTCGCCCGGAGCAATTGCAACCGCGTGATCGTATCCGCGCTTTCCAAGCCATTTCGCAATCGCCGGCGGTGCGAACAGCGGGATATCCCTCGGCAGCGCATCGAGAGAAGCAAACGACAGATGGTCGGCGTGGGCGTGCGTCAGGAGTATCGCATCGAGCTTGGGAAGAGCATGCAGAGCAATCCCGGGTGCGCTGACGCGGGGAAGAAATTTCCCGAGTGCTGGATCAAAGTTGGGGTCAGTGAGAATCCGTGTCTCACCGATCTCAATTAGTAGCGTTGCGTGACCAATATACGTGACACGCAGCATCGCTCTCCCCTATCCCGCGGGACGACTCTTGGCCCGCTCCCTGGCCAGCAGCCATTGCTGTGGAAGTGCAGCAATGTTCTGGGCCGTGTAATAGAGATTGAGGCCCGAGGCCATGTTGAGGAGCACCACTGTCATCATTACGGGAAACATGTAGCCCATCATTTTCGCCTGCGGATTCGGGGGAGCATTACGCATTCCAATCCACGAGAGCACGTACATCGACGCGCCCATTAGCAGGGGCAGAATGTACAACGGATCCTTGATCGAGATGTCGTGGAGCCACATGAACGGCACTCCGCGGAACTCGATCGTATTCTGAAAAACGAAGAAGAGCGCGAAGAGAATCGGCATCGGAAGCAGCGCCGGGAGACAGCCGGTCAAGCCGGCGAACGGACTGACTCCAGCATCTGCATCGGCTGCAGCTCCTGCATCTTCAAGCTCGAGCGCATCGTACTCTGATTGAGAGGCCAGAGCGCGAAACGCACGAGAATTCCAAGAATGACCAGCACCCAGCCATAGCTGAGATTGAGCCGATTGTGCATCCAGAGCAGCGCCTGGATCACCTTCGATGCTATGGGATGCACGACACCCTGAAGAAAACGCCAGCCGTAAGGGTTTACGTGGTCGAAATCCCGGCCCATTCGCATCAGTCGCTGCGATTCCTGCGGTCCCGCGTAGATATCAAAAGAAAAGTTGCCGTTACGAACCTCTTCAACGACAGCTGCATCAGCACTCGTCGCAATCTTCGACGTGCGTGCTCCGCCCGTCAGAGTGACCTCGCTAAACTGCGTACCATTCGGAGGTGAGAGAACTCCAAACACGAAATACTTGTTCTTTATCGCGACCCAGCTGAGGGGCCCCGCTTCGAGAGTTTTCTCTCCCGGATCCAGACTCCCGAACAGAACACTTCTGGCATGATCACGTTGTGGCTTGAAGCTGTAGGCCAGTGTTCGGCGATCACCTACGGTATCGGCCTCTGTGGGCTGCAGCGTTTTCGGAAGCTCTGTAATCAGGTATGCCGGTCCCTGCGCACCGGAGATTCTCCCATCAACCCGCACTACGTAGCTCGAGGCAGTGTCCTGCGGAATCGTATACGCGATCGAGATACCGATGTTCTTTACCGAGGTGCTGTAGGTGAGGACGTCATCGCCGTTGGCGGTCCTGGCACGTGTCAGATTGAACGGCACGCGAGAGAGGTCGACCGTATCCGTTGCTGTAATCAGCCGATAGCCAAGAAGTGGAGATCCAGGAGCGCCGAGATCGACCAGGCCACCGCTAACCGATCGATTCTTGTAGTCTCGAAACACAGCTGCTGCCGGAGCTGCTCCAACACTTGTGAACTTGTAGACCACCCTCGCAGTGGTAACGGTAGTCGTTTCGGCAGCCATTCCCGCTGGCGTGCTCGTCTGCCTTTGCGCTGATGAAGCCACTTGTGTCGACGGTGCCGGTTTCACTGTCGCTGGCGTCGACGAAGCCGTGCTCAAACCAGATACCGAGTCCTTCGCCACCGCACCCTTATTCGATGGCGTTGGCTTAACCGAAGGAAAGAGCAGTTGAGAAATCGCAATGACGATGAGCGAGAGAAAAAGAGCTAGAAAGAAACGCTTATCCATTCAGGGAACCGGGTCGTAACCGCCCGGCCGAAAGGGATGACATCGAAGGATTCGGCCTACACTGAGCCTCAACCCTTTGATCACCCCGTGTCGCTCGAAGGCTTCGAGCGCATAGGCCGAACACGTTGGATAGTAACGGCAGCTAGCAGGAAACAGTGGTGAAATGCCTATCTGATAGCCGCGAATGAGAAGAATAAAGATGGATCGCATCTCTCAGCGCGACATTCTGGACGCCCACTGGCGGATCTCATCTACATCATCAGTCAGCTGCAAAAAGGTCGAGCTATAGGCTTCCGGTTTCGCACGAATCAGCACATCGACTCTTTCCAGCTGGGGCAGCAGCCTGATCCTTACCAGCTCACGCAAACGGCGCTTTACGAGATTGCGGTCAACGATCCTTTGCCTGTGTTTGGGGACTACGACGCCAACCCTTGGATGTAGCAACAGGGAAGCAGATGCCCGAGCTTCCAGACGCTCGGTTTGCATTCGCTTCCCTGCACGCCTTACTGCTTCCAGGTCGGCTTCCCTCGTCAGCCGATAGCTACGAGAGAAGCCAAGTGCTTTAGGCGCCGGCGTATTTCGTCGGCAATTGGACAGTTAGCCGTTTGCGACCCTTTTTGCGGCGACGGCTAAGAACTTCGCGTCCCCATTTAGTCGCCATTCGCAGCCTGAATCCATGGGTGCGAATACGGCGCTTGTTACGAGGACGGTAGGTGGGCTTACCCATTACAATGCTCCAGAAACCAGAAAGAACAACTACGGTATAGAGTCGGTAAAACTATTCCAGCATTGAAGATAGTTCAAGTCAGATAAAGGAGTTCGCATCGCGCTCGTTTGACTTTTCCACATAAGTCGGCTAGGCTAGCGCGTCATGTCGCTCAGTCCCGCAGAAGTTTGGAAACGCCTTCTTGACCGTGCCCGCCAAGAGCTGCCGGATCAGACCTACCAAGCCTGGCTCGAACCCACAGAAGCTCTCTCGGTTGAAGGCGGCACCCTCTTCGTGGGAGCACCTGATCAGTTTACCGCTGATTGGAACGAATCCAAACACGCTGAACTACTGTCGAGCTATGCTCCTATAGTCCTTGGATACCCGCTCAACGTCGCCTTTCGGGTCAATGAAGAGCGAAAGAAGCGCTCTCAGATGGATTTTTTCGTGAGCCCGCCTCCAACTCCGGCTAAACCACTTGGGGTTCAGAACGGAACCAGTTCACCGCCACTCAGCGAGCGATACACTTTCGATCTTTTTGTGATCGGGAAATCGAACGAGCTTGCCGCAGCAGCCGCCCATGCCGTCAGCCAGGCTCCGGGAAAGGTCTACAACCCTTTATTCATCTACGGCGATACCGGTCTCGGCAAAACCCATCTCATGCAAGCCGTCGCACATGAGACCCTTCAACGCAGTCCCAAGACACGCATCACATATGTAGGAACGGAGCAGTTCATGAACGAGCTGATCAGCTCGATTCTTGACCGCACTGGTGCCGAGTTCAGGCGTCGGTACCGCGAAACGGATCTCCTCTTGATCGATGATGTGCATTTCCTGAAAGGGAGAAAGGAAACAACCCAGGAAGAGTTCTTTCACACCTTCAACGCGCTTTACGAAGCCGGCCGGCAGATCGTACTGACAAGCGATCGGCCACCATCAGAAATCGCAGGCCTCGAAGCAAGGCTTATCAGCAGATTTCAATGGGGAATGGTCGCTGATATTGGACTCCCTGACTTCGAGCATCGCGTTGCTATTCTGAAGCAGAAGGCTCAGCTCGATCGATTGGAGCTCACAATTCCTGACGATGTCATCCATTTCATCGCCGAGCACGTACGATCGAACGTGCGAGAGCTCGAAGGATCCATCATCAAGCTGCTTGCCTACGCATCTCTCAAGCACAAGGACATAACGGTTGATGTCGCACGAGAGGCTCTACGCGACAAGCTTCGCGCCATCGAAGGACTTGAGCCGGAAGGTGCCGCATCTCTCACCATTCTCACCATTCAACAAGCGGTAGCCAAAGAATGGGGAGTCACAGTTGATGGTCTCCGCTCCAAAACCAGAACAAAAACACTTACAACACCACGGCAAATCGCCATGTATCTCACCCGCGAGCTGCTCTCAACACAACTTGTCGAGATCGGTAATGCTTTCGGAGGGCGCGATCACTCGACTGTCATCCACAGTCTCGAGAAAGTACAGCAGACAATTACGGAAGACTCGAACATCCGATCACGCATTAATCGCCTTCGTACTTCACTCCAGACTTTCAACTTCCACACTCTCTCCCGTGTGGAAACAACCAGAGCTTCATAGAACCGATGTCGACAAGCTTCAGTTCTTCAGATTACCAACATCCGACCACACATCACCCAACGTAGCGGAAATCCTGCTCCTTTCATAAGTTAGACCCACTCGACAGAACTCCACACGACCTGCTACAGCTACTACTCTAGTTCTTTTAATAAGAGACTACTTAGTACCACCTGAATTCCACAGGGGAAGGGATGCGCTTCACGATCTCTCGCGAGAAACTTCAGGAAGGCTTGGCGGCGGTTACGGCAAGCATTCCGGCGAAGACTACTTTGCCGGTACTGGCTAATATCCTTCTCGAGACGACCGATAAAGGGATTAAACTCTCAGGGACTGATCTCGATATTGCAGTGAGTACTGAAGTAATGGCGGATGTGGATGCAGCTGGCGCTGTTACAGTACCTGCGAAGAAACTGAGCGAAATTGCAAGGGAATTACCGCCAGCACCTGTTAAAATCGCCGCTGTTGGAGAGCAGCGTGTAACTCTGGAGTGCGGTCGTTCGCGGTTTAAGCTGTTGGGGCTCCCGCGGGATGAATTCCCGACGTTTCCATCCGTGCGTTTCAATGAAAGTTGGAGAATTCGTTCGGGTGATCTCCAACAGCTGATCTCTCATACGTCGTTTGCCGTCTCTGCTGAAGAAAGCCGGCCGATTCTGAATGGTGTTTTGTGGGAGCTGAGACCGGAGAAAATGCGGATGGTGGCGACTAACGGTCATCGTCTGGCAAAGATGGACATGCCGATTAACTCGGCAAATGCACCAGCTAGTGACTTGATTGTACCTCCAAAGGCTCTGGAGCAGGTGCGGAGATTATTTCCGGCTGAGGAGGAGCTCGAGATTGCCCGTGGCGACAACCACATTGGTTTCAGGTCTCCGTTTACCGCGGTTTTCACGCGGCTGATCGAAGGTCCATACCCGAATTACGAGCAGGTAATTCCCAAGGACAATGACAGAGTCGCCGTTGCAGACAAAGTTGCCCTGGCAAGTGCGTTGAAGAGAATGTCCGTAATCGCGTCCGATCAGACGCACCGGATTCGACTCTCGTTCAATGCCGGCATGCTGAAGTTCAGTGTGCAGACTCCGGATCTCGGTGAAGCCCAGGACGAGCTTCCGATTCGCTATACCGGTGACCAGCTCGACATCGGCTTCAATGCCAGCTACCTGCTCGAGATTTTACGCTACATCCCGACGGACGAAGTGCGTTTGACATTCAAGGCACCGGAACGAGCTGCTACGATAGAGCCGGAAGGCTGGAAGGATTCGGCATCGTACATGTGCCTGGTAATGCCGCTCCGACTTGTCGACTAGCGGACAACACTGAGTTCCTGCTTCGAGCTCTGTTTGAAGTGATGGGTTCTACCTGATGTTGTAATCTCGATGGTCAGATCCTGCCCGGTCGTGACGTGTGCAACGTGGCCATCCGCTGGTCTTAAGAGATAAAGGGCAGTTCCGGTTCCAGTGGCATCAAGGGTCAACCGATGCTGTTGCTGAGCACCTTCTCCATGAGCCCTGATCGTATCGATGCGTTGGACAGTCAACATTGCCTCGCCCTGATAATCTGTCTCACCCAACACGACAAAGGACCGGATGATCTGCGCTGTCGTGGGAATCATGGCCTGGCAACTCTTTAACTCTACCGAGTCTCTCCAGCTATTCCCTTGCTGAAGCTGGGTGGGGAAGTGTACGAGCAGATTCCGGAGATCTCCCATAAGTGCAGAACTGGCGGGATCGCATTTTTCGGAGAGACTATCGCTCGTGAGTATCAGGCTGTCACCGACGAACGTACCTGAAAACTGAGTTGGCAACCGTACGGACTGCACGGGACCAATTACACCCTGAGTGGTCGTGGAGAACGAGTCGATAAGAGCGGTGAAACGAATCGTATCTCCCACCGGTTCGAATGTGAGCAACTCGTGCGTTGTGTTTGTAGAAATTTCTCGGTGCGGGCCAGAGTCGGACTGACTCTCTATTGCCGCACTTCTGGATATCTGATAGGACGTAGAGCCCGCTGTGTAGTTAAAACTCCAGGGCCCGCTTACTCCTACAGCGGGTGTTGGAGTGGGTGTGGATGGTGGTAGCGGTGGTCCAGCACGGGGGATCGGAGCGCTGGTGCAGGCAACTGAGAGACAAAGAAGGAGGTAACAGCTGACACTCGTTCGGCGCATTGTCTTCACTCTCTGGCAGCCGGTGTTTTGAGAAACAAACAACCTCCAACAAAGCACTGTCGGAGGTTGTTTGTTAAGCCGTAGCAAACGGTCTATAAGCCGGGTTCTGTCGGACTACTTTCGTAATCCGGACGATCATTTCTCTCCGAGCATGGTCACCCATGCTCTCTAGCAGCCTACCCGCGGTGTCTTGATCGAGGTGGACGCCTCTCGCCGCATATTTGGCCTTGCTCCAGCCGGGGTTTGCCATGCCGCTCATGTTGCCATGAGTGCGGTGGGCTCTTACCCCACCGTTTCACCCTTGCCATCCCGAAAGATGGCGGTCTTTTCTCTGTGGCACTTTCCGTCACGAGCAGCTCTCGCCGTCCGTGCCCAGGGGTTACCTGGCGGCCTGTCCACTGGAGCCCGGACTTTCCTCGAATAGGTACCATGGGTACCAATGCGCGATCGTCCGACCGTTTGCCTTCTTCAAATATAGCAGAATGACGAATCAGGAGAGACTTTGGTTTTCCTTGTCTGTGCGCCTGACGAAAATATGACGGGGCACTTGTATCGTTCGGCATCGGTGCGGTCTTAACAATCAACCGCGAGGATCCCATGTCGTCCGATCCAAAACGTAGTGCTACCCGCACTCCCGTCTCTACCATTCTTACTCCACTCGAGCGCTCCAGGGTTGACGCTGCCGCGCAGGACCTTTGTGATGCGATTCATAGAGAATCGCTTGACGAAGTTCTTTCGGATCTGCGGGAACAGAAGGCAAACCTGGTGCTGATCTCGGTGACCCGATATGGCTCGCAAAGCTCGAGTCGAGTCGCGGCAATGGTTCGCGAGTTTCCAAGAGTCCCTGCGGTGGCTCTCTTGACCGAGACGCAGAATTCGACTCCACATACGACACTCGCTCTGGGGCAGCTTGGCATTCGGACGCTCATCGATGCGAGAATGCCAGCCGGCTGGCAGACGTTGCGAAACATTCTGGTGTCGCAAGGATCAACTGACCTACAGCGCTCGGCGTTGGCACAGATAGGATTGGATTTGCCGGGAGTATCGAAGGATTGCTGGCGCTTCTTCGAGCTACTCTTTGATTCGTCACCCAGAATCTCGACAGTTCGGCAGCTCGCACGTCATCTTAACATTCTGCCCAGCACGCTCATGAGTCGCTTTTTCCGGGCCAAGCTGCCCGCACCGAAACGCTATCTCTCGCTCGCGCGGCTGATTCGCGCTGCGCGGCTCTTCGAAAATCCCGGACTATCTGTTGCCCGAGTGGCGAATCACCTTGACTACTCCTCTCCGCAGAGCTTTGGACGGCATGTGCGTACGGTGATGAGAATGTCGCCGGTGAAATTCCGCACCGTTTACGATGGTCAGGGAATGCTGCAGTTCTTTAGAACCGAGCTGATTCTTCCTTACGTCGAAGTGTTCTGCACATTTCGTCCATCCGCGGCGTACCCCGGATGGATTCCAAAACCGCAGTCCGGTGATGTCTCTAGGTCGCGAGTGATTTGATGATCTGACTGGCTGTGACGAGGCTTATGACTGGAGTACCGGTCGCCTCGATTGCCTGTCGACCGCCTTCTTCTCGATCCACCAAAGCTAGAACACCTGTCACGGATCCGTTTGCTGCGCGCACGGCGTCAATGGCGCGCAGCGCTGATCCGCCTGTGGTGATGACGTCTTCGATAACAGCCACCCGATCATGCTCGTGGAACGGACCCTCGATGACTTTGCCAGTTCCGTGCGCTTTTGCCTCCTTTCGTACGGTGAATGCGCGCAGTGGTTGATCGGAATCCGCGCTGGCGTAGCTGATGGCGTACGAGATTGGATCCGCGCCAAGAGTAAGCCCTCCGATCGCATCTATTGTCCATCCTGACTTGCGTAGTGCAGCGAGTGCGAGCGGGCCAATGACTGATAAACCTTCCGGACTCATCGTCGTCAGTCTTGCGTCGATGTAGTACTTGGATTGCTTACCCGAGGCGAGTGTGAACTGGCCGACCTTAGTCGAGTGCTCGGCTAGAAGGGCAATTAGCTCGGAGAGACCGGTGTACTCAGTCATGGTGCGGGAGGTTATGGATTCTTATGATTGGAGTCAATGCATTCGCTTTCGCAAATCGGATTCGATCACTGGACCGGACTGGTTGGCTGGATCGTCTCCCTTGCAACGGTGCTGGGCCTCGCTCTGGTCCTTCGTCACGAGCGTCGCCAGGCGCGCAGTCTTGTAGAGCGATCGAAGGAGCTGGAAAGGCTTTCCTCCGAGTTGCTACGCGTAAACCGCATGAAGAGCGAGTTTCTCGCGAATGTGTCCCATGAGCTAAGAACTCCGCTCAATGCAATCGTCGGTTTTGTGGATTTGTTGCGGGAAGGCGTATATGGAGAGCTTGCTCCCCGACAGGTAAAACCGGTAGAGCGAATCGAAGCATCGGCTAATCACCTCCGGCATCTCGTCGATCAGGTTCTTGATCTTGCCAAGATGGCGGCAGGCCGGCTCGAGATTCATACCGAGACCATTGATCTGCGGCCGTTCGTTCTCGATGTGGCAAGTGAGATAGAGTCGCTGGTCAGCGAGAAGGGTCTGAGCTTGTCGCTCGTGATGGGTGCGGCACTTCCGCGTATCAGAACCGACCCGACCCATCTGCGTCAGATCCTCGTAAATCTTCTTGGCAATGCGGTGAAATACACGAGCGAAGGCGGAATTGTCATTCGCACTCGTTTGGTCGATTCACTCCCGGATAGCGGGCCAGCCTCACCAACGCGGAGCCCTTATCCAACGAACCCCTGGATCGGCATTCAGGTCATCGATACGGGAATTGGAATAGCCCCTACGGATCAGAGCCGAATCTTCGAGGAGTTCGAGCAAGTGGATGCTGGCCCACGTGGAAACTCCGCGGAGCGCGGCACTGGCCTTGGATTGGCGATCTCTCGCCGCCTCGCGGCGCTGATTGGGGGAATGGTGGAACTCGAGAGCGAGCTCGGGAAAGGGTCGACCTTTACACTGTGGCTGCCAGTTGACCCTGAGGACTTATCGACTACGCCGAAGTAGTCCCTTGAATTTATCGAGCATTTTTGGCTGGTCTGGCGGTATTGCCGCCGCTGCCGCAAAAGCATTGGCAAAAGCCATCACGCTTGGATAACGGGCAGCAGGCGAGCGCGATAGCGCGCGCATCACGACCGCGTCGAGCTCCGGAGCAAAATTGAGTTCACTTCCTCCCTCCCCTGCGTCCTTTAGTGGAATTGGCGGCATGGTCAGCAACTGAGTGAACATCTCTCGTGGCGCCTTGGCCGTGTACGGAAGGCAGCGGGTCAGGAGGAAATACGCAATCGTTGCAAGGCTGTACTGGTCAGCAGCGGCCGTCACGATCTCGCCTGACAATGCCTCGGGCGCGATGTACATGAGAGTGCCGACGAAGAACCCAGCTCGGGTCAGACGCTCGTCACTGGGGGCTTGAGTATCGGTAGCGATGCCGAAGTCGAGTAGCTTGACCTTTCTGGTTTTCGCTTCGTACATCACGTTTTCCGGCTTCAGATCGCGATGGACGATGTTGGCGTCATGTGCTGCCTGCACGCCGGCTGCTATCTGCGAGACGATCGTTGCGACCTCGTCTCTCGGCAGAGGCGCGTTCTGTTTCGCGTAACGCTCGAGGATTTCGCCTTCCGCCCACTCGATGGCGAGAAAATGGAGGCCGTTGTCGTCACCTATCTCAATTGTCTCGACAACATTGGGATGTCTTACTCTGGCCCCGTACTTTGCCTCGCGTAAAAAACGAGCAACGGCGGTTTTGTCCTGGCGTAGTTTTTCCCGTAGCACTTTGAGTGCTACGGTGCCATGATTGGGATGTTCGGCCAGGTACACGGCGGATGTACCGCCCTCACCTACCTCTTTCTTGATTGTATAGCCGGCGACCGGTGCGCCGACCATCTGTTCTCGAGACACGCCGCGAAGCTAATAGAAACCGCAAAGACAGGATAGGGTATTAACCGCTCATGTCGATTTCCGTCAGACACTACGCAAGTCTTTCTCTCATTGGTGCCATCGCCGTTGTTGGTTGCAGCTCCAACACCTCGCGGGTCAACCGTAACCCAGATCCGAGAGCGCTCCCCCCTGCAGGGACTCCAGCACCCGATGTGAGCGAGCTCTATAGACAGCTTGGACTTCTTGCGGCGCCGGCTCCTCTCTCGTTCGTCGGAAAGATCTCCTCGTTCGCGAGCGCGTCTCCAGACACTACGCTGGTTCTGGTGAGTATTTCGATTCCCAACCGCGCGCTTACGTTCACGAGGGAAGGTGATCGATACCGGGCTCCCTATG
>WNFR01006553.1_pt1 | contig 19257 bp, 4 predicted proteins | sample 5400221 | NCBI WGS metagenome assembly WNFR01 (sample SAMN13153357, study PRJNA577476) | soil metagenome | isolation source: 40 cm soil under Madrone tree | place: USA:California | collected 2016-06-14 | reverse complement strand
CGAGCGCTTGTACAAGACCGGCGATCTCGCACGCTATCTTGACGATGGCCGGATCGAGTTTCTCGGGCGAACCGATGATCAGGTTAAGATTCATGGTTACCGAATCGAGTCTGGGGAGATCGAAATCGCGCTGCGCAATCACGAGGATGTAACTGAGAGCGTCGTTGTTGCGAGAGAGGATAACCACGGTGATAGACGACTGGTTGCGTATGTGGTAGCGCGACGGCGTGAAAAACTAAGCGCCGGTGATTTAAGAGCTTTTCTGAACGGGAGACTACCGGAATACATGACGCCGTCGACGTTCGTCTTCCTCGATCGTATACCGCTGACGCTGAACGGTAAAGTTGATCGAAAAGCACTGCCCGCACCAGACCATTCACGACCCGGGGGCGATAAAGGTTTTGCAGCGCCACGCAATCAGGTCGAAGAGACGCTGGCTCGGATCTGGTCTGACATTCTGGGCATCGAACGCGTAGGCATGCACGACAATTTTTTCGACCTCGGCGGAGATTCGATACTCAGTATTCAGATTATCGCGAGGGCAAACCAAGCTGGGCTAGGTCTAACGCCGCGCCAATTGTTTCAACATCAAACGGTTGCCGAATTGGCCACGGTTGCCGGAATGACCGCCCAGATCCGAGCAGAGCAGGGAATAGTGACCGGCCCCGTTCCCCTGATGCCCGTCCAGGCGCGCTTCTTTGAACTCGATCAGCCCGAGTTACATCACTACAACCAGGCAATGTTGCTTGAGGTTCACGGTCTGGCAGACGCCTCGTTGTTTGCAAAAACGATCGAACTACTCTTGCTTCAACACGACGCGCTGCGATTCCGCTATGCAAGCAATCATCGCGTTTGGCAACAGACTCTGGCTGCTCCGGATGGCGTCGTACCTTTCGAGACGTTTGATCTGTCGGCTGCGGCTGAAGCCGAACAGAGAACATTGATTGCAGATCAAGCGGCAAGGCTGCATGCCAGCCTGAATCTGCTGGACGGTCCACTGATGCGGGTTGCGTTATTTGATCGCGGTGCGCAACGAAACAGCTATCTGCTCATCGCAATTCATCATCTGGCCGTGGATGGTGTGTCGTGGCGCATTCTGCTCGAAGACTTGCATGCGCTCTACCGGCAACTCAGTACTGGTGAAAAGCCGGCGCTGCCGCCCAAAACGACTTCGTTTAAGAGATGGGCCGAGCGTATGACAGAACACGCACGGTCGGGTGGTCTGCGCGGCGAGTTGTCTTACTGGTGTGCGACTGTTGAAAACTCAACGGCCCGATTGCCTTTGGACTATCTGGGCGGAGCGAACACGGCGGCATCGGCGCGGACCCTTTCCGTTTCCCTCAATGCTGACGAGACCCACGCGTTGTTGCAGGTGGTGCCGGTAGCTTATCGCACACAGATTAACGAAATATTGTTAACCGCGTTGGTTCGTGCGCTGGCGCAGTGGACCGGATCCCAGTCGCTGTTGGTCGATCTGGAAGGACACGGTAGGGAAGAAATCCTCGAAGGAGTGGATCTTTCGCGCACAATTGGTTGGTTTACGACGATCTTTCCAGTGGTGCTCGACTGTGGCGATTCGCAAACAACGGTTGGGGCATTGCGGTCTGTGAAAGAGCAGTTGCGCGCGATTCCGAACCGGGGAATCGGCTATGGATTGCTACGGTACTCGAGCAACGATGCGGCCAGCGTCGACAAACTTCGGGCCTTGCCGCAAGCTGAAGTGAGGTTCAACTATCTGGGACAGGTCGATCGCGCGTTGGTCGACTCTTCGATGTTTACGGTTGCGGCGCAGCCGACTGGGCCAGCGCAAAGTTTACAGGCCGGGCGCACGTATCTGCTGAACGTGATAGGCACGATCACAGGAGGCGAGTTGCATTTGGAATGGACCTATAGCCAGAACTTTCACCGTGAGGAAACGGTAGTAAGACTGGCGCGAGGTTACATGGACGAACTGCGCGAGTTGATCGCGCAATCTCGAACAGGCGACAAAGGGAGTTATTCGCCTTCCGATTTCCCTCAGGCAAAGCTGAGCCAGGAAGATCTGAACAAAGTGTTGGCGCGACTTGGCAGAGCAAAGGAATAGCAGGTTGTGAAAGGGCAGAAATTTCGTGTCGATTCGCGGATCGTAGTGCCCACCGTCCGCGACAGTACTTATTTTTGATCAGACGTAAAGTTCACAAACATGTCGAGCGCTATTGAAATCGATTCAGGCACAGCCGCGACTGGCAGCATTGGGCCAGTGCCTGATGTGCGTTTATCGGAACTGCCAGGCGCTCCGCTACTCCGTCGTCGTACGGAGGCGGGCCCGGCGCCGCTCTCGTTTGCCCAGGAACGCCTCTGGTTTCTCGATCAGATCAACCCAGGCGATGCGTCGTTATACATTTCTCGCGGGCTCCGGATCGAAGGTGACCTCGACCCGAATCTGCTGCAGCGATCATTGCAAGCGCTCGTTGACCAGCACGAATCATTACGAACAACTTTTGCGACGACGCAACTCTATGCGGGTATTGATAGTACGCCGGTACAATTGGTAGCGGAAAGCAGCTCGATTGAGCTGGCGTTCAGGGATCTCTCTGCTGCGCCTTCCCACGAGAAACTGCGCCTAGCGCGAGAGTTAGCGCAAGCGGAAGCGCAACGTGCTTTCGACCTCACGATTGGGCCACTGCTCCGGGCCACTCTGCTGACGCTTGATCGGAAAGAACATGTCCTGTTACTGACCGTTCACCGCATCATCAGCGACGATCGTTCGCTCGCGCTGCTGTTCAACGAATTGTGGCGGACGTACTCTGCGTGCGCGAAAGGCCAAAACCCAAGGAACGCTGAACTGCCAGCGGTCCAATTCGTCGACTATGCCTGCTGGCAGCGCAAGACGCTCAACGTCGAAACACTCAGAACTGATAAGGTTTTTTGGCAAGCCAGATTACAAGGTGCGCCCGCTGTGCTTGAACTGCCTGCGGATCGCCCGCGGCCGGCCGTGCAGAATTGGCTCGGGGACTCTGTATCGATAGTCGTCGCGGAGGGGCTGACGCGGGCTCTGTTGGCGCTGACCAAAGACGAGCACACCACGCTGTTTGTGACCTTGATGACGGCGTTTCAGATCCTGCTGGCCCGTTACAGCCGGCAACAGACAATCGTTACCGGTTCGGAGTTCGCGAACCGGGAATTCGCCGAGACCAGAAACCTGATTGGCCCACTCGCCAACACGTTTGCGCTTCGTACCGATCTTTCAGGCCGCTCGTCGTTCAGAGCACTCCTCGCGCAGGTAAGTGAGAACATACGGCAGTCAGAGGCGCATCAGGCGATGCCGTTCGCGAAGCTCATCGAAGAACTCCAGTTAGAGCCCAGCATGAGCTACGCTCCGGTTTTTCAGGTGGCCCTCAATATGAGAGAGACGCGGGCGCTCAACACCCGAATAGCCGGGCTAAAGATCGCAGACTTTGAGTTTGAAACGGGAGTGGCAAGACTTGATTTGACCGTCGATATTCAACGGGTAGTAGACCAGCTTGAGTGTCGCTTTGAATATGACCCAGATCTTTTCGACCGCGAGACTATTGAGCGGATGGGCCGTCATTTTGAGGTCTTGTTGGCAGGAATTGTTAACAATCCTGACCAGCGCATCTCCTCATTGCCGCTATTAACTGACATCGAACTGACTCAAGTCCTCTATGAGTGGAATGCCTCGCAGACAGGGGAACAACCCGGACAATGTATCCAGGAGTTGTTCGAGGCGGCAGCGGAGAAGACGCCGGAGGCGACGGCCCTGGTATGTGGCGCAGATCGGCTTAGTTACGCGGAGTTGAATCGCAGGGCAAACCAACTGGCGCATTATTTGTTGCGGTTAGGAATCCGACAGGAAAACAGAGTGGGCGTCTACCTCGAGCGCTCAGTAAATACGATTGTGGGATTGTTGGCAACCCTGAAGGCCGGAGGCGCCTATGTTCCCATTGATCCAGCTTACCCGAGCGACCGCGTCCGGTTCATGTTGGAAGATTCGCTTGTGCCTGTACTGATTACTCAGAAAAGCCTCGCCGTGAATTTGCCGGCGCAGCAGGCACAAATAGTTCAGATCGATGAAGATTGGCCGCTGATCGCGGGCGAGAGTGAGGGACCCCCCCCTCGACTCATAACACCAGAGAATCTTGCATATGTGATCTACACCTCAGGATCTACTGGCCGGCCCAAGGGCGTCACGGTTACTCACAAAACCGTAACGCATCTGTTTGCCGCTACTCGCGAGCAGCTTGGCTTTCGCGAGGGTGATGTTTGGACCACAGTTCACTCGAGCGCGTTTGATTTTTCCGTTTGGGAAATTTGGGGCAGCCTGCTCCAGGGTGGTCGACTTGTGATCGTGCCTCTGGAGATCACGCAGTCGCCCGTGGCGCTCTCCGAACTGTTAAGCAGGGAACAGGTGACGATTCTGAACCAGACGCCTTCTGCCCTCCGCCAACTGCTCGACCATAAACCAGATATCGGGGACTTAAGTTTACGGATGATTATCTGCGGCGGCGATGCGCTCGATCGCGAACTGGCAGAGACGGTGACGGGAATCGGAGTCCCGGTGTGGAACTTCTACGGTCCCACGGAAAGCACGGTATGGGCAACGTACACCAAGATCGAGCCCGGCGTCTCAGGTAACGAGTTGACGTCAATCGGCCGGCAAATTTCCGATATCGAAATCTATGTCGTGGATGAGAATCTGCAAGCGGTTCCGGTCGGAGTGCCTGGAGAAATCTGCATCGGTGGTGCGGGGTTGGCCCGTGGCTATCTGCATCGTCCAGAGCTAAGCGCCGAGAGGTTTGTGCCCAATCCGTTTAGTCGCAGAGCAGGTGAGCGGATTTATCGAACGGGAGACCTCGGCCGACACCTTCGCAACGGTAAGATCGAGTTCCTGGGACGCCTTGATAATCAGGTGAAGCTCCGAGGGTTTCGTATTGAGTTGGGTGAGATCGAGACCGTGTTGGGCCAGCACCCGCAGGTGGAACAGGCGGTGGTGATAATCCGCGAAGATCAGCCGGGAGACAAACGGTTGGTTGGCTATGTAGTGCCCGGCTTCAGTGAGAAGGTCGCTGTTAAAAACTCGATCCGCAACGCAATTCAGCACGTCCAAACGGAACAGGTATCAGATTGGGAAGCGGTCTGGAACGATACCTACAAAGAGGCCCGCCCGGTTGCGGATCCGAGATTCAATATTACGGGTTGGAACAGTGTTTATACGGGTCAACCCATCCCGCCTGAAGAAATGCGTGAATGGGTTGATCACACCGTCGAGAGAGTGATTTCTCTGAAGCCGGAGCGGGTCCTAGAGATTGGTTGTGGCAGTGGCTTGCTGCTGTTTCGTATTGCCCCGCATGTCCTGGAGTATCATGGCACCGATCTCTCCCAAATTGCGTTGAACGATGTGAGCCTTCAATTGGCCAGGGCGGGAGAGGAATTTAAGCACGTCACACTCTCTCGACGTCTGGCGGATGATTTTGCGGGGCTGACACCTGAAGGGTTCGATACCATAATATTAAACTCCGTGGTCCAGTACTTCCCGGGTGTCGATTACCTCGTTCGGGTCCTGGATCAGGCCATGAAATGTCTGCGCCCCGGTGGGAATATTTTTCTGGGAGATCTACGCAGCCTGTCGTTCCTTCGCCCTCTTCACACTATGGTGCAGTTGCAGCGGGCTCTGGACTCGCTCACCACGCGCGAATTGCGGGCTCAAGTGGACCGCCAGATCGCTCAGGAAAAAGAACTCGTGATTGATCCTGGCTTGTTCACGACGTTGCAGCGGCAGATCCCCGAAATAGGTAACGTTGACGTTCAACTGAAACGCGGCCGAGCGTCTAACGAACTCACAAAGTTTCGCTACGATGTAGTGGTACAAAAAGAAGACGCAGCGACGCCCCCTGTCGAGATTGCTTGGCTTGAGTGGCGAACGGCTGGTTTGGATATCCGGGGCTTGCGACGTTTGCTGCAGGAGCAGCAGCCCGAGATGTTGGGAATCAGAGGCCTTCCCAACGCGCGGCTGGTTTCAGAGGTTAAGACCATGCATTTCCTGGCAGCTGAAAATGGGCCACGCACCGTCGCGGAGTTGCGGGAACGCCTGGCGGAACAGATCCACGAAGAATCTTTCGAACCGGAAGATATCTGGGAAGTGGTAACGGACCTATCTTACACAGCGACGCTGACGTGGTTCGAATCATCTGCGCCGGGGACCTTCGATGTAGTCATCAGGAGAAAAGAACAACCGGCGCTCAGGGTCTTGCCACCAGAGATAAGACAGATCGAATCTCCTCTGTCCAACTTCGCCAACAATCCCCTGCAAGCCAAAGCTGTAGAGCAACTGGTGCCGAGTTTGCGGCGCCTGCTCGCGGAGAAGTTGCCCGAGTACATGGTACCCGCCACATTTGTCATGATCGAGGCCCTACCGCTGACACCGAACCGAAAAGTCGATCGGCGCGCCTTGCCAAAACCCGAGGAAGGAAGACGCAATCTCGATCAGACTTTTATTGCGCCGCGCGACAATCTCGAAAGACAACTGGCAAATATTTGGGAAAAGATCCTCGATGTCAAAACGGTAGGAGTGCAGGATAGTTTCTTTGAGTTAGGTGGTCATTCCCTATTGGCAGTGCGTTTGTTTGCTCAGATTGAGAACCGCTTCGGCAGGCGGCTGCCCCTGGCTGCTCTTTTTCAGGCACCCACAATCGAGCAGTTGGCAAACGTGTTGCGGGAAACGGCATTGTCCAAAGCCTGGTCCTCGCTGGTCCCAATTCAGCCGTTAGGTTCCAAGCCGCCGCTCTACTGCGTTCATGCGGCTGGCGCCAACGTATTGATTTACCGGCCACTGTCGCGGCATCTAGGCAACGAGCAACCGGTTTATGCCCTACAGGCACAAGGTTTGGACGGACAGCGGCCGCCATTCCTGCACATCGAAGACATGGCTGCGCACTACATTCGGGAAATGCGTGCCTTTCAACCCGAAGGGCCGTATCGGCTGCTTGGCGCCTCATTTGGGGGGCTGGTGATTTTCGAAATGGCTCAACAGCTACTGGAGCAGGGTCAGGAAGTGGCCTTGATGGCGATGCTGAATACGAATTGCCCGGTGTACCCGCTTAGCAAAAAAATACAATTCCACATGGCCCACTTAAGGCAACATGGAGCGCGGTTCTATGCCGGAGAAATCTGGAAAACTTTGCGGCGGAAAATGGGAAAACCGACGGTGTCAGTTGAAATCAACGGTCCTCCCGACCCCGAGCTGGCCAAACTGGTCGCGGATCGTCGCCATGGTGACGAAGCTTTGGTCCGCACAGTGCTGGCGATTCTGGACGCTGAGAAAGATTATGTGCCAAGAGGTAAGATCCATCCCGGGAAGATCACGATGGCGACGACTGGCTGCGGGCGGCTTGGAGGTGCATGAGGTGCCCGGCACTCACGGCTCGATGAGAGAAGAGCCCAATGTCGCGATGTTGGTTGCCGAGTTGAGGCCCTGCCTTGAAAGCGTGCTGACCGCGAATGCCGATCGTGTTCTTCGCAGCGATAAGACTTTATAAAGAATGTCTGTCAACGAAACAATCAACGAAAGAATTGAACTGGAGAATCTGGAAGATCTCTACCAGCTTTCACCAATGCAGCAGGGAATGCTGTTTCACTCGATCTATTCGCCCGACTCCGGCACCTATTTCGAGCAATCCCTTTTCACGATCATAGGCAACCTTAACATTTCGGCGTTCGAAGGCGCCTGGCAAAGAGTGATGGAGCGGCACTCAATCTTGCGGACCTCGTTTCTCTGGGAGGATTTGGCCAGCCCCGTGCAAGTGGTCCACCGCCACGTAGATCTGGAAATCAGCAAACACGACTGGCGAAATCTTTCGACTGACGAACACGAGCAGAAAATTCAGTCTTTCATCACCACCGATCGTGGCCGGGACTTCGTCTTGAGTAGTGCGCCTTTAATGCGGCTTGCGCTTTTCAGAGTGGCTGAGAATGAGTACAAGTTCCTTTTCAGCCGGCATCACCTTTTGCTCGACCGATGGTCGCGCGCCCTGCTTCTTAAAGACTTCTTTCTTATTTATGACGCGGTGTCCGAAGGGAGACAGCCAAGTCTCGAACCTCCCAGACCGTATGGCGATTACATCGCCTGGATAACCCAGCAAGACGGTAGCGCTGCTGAGGACTTTTGGAAAAAGTCGTTAAGGGGCTTTGCTGAACCGACATCTTTTGTAGTAGACCGAAGGACCGATCACGCTATTGGAGCAGAGAAGGAATATGCAAATCGGCGGATCCAGCTTTCTGAGACCGTCACAGACAATTTGCAAACCTTTGCCCGCCAGCATCGGCTCACGATGAACACGCTCGCTCAAGGTGCATGGGCGCTTCTTATGAGCCGCTACAGCGGAGCTGAAGATATTGTTTTTGGTGTAACAATGGCTGGGCGGCCGGCTGGGCTTTCCGGCGTTGAGTCAATGATTGGACTCTTCATCAACACTCTGCCCCTGCGCGTGCAAGTGCCGCCGTCGGCTTCGGTGCTTATCTGGTTAAAAGACTTGCAGGAGCGACAAGCCGAGTTGCAGCAATACGAATACAGCTCGCTGCTGGACATTCACGGCTGGAGCGATGTTCCGCGGAGCGAGCCTCTCTTCGAGAGCATTTTTGTTTTTGAAAATCTGCCGGTCGGCAGTTCATTTCAAACCGGCAGCGGGGCCCTGGAGATGCGCAGCGAGCGGGGCATTGGTTCGATCACTGATTATCCCCTCACAGTGCTGGTCATCCCAGGATCGAGGTTGACCGTCCAAATGGTTTTCGATCGTTCGCGCTTTGAGGAGGCAACAGTCGATCGCATGTTGGGGCACTTGGCCACGCTTTTAACGAGCATGGCGGCGAACGCCGAGCAACGCCTGGATGAGGTGTTGTTGCTCACCGAGGGCGAGCGCCGGCAAATTCTGGAGACATGGAACCAGACGCACATCGACTATGAAAGGGACAAGTGCATTCATGAATTGTTTGAGGCTCAAGTTGAGAGGACCCCTGAAGCGACTGCGCTGGTTGATGAGGATGAACGGCTGACGTATGTGGAGTTGAACCGGCGAGCGAATCAGTTAGCTCATTATCTTAAGAAGGCAGGGGTCGGACCTGAGTCTCTGGTGGGCGTTTTCATGGAACGCTCGGTCGAGATGATCGTGGGACTGCTCGCAATCCTCAAGGCCGGAGGAGCCTACGTTCCGCTCGACCCGACATACCCGCAGGAGCGCTTGCGCTTCACGGTGTACGATGCGCGTCTTTCCGTTGTACTAACCCAGGAACAATTGGTTGTGAGTCTGCCGGCCAGCGACGCAAGTGTGGTTTGCTTAGATCGGGAGTGGCAAGCGATCACGCGGGAGATCGCCGCGAATCCCGTAAATGAGGCGACCCCTCGTAATCTGGCATACTTGATCTACACCTCGGGTTCGACCGGTAAACCAAAAGGTGTGGCGATCGAACACGCGAGCGTGGTTGCATTTCTCGATTGGGCGCAGCAGACCTTCTCTCGCGAAGAGTTAGACGGGGTACTCGCGTCCACCTCAATCTGTTTTGACCTTTCAGTATTTGAGATGTTTGCTCCCCTTATCTGCGGCGGCAAAGTTATCCTCGCCGAGGATGCACTACAGCTGCCAACACTGAAGGCAAAGTCAGAGGTCAAACTGATCAATACGGTGCCATCAGCGATGGCGGAATTGGTTAGACTTGGCGGCCTGCCCGATAATTTGGAAACCGTGAACCTTGCGGGCGAGCCACTCCGAACCTCGCTCGTGCGGGAGATCTATCGGCAACCCAATATCAAGCGAGTGTACGATCTGTATGGCCCATCCGAAGACACCACCTACTCGACTTTTGCATTAAGGTCAGGGGAGCAGCCCGCGACTATTGGGCGGCCGGTTTTCAACACCAGAGTGTACATACTTGATCGCCGTTTGCAGCCCGTCCCGATCGGAGTGGCTGGTGAACTCTACCTTGGTGGGTGCGGCTTAGTCCGTGGTTACTTTGACCGTCCAGAGTTAACTGCCGAGAAGTTCATCGCCGATCCGTTCAGTGTTGAGCCCGGGCAACGTCTGTATCGGACCGGTGATTTGGTTCGCTACGCGAGCGACGGCTCAATCGAATATCTCGGTCGGGTTGACCATCAGGTCAAGATCCGCGGTTACCGAATCGAGCTCGGCGAGATTGAAGGGGTAATCAACGGGCATCCAGGCGTACGCGAAACAGTGGTCCTGGCGCGCGAGGATGAACCCGGAGACAAGCGCCTGGTGGCCTACGTTGTTCCTGGTGTGAAAGAAGCGGGGATTGAGTCTGCACTAAATGAAACTTACCAGTCGGAGCAGGTCACGCAATGGCAAGCGGTTTGGGACGAAACCTACCGAGAAGAAGTTTCGTCGCTAGATCCCGCCTTCAACATTATTGGCTGGAACAGCAGCTATACAAGTGAACCGATCGCAGCGGAGGAGATGAAAGAATGGGTCGAACGTACAGTTGAGAGAATACTCTCGTTGGGCCCGGGGCGTGTCCTGGAGATTGGTTGCGGCACTGGCTTATTACTGTTTCGCATTGCTCCGTACAGCGAAAGCTACCATGGCACTGATCTATCTCAGAAGGCTTTGGATTACCTCAGCCAACAGATGGCCGCATCGTCCGATAGCTATCAAAACGTCACTACCTCCCGACAGCAAGCCCGCGACTTTACCGGCCTTGATCCCGGCGCCTACGACACAGTGATTTTGAACTCAGTGGTGCAGTACTTTCCGAGTGTCGACTATCTCGTGCGGGTCTTAGAGGGAGCCGCCAAAGCTGTAAAGCCAGGCGGCGCGATATTTCTCGGAGACTTGCGAAGCCTGCAGCTGTTAGACGCTTTTCATACGTCGGTACAGTTCTATGACGCGCGATCTTCATTGGCGACAACAGAGTTGCTACAAAGAGCCCAGAAGGAAGCGAGTCAGGAAAAGGAACTGGCAATCGATTCAGCTCTGTTTGCTGCTCTGAAGAGTTATTTGCCCCAGATCAGTCGAGTCGAGATTCAGCTCAAACGCGGGCACGCCCGGAACGAACTCACCAAGTTTCGTTACGATGCGATTCTGCATATCGGTAATGCGCCAGCGCCACGAGTCGAAGGGACTTGGTTGCGATGGCAAAAGGATGTGAAGGATCTGAGCGCGCTTCGCCGATTGCTAACAGACACACGGCCCGAAATTCTCGGGATCACCGGGTTGCTAAATGATCGAGTGGCCGCGGACGTGCGCGCCTGGCAGATGGCTACCTCGGAAGGCGCTCCGGCAACCGTTGGGGATTTGCGCGGGGCTCTGAAACATGTCGACCTTAGTGGAGCAGTTGATCCTGAGGATGTTTGGGCGCTCGGCGCCAAGCTTGGCTATAAAGTGGAGCTGAAGTGGGGAGTTGGCTCTCGTGACTGCTGCGATCTAGTGCTCCGCAGATGTGACACGCCGGATGTTGAACTTGCGCCCTTGAATCAAAGGCGAGAAGACCTGAAGTTCAATGAAAAGTCATGGAGCCGCTATGCCAATAACCCCCTGCAGGCAGAAATCGCTCGCAATCTTGTGCCGGAGTTACGACGAATGCTCCTGGAGAAGTTGCCTGAGCATATGATGCCTTCGACTTTCGCGCTGCTTGATGCTCTACCGCTAACTGCCAACGGCAAGGTGAACCGCCGCGCGTTGCCGGCGCCTGGAGCATTGCGGCCCGACATGGAAACAGATTATGTCGCTCCGTGCACTCCGACCGAGGAGTTGCTGGCAATGATCTGGTGCGAGGTCTTGAGGCTCAAACAAATCGGTGTCAATGATGATTTCTTCGAGTTGGGTGGCCACTCGTTACTGGCAACTCAAGTGATCTCCCGAGTGAGGGAGCGCTTCCGCATAGAACTACCGCTGCGTTACTTGTTTGAGTTTTCTACTATCGCGGGCCTGGCGTCAGCCGTGGACGACTTTGACAAAACTGAGACCGAGGCGCTTCCGGAAATTACCCGAGATGCTAAAAGTGACGCAGAAGTTCTGCTCGCATCAATTGACCAGCTTTCTGATGAACAAGTGGATGCTTTACTCGGCGAGACCATAGCCGACAGCGCACAGAGTTAAATGAGTCGCACTTTACAAGATTCCAAGGAACTTTCCGCTCTCGATAAGCGCGCGTTACTCGCTGATTTGTTGCGCGAGAAGGCCGAGAAACCTCGAAGAGTGGTGGCCTCGTTTGCGCAGCAGCGTCTCTGGTTTCTGGATCAAATGGAGTCTGGTACTGGATCCTACAACGTCTCACGTGCAGCGCGAATGAAGGGCCGGCTCAACCTGCCGGCTCTCCGCCAAACCTTGAATGCGCTGGTCGCCAGGCATGAGTCCTTGCGCACAAACTTTGGCACGGACGCGGGAGAACCCGTTCAGATCATCTCTCCTGCGCGAGAGATGGAGATTCCTCTAATTGATCTGAGAGGCCTGAGGCCGGAAGACCGGCTGAACGAGACTCGGAGGCGTGCGACACTAGCATCGAAGGATCCATTCAACCTGGTCAGTGATCGATTACTGCGCGCCACTTTGTTTCAAGTTGGCGAGCAAGATCATGTACTTCTGCTGGTCATGCACCACATCATCAGTGATGGTTGGTCCATGGGAGTGTTGGTTCGCGAGATCGGCGTTCTGTACGAAGCATTTGTGAACCATCAGCCCTCACCTTTGCCGCCCCTTTCAATCCAGTACTCCGATTTCGCGTTATGGCAACGCCAATGGCTCCAGGGAGATGTGCTTGAGGAACAACTCGGCTACTGGACGAAGCAACTCGCTGGCGCGCCCGCAGTACTCGACCTACCAACCGATAGACCGCGACCAGCAATGCAGACTTTCAATGGCGCTTACTACTCCCGGGGTCTGCCGAAACGGCTGGGTGATTCACTGAACTTACTAAGTCGCCGGGAGGGTGTGACGCTGTTCATGACGTTGCTGGCTGCGTTTCAAACGCTGTTGTATCGGTATACGAACCAGGATGACATTGTCATAGGCACGCCGATAGCGAATCGCACGCATAGAGAAACTGAAGACCTGATCGGCTTCTTTGTGAACACGTTGGTGCTGAGATCGGACCTGTCCGGCAATCCGACTTTCCGCGAGTTGCTTGGGAGAGTGAAAGAAACTTCCCTGGGAGCGTACGCGCATCAGGATCTTCCGTTCGAGAAACTGGTTGAAGGACTGAATCCAGAGCGAAGCCTCAGCCATTCACCACTTTTCCAGGTGATGTTTGCTCTGCAGAATGCGCCACGCGAAGCGCAAGACCTAAAAGAGCTGACTATCACGCGCGTGCCTCTCGAGAGTGGCACATCAAAATTTGAGCTAACGTTCTTCATAACCGAGACGGCAAATGAGCTGTCGTGCTACCTCGAATACAATACCGACCTTTTCGATGAAATCACGATAGCGCGCATGCTTAACCACTTCGAAGTTCTGCTCGAGGGGATCGTTGCTGATCCAAATCAGCGGCTGGCTAAGCTGCCGTTGCTGACAGAAACGGAACGACAGCAGTTGCTGAGCGAGTGGAATGATACTCGGGTTGAGTTTCCCAGCGAGGATTGCCTTCATCAGTTGTTTGAGGCACAGGCCGAGAAAACCCCGGAAGCTATCGCCCTGGTTTGCGGAGACGAACGACTCACCTATAGCGAGCTGAATACGCGAGCCAATCAATTAGCCCACCACTTGCAACGATTGGGAATCGGACCGGAAGATCGTGTGGGAGTTTGTCTGCGTCGAACACCCTCGATGTTGATTGCAATACTTGGGACTTTGAAGGCGGGTGCCGCTTATACACCGCTCGATCCAGCTTATCCTCAGCACCGATTAGGGTTCATCCTGCAGGATGCTGGGGCGGCTGTTCTGCTAACCCAGAACGAGCTGGTGCCCATGCTCCCGCAAACGGACTCACGAGTTGTGTGTGTGGACTCCGACTGGCAGGTCATCGCTCGAGAGGATCAATCAAATCCGGTTAGCACAGTTACGCCACAAAACATTGGCTGCGTGATCTACACGTCAGGTTCGACAGGCGTGCCGAAAGGCGTCTCCATCCAACACTGCAGCACGGTCATGTTCCTACACTGGGCGATAGCGAGTTTCGACAAGCAGGATTTGGCCGCAGTGCTAGCATCTACTTCCATCTGCTTCGATCTCTCGGTCTTCGAGATGTTCGCGCCGCTGTGTTCAGGCGGCAAAGTGGTCCTGGTTGAAAACGCTTTGCACTTGCCCGACTTGGCCGCGGCTGACGTGACCCTGGTTAACACGGTACCTTCGGCGATGACTGAGTTAGTGAGACTCCGCGCCATTCCACCTTCAGTGAGGACGATCAATCTGGCTGGCGAGCCTTTGATGAACAGTCTGGTTCAGGATATTTACCAGCAAGGAAGCGTGAAACAGGTCCTCAACCTGTATGGACCATCCGAAGACACAACCTATTCGACGTTTGCCCAGGCGACCAAAGGAGCAAAGGAAGAACCATCGATCGGGCGCCCGATCGCCAACACCGAAGTTTACCTGCTTGACCGTTTTTCCCAGCTTGTGCCTGTCGGTGTCCCTGGCGAGTTGCATCTCGGTGGTGCGGGGCTGGCCCGTGGTTATCTGAATCGGGCTTCGTTGACCGCCGAGAAGTTTGTTCCCAATCCGTTCAGCCGCGAGCCAGGTGCGCGCTTGTATAAGACCGGTGACCTGGCGCGCTATCAGTCGGATGGAACCATCCAGTTCCTGGGCCGCATAGATCACCAGGTGAAGTTGCGCGGCTACCGCATCGAACTCGGCGAGATCGAAACCACCTTAAGAGAGCACGCTGCTGTGCAAGACTCGGTAGTGATGGTGCGAGACTTGGCGGAGGGAGACAAGACGTTGGTTGGCTACATTGTCGTGGACTCGAACGACTCCGCACTGCAGGAAGACAAGCTGGCGGCCGAACTAAAGAGCTTCTTGAAAAAGAAACTGCCAGACTACATGGTGCCGGCATATTTTGTTGAGCTGGACCAGTTGCCGCTGACGCCGAACGGAAAAATCGATCGCAAAGCACTGCTTAAAGCGCGCCCACGCCTGCCTGATTCTTCAACCATATCAAGACCTCGGAACGAGATTGAGTTTGCCCTGACACTGATCTGGGAGAGAGTTTTAGATGTTCGTCCCATCGGTTTGGAGGACAACTTTTTCGAACTCGGTGGCCATTCGTTGTTAGCTGTCCGGTTGATGGCGGAGATCGAGAAGGAGTTTGGGCAGAGGATTCCACTGGTCAGCTTGTTTCAGAGCGCCACTATCGAGGGTCTCGCCGCCATTCTTCAGCAAGGCGTCAACTCGATCTCCTGGCCAATCGTCGTCGAGCTTCAGCGCGGAGGATCAAAGCCGCCGCTTTTTTGTGTTTCGCACCCCGGCGTGAACGCGCTGGGATATCGTTCACTCGCTCAATATTTGGAGCCGGATCAACCGGTGTACGGCTTGCAGGCGCAATATCCCGAGGACTTGCAAGGAGAACATAGCAACAAGGCCGTTGATGAACTGGCTACGGAGTACCTGGAAGCGATACGCGCAGTGCAGCAGCATGGTCCATACCAACTTGCGGGGATGTGTCGCGGGGCGCACATCGCCTTCGAAATGGCGAGACGATTAGAAAACCAGGGCGAGAGCGTTACGCTGGTCGGCATATTCGATACATGGGTCATTGAAAACACTTATAATCGTCTCTTGTTCCTCGGTGAGTATTATTTTGACCGTCTTGCTTCGCTGCTCCGTCTCGGATTGAGAGATCAGTTAGACTTCATCAAAGGAAAAGAACGAACCGCAAATGGGAACGCAGGCGACGACGCCCCCGAGGCCTCGGAAAACGCTGCCGCTAAGCAAAAAAATCCGTACGAAGTCTACTTTCCGGGGCCAGACTTTGCGCCAAAAACATACCCCGGCCGCATTACGGTCTTTCGCACAAAGCGACAGCCACTCAATCGCATTCGCGACGCGCAATTAGGTTGGGGCAGGCTTGCTGACGGCGTTGTTGACGTTCATGTTATTCCAGGCAAGCATGGCAATCTGCTGCGCGAACCGAATGTTCAAGGTCTGGCGGAAGAATTGAAGAAATGTCTGCTGGAAAAATCAGGTTAACGTAGACCCCGCGTCCGATTTCAGCTCGGACCATATTGCTCACGAGAGCCGCCAAAATATCTGAATGCTAATACAAAATTTCGGGCAGTTTTCGAAAGTGGGATTCTTGCGTCCCGAAAGCGCGACGGTCGCTCTCTAAGATTGGCCTAGTCAACAATCTTCCCTCCTGTTTCTACCTAACTGATGAGCGCCGAAAATAAGGCGATAATCGTGCATTGAGCGTGGTGCAACCAAAGGTCGTCATGAGATCCGCCGGTGGCACAGTGCTTGACTCACTAAATTGGTCGAGAACTACAGCTGCCTGAGAATTTTGTTGTTCGTACATCCAGGCCCAGCAGTCTGTCATTGCCAGCATCAACGCCGAGTACTCGCTAAGGCGTGTGTCTATTTAGGTGGGCAAAGGTGTTTCAAACATGAATGGCGCAATTCAGATCTGAAGTTGCCATACATGCACTGCTCGCGGTGTTAGCTATTAAACGCTAGTAAGCACAACAAGTCGTGAGGAGGTCCAACGATGAGTTCACCGCATCCCCAGGTCCAACCTCAGATTCGCCTCTCAGCACTTGTGAGCCCAGGGCGCTATGACTAAATCAGGCATGCAACCACAAAGTAGAGGAACGTTGTGAACATTGCGGCGGCTCAAATTCCTCGAACCCTAATAGCGGACGATCAACCGGACGTTCTCGTGGCTCTCCGACTTCTTCTGAAGGGCGCGGGCTATCAGACCGAAGCTGTGGATTCACCATCGGCTGTGCTCGAAGCAATTAAACACAATAGATTCGACCTCGTGCTGATGGACTTAAATTATGCGCGCGATACAACTTCGGGCACAGAGGGCCTCGATCTCATTTCAAGGATTCAAGCGCTCGACAGTGAAGTACCAATAGTTGTGATGACGGCTTGGGGAACCGTTGACCTCGCTGTGGAATCGATGCGTCGCGGCGTGCGGGATTTTGTGCAAAAGCCCTGGGAGAACTCAGGATTGCTGCAAAAGTTAAGAACTCAGATTGAGCAGGGCCAGGTGAGAAGGTGTCAGAACGGCAGGGAAGCAGAGAGTCGGATTAGCGATCGCCGGCTAAGGCTCGAGCTGGAAGAAGCACGCGAGATTCAACACGGCTTGATGCAGCACAGAATGCCTAGTCTCGGCGGCTTCCGACTTGCCGGCGCATGGCAACCCGCTCACGGGGTAGGCGGCGATTACCTTGCTGCATTCAAGCTCAATGAGAGCCACGCCGCTCTGTGCGTGGCAGACGTGGCCGGCAAAGGTCTTCCGGCGGCCTTAGTAATGTCGAACATGCAAGCTGTGCTGAAGTCTTTGGCGTCGGAGAGCATTTCGCCGAGTGAGCTATGTGAACGTCTTAACCCGGTCGTGTACGGGAACACTCCGCTGCACAAGTTCATTAGTTGCTTCTACAGCGTTCTTGACGTTCGCAATCGGACAATCACTTTCACCAATGCTGGACACAATCCACCGCTGCTGGTGCGCCACAGTGGTGAATGTATTCGATTGGAAGAAGGCGGACTAGTCATAGGCGCGTTTACTGAGTCGCGCTATACGCAGCGTGAAATCCAACTCTACTCGGGAGACAAGCTTTTGATGTTCACGGATGGTCTGACTGAAGCGCGTCGTTCATCTGGAGAAGAATTTGGTGAGGAACGTTTGCGAGAGTGCCTGGTTGCTTACAGCGGGCATAACGCCGCTGAGTTGCGAACGATCATTTTGAATGAGGTTACGGGGTTTTGCGGGAATCAATTCCAGGACGACGCTGCGCTGATGGTTGTCATTGCTGAATAGACGTTTGGAAGCCAACCATGACAAATCTTCGAAACGATATCCGATACGCAATCAGAAGTCTCATCAAGCGCCCGGGCTTCACTGTTATCGCGGTGGTCACACTTGCTCTCGGTATCGGCGCGAATACCGCAATCTTCAGCGCCATCAATGCGCTGCTGCTGAAGCCCCTGCCTTTTCCTGAACTCGATCGGGTGGTCGCGATATGGGATAAGGCTCCGATTCGCGGAATAGTTCACAACGAAGTGGCCTTGGCGAACTATCTGGATTGGCGAGCCCAGAACCAGTCGTTCGAACAACTCGCGCTCTATCGATGGTGGAGCGCTAATCTTACGGGCGTCGAACCTCCCGAACGCATCCAGGGCTTTTTAGTGACTGCGAATTTTCTTGACGCCATCGGTATGAAGCCCATCATGGGCCGCAACTTTTCTGAGGAAGAAAACCAACCCGGCAAAGACGCCGTAGCAATTATCACTCACAGTTTGTGGCAACGACGTTTCGGTGGCGATCCAAACATAATCAACAAAACGATTACGCTTAACAGTATTACTCGCACCGTAATCGGTGTTATGCCGGAGCGCTTCAACTTTCCCAAAGGTTCTGAGGTGTACGCTCCTCTTCCAATGACATCGGAGCTCGTGCGCAGCCGCGACAGTCACGCTTATTACGTTATTGGACGACTCAAGCCAGGCGTCAAGCTGCAAAGCGCACAGGCGGACATCGACACGATAACCGCCCGGCTCGAAAAACAGTATCCCGAAACAAACACCGATCTGGGTGCCAACGTCTATCCGATCGTAAAGGACACGGTGCGGTTATACGACACGGCCCTTTGGGTAATGATGGGTGCGGTCGGATTTGTCTTGTTGATTGCCTGCGCGAACGTTGCCAACCTCATGCTGGCGCGCGCCAGCGGCCGCCAAAAAGAGATTGCGCTGCGCGCGGCGCTGGGTGCGAGTAGGTGGCGCATCATTCGCCAACTGCTCACTGAGAGTTTAATAGTCGCACTTATCGGCGGTGCCCTGGGGGCGCTCGTTGGGTTTTGGGGTGTCGATCTGTTGCGAGCCTCTAATCCTGGTGAAGCGGCAAAGTTTGCGCCCGGATGGTATCAGCTGGGAATAAACGTGCCAGTGCTCGTGTTTACACTCGCCCTTTCGGTTTTGAGTGGATTAGTCTTTGGTCTCGTCCCTGCCTGGCAAGTCTCGAAACCCGATCTCAACAGTGCGCTCAAGGAAGGTGCACGGCAAACGACCGCCGGCTCGCATCGAATGCGAAGTTCACTGGTCGTTTTTGAAGTTGCACTCTCACTCGTCCTGCTTGTGGGAGCAGGTTTGCTCACCC
>WNFR01002461.1_pt1 | contig 19266 bp, 18 predicted proteins | sample 5400221 | NCBI WGS metagenome assembly WNFR01 (sample SAMN13153357, study PRJNA577476) | soil metagenome | isolation source: 40 cm soil under Madrone tree | place: USA:California | collected 2016-06-14 | reverse complement strand
CGCATGGACATCCAACCCTACAAATTTTATTCTCTTCATAGACCGGCTCCTTTTGCTTGTGGCTCTGTACTGCTTTTCTTCCGATTCGCAGCATAACCCACGTACCGCGAATCGGAGCCGGTCGTTCCATTGTGACTAATTTGATCAACAGCCTGCCTCCACATCTTCATCCCGGAGAACGCCATTCCGGAAGACGTTTGGTGCGGTAATATACTGCGCGAAGCCTCCACACTTATTATCGGGAGAAAATGAATAATAAGCCGCTCATGAAAAACGCCTTCTCACGTCGTGATTTCGTTCGCTCCAGTGTGCTTGCTGCCACCGCCTTCTCGGTTCCGAATGACGCCTTCACAATTCCTAGCGTAGCCGCGCCATCTGACGGACCCTCGCCTATCCGTCTGGGTGTAGCCAGCTACACGTTCCGTAACTTCGATCGCACACAGTTGATCGGCTTCCTGAAGCAGCTCAACGATTCCTCGGTAAATCTCAAAGACGTCAAAGATCATCTTCCGTCGGCTACGCAAGAGGAAACCGCTGCGCTGGTGGACTACACCGCCGCGGGCATCAAACCCCATGCTGCCGGAACGATTTATTTCGACAAAAACGACGACACGGACATTCGCAACAAATTCGAATACTGCAAACGCGCAGGCATTTCCGTCATTGTCGCTGGTGATCCCGCTATGGAAACTCTGCCGCGAATTGAAAAGTTCGTACGCGAATACAACATCCAGTTCGCCATCCACAATCACGGACCCGAAGATAAATTTTGGCACTCGCCGCTGGATGTTTTGAAAGCCGTGAAAGGTCTGGACCCACGCATCGGCTGTTGCATCGATGTCGGACATACCGTTCGTGCCGGCACCGACGTTGTTCAAGCCATCCACGAAGCCGGAGCCAGGCTGTTCAACGTCCACATGAAAGACCTCACAAACTTCCAGGACAAAGATAGCCAGGTCGCCGTAGGCGAAGGCAAAATGCCCGTGCCAAAAATATTCCGAGCTCTGGTCGCAACCGGCTACAAGGGCTTCGTAGACCTCGAGTACGAAATTCATCCCGACGATCCCATGCCCGGCGTAATCGCCAGCTTTGCCTACATGCGCGGCGTCCTGGCCGGGCTCGGCTACACCACTCCCCGCTGATTCTCCCCGGCCGTCGTCAATCCGGGCATAGCCATGGCCCCAAACCCGTCATTCCGAGGGAAGCGAGGAATCGCTCTTCGCTTTTTCGCTCCGTCAAGTCCAGGCCAAGAGTTACGCACCGCGAAATTTCCCAGTAACCATTCGCTAAAGTTCCGCGACAACAAGCGCTCACCCAGCTACCGATCATGCTATGGTGGCAAAAACGGGCCAACCGCATTCCTACAAGCCAATCAAGGAGCCAAAACCCAGTGGCCTACGCGCAGACTCTGTCGCCAAAACGACGTTATTTCATAAAGTGTGCGGCATCCATCGCGGCGATCCTTCTCGTGGCCTCGGCCTGCCAGGCCCAAAACACGCGTGCAGATCAATCGCCCGAAACGCCCTTCCTTCGGGCTATGAACAAATATCCCGGCCTGCTGCCTGAGTCCGGCCAGTTGATCGTCAAGCTGCAACAAAACATTCGCGGTCCATCCGCGCGCAACGACAGCCGCTTATTGCCTCTGTTGCCCGAATCCACCGTTTTCTATGCCGCGTTCCCCAACTATGGCGACGTCGCGCACCAGACCCTAAAAATTTTTCGGGACGAATTACAACAGAGTTCGGTATTGCGCGATTGGTGGCAACACGGCGAGCTGGCTACTGCCGCTCCCAAAATAGAGGATTCTCTGGAGAAGCTCTATCAATTCCACGAATATCTCGGCGACGAAATTGTAGTGTCCGGCACAATCCAAGACCGCAATCCCAGCCTGGTGTTTCTTGCGGAAATTCGCAAACCGGGCCTGAAAAATTTCCTTCAGCAAACCATCGATCACTTTGCCGACAAATCGGAGCCCGGTGTGCGCGTGCTGGATCTACAGGAACTGACAGCCGCAAACGACCAGGGCCATACGCAAGAGCTCACCGTTTTGGTACGCCCCGACTTTGTCATCGCGGCTTCGGATCTGGCCACCCTGCGCAGTTTCAGTGCGCACTTGGATCAGCACGGCCCATCAAAATTTGTCTCTACTCCGTTCGGACAACGCCTCCTGCAAGAATATGCAGGCGGCCTCACTGTGGTCGGGGCGGCTGATCTGCACAAAATGTTGGCTCAACTTCCGCCCGACATGCAGCAGGAACAATCGGCCTTCCGTCGCAGCGGATTTGCCGACATGAGATATCTGGTTTGGGACCACAAAAAGATAGCCGGCAAATCAGTCAGCCAAATGGAATTGAGTTTCGTCGCGCCGCGCCACGGAGCCGCATCCTGGCTCGCGAAGTCAGCTCCGCTCAGCACTCTGGATTTCGCCTCGCCCCAGCCAATCATGGGACTCACCCTTTCTCTCGCCAACCCATCACAGGTATTTGAAGACATGAAGGATTTTGCCGGGACCTCGAGCTCCAGCCCATTCGCCACGCTGGCGCAATTTGAAAAAGCTTTGAACCTATCGCTTAAGGACGATCTCCTCAAATACCTGTCCGGCGAATTCACGCTGGAAGCGGATAGCCTCACTCCCACGAAGCCAGTCTGGAAGGCGATTTTCAAAGTCAACGACGCCACCCGTTTACAGCAAACTCTGGACACCTTGCTGGCGACCACGCATCTCGAAGTGCAACACGCCGATGATGGCGGCATCACTTACAACTCGTTCGCCATTCCTTCTTCGACCACCACCACTAAAATCGCCTATGCCTTCGCCGATGGCCATCTGATCGTGGCTTCAGGCCGTGAAGTCGCCACGGAAGCAATTCAATCGCATCGCTCCGGAGAATCGCTGGCGAAGTCCAAGCCGCTTCTCGCAACTCTTTCGCCGGGCCAGTCGCTCGATGCCTCCGCACTGTTTTTCAGCGATCCCATCGCCATGTCGGCGCTACAAATGCGGCGGTTCGCGCCGCAGATGGCAGAACCAATCGAAAAACTGCTCGGGCAAGGACCGCCATCGGTCCTCGGCTTTTATGGAGACGACTCCACCATTCGCGAAACCAGCGGAAACTCTATGGTGGATGTCGGCGTAGGTTTGGTTGTGGCCGCAGTTGCCATTCCCAACTTATTGCGATCCCGCATCGCCGCCAACGAAGCCAGCGCCGTCGGCAGCGTCAGATCCGTAAATACCGCTCAGGTGGTCTATCTATCGACATATCCAAAAAGAGGCTACGCGCCCAATCTCGCGTCGCTGGGCGGCGATCCTCGCGGAAATTATCCTCCTTCCCCCGAGCACGCTGATTTGCTCGACAGCAATTTAGCGAACGAAAGCTGCACCGGCGATGCCTGGTGTACCAAGTCTGGATTCCATTTCCGCGTTACCTCTCTCTGCAACCAACACCTCTGCACTGAATACGTGGCGGTTGCTACGCCCATTGAAAGTAATACCGGAACAAGAAGTTTCTGCTCCACTTCCGACGGAGTCATTCGCTTCAAAATAGCTGATCCGTTGACCTCCCCGCTTAGCGTGCCGCAATGCCGAATGTGGGAGCCGATCCGCTAGCGGCTTGCAATTCTCACAGACGCAGGCAGCGTCTACTGGCCTGCAATCAACCGTCATTCCGAGCGGAGCGAGGAATCTCCCTTCGCTTTTCCGCTCTGTTAACTCACTCCAAAATATTGGTGCCGGGTGCCGCAACCTTCGGTTTTAAGGGTGCGGGGTTTGACCGTTCCGAGGCCACGTCCGTTCGAACCATATACTGTTAAGTTATCTGTTGACATTTGCTAACATTCGTGCTATCCTTCGCTGTGAAACCGACAGTGAGTCTCGCTCGCCCCGATCCGTTCCTTTTTGGTACCTTTCGGCACTCTTTGCAAAAAACAGGGAGGTAGGGGTACACCTTTTCCGGATTTCCGCATCCGTCTCGCTTCGGATACAATTCCCCGCCGTGGTTTGGTTGCCATCCCAAACCACTCATGGCGCGTTTCGGCCTCGCCCAAAGTCCCGATTGCGCTTTCCACTTCGACGAGGTCCTTGGATGAAATTTGCCCCGCAGTCTAACGTCCGCGCCATCTGCATCGCCGCTCTTGCCCTCTTACTCGCTTGTGCGTCGGCGAATGTCTCGCTTGCTCAACAACGTCGTGATCGCGAACCCAACGAAGTCTACGCTTCCCGTCGCGCGCGGGTTGCCGCACAGACCGACGCGCCTGTAATTCTTTGGGGGTTCACGGGCCGCGAAGAAATCTCTCAGGCTTACATTTTCGCCCAGGAAGATAATTTTTATTACCTCACCGGCCACAACGAAGAAGAAGCCGGCCTGATCATTCTCCCCGCGTTGAAAGCTGGACAAGCTCGCGATTCCTGGGACGGCCCGCGCGAGATTCTTTTTTCCCCCGCTAAAGATCCCGGCAAAGAAAAATGGAACGGTGTCCGCCTGTAGCCGACCGATTCTGATATTTCCGCGCGTACTGGCTTCGCCTCCGTGCAACCGTTCGGCCAAATGCGCGCCGTTGTGGAAAGGCTCACCAAGGTCTATCCCAACTTCGCCACCATCCTGCCCTACGAAAAGGAGGTCGGCGGTTATCCCCACGAAAAGGCGGTTGTGGATTGGCTCCAGCTCGTCGATCCTTCAGTCAAACTAAAAGACATTCGCGGCGTGATTGAAACCTTGCGCATGATTAAATCGCCCGGCGAAATCGCATTCCTCACGAAAGCCATCAATCTCTCGCTCGATGCACATCTGGAAGCCATGAAAATGATGCGTCCCGGCTTCTACGAATATCAGGTCGCCGCAAAAATGCTGGAAGTTCACGCCATGGGCGACTCCGAAGCCGAAGGCTATGCTCCGATCGTCGGCGCCGGTCCCAACTCCACCGTCCTGCATTACGACAAGCTGGCCCGCAAAATTGCCGATGGCGACATCGTGGTCATGGACGTCGGCGCGCAGTTTTCCGGCTACTCGTCCGACATCACTCGCACCCTCCCTGCCAACGGGAAATTCACGCCGCGCCAGCGCGAAATCTACGAAATCGTTCTCGGCGCTCAGAATGCCGTCTTCGCCGCCCTCAAACCCGGCATGAACTATTGCAAGTCCGGCGACAAAAGCCTCTACAAAATTTCCTACGATTACATCAACTCGCACGGCAAAGACTTGCACGGCAAAAGACTCGGCCAGTATTACATTCACGGCCTCGGCCACAACATCGGGCTCGATGTCCACGATCCCGGCGACTATTGCAAGCCGCTCGTTCCAGGCCAGGTTGTCACCGTCGAACCCGGCATCTACATCCCGGAAGAAAATCTCGGCGTGCGCATCGAAGACGACCTGCTGATCACCGATACCGGATTTGAATTTCTCAGCGAGCGCCTCCCCCGCGATCCCGCCGAAATTGAAAAAATCATGGCCGAAGCCGCCCGCGCACGAACAGGAGAATCATCGAAGCCCAATTGACCACATGGAATAGCGCCACTTATACTATTTATTCGCGCGGAACACTTTTTCCCGTTTTGCGCGCCTCGTGCCTGCCCGTTATACGCAGGTCATTCCATTCGCGCCGCCTCTTACAGCGACCGCTTGGAGTTACAGGGTCTGTTTTTCAACCCCTGAGGTAAAGACGTTGTGTGTTACGAACCCCTGAGTTGAAGAAGAGTTGAAAAAGAATTTACGAAATCAAACTGAAGGTATCGGACGAAAATGAGCAGCCTTAAAGCCACACAAATCCGCCCCGGCATGGTCATCCTGCACGAGAACGAACTGTACACCGTGTTCAGCACCGACCACCGCACTCCGGGCAACAAGCGCGGTTCCATGCAGACCCGTCTGAAAAGTCTCCGCACCGGAACTATGATTGATTACCGCTTCCGCGCGGAAGAATTTGTCGAACGCGCCATCCTCGATGAAATCGAATTCGAATATCTCTACAGCGAAGGCGACAGCTTCCATTTCATGAATACGAAAACTTACGAGCAGATGGAAATGTCGCGCGAAGAACTCGGCGAAACCACCTACTACCTGGTGCCAAACACGATTGTGAAAGTGGAATTTCACGACGAAAAAGCCATCGGCATCAACCTGCCGGACACGATGGATCTGCGCGTAACGCAAACCGAACCGACCATCCAGAAAGCCACCGCCAGCTCCGTGATGAAACCAGCAACTCTCGAAACCGGCTTGGTAGTTCCCGTTCCCCCATTCGTCAACGAAGGTGATAAGATTCGCGTAGACACTTCCGAAGCCCGCTACGTCCAGCGCGTCGAGTAGTTTTTTGCCTTTTGTTTGGTAGTCGCCTTCGTAGCGGCCGGTCTTCAGACCGGTGCTTTTACGATTTTGGATTTCCGCCTCCGCAGCTGAGTTCAGTTCACACTGAAATCAGAAGAGGTGAAAAAAGCGAGCCGCCCCGAAAGGATCGGCTCGCTTCTGTTTTTTCAGAGATAACTTTTCAGCGAATTAAATTCTAAGCTTTGGTCGTGGCGGTTTTTTCGCTGGGCTTTTCACTAAACACACGGGCGAAAATCGCGTCCACGTGGCGCAGTTGGCGCCGCAAATCGAACGTATGTTCCAGCGCTTTGGCGTCGAGGAATCTTGTGATGCGCGAATCGTTCGCGACGCGGTCGCGGAAACTGCTATCGGTTTCCCACGCGGCCATGGCATTTTCCTGCACCGCCTTGTAGGCGTCGTCGCGCGGCATTCCTTTTTCCACCAAATCCTGCAGCAACTGCCCGGAGAAAACCAAACCTTGCGTGGCGTCGAGATTTTTCTTCATGCGTTCGGGAAAAACGCGCATGTCGGCAATCACTGCCGTCATTTTCGCCAGCATGTAATCAATCAGAATTGTGGAATCGGGAAGAATAATCCGTTCGACGGAACTGTGTGAAATATCGCGCTCGTGCCACAAGCCAATATTCTCGAAAGCGGCAATCATGTTCGAACGCACCAGCCGCGCGAGGCCGCTGATTTGTTCACACACTACAGGATTGCGTTTGTGCGGCATCGCGGAACTGCCGCGCTGCTCGCCGCCGAACGGTTCTTCCGCTTCGCGCACTTCAGTGCGCTGCAAGTGGCGAATTTCGATGGCGATTTTTTCCAGCGTCGCGGCGATCAGCGCCAGCGCGCTGAGGTAATGCGCGTGGCGGTCGCGCTGAATCACTTGCGAAGCCACTGGCGCAACATTTAATCCCAGACGCTGGCAAATACGCTCTTCGGTTTCCGGCCCGAGATGCGAAGCATTGCCCACTGCGCCGGAGATTTTCCCGACGCGCATCTGTGCCGCGGCATCCGCGAAGCGCTCGATGTTGCGCTGATTTTCCGCGTACCAGTTGGCGATTTTCAATCCGAAGGTGATCGGCTCGGCATGAATTCCATGCGTGCGTCCGATTTGCGGGGTGTTGCGAAATTGCTGTGCGCGGCGAGCGAGCACTTCGCTGAATTTTGCCAATGCTTCCGCAATCAATCGCGACGCGTCGCGGACCAGCAGTGCTTGCGCCGTGTCCACCACGTCGTTCGAAGTCATTCCATAATGCAGCCAGCGCGCTACCTCAGGATCGCCGATGGATTCGGCGACGTTCATGGTGAATGCGATTACGTCGTGTTTTACGCGCGCTTCGATTTCGTTGATTCGAACAGCGTCTACTTTTGCGCGAGCGCGAATTGTCGCGGCGGCATCTTTCGGAACTTCGCCGGATTCCGCGAGCGTCTCCGTGGCCGCCAGTTCGACTTCCAGCCACTTGGAGTATTTGTTGGCGTCACTCCAGACGCCTCCCATCTCTTGGCGGGTGTAGCGTGCAATCAAGATACGCTCCCTTTGTGCATGTGGGGGTAAGTCCTTTGTAATGATACGGTATTTTGGCGTGGCAGAGCGAAATAGAGGCGGAGCTAGGGGCTTGGTTGGGCCACGTTGAAAAGCACCGGTCGGAAAACCGGCCGCTAGGAAAGGAAAGACGGCGGGATAAACCCGCCGTACACAGGATGGCCCCGACCGAGTCGGGGCCGGTACAACGGTTGCGACCGCAGACAGCACAAGAAGTCCGAGACCTAACCGGGAAGGGGAAAACCTGTCTAATCGTGAGGATGCGAGAGAGTGGCGAAATGGCTGAGGCGTTTGCCGGCTACGACGCGGGCGGGATCAGCGACACGGCCGCGGTTGAGCGGACGCTGGCTGGCGAGCGTGAGGTCTATCGTGTGCTCGTGGAGCGGCACAGCGCTTACGTTTATCGCGTGGCTTATCGCATGACGGGAAATTCGCAGGATGCAGAAGAAGTGGTGCAGGAGGCGTTCTTGCGGGCGTTCCAGAAACTGCAACAGTTTGCCGGAAACGCCAATTTCGGAACTTGGGTGTATCGCATTGCGGCGAACTATGCGATTGACCGGCTGCGGCAGAAAAAGAATGAAGAGGCACGGCGGGAAATTCCTCTGCGAACCGCGGAAGGCGAATCGGAAATTGATCCGCTGAGCCAGTTGAAGGATTCAGCGCCATCGCCAGAACGGCTGGCCGGCAGCACGCAACTGGCGAAGAAAATGAAAGAGGCGTTGGACGCGCTAACTCCCGCGGAGCGCACCGCGATCGTGATGCGGCACTGGGACGGCTGCGGAATCGAAGAAATTGCCGCGGTTCTGAAATCAAACAGCAGCGCGGCGAAAAACACGGTATTCCGGGCAGTACAGAAATTGCGGGCAGCCTTGAAACCTTTTGCAGAAGGGCGCGGCGCGGCCAAGGCGGTGGGAACGGAATCATGAAACACACAACGGAAGAAGAGCTGTTTGCTTACCGGGAAGGCGAAATGAAGGGACGCGAGACGATTGCGGCGCATTTGCAGGAGTGTGGCGAGTGCCGCGCGGAACTCGAACGAATGGAAGAAGTGTTTCAGGCATTGGATGCGCTACCAGTGCCCGATCCGGGCGAACAGTATGGCGCAAAAGTGTGGCGGCAAATTGCGAATCGTCTGCCGGAGCATGCTCCGAAAAGGGACGCAAATTGGTTGAGCGCGTGGTTTGCGCCGCGAAGGTTGGTAGCGGTCGGAGTTGCGGCAGCGCTGCTGGTGCTGGCGTTTTATGCTGGCCGCAAGACCAGTACAAAAACGGGGAACGAAGAAAACGTCGATGCGAGCAAAGTACGCGAACGAGTTTTGGTGGTTGCGGTGGGCGAGCATCTGGGCAAATCCGAAATGATTTTGATGGAGCTTTCGAACGCGCAGGTGGGCGATGCCGGGAAGAAATTGATCAACATCTCGACTGCGCAGAAGCGCGCCAAAGACCTGGTGGAAGAAAACCGCCTGTACCGGCAGACCGCGCTGGAGGGCGGCGACAACGCTATCGCCAGCACGCTGGACGAATTGCAGCGGGTGCTGCTGGACGTTGCGAACAGTCCGGCAGAAGTGACGCCAGCGCAATTCGAATCGATCCAGAAGCGAATTGCGGCGCAGGGACTTTTGCTGAAGGTCCGGGTGGTCCGGCAGGAATTACGCGCGGAGGCAGCGGGAAATAAATCCGTGCCGGCGCAAAACGATTCGACACCGAAAGTGAGGAACAAAGTATGAACGGGGGCAAGAGGACGGAAGGCGGACTGAAAAGAACAATGGTCACGGGATTGATTGCGGGGCTGTTGGCCATGCCTGTACGGGCGCATGAACGGCAACCATTTGCCAGAGAAAACGTGCCCGGAGAAAATGCACCCAGCTTCATGGAATTAATGCAGCAGCCCGATCACTTTGCCTCACAACAGAGCGAACAGGACCGCCGTGATGCGGAACAGGAAGCGCGGGACCGTGAGCAGGAGAGGAACGATCGCGAACAGGAGAAACGCGACCGGGAACAGGAAAAGAAGGATCGCGAGCAGGAGAAGCTGGACCAGATGCAAGACCTATACGACACCGGCCGCGAAGCGTTGGACGACGGAAAATACCAGCAGGCAGAGCAGAAATTCGACGAACTGGCGCAGAAAAACGGTCCACGAACGGACGCGGCGATGTATTGGAAAGCGTATGCGGAAAATCAGTCGGGCAAGCGGGACACCGCTCTGGCAACCATCGCAAGTCTCAAGAGCAAATTTCCGCAGAGCCGCTGGAAGAAAGATGCGGAAGCGTTGGAAATCGAGCTTCGGCAGTCCAGCGGGCACCCAGTGAATCCAGAATTGCAGAGCGACGAAGAACTGAAAACTTTGGCGCTGCAGGGTTTGATGAATAGCGATCCGCAGCGAGGAATTCAGATGATCGAAAAACGGCTGGCTGGAACGGCGTCGCCGAAGGATAAAGCGAAGATGCTTTTCGTGCTGGCGCAGAACGGATCGCCGGAAGCGCGCGAAGTGTTGGGAAAAATCGCACAAGGACAGAGCAATCCGGACCTGCAGCGCAAGGCCGTGGAATATCTGGGAATCTTCGGCGGCAATCGCGCCGCGGCTACTCTGGAGGCTGTGTACACAAACAGTACGGACGCCGGCGTGAAGCGCGCGGTAATTCGCAGCTACATGATTTCGGGAAATCGCGAAGAACTTTTCAAGCTGGCAAAGGGCGAAAAAGACGAAAGTCTGAAGCGTGACGCAATCCGAAACCTGGGCCTGGTCGGCGGCCAGAACGAACTGCAGCAGCTTTATCAGGTGGAACCTTCAACGGACGTGCGGCGGGAAATTCTGCAGGGATTTTTTCTTGCCGGACAGTCGGACAAACTGGTGCAGGTTGCGGAGAGCGATAAAGATGCGGAACTGCGGCGCACAGCGGTTCGCAACCTCGGACTGATGGGCAAGAGCGATGTTTTGCAATCGATCTACGCGAAAGACACGGACCGCAGCCTGAGAGAAGAGGTGCTGAACGCTTATTTCATCGGCGGAAACGCGAAGGGGCTGGTGGCGATTGCCAAGAGCGAGAAGGATCCGGAGTTGAAAAAGCGGGCGGTGGAAAAGCTTTCGTTGATGAATTCGAAAGAGGGCAATGAGTATTTGATGGAGCTGCTGAATAAGTGAAGAAGCGATCAGAGATCAGTAAAAAACCTTGCGTCGTGAAAAGGAGTGGCGATGAGAGCAAAAGCGCAATTGCAACGAACGGTCGCGAGGACCACCGCCATAGCTTTGATTGGCGCGACGTTCTGCCTAATTGCTCGCGCACAATCCGTGCAATTGAGCGGCAAACCGCAAATTACAAATGCGAAGGCGGAAGAGCGTGAAGTGAAAGCGGGGCTGGCGCAGGAAGTGGACGTTTGGGCTGCGGCGGCGGAGAAGGCGCAATGGCTTGGCTACTCCGTGCCGGCGGTAGCCGGCGATCACAAAATGTGCTGCGGCGATTCTGGCGGCGATTGGAATGGCGGACGAGGCTGCGGTCCATGTCAACTGGAAGGATCGCGCGGCGGAAATAACTACAATTTGCAGAGCGGCGACGTGAAGCTGGAAGGCGCGAGCAGTGTCGTGGTTTTGTTGCGAGCGGAAGGTCGCAAAATTCAGAAAATCCGCGTGGTTTCTGAGAACTGCGTTTTGGATGCTGGTGGGTTGCAGACTACCTGGCTGACCGGAGTTAAGGCCGCCGACAGCGTAAAGCTGCTGGAACGATTTGTGGACGGCAAAGAGTTAGATGAACACGGCGGCAACCGGCTGAGCCGTGGCGCGTTGATGGCGATTGCGATGCACGGAGATGCGTCCGCGGATCAAGCGATGGCCGGTTTTGCCGCGCCGGACAAGCCAGAAGCTATGCGCAAGGAAGCGGCGTTCTGGCTGGGCGAAGCGCGCGGCGCCGCGGGAGTGCAGTCGTTGAAGCGCATGGCAAAAGACGACCCGAGCAGCGATGTACGAGCGCACGTCGCTTTTGCGCTGTCCATCAGCAGGGAAAACAACGCGGTGGACGAAATGATTCGCATGGCGCACGAGGACGCAAGCGGTCACGTGCGAGGGCAGGCACTGTTCTGGCTGGCACAGAAAGCCGGCAAGAAGGCTTCGAGCGCGATTACCGGAGCGATCGAAAACGATCCTGACACCGAAGTAAAAAAGAAAGCAGTGTTTGCGCTTAGCCAGATGCCGAAAGATGACGGCGTGCCGAAGTTGATTCAGGTGGCGCAGAACAATAAAAATCCGGAAGTGCGGAAGCAGGCTATGTTCTGGCTGGGACAATCGAATGATCCGCGGGCGTTGGATTTTTTTGAGAGAGTGCTGGCGAAGTAATAGACCGTTTGCCGTTCGTCGTTTACAGTCTTCCGTTCAGCTTACAGATTGTTTTTATCCGCGCACGCACTCCCACTCCACGGTGACTCTCACGCGCAAGTAAATTGCGGCCTTCTTGTGACGTTCGCGGGAAAGGCGGCGCTGCCGCAAGATGCGGGCACCGCTCAAGCTTGCGTGCTCTTTCCGGCGGAGGCAGTTTCAGATTTTCGAAGAGAGTCATAAGATCAACGCCATGTTCCTTGGCGATAGCCATGGCGCTGCCTGGCGGGGGATTAAGGATCAATTCCAGCGCGAGTTTTTCTTGAATAAGAATCAGTTGGTGTCGATAATTCAGGCCGCAGCGGTCAAGCCCTACAACTCGAGCGGCTTGAGTGGAACTTGTTGCGAGGCGAGGAGTAGTTCGCCGGCGAAGGCGGATTCTGCGGGACGGCAACCGAGAGCCTGTTCGGCGGAAATTTTAACTACATCGAGATTATTGTTTTCCTGCGAGATGTGCGCGAGGACCAGATAGCGGGCGCGTCCGTCGAAACCTTCCGGATCGGCAAGATATTCACTGACGGCGTGATTCGAAAGATGTCCAGTGCGCGAAAGCACACGCTGTTTGACTACCCAGGGATAAGGGCCCACCTTCAACATTTCCAAATCGTGATTGGATTCAAGCACCAGGCAATCGGCATCGCGCAAATGTACTTTTACGAGTTCGGGCATATAGCCGAGGTCGGTAACGATGGCCATTTTGACGCCAGCAGCGCGAAACGTGAAGCCAACCGGATCGGCGGCATCGTGCGGAATGGCGAAGGCGTGAACGTCAATATCGCCGATGGTGAAATGCTGGCCGGCATGCACGGTTTCGACACCACGCAAACGCTTTTCCAGACGATCAGGAAGAACACGTTTCAGCGCATCGAATGTCGGCTCTGTAACGTAAAGCGGGGCTTTATAGAGACCCAGCATTTGCGGCAAGCCGTTGCAGTGATCGGAATGCTCGTGGGAGATGAGAATTCCGTCGAGCTGATCGATCGTAATGTCGCAGGCAGCGAGGCGCGCGAGGGTTTCGCGTTTGCCAAGTCCGCAATCGATGAGGAGGCGGGTGCGCTCCGTTTCGAGCATCGTGATGTTGCCCGAACTGCCGGAAGCCAGAATGGAGACGCGCAAGCCGATCGAAGTTTCTCCAAAATTTGCGGCGGCTAAGTCCGTTCAATCAGCCACAAAACAAATTTTTAGGATGATGGCAGAGCGCGGCCACAGCGTCAACGGAGAAGCGCACAATTGTTAACAGGCCAGGCGGGAACGTTCGAGAGAGAAGCCGTTGACGGGGCCCAATACGGTGGCGGAAATCTGTTCTGGGCGAAAGAATTCTTGGGCCAGAATCTGAACTTCTTCGCGAGTGACAGCGTCGATGGAAGCGAGAATTTCATCAAGCGAATAAAACTTGCCGAAGTAAAGTTCCTGGCGCGCAAGATTGGACATGCGAGAGCTGGTGGACTCGAGGGAAAGCATCAGCGAGCCTTTGAGGTGATTTTTTGCACGCAGGAGTTCTTCTTCGCTGACCAGCGATTCCTTCATGGAGCGGAATTCCGCCAGGGTGAGATCGAGGACTTCGCCGATAGTTTCTTTTGCCGTGCCGGCATAGACAGTGAACATTCCGGCGTCGGAGTACGGAGTAATTTCGCTGAATACAGCGTAGGCCAGGCCGCGCTTTTCACGAATGTTCTGGAAAAGACGCGAGGACATACCGCCGCCTAGAAGATTGTTGAGAACCGCGATGCCGAAACGGCGTTCGTGCGCAATGGGAAGGGAAGGAACACCGAGGCAGAGATGGACCTGCTCGAGATCTTTCTTGCGTTCGACATGGATGGGTGCGCCGGCTTTCGGGGGTTCATGCTGCTCGAGGCAGTGCGCGGGCTTCAAGTGGCCGAATTCGCGCTGCACGAGTTCCAGAACTTTTTCGTGCGGCACGTTTCCGGCGGCGGTAACCAGCAAATGGTTGGGAGCGAACCACTCGCGGAAGCGGGTCTGCAGCGCTTCGCGCGAGAATTGACGAACAGTGTCAGGGGTGCCGAGAATCGGGCGACCGAGAGGATGTTCCGGCCAGAAGCCGCGCGTGAAAATTTCGTGCAGCAGCGATTCCGGATTGTCGAGATCCATCTTGATCTCTTCGAGAACGACCTGGCGCTCCTTTGCTACGTCTTCGGAATCAAAAAGCGGACGGAGACACAGGTCGGAAATGATGTCGAAAGCGATCGGGAGGTGGTCGTCGAGAACTTTTGCGTTGAAGCAGATCTGCTCTTTCGAAGTGAAGGCGTCGAGCATGCCGCCGACGGAATCCATTTCGCGGGCGATAGATTCGGCGGAGCGGCGCTCGGTGCCTTTGAAGACCATGTGCTCCATGAAGTGCGCCAGGCCGTTTTGCTCGAGGGCTTCGCGGCGAGAGCCGTTGCGAATCCAGACACCGACGGAGACGGAGCGGACATGGCGCATGGTCTCGGTAACGACGACGAGGCCGTTCGAAAGGACATGCCGCTGGATGTCGCGCTGTTCAGCAACCATACAGAGATTGTGACACACGGAGGGAGGCAGTGGCGAGTGGCGAGTAATGGGCAGAGGGAAATGCCGAAAGCGGCAACGCTCGCGCGCTACAGGAGCTTTTCGTCGGGATGGAGCTTGCCGTATTCGCTGGTGTAGTGGAGCGGGACGTCGGCGTAGGTGCCTTTATCGCGGTAATAGACTTCGCACATGTCGAACGGCTTGGAGTAGACGTGGATGCTGACGGCGCGCTGATTGTATTCGGGAAGATTCAGGACCTGGTGGACGGGTTCGAGCGGATTGACGTAGGCAGGATGCGCCGCGTCCATCTCATAAATGTCGGTAGCGACGAGATTGCATGTTCCGCAGTGTTCTCCATCGGAATGGCGATCTTGGACACGAAAGTTTTGCACTTTGAGGCGACCGATTGGCGCGGACATCCAACAATTCTGGTCGCGATGATTGTGGATGCGGCTGAACTGGCCGACTTCCCAGCAGATGGCCATGCATTCGAACATGTCGTTCTTGAAAATCAGGTTGCGGGTGTAGCAGCCTTTGGAGAAGAAGAGATATTTCTCGAGCGATTCGGGACGGACGGCGTGGTGGAGGATGAAGTCCTGAACATTTTCCAGTGTGAAGTTGCGGTCGGGGATGGCCGCGAGGTTTTTGACCCAGTCATCTATGACGAGTTGTTCGGTTGCGAGTTGTTTGGACATGGTAGCAGTCTCCGATTTTAGCTCAGGGTTCGTAAGCACGGCCTTTTTACCTCGGGGCCTGTAAGTACAGGCCCTGAAACCCTGAACCCGGAGGAAAGTATAACGCGAGACGGGAGGTAAAGGAGATTAAGGAAACAGAGGAGGTTGAGGAGAAACGGCGGCGCTGGTGAGATAATGATTGAAGTGGAAAGGGCGTTGAATTGGAATGAGTAAGGAATTACTGGGAAAATCGCGGGCGGAGTTGCGGGCGTTGTGCGTCGCGATGGGAGAGCCTGCCTATCGCGGCGATCAGTTGTATCGCGCTTTGTATGCGGAGCGGATTTTTGATTTATCGCGGGTGACGAATCTTCCTGCCGGATTCCGTGAAAAACTGGTGGCGGAGACCACGGTGACGTTGCCTACTGTGCGGCAGAGGTATGTTTCGGCGGATGGATCGGTGCGGTATTTGCTTGGGTTGGGCGAAGAAAAAGGTTTTAACGCAGAGGGCACAGAGGTCGCGGAGAAAAAGACGAGGAAGAAAGCTGTTGCTTCGGTGGAAGCGGTGTTTATGCCTAGTGAGGCGCGGCAGACGATTTGTATTTCTACACAGGCGGGATGCGCGGTGGATTGCCAGTTTTGCATGACGGCGCAACTTGGGTTGATTCGCAATTTGACCGCTGGAGAAATTCTGGCGCAGGTGCTGCTTCCCTTGGAAGAGCACAAGGAAACTTTAACGCCGCAGACGAATGTTGTGCTGATGGGCCAAGGTGAGCCGCTGTTGAATTATGACCAGGTGATGGCGGCGATGGAGATTTTGCTGGATCAATCGGGGATCGGCTTGGCGCCGAAACATGTAACGCTTTCGACCAGTGGCATTGTGCCGGGGATCGAGCGGTTGGCAGAGGAAACTCGACGGCCGAAGCTGGCGATTTCTCTGAATGCTTCGAGCGATGCGCAGCGCGATGTGTTGATGCCGATCAATAAAAAATATCCTTTGAGCAAATTGCTGGCGGTTTGTAGGGACTTTCCTCGCGGTTCGCGCGAGTACATTACGTTTGAATATGTCTTGTTGGGCGGGGTGAACGATACTGCGGAGGATGCGCGGCGTGTGGCGCGTTTGCTAGGGGATCTGGGCCGAGTCAAAGTAAATCTGATTCCGTGGAATCCCGGTTCCCTGCCCTACAAAGAACCGAGCGAGGAAAGCATTGAGCGGTTCCACAAAGTTTTGTTGGAGAAAGGCATTCCGGCGTTTACTCGCTATTCGCGCGGACGCGATGTGATGGCGGCTTGCGGGCAATTGGCGCTGACGGAAGTAAACAGTAATCAGTTCACAGTGCTCAGTTAAAACCGGAAGAGAAGAGAGATTCCTCGTCGCTTCGCTCCTCGGAATGACGAACAAAAGCTTTGGCCGAAGGCTGTTATAGGCCGGTGAAGGGATTCCGTACTTTCAGCCCGCCGAAAGATTGCCCATCCTGAAGATCTTCGCTGAACAAGATGCTGCATTGGCTCTCACTCGCGGAGGCCACGATGAGGCTGTCGTACCACGAAAGTGAATACCGCCGGCTCAGAGTCAATGCTTCGACGTACAACGAATAAGAGGAATGCACCGCCAGCAGCGGTTGGAAAGTTGCCGCAAGATATTGCTCGGCTTCGGCGGACGTCATCCTGGGAGTGAAGCGGCGAAAAGCGACGCTAAAAAATTCTTGCACCACCTGATAGCTGATCACTCCTTTCCCTGAGCCGATGGCACGATCCACCAACTCCGCAGCACGATCCTTCTTGCCGGAGGGATTCGCCGGTAGCGCATACACGAAGATATTTGTATCGAGAAAAAATCTATCGTTCATTCATCTCTTCGCGAGTATACGGACCACCCGGGTTAATGTGCCTGAGGCGCTCCATTAAAGCACGGTACTGCTGAACATTGCCCTTGCGCGCAGCGTAGCCCGCGAGCCACTCCCGAAAGGCGACATTCAGAGTCTTGTGCTCAGCCTTGGCGACTTCGCGAGCTCGTTCGATGAGGTCTTCGTCGGCGCTGAAGGTAACGTTTTTCACTCAGCCAGTGTACACTATGACCGTGTACACGTCAAATTGTAACTGCGTTCAGCCTGATTTCAAACCAATCAAGGAGAGCAATCGACCGGAATTCGTACTTTCTTTGCGGTAGCTGAAGAAGAGGTCGGGGTGGCAGGCGGTGCAGAGGTCGCTGACGAAAATATTTAGGTCACGGAGGCCGGCGGCTAGGAGTTGCGAGCGGTTGGCTTTGCGCAGGTCGAGGCGAACGTTTTTGGGTGGTGGCTGGTGGCCGGGAGGCATCCTGTTGAGCCATTGCAGGGGGTTGGGCTCTTCTCCGGTCCGGAGCTCGTCGAAGTATTCTGCGGCGTCTGCAAACTGCGACGTGAATTCTGTGGCCAGCTCCGTGCCTACTTCGTAGCAGCAGCCTCCGATGGCAGGGCCTAGAGCGGCTAGAATGTCGGCAGCCTTTGAGCCGAAGTGCATGCGCATTTCGCCGACGGTTTTTTCTGCGATGCGGGCTAGGGTTCCGCGCCACCCGGCATGAATGGCAGCGACGGCGCGCTTCTTCGGATCGACTAGTAAAATTGGAACGCAGTCGGCGGTTTGCACTCCGAGAAGAATGCCGCGCGAATTCGTGAACGATGCGTCGCCTTTGTGTGGTTGTGCCGGCGGCTCCGCAAAGAACAGTGCGACCGCTGAATGAAATTGCCTCAATAGAACGACGGGTGAGTCCGTTGCGCCGATAGCGGACTGGAAGGCGTTACGATTTTTCAGGACATTTTCGCGTGTGTCCCAGTCAGTAAAACCAAGATTGAGGACGCGTTCGCCCGAATTGAGAGTGCTCGCACCTCCGGTGCGGGTACTGAAACCGTGGACCAGCCATGGGAGTTTCTTGAGTGGGGCGAGTTCAAGAATTTGTACGCCGCCGACGCGGCGTAGCGACCAGGGAGCGGCTATTTTGGGGCGCGGCGCGAATTCTGTGGCGGGCTTACCGGGAAGTCGGCGGACACAGGAAGTTTTGGCGGCGTTCGGCATCATGTCAGTATAATCGCATGCGTATTCGGGTGCAGGCCGCGCGGTTTGGCTGATCTTGTCCAATCGAAGGAAAACCGCTGGCCTGAAGGCCAGCGTCTACAAATTCTTTTCGGAGTCGATGCGAAAAAGGGCTGAATGATTATTGGAATGGGAATTGACGTAGAGGAAGTGGGGCGTGTGCGGGGCGCGATGGAGCGTCAGGGCGAGCGGTTTTTGCGGCGGATTTTTACGGAAACAGAGCGGGCGTATTGCGAGCAGTTCAAGGATAAGTACGAGCGGTATGCGGGTCGGTTTGCAGTCAAGGAAGCGGCAATGAAGGCGTTAGGGACGGGCTGGAGCCGCGGAGTGCGATGGGTGGATATTGAGATTACGCGGCTTCGCGGTGGTCGGCCGACTTTGGAGTTGAAGGGCGAGGCGCGGAAGATCGCGGACCGGCTGGGTGTGAAGAATATTGCGATCAGTATTACGCATACGTCGAAGCAAGCCATGGCGCAGGTGATTTTTGAGAGCTGAAGAGGAAGAGAGAAGACAACGCAGAGACGCAGAGTACGCGGAGGCTCGCTGAGGGGGCTTTCTATACTGCGGCGCGTTTTTGTTATGGCATACACTGAGATCCTTGGGCGAGCTCTGCTCGCCTCAGGATGACAACTTCTTTATCCGGCGCCCATTGTTTTGTAGTTGGGTTCTGATTTAGCAGCGGCGAAAAAACCTCCAAAGCGGAAGGGCTGTGTGCGCGCTGAGGGCGGAAAAGCCGTAGCTGGGCTGCCGCACTCCAAAGCCGGGCTGAAGCCCGGCACTACGAACGTCAAAACCTAGC
>WNFR01008845.1_pt1 | contig 19280 bp, 17 predicted proteins | sample 5400221 | NCBI WGS metagenome assembly WNFR01 (sample SAMN13153357, study PRJNA577476) | soil metagenome | isolation source: 40 cm soil under Madrone tree | place: USA:California | collected 2016-06-14 | reverse complement strand
TTTTAACTTTTTTCGAAACTTCGCCCCGAAAAATCCGAAGAAGATAGTGACTAACAATAACCAAAGCCTAACACCCAACCCAGCATTAAGGGGCTCCGCGGCAAACCGTGGAGCCCTGCTTGGGCTTTGAAAAACTAACCACGGATAAACAATTAATGGAGACGAACCCTGAGATTGGGGGGACTGGATCAGAGGTTGACGGTCGATCGCTTTCCCTCTTTCGCTACTCTGAAAGTGTTGGTGAGGAACCGGCGAAAATACGAATCTTCGTGCTGGACGAGCAACCGCTGCTCCGTCAGGGGATCAGCGCATATCTGAATTCGCAGCCGGACATGATGGTGTGCGGGGAAGCGGGCAGCGTATCGGACGCGCGGCGAAAGATCGCCGAATGCCAGCCGCAATTTGTGGTGACCGCATTGCGGCTGGGCGCGGGAGACAGTCTAAAATTGATCAAGGAGCTAAAAACCCAAAACCCAGGGCTGTGCGTCCTGGTGTACTCCGCATTCGCGGAAAATCTTTTCGCCGAGCGCGCCATGCGCGCGGGCGCGGGCGGTTACGTCATGAAACAAGCGCCCAGCGAAAAGCTGGCGATCGCTGTTCGCGAGATTATGAAGGGCGGCATTTACGTGAGCCGGGAATTGGCCCTGGGCGCATTCCGCAAAACGCTTCAGCGGCACCGGAAAGATAATCACACGCTAAGATCAGGTAATTGTCTTGAAGAGTTATCCAACCGCGAGATGCACATTTTCCAGTTGCTCGGCTCGGGGCTTGGCACCCGGCAAATCGCGGCGTCGTTGAATTTGAGCGTGAAAACGATCGAGAGCCACCGGGAAAACATCAAACATAAGCTGCGTCTGCGCTCCAGCGAGGAAGTGCGCGAGCGCGCCGCCAAATGGGTGGAGCAAAGCCTCAGCGGAGAAGCGCATATTTTCCGACGAGCCGGTCACCGGCCGAAGTTACCTGTCGTGCCAGTGACGACGGAGACGTAAAAGTTTGCTAGCTGCGCGAGGGCTTCGCGGGCAACCGCGGGGCCCTCGTTGTTCTGTAGCCGTCGCCCCCTATGGGCGACGCGCACGCTTCGCACAGCGAAGCGGCTCCAGGGATTAAGACCAGGTGATGAGGCGCAGCTCGTGCGCTTGCATCAGGCAGGGGTGCGTAGGCACGACGCGGACGCTGAACCCGTAGGTGCCGCTTTCAGTCGCGGGAACGCTGCCTTGGTAAATGTAATCTCCGCCGCCCGTACCCGACTGGTCGGGACTTTGATGTAGCACAGTGGCGGTAGGATTATGGATGTCGCCATTGTCCATTTCACCCTGATACGCTTCGACACGCACATGTTGCGGATCGACCGCGCCCAGATGCACGCGCGCGCTGATCTGCAATGATTCGCCTACCAAAATGATTTGGCGATCTTTGTTGGCTACTTGCACGTCGGAAATCTGCACCTGTGGCCAATCCTTTCGCATCTGCGCTTTCCACTGGCTCAGTTGCGTTGCGGCGCCGCAGCCGTCACTGGAGAAATTGCCGTGTGCCTGGGCTGCTGGAAGATAAAGCTGCTCGGTACATTCCTTCACCATCCGTTGCGTGTTGAAGACCGGCGTGACGCTGCGGATGGATTCTCGCATCAATTGCAGCCAGGCGAGGGGAAGTTTGCCGTCCGGTTTCGCATAATAAAGCGGAACGATTTGGTTCTCGAGCAATTGATAAAGACTGCTCGCGTCCACTTCGTTTTGGAATTCAGTGGTGCCATTATCGATCTCAGCGCCAATGGCCCAGCCGTTACTGCCGTTGTAGCCTTCGCGCCACCAGCCATCGAGCACGCTCAGATTAATCCCGCCATTCGGCGCCGATTTCATTCCGCTAGTGCCGCTGGCTTCCAATGGACGCAGCGGATGATTCAGCCAAAGATCAACTCCCTGCACCAGCCGGCGCGCGATGTAGCTGTCGTAGTCTTCCAGAAAGACGACGCGATTTTCAAGGCCAGCCTCGCGGCTAAACTTGTAAACTTCCTGGATAAGCGCCTTGCCAGCTTCATCGCGTGGATGCGCTTTGCCTGCGAAAATGAATTGCACCGGGCGCGTGGTATCGTTCACCAATCGCTTTAATCGTTCTTTATCACTGAACAAAAGCGCGCCGCGCTTATAAGTGGCAAAACGGCGCGCAAAACCGATCGTCAGAATTTCTGGATCAAGAACACGGTTGACTTTGCGAATAAACTCTGGGGACTCGCCCATTCGCTCGCGGCGCTGGCGTTCCCGGTCACGGACAAACTCAATCAAGCGGCGTTTGAGTTTCTGATGCGTCTCCCATAGTTGCGCATCGGGAATATCGATAACGCCGCGCCAAAACCCGGGCTCGGTGAGGTGTTCCTCCCAGGCGCCGAGATGCTTGCTGTAAAGCGCCGCAAACTCCGGGGCCATCCACGTCTTGGTATGAACACCGTTCGTGATGCTGGTGATGGGCACTTCGTGAACCGGAACGCCCGACCACACATCTTTCCAGAGCGATCGAGTCACTTCGCCGTGCAATTTGCTGACGCCATTCGCGTGCCGGCTAAGACGCAACGCGAGAATGGTCATGCTGAACGGGTCGCCTGGATTGAGCCGTGTGTGGCCGAATGAGAACAGCTCGTCGAATGGAATGTTTATTTCCTTGGCGAACTTGCCGAAGTATTTTTGCATCATCTCGCGCGAGAACGAGTCATGCCCGGCGGGAACGGGAGTGTGCGTGGTAAAAACATTCGCAGCCGCGACGACCTGAAGTGCCGAATAAAAATCGAGCTTTTTCTCCACGACATTGAGACGGATGCGCTCCAGCGCCAGAAACGCCGAATGCCCCTCGTTCATGTGAAACACGTCCGGCTGAATTCCGAGGGCAGTGAGCGCTTTCACGCCACCAATACCGAGCACGATCTCCTGACGCATGCGCATCTCGAGGTCGCCGCCATACAGCTCGGCAGTAATGAGTCGGTCCTCGGCGATGTTTTCTGGAATATCGGTGTCGAGCAGATAGACATTTACTCGCCCGACGCGCAATTCCCAAAGCCTGGCAAAGACTTCGCGGTCCAGAATCGGCACTGAGATGAGAAGCTTCGTATCGCCCCGGCGGACCTCGCGGATCGGCAGATGATAAAAATTTTGGTTGAGGTTAATCGCTCCCTGAAGTCCGTCCTTATCGATCTGCTGGCGAAAATAGCCGTGCCGATAGAGAAGACCGATCGCAACGAAATTCAGATCAAGATCGCTGGCTGATTTGCAGTGGTCGCCGGCGAGGATGCCCAAGCCACCGGAGTAATTCGGGACCGATTCGTGAAAACCAAATTCGGCGGAGAAATAGGCGATCGGATTTTTGATCGCGCTTCCCGCGCCAGTTTTTCCGTAGGTATCGTGGCGTCCCAGATATTTCTCGAATTCCTCAAAGACTTGCTTGAGCTCGCGCAGAAAATTCTTGTCCTGCGAAAGTTCCTCCAGCCTGGATTGCCGAGAAAGTTGCAGCATGCGGATCGGATTATGATTTGTGCGGTCCCAAAGCTCGTGATCGAGATGCCGGAACAAGCGGCGCGCGGAGGGCTCCCACGTCCACCAAAGGTTGAAACTCATCTCCCGCAGCGGCTCCAGCGTCGCCGGCAGGATGGGCGTGACATTGTAAGTTTGAAAAGTCGGCATGCGAACTCCTGTGACCGGGAGCAGTGACCCCGGTCGGGCAAGATTTTAGGTTCGAGAAACTACCATGCAAATACCCCGGCGAATAGAGCGGCAGTTAATCAAGAAAACTTGATCCGGCAAGTGGCGGTACCGCTTTCCAGTTCTTGAAACGTGATGAACAGTCTGACGCGTTTTTGGCGTTTTGCTTCAGGCGGCGTCGAGGCCCCCATCTACAGCAGATGGAGCGAGGACGAGGCCAAGAAAAAATCCCGCGATTAATCCGCACAGATGCGCCGACATGCTGACCTGCGGAGTCGAAAGATCGAATGCGACTTGGATCGCGACGATCATTACAACGTTTGCCAGTCGTTGTTTCGCATGTGGCGCGTGGCGATGTCGCATCAAGAATCCTGCCCAGGCGCCGACGATGCCCATAATACAGCCCGACGCACCGACCAGTTGAACCGGATGGACGAGGCCAATCAAGGTTAAGCCCACAACCCCGGCACCCGAGGCGAGCCCTGAAATCAAGTAACACAGGACAAACCGCATCGTGCCGATGGAGCGCTCCAGTGGCGGGCCGAGAACGTAAAGCGCGAAAAGGTTGAAACCCAGATGAGCGAAACCTCCATGCAAGAATAGAGCCGTGAAAAGACGCCAGTACTCGCCGCGGATTACAACGGCATAAGGCTCGAGCGCACCGATCCGATGCAAAACTTCCGGATCGTTCGAGTCGCCAACGGATATCTCGAAAAGAAAGACCACTGCATTCAGAAGAATCAATACGAGCACTGCCGGCGCATTTCGGAGTTGGCTACCCCTGGCTCGACGTGCAGTTTCTTGCTCGATGGGAACCGGACCGGCTGCGGCTCGATGGCTCGCTTGAGATTCCAATTGGCGAAATAATCGGATTTGGTCGCGCAACTCAGGACTCGGATGCAAAATTTGAAGTGCCGCTCCGAGTTTTCTGGCGGATTTGTAATTTCCCTGCGTGGCGAGCTCGGTCATTTTGCGCAATCCAATTGCCGGAAGGAACAGGAGAAGAAACCATGCGCAGCCACCGACATATCCCGCGGCGCCGCGCCAAAAAAGCCAGGCGATGCCTGTAATCGCGAGCACGATGAGCGCAGCGATACGCCAGCCATGATAGGGCGCGCTGGGACGCAGTGCCCGGCCCAAGACAAGCAGCGATGAAACCACCGCGAGAAAAAGCAAAATATGATTGAGGTTCAAAATGAAAGTTAAAAAAGTTAAAAGACTTACATTGTTACAACTGATTTAGGGTTCAACGTTGTAACGGTTTTAACCTTGTAACGCTTTTAACTTTTTTAACTTTCAACCATGCCCATAACTGTCACTGATTATCTCGACGTCATTTCATCCTGGTGTTTTTGGTCCGAGCCAACATGGGCTGAACTGAAAAAACGGTATGAAGGGCGGGTCAAATTTCAGTGGAAGATTGCGTTGATGGACCCGCGTGGTTTGCCGACTTCACGCGAGCAAGAGCAATGGTTCTATCGGCGTAGTGGAATGATGATGCGTTCGCCATTCATGCTCAATACCGATTGGTACGATCCCAGTCTCTCAGAGTGGCTGGCGCCGAACTGCGTGGCCGAAGCTGCGAAGGACTTTGGTTTTACCGATGATCGCGTTCGCCTTGCGCTTGCGAATGGAGCGCTGCGTGATGGCAGAAAGATCGGTGACTGGGATGTTGCCATTGAAGTCGGCGCTGAAGCTGGCGGGATCGAAGCCGGGGAATTGCGCAAGCATGCCAGATCGTCAAAAACCGAAAAACGCATCCGAGCATCAACGGCCGAATTTCGCGCGCTCCAGATCACGCAACGGCCGACGTTCGTGATCGACACCGAGATTGGCGACCGCGCGATATTTTCCGGAGTTGTGAAGCTCGAGCCCTTGGCAGCGACACTCGATTCGCTGCTTGACGACGCCGCCGCGTATGCTGCGCACAAGGCGCATTTTGGCGATCCGCCGAAAAGTTGATTAGACGTGAGGATTCTTTGCCGGTGAAGTCAGGATGCGGAGCAACCAACAATTACGTTTCAGCGAGATTCATCTTGCCAGTGCCAAATTGTTGCCTACAACTTCCCTCCGGCTCGCGATTATTAATGCGAGCACCTCGTCGCGGTGAATCGCATTCGTGGCGAGGCCAGAGTGCCCTGGTGTTCGCCGTTGCGGATACCGGGAATTGCGATAAACGGAAATACGACGACGCGGCGCACTCCCGTTTCGCCGGTCAGGAGCTTGATTTAATCTGCAACAGCAATTTCGTGTAAACGGTCGGATTCGCGCCCGCGAAGTCCGAGTTATTTTAGGATCCACAGGCGAACAGCTCGGCGTCATGAAATTGTCGGATGCCTTGCGCAAAGCCCAGGGCATTGGCCTTGATCTGGTCGAGATTGCGCCCACGGCGAATCCGCCGGTTTGCAAAATCGTCGCGCTCGGAAAGTTCCGATACGACATTTCCAAACACACCAAGGACAAAAAGCCGGCCAGCTCGAAACTGAAGGAAATTAAGTTTCGCGTGAACATCGACGAGCACGATTACCTGACGAAAATCCGGCACGGTGAAGAATTCCTAGACCGCGGAAACAAGGTGCGTGTGCAGCTGCAATTTCGCGGCCGCGAAATGGCGCATCAGGAATTTGGTATGCAGCTCGTGGAAAAAGTGCGTGACGATCTTTCCAGCATGTCGCAGATGGAAATGGAACCGAAGATCACCGGTCGCAACATCACCATGACGCTCGCTCCTCTGCCGGCGAACCGCCGGAAACGAAAATTCACAGTGCCGCCCAAAGAGCCTGAGCAGAGCGAAGAAAGCAGCTCGCCGATACCGGCGTAACCGTAATCCGCAAAACAGCGGCTCAGCAGTGCCGCAGGGAAGTGTCCGTGGAGTGCGGCCACGTTTAGCAGTGCGGCGCCGTTGCGCCGCCTTGGCTCAGGGTTTTTTCTTGGCCGGCGGTGATTTTTTAGGCGCCGGGGTGTTTGGTGGCGGGGTCGGCATCTTTTCAGCTTGCTTCCGCTCCAAACGCTGTTTCCGCTCTTTCGCCTCCTGGTTGTTGGGATCGATCTTCAAGGCCTTCTCTGTCTCAGCCATTGAATTTTGAGCGTCCTCTTTTGTCTCGTAGATATAGGCGCGGTAGTTGTAGTAGCGAACTTCGTTGGGTTTCAGTTTGCTGGCCTCCGCGTAATCAGCCAGCGCTTTGTCATAATCATAGATTTTTATCTCCGCGGCGGCGCGCTGTTCGTAAACGCGCGGGTCGTTCGATTTGACTTTAAGCGCCTCGGTGAAGTCCTGGATGGCCTCTTGATACTGCTGGTTCTTCACAGCGGCGTATCCGCGCCCCTGATAGACAGTCGCCAGCTCATCCGCGTACTTGTGGTCCATTGCGCTGGCTTTGCGAAACAAGTCCACAGCCTTGTCCCAATCCTGATTCTTGGCGGCCTCCGAACCTTCCCTGGCCAGTCTGTTTGCTTCGTTTTCCTTGACATTTTTGTGCGCTTGTCCCTGGCACACCTGTGAAATGCAGAGCGCGAGAGCTGTGACCAAAACTAATACGAAGGATTTTTTCATGGTTTTCTATTGGACGTTAATGTTCTCAGAGAATTCGAAACTGAAGAGGTGAATAGTTGGCTGCAAGTTCAACAGTTTCAAGTCTGTTCCGGCGAAGGGGCCTGCTCGATGTCGATCTTTGGCTCGGGCTCCAATGTAGCCGGCGAACTGGGTCCAGGCTCATCGACCCGTGTAATGCGCACCGCGCTGCCGGTAGTCTCATCAATTTCGATGAGCGCACCGCGTAATCGCACCTCGCCACCTGCCACCGGGAACGATGCCGGCAGGTTCGATACGAACCGGTGCATGATCGGATCGATGGCGCGTCCCAGGATGGAGTTTACCGGACCGCACATGCCTGCATCGCACAAAAAAGCCGTGCCGCCGGGGAAGATTTGCTCGTCCGCTGTCTGAACATGCGTGTGCGTGCCGATTACAGCCGACACTTTCCCGTCGAGAAATCGGCCCAGCGCAATTTTCTCGCTGGTGGTTTCGCCGTGCGCATCGACGATGATGTTCACGGTCTCACTGCGCATCTTCATTACTGCTGCTTCGACAGCACGGAAGGGATTTTCCAAAATCGGCTGCATGAATGTGCGCGCCTGCACGTTGATCACGCCGATTTTGCCCTTGGTCGTTTCCAGCAGAATTGATCCGCTTCCCGGCGCGCCATCGGGATAATTCACCGGGCGCAACAAACGCGGTTCGGTTTCGATGAATGAAAGAATCTCTTTCTGGTCCCAAATGTGATCGCCTGTCGTAATGACCGAGACACCCCCTCGCAAAAGGTCGATGGTGATTTTTCCCGTTATTCCACGGCCGCCAGCTGCGTTTTCGCCATTCACAATTACGAAGTCCAAAGCGTATTTTTTCTTCAGCTCAGGCATCCGTGCGATTACGGCCGTGCGTCCCGGCTCGCCGACCACGTCGCCAAGAAAAAGAACGGTTAGCATTCTGCGACACTAGACACACTAAAGCGCATTGTCATCCCGAGCCGCGAAGACGGCGAGGGACCTCACACAACCTCGCAAAATGACGCATTTCGCCCTGTGTGATCAATCAGCCTGTGTAAGGTCCTTCACTTCGTTCAGGATGACAGCGCGAAAAATCTGACCATCAATGGCTCATTACTTGCGATCATGAAGCGCACGGCCCTGCTCACGTCCTGTTTGTTGCTCCTGACGCTTGCTGATCTTAACGCGGACAACATCAGCGTTCTCGGCAGCAAGCCGCGATGGAGCGTCCTGGAACACTATCAGGAAACAATCACGCACGATGAGTTCGCCGATCTCATAAATGATGTTTATTGCACTCACGGATTCGCTCCCGATTTGGTGGAAATAAATGAGAAGACCGCGCGGGTGCTGATCAACCGCGAGGCGCAGAAATTTTTCACTCTGCGATTTGCGGAGGATCCCGCGACTGCGGGACGCAAACCGGTGCCGCGACTGTGGCGACCCGCGAAAATATTGCCGCCAGCGAAACCGGAGAAGGCACTTCTCGGTCTGAAGATTGCGCTCGATCCAGGTCATCTGGGGGGCAAATGGGCAAAGATGGAGGAGCGCTGGTTTCAAGTCGGCAACAGCCCGCCAGTCCAGGAAGGCGATCTAACTCTGCGCGTGGCGCGATTGTTGGCCCCGCGATTACATAAACTCGGTGCAAAAGTGTTCTTTGTCCGGAATACTAACGAACCGATCACGACCAAGCGTCCTGACGACTTTCGCGAGCTTGCCAGAAACATTCTGATCAAGAACGGCGTGCCACAGCCACGCGGAGACGTTCTTGATCCAAACGATCCTGCGAAAGAGCAAACGATTCGCTGGCAAAGCGAAATTTTATTCTACCGTTACAGCGAAATTCGACGCCGGGCCGCGCTGGTGAATTTCAAGTTGCATCCCGATCTGGTGCTTTGTTTGCATTTCAATGCCGAAGGCTGGGGCGACCCAAGCAATCCCACGTTGACCGACACCAATCATCTTCACCTGCTTGTGAATGGGTCCTATTTGGCAGAGGAACTTGAATTTGATGACGAACGTTTCGAAATGATTCGGCGGCTTCTGAGTCGCGCTTACGACGAGGAATTGCCGTTGGCGGATACGATTGCCGCCACAATGGCGCGCCAAACTGGTCTGCCGCCTTATGAATATCCGACCACGAACACCACCACCAAAGTCGGGACCAGCGGTTACGTGTATGCGCGCAATTTGCTGGCCACTCGGCTTTATCGTTGTCCGGTGGTTTATTGCGAGCCGTACGTCATGAACAGCAAGGACGTCTTCGCTCGGATTCAGGCCGGTGATTACCAAGGAATGCGCAATATCGACGGCGTTGAGCGCAAAAGTATTTTCCGAGAATACGCCGACAGCGTGACAGAGGGATTGGTCGATTATTATTCCAAAGCGCGAGGTCGAGGCGATTGACCTCAAACGCCCTACAGTTGTTTCACCGCTTCGCGAATATCGTCGAGCGTTACGTCGTTTGCCAGATGCGCAGCGCCGATCCGGGGCGTGACAACGAATCGAACTTTTCCGCCCTCGAATTTTTTATCGAACTTCAGTGTTTCGAAGATCTTTTCGCTCGGGAAATTTTTCGGCAACGTCGTAGGTAACTCGAATTGCCTGAGAACATCGACAATTGCATCGCGCTGATCGGGCGCCAAGCGAGCCCTTCTGATGGAAATGGCGCACGCGGCGACAATACCAAGGCTCAGCGCTTCTCCGTGCAAAAACTTGCGATAATCTCCTGCGCGCTCAATGGCGTGACCAACCGTGTGACCGAAATTAAGAAGAGCGCGCTCGCCGGTCTGGTCGCGTTCGTCTTTCGCGACGAATCACGAGCAACGGATGATGCACAGCCCCAATTAAATTTTTTCCATCCCGCGTGTTCACTCCGGTCTTTCCGCCGATCGAACTATCCACCATCGCCAGCAGCGTCGTGGGAATCTGAACGTGCGGAATGCCGCGATGATCAATCGCCGCGACGAATCCAGAGATGTCGCCAACCACTCCGCCGCCGAGGCCAACGACAAATGATTGCCGGTCCAAACCTGCGGCGATCATCTGATCGCAAATGGCGCCCGCTTGCTTCAGGGTTTTCGATTTCTCGCCGGCTGGAATCGTGATCAAGGTTGGACGAAATCCAGCTGACGTTAAGCTTTGTTTGACCCGATCGGCGAAGAGCGGCGCGACATTGCTATCCGTGATAATCGCGCATGTTTGGCCGGATAGAACTTTGCGTACCCGCGCCCCGAGTCGCTTGAGCAAACCCTCGCCGATCAGCACGCGATAGCGTTGCTTGCCAAGAGAGACGTCGGTCTTGGAAACCCGTTCTTCTATTGCCTCGGGTCCCAATGTTTCAGACCGAGATTGGACGTTTTGTCTTGAAATGTGCCGTCCGTGCCGGCCGGGCCGAATGTCAGGGTTTCAGTGTGCCAGTCGCAGAACAATACATTGATCATCCTGCCATTGTTGTGAGTTCCAGTTGTTTCGCCGTCTCCGCCTACGGGTAAATCCGGTGCGCTTGTAGCTGTGCCTGTCCACGAGGAGGCGTTCCCGAGATAGGTTGGCGCCATAAAAAACGTTGAGGCGGGTGAGACAACTTTTAGCATGTTGCCACTTATCCCCACGGCCACGTCATACATATTATGATTGATGCTGTAGCTGACTGGTGCCAGATCGGTTTCCAAGCTTGGCCGCTTATCGAAAGGCGACTGGAACACCTTTCTAGTTGCAATGTATTTTTGGTAAAGCACGGGCGTCGTGCTTGTGCTTATGCCCGGCCACGTTGCTGTAACGGGAAGAAGCTGGTCATTGTCGTTAAGAAGAGTCTGCATCGCGATGCCGATCTGACGCAGGTTGCTCATGTCTTTTGTCGCCCTTGCGCGCTCAATAGCCCGTGTGAAAGCCGGAAATGCGAGCGCCATGATGAGCGCGATGATTGCTATTACCACGAGCAATTCGATCAGCGTAAAACCGCGGGTAGAATTTTTGACCATTGAATTTTTCAATTTGGTAGCCACGATATTGGTGTTCGCCAGAGAATGAAAGCGAAAAAGCGAGCATCGCGCCGCAAGAGTGCTTGACAACACCACTGTCATTTTGTGTATGTAGGTCATGCCAGACGAAGAGCCTACTCCACCGCCGCCTCCGCCAACTGCCGGACCCGAGCCGGGGCCGAAATCCACATCGACCGGTTTGCCTTCGAATGTGGCTGCCGCGATTGCCTGCATACCGCTGATCGGTGGCATCATTTTTTACATTCTGGAAAAGCACGACAGTTTTGTACGTTTCTACGCCATGCAATCAATCATATTTGGCGGCGCATGGCTTTTGTTTAATATCGCCTCTTCCGTGGTGCACGTTGTCTTTGGTGCCATCCCCGGCATCGGCGGTATCCTGGTGTTTTTCTGGGCAATAATTGCCGCGCTCGTCCAGATCGCATTTCTTGTCGTTTGGATCGTCGCGACCATAAAGGCATTCACGAACGTCCGCTGGGAAATTCCCTACATTGGACCAATCGCGCGCAAACAGATGGAAGGCCCGGCCTGATTTTGTAGGGCGTTTCTGCGAAACGCCAGGCATCTGGCACAGACGCCCTACAATTTTTGTTAACGCCCCAGCAACTTCACTACGACCTCAGTCAAAACCAGCTCATGATCGAGCTGCGTGGTGACAAGCTTGAGGTTTGCGTCGAGACAGGCGCGCATGGCCGCAATTAGTTCGTTGGTGTCGAACTGGTGCGCGTGCTGCGCGGCGATACCAAGCCCGTACGCGTTGATCGAGCCGTCTTTCTTGCGGGGCAAATGCTCCGTTGCTTTTGCCGGCAACCTGTTGATAGCGGAAATAAACTGGAACGGCGAATGCGGCGGCCGCAATCGATGCCGTTCCATCAAATCTTTGGCGAGCAGCAAATTTCGGATGGTCGGGACGATTGCTACCAACAAAATGCCAATGGCGCTTTCGCCGTGATCTAATAAGCGTCGCACCAGCGTCAGCGCCAGTTCCAGATCGCGCGTTGCCAGGGCGGTGCTCAACTCGAAAATGACGCCCGCGCGCGAGAGCGGCACCAATTCGCGAACAAGATCGACACTCACGAGCCGATCCTTGCCAAGGAAAGTGTCGAGCTTTTCCAGTTCGTTATCGATCTGGCGCGTGTCGCCGCCGGTAAGCAATACGAACAAATCTAGCGCATCCGCATCGAACTGGAGCTTCCGCTTTTTCGCGCGCTGTTGAACGATTTCGGTTGCTTCTTCTTCCCAACCGGCTCGGCCCGAGTCGAGCCGGTCAAAAACCTGCACCTCTGCGCGTTTGACCAGCGTCTTGTAAAACCCACGCCGCTTATCCACTTCGGTGGCGCTGATCAAAAACGTAATCTCGGAACCGACACCGCGGTCGAGCAGTTCGGACAATTCTTCCAGCGCGGATTGCACTGCCGCTGAGCGCGCCTTCTGATCGTCGCCGAGGAAGTTGGTGTTCTTCAGCCAAACTACTTTTGTGCTGCCGAAAAAAGGCAACGTTTGCACCGCCTCGATTGCCGATCTGATTCGCGCGGCAGCCTGATCCGCATTATCCGCGGCGCCGTCGATGATCTCCAATCCAAACTCGCCGGCGCCCGAAGGCGTCAGGTTAGTCGCCAGCTCGGCGGCCACATGTTTTACTTCCGCTTCGTCCGTGCCGACGACTGCGTAGATTTTTGGCGCAGCGGTAGTCGCTTTAGTTTTAGGCATTGCGATTTTTTCGCATGCGTTGCGAAGATCGACAAGCGGGGACCGCGTGTTCCGGGGAGCGCACGCGTCTCGCGTGCTGGTCTCGGCGTCGCGCCGAAACGGGCTTTCCTTTGAATTCCGCCAGCATTGAAGACGCGTGAATACGAAAGAAAGTTCGCGATCGCGAGACGCGTGCGCTACCCCTACACGCGCGAGCGGCGACGCCCCGCATTGCGCGAGTATCTCACCGCTCGTCGTTTCGGTTCGATTTTCGCGATGCCAGCCCCGCTTTTCACTTCCATGATCTGGTCTCGCAAAAGCGCCGCGCGCTCAAATTCAAGATTCGCCGAAGCTTCTTGCATTTCCTCCTCAAGCTCGCGCAGCAGCTCAGTTACGTTGAAATCGCCGCCAGCTTCGCGGATTACCGACGCGGCGATTTCGCGTCCGCGCAAAATTGTGTGCAGACTCTCCTGCACGGCGCGCCGGACCGTTTGCGGCGTGATGCCGTGTTTTTCGTTGTAATCCATCTGTTTTGCGCGCCGGTATTCGGAAATCGACATAAGCGCTTGCATGCTTTGCGTAACAGTGTCGGCGAAAAGCACCACTTCGCCGTTGACGTGGCGCGCGGCGCGTCCGGCGGTCTGGATGAGTGAAGTCTGGCTTCGCAAAAATCCTTCTTTGTCCGCATCCAGAATGCAGACGAGCGACACCTCGGGAAGGTCGAGGCCTTCGCGGAGCAAATTGATTCCAACAAGGATGTCGAAATCCGCCGCGCGCAATCCGCGCAAAATTTCCACGCGTTCGATCGCGTCGATATCGCTGTGCAAGTAGCGGACTTTCAATCCGACATCGCGCAAATAATCGGCAAGATCTTCAGCTGTGCGCTTGGTCAGCGTTGTCACCAAGACCCGCTCGCCTTTTTCCACGCGCTGACGGCAGAGCTCGATCGTTTCGTCGATCTGGTTCCTAAGCGGCTTTAGCGTAATTCTTGGATCGAGAAGTCCCGTAGGACGAATAACTTGCTCGACAACGAGCGGCGCCCCCGGCGTGCGCACATCAAATCTTTCCGGCGGCGAATCGGTGGGCGAGACCGTTCGTTTTAAATTAGACGTTGAGCGTTGAGCGCTTGCCGCGCCGTAGCCTCGCGAAGGCGGGTTGAGCGTTGAGCGTTTTTCGCCGGCTACTGCAAACGGCACCAATTCCTCTTCACCGATCCGCTGTCGCCGGTGCGGGATGTATCCATTATTGCCAACCACGCTGTTTTGAATTTCAAATTCTGCCGGCGTCGCGCTCATGTAGATGATCTGGTTCGTCATCTTCATGAACTCATCGAAATTGAGCGGGCGATTGTCGAGCGCGCTCGGCAGGCGAAACCCGTAGTTCACCAGCACAGTCTTGCGCGAGCGGTCGCCTTCGTACATCCCGCCGATTTGCGGGATCGTGGCGTGCGACTCATCGATCACGACCAGAAAATCTTTCGGGAAAAAGTCGATGATCGTGTAGGGCTTCGAGCCGGGAGCGCGCCCCGACAAATGGCGCGAGTAATTTTCGATCCCGTTGCAGAAGCCCATTTCCTGCAACATTTCCAGGTCATATTCGGTGCGCATCCGCAACCGTTGCGCCTCGAGCAATTTGTTTTGCGATTCCAACTCGACAATGCGTTGCTCAAGCTCTTCGCGAATGGTGCGTAGCGCGCGATTCAGCTTGTCCGCCGGGGTCACGAACTGTTTGGCTGGATAGAAGGTGATCACGCTGAGCGATTCGTGCGCGTGACCCGTCAATGGGTCGAACCGCGTGATCGCATCGAGTTCATCCCCGAAAAATTCAAGCCGAATGCCTTCTTCATCGGCGCTGCCCGGGTAAACCTCCACCACGTCGCCGCGCACGCGAAATCGCCCACGGGCGAAATTGACGTCATTGCGTTCGTACAGCATGTCGATCAAACGACTGAGAACGGCCTCGCGCGAGATATGCTGCCCGCGTTTTACGGTCAGCAGCATGTTCAAATAGTCTTCTGGCGAAGTGACGCCGTAGATGCAAGAGACGCTTGCGACCACAATGGTGTCCCGGCGCGAAAGCAAGGCGCTTGTCGCGGCCAGCCGCAACCGCTCGATCTCTTCATTGATCGAAGAATCCTTCTCGATGTAAGTGTCGGAGCGCGGGATGTACGCTTCCGGCTGATAATAATCAAAGTAGCTGACGAAATATTCCACCGCGTTACGCGGAAAGAATTGTTTGAACTCGGAGTAAAGCTGCGCCGCCAGAGTTTTGTTGTGCGAAATCACCAGCGTCGGCCGGTCCAACTCCTGGATCACATTTGCAATTGTGAAAGTTTTACCCGAACCGGTGACGCCGAGCAGCGTCTGATGACGATTGCCTGGCTCCACAGACCTTATCAGCTTTGCAATCGCCTGTCCCTGGTCGCCGCGGGGTTTGTAGTTCGATTCGAGCTTAAACGGCATTTAGTAACCTACACTGGAGAATGAATTCGCGCTCGCGAAAGGGATTCCGGCCACAATCTCGCGTTGCGCAAATCGCATTTCAGAAATCCGCAAAATCGCGCAAGGTTCTATCCTTCGAGCATATGGCTGCTGAATCTGAGTCGGACGTTCAGTTAACGATCGGCCACGTCTTGTTTATGGACGTGGTGAGTTACTCAAAATTACTTCTCGATGAGCAGAGGGAGATTCAACAACAACTTGACGAGATCGATCCAGTGAAGGTGCTGAGCCACCGGGAAAATCAGTGAGACATGTTAGCCGTCACTGACTCTGATAATCGGATAGAGATCGGCCACGTCTTATTCATGGACGTGGTCGGTTATTCGAAATTGCTCGTCGACGAGCAGCGTGAGATCCAGGAACAACTGAGTCAGATCGTCCGTAGCACTCAACAAGTTGCCGCCGCGGAAGGGGCGGCAAAATTGATTCGCCTTCCAACGGGGGATGGCATGGCGCTGGTTTTCTTTAACAGTCCGGAAGCACCAGTTTATTGTGCGATCGACGTTGCCAAAAAGGTAAGAGAACATCCAAAGCTCAGGCTGCGGATGGGGATTCATAGCGGCCCAGTCAATGAGGTTCGGGATGTTAATGACCGAATAAACGTTGCGGGCGCGGGAATTAACACTGCGCAAAGAGTGATGGATTGTGGAGATGCGGGACACATTCTTGTGTCAAAACACGCAGCTGAGGATCTCGCGCAGTCGCGGCAATGGCGTCCGTACTTGCACGATCTTGGAGAGTGCACAGTCAAGCACGGCACGCCTGTACACGTTGCAAATTTCTACACTGGAGACTTTGGCAATCCACAATTGCCGGAGAAATTCAAGCACAGCAGACGTAGAAAAATACTGACGCTCGGTGCAGGGACAAAACGTTGGGCGTCAATTAATGCAGCCCTTGTAGCGGCCGCCGCGTTTGCTCTTGTTGTTTCTTTCGTTTTGCATCGGCCCTGGAGTAAATCCACCAGCCCAGCTGTTTCCACATCGTTCCCTGCGCCGATTCCGGAGAAAAGCATTGCGGTGCTTCCATTCGAAAACAGGAGCGATGAAAAAGAGAATGCTTATTTTGCTGACGGAGTACAGAACGAAATTCTGACCAATCTTGCCAAGATTGGAGATTTATGGGTCATCAGTCGTACCAGCGTCATGCAATACAAAAGCGGGGCGCCGCGTAACGTCCGCGAGATTGGTCAGCAACTTGGGGTTGCACATCTCCTGGAAGGAAGCGTTCAGCGAGCCGGCAATCGCGTTAGAGTAACCACCCAACTCGTCGATGCTCGGTCGGATACTCAGCAGTGGGCAGAGCGCTACGACCGTGATCTGGCGGATGTGTTCGCGATTCAAAGCGAAATTGCGAAAGCGATTGCCGACCAGCTGAAGGCGAAACTTTCGCCGCAGGAAAAAGCACGTGTCGAAGAAATACCGACCGCAAATACAGAAGCATACGTTTATTATTTGCGGGCAAACCAGATCGAGCGAAATCCGGACACTCTGCTTGAGGATTATAAGATTGCCGAAGGACTGTTCGTGCAAGCGATTGAACTTGATCCCAACTTCGCACTCGCTCACGCGCGCCTCGCATCCATTCACGCGGAAATTTTCCATTATTACGAGCCCACCGAAACCCGGAGAACGAGAGCCCGTACCGAAGCCGAAACCGCTTTACGACTTGAACCAAATCTTGCGGAAGGGCGCTTCGCGCTTGGCCAGTGCATTTACTGGATGGACCAGGATTACGAGCGCGCTCTCGAACAATTTACGCTCGCTTCTCGTTTATCGCCAAGCAATGGAGATGCGCGGCGATTGATCGCGGCGATTCGACGGCGGGAAGGCAAGTGGGAAGAAGCGCTTGAGGCGTACGAGAGAGTCGCGGAGCTCGATCCGCAAAACCCGAATACCGTCCGTGAAGTGCTTTTTACTAACACGTCGATGCGCCGGTGGCCGCAAGCTGCGCAATGGGGCGAGCGAATGCGCGCGATGGCTCCGGCATCGCTGGTGGCGAAGATGCAAAGTGGCTACGTCGATTTCTGGTGGAAAGGGGACACGCACTTGTTGAAATCGATCGTGGATCAAGTTCCCGCTGGCATTGATCCTGACGGCACTGTCACTTCGTGTCGATGGGATGTGGCCATGCTGCGGCGCGATTATTCCGCGGCCAAAACCGTTCTCCAAACTTCCGCGGCGAATGAGCTCTCGTATGCGAATGCTGGAACAACTCCGAAAATCTTTTTCGAAGGCTGCATTTACCTTGCCCAAGGCGACAGTGTAAACGCTCAGAAGGCGTTCGAACTGGCAAGGCCTGAATTCGAGGCGTCCGTAAAGGAAGCGCCTGCGAGCGCGGAGCGACACGCGGTTCTTGGCTGGCTGTACGCGTTTATGGGCCGAAAGGAAGAGGCAATCAGCGAGGGGCGACGCGCGGTCGAACTCAAACCTGAATCAAAGGATGCCGTCGATGGTACACTCATGAATGGTTATCTCGCTTTGATTTACGCTCGTGTCGGTGAAAACGATCTTGCCATTCCTTTGATCGAACGCCTGCTAAAAATCCCGGGAGCGGTGGACAGCGCCGATTACAGCATCACCATCAACGATTTGAAATATCGCTGGGAATGGGACCCTTTGCGCAGCGACTTGCGTTTTCAGAAGTTGATTTCGTCTCCGTGAAGGCGAGACGGCTCCAAAGATTCACCGCGACGATTTCTCAGGAATCGGATTGAGGTTGGCGTGGCAAATCCATTGCCAGCCGTGCGTTCCTTTCTTCCACACACTCAGGCGCGGAGTCGATTTGGTCGGCAGTCGTTTTTGATCAATCGTCTCCTGCACCGCGATCGTGTAGGTGATCACGATGTTGTCGCCAGTAACCGTCGTTTTAAAATTGCTCAGCGTGAACTCACCGAGATTCAGATGCTCGATTAAGGATATTTCGCCGGCCCGGTCGCGTGCTCCATCGGGGTGAATCGACTGAAAACCTTCCGCGATTTTGCTTTCCACTGCTTTCCATTCCTTCGCCTTGAAATCGGCCCACATTTGTCTCTCCATTTTTTCGCCTTCCGAAGCTCCTGCCGGAGCGGGACTCTCCTGTGCGCGGAGACAAACGGCTGAGACGAGTAACGACAATGCAACGCTCAAAACACAACTGTATAAGAATCGGGCTTTTGATGTTTGGCATCCGGCATTGAATTGATAGGTGATTGGTCTCATGGTGCGCCGATGTTATTGGGTCTGCGGCCTGTGTCAAAGCTCAAACTTGTTCGTTGCCAATCGTGGGCGAAATACGAGGCTTGATCGGCTGATTAAGCAGTGAATCCGGGAAAATTTTTTGCCGAACTAAAGCGCAGGAAAGTTTACACCGTCGCAGTCACGTACGCGATCGTGGGCTGGCTGCTGATCCAGGTCGTGACACAGGTCTTTCCGCCTTTTGAAATTCCAAACTGGGCCGAGCGCTTTGTTATCGTGGCTATCGTCCTGGGTTTTCCGATCGCTCTCGTCCTTGCATGGATCTACGATTTCACGGGTCATGGTATTGTTCGAACAGTAGATGCGCAACCGGAGACGAAACTCGAGATACCTGACTCTGCGAACTCGGCCGAAAAATCGATCGCTGTTTTGGCTTTCAACGATTTGAGCCCGGAAAAAGACCACGCCTATTTTAGCGAAGGCATCGCGGAGGAGCTTCTTGGAGCGTTGGCTAAAGTGGATGGACTGCGGGTGGCAGCGCGGCGCTCTTCGTTTTGGTTCAAGGATAAGGAAGCCAACCTGAGGGAAATCGCGGCGAACCTAAACGTTGACCACGTGGTTGAGGGCAGTGTTCGGCGTGATGGGAATCGGGTACGCGTCACGGCGGAACTGATCGACGCACGC
>WNFR01006899.1_pt1 | contig 19281 bp, 19 predicted proteins | sample 5400221 | NCBI WGS metagenome assembly WNFR01 (sample SAMN13153357, study PRJNA577476) | soil metagenome | isolation source: 40 cm soil under Madrone tree | place: USA:California | collected 2016-06-14 | reverse complement strand
GGCATGAACCCGATGGATCTGAAGCGCGGTATCGACATGGCGGTGGAAGCCGTCGTCGCCGACCTCGTCAAGAACTCCAAGAAAGTCACCTCGAACGAGGAAATCGCCCAGGTCGGCACCATCTCCGCCAACGGCGATGCGGAAATCGGCAAGTTCCTTGCCGACGCCATGAAGAAGGTCGGCAACGAGGGCGTCATCACGGTTGAGGAAGCCAAGTCGCTCGAGACCGAGCTCGAGGTCGTCGAGGGCATGCAATTCGACCGCGGCTACATCTCGCCCTACTTCGTCACCAACGCCGACAAGATGCGCGTTGAAATGGACGACGCCTACATCCTGATCAACGAGAAAAAGCTCTCCAGCCTGAACGAACTGCTTCCGCTGCTGGAAGCCGTGGTGCAGACCGGCAAGCCGCTCGTCATCATCGCCGAAGACGTCGAAGGCGAGGCCCTGGCCACGCTGGTCGTCAACCGTCTGCGTGGCGGCCTGAAGGTCGCGGCCGTCAAGGCTCCCGGCTTCGGCGATCGCCGCAAGGCGATGCTGCAGGACATCGCGGTTCTGACCGGCGGTCAGGCGATCTCCGAAGATCTCGGCATCAAGCTCGAGAACGTCACGCTCGCCATGCTCGGCCGCGCCAAGAAGGTGATGATCGACAAGGAGAACACCACCATCGTCAACGGCGCCGGCAAGAAGGCCGACATCGAAGCGCGCGTCAATCAGATCAAGGCGCAGATCGAGGAAACCACCTCGGACTACGACCGTGAGAAGCTGCAGGAGCGTCTGGCCAAGCTTGCAGGCGGCGTCGCGGTGATCCGCGTCGGCGGCGCGACCGAGGTCGAGGTGAAGGAGCGCAAGGATCGCGTCGATGACGCGATGCATGCGACCCGTGCGGCGGTTGAAGAAGGCATCGTGCCGGGCGGCGGCGTCGCCTTGCTGCGTGCCTCCGAGCATCTCAAGGGGCTGCGCACCAAGAACGATGACCAGAAGACCGGCGTCGAGATCGTGCGCAAGGCGCTGTCCGCGCCTGCCCGCCAGATCGCGATCAATGCCGGTGAAGACGGTTCCGTGATCATCGGCAAGATCCTTGAGAAGGATCAGTACTCCTACGGCTTCGACTCGCAGACCGGCGAATACGGCAACCTGGTCTCCAAGGGCATTATCGACCCGACCAAGGTGGTTCGTGCGGCGATCCAGAACGCAGCTTCGGTTGCGGCTCTCTTGATCACCACTGAAGCCATGGTGGCCGAACTGCCGAAGAAGAACGCCGGCGCCGGCGGCGGCATGCCTCCGGGCGGCGGCATGGGCGGCATGGATTTCTGACCCATTCGCTTTAGGCGATTGCAACAACGCAAAACCCCGGCAGCAATGCCGGGGTTTTTTTCAGGCTCGGAGGGGAAATCCGGGACGAGAATTCCGCACCCGTCATTCCGGGACGCGCCGTTTGTCTAGAAGCGCCCCGCTCACTCCATCCGCGCGACCACGGCGAGACGCTTGATCCCCTGATTGCGGTAGGCATTCAGGAACGCGTTGTAATCCCTAAACGAGACGCAGCCGTTGGAATCGCCGTTCGGGCCGAGCATGTAGGTGTGCGCGAGCAGACCGCTGCGGCCGTAGATCGCGCCCTCGCCGCCGACAGGGGTCAGCCGCAGCGCCGGTACTCCGTGAAACAGCGTCTCGCGCGGCGTCAGTTCGTAAAGATGAGGCGGCGTCGGGCCGAGCATTCTGACGTGGACGAATCTGGGATCGTCGAGCTTGCTGCCGAGGCCGGAATGCGCTTCCAGTTTGGTGCCGTCGGGCAAGTAAACCGTGTGCGCGGAGATATCGTAAACGGCGGTCGAGCGATCGTACGGCGCCGATCCGGCGAGCGCAGGGTTTTGGCTTCTTCCAGGCCCGCCGGTGACGCTGGCGTCAGCCGATGCGAAGGAGAGCAGCGACGTCTGCGATTGCGGCTTGCCCCAAAGCTTCTCGAAGATCGAAGGCTTTTCGGCAGAACCGACCGACATCACCGCCGCCTTGGCGCGTTGCGCCATATCTCGGACGGCAGCACCGGGATTTTTCGCAGGCCGAGCCTCGGCGGGACGCGGCGCCGGCGCTGGAGCGATTGCAGCAACCTGAACATGCGCTGGCGGCGGCGAAGTTTCTTTCGGCTTCGGTGCTTCTGCCAGCCTCGGTGCTTCGGCCCGCGCCTTCGGCTCTATGCCTTGCGGCGCCGCCGCCGCAAAACGGTCATCGAACGAAAGCGGCGGGCCCGACGGGACGCTAGCGGGCGCGGAAATCACCGGCGCCGGTTCGGGTAAAGCAGCAAGAATGTTGCTGGCGGCCGATGGTGCACTCCGTGCCGCAAGCGCCGGCCGTTTAGTCACCGGTGAATCAAAGGTAGCGCTGCTCAGCTGTGGATAAACACTGGCTCCGAAAACATTTGCATAAAGAGTCCAGGCGCAACCCAGCACAAGACAGGTGACCGCAGCGCCGCCAAAAACATGGTTAGGGAAGGCTTTACGATCTGAACTTCTGGGGCGTGCCGCGAAATTACTGGACGCACTGATACTGTAACTCATTCGCCTTGCATCCAGGACGGTTCCACCTTGTTCCCCTTGGCAGCGTTCGATGATGTGCCTGCCAGCGGCACGTTCGAACGCAAACCTGCGCACGATGCGCCGCGGTAAAAGTTACAGCAGAGCATCTCGCAAAGGCGCGAAGCGTCATTAAGGCGACTTTTAGTTAAATGCGGATTAAGTGCGGGCAGATGTTAGGCACGTCCGCAGATGTGTCATGCGCGGACTTGATCCGCGCATCCATCAATCTGCAAAAAGCCCTTCGAAAAGGATGGATTGCCGGGTCAAGCCCGATGACGGGTTCTCTTTCAATAATTCAGCTTCGGATACCAGGCCGTGCCGCGCCCCTCCGGCGTTACATCGAGAATGGTCCAAAGCGGCATCAGGTCGGGCGCGCCGCGCGGATCCTGTCCGGGATCGGCCGAGGCGCCATTCATCTCGCCGCCCCAGAAATGTCTGATTGTGCCATCCCGCCGCGTGAACACGTTGAACGCCGCGTCGTCGCCGCCGTCCTTGGTCAGCGCATGATAATCGCGGCTGAACTCGCCTGAGACGTCCGAAAACAGCGGCAGATAATGCCAGCCGCGCTCGCGCTTGAATGCTACAAGCCGTTCAATCGGCGACCGCGCCACTACCGCGAGCGCAACGCGCTGCTGGACATCAGGCACCTCGCCGTCCCACGCTGATAATAGCGAGGTGCACATCGGGCACGGCCGCTCGCGCTGGGGGCCGTACATATAGTTGTAGACGACGAGGGTATCCTTGTCGCCAAACAGGTCGGCGAAAGATGCTGGTCCGTTTTCGCCCTCGAATGCATAATTCTTCTTGACCTCGCCGCCGGGCGGCAGGCTGCGGCGTTGTTCGGCGACCCGCTCGATGTGGCGGCGAAGCTCGATCTCTTCCGTCAGCAGCGCCTCGCGGGCGCGGCGATATTCGGCGCTTTCGTTGGGGAAACGAAAGCCGCTGGCGCGCGCGAGTTCGGCGGCGGGTTTCAGGGTGGAACTATCAGCGGATTTCCGGGTGGAACTGCTCATGGCATGACCTCCTCGGTGGATTTCAACGGGCCCCGGTTGCAAGACGTTCGGGCGGAGACCGAGCCGACAAGGTGACTGTGTTTTTTTGGCTGTCATATGCGGGCTTGACCCGCGTATCCATCGAAATTCAAGAAAGTCTTGCGAAGAAGATGGATTGCCGGGTCAAGCCCGGCAACGACGAATCTTGAACGGCACTACAAACCCCCTACTCCAGTTCCGGCGGCGGGGAGCGATCGAGCACGCTGCCCTTGGCGCCCTCAAGCAGATCGAGCGCGTAGGTTTCGATCGTAAGCGGCCCGCGCTTGCGTTTGAGTTCCGCGACCCTCTCGACCCGCGCAAACACCTGGTTCAGGTACGGCCCGCCAGGCCGCGCCTCGTCGACATACAACAGCTTGCCCGCAAGCAGCGCTGGATCCGGCTCCGGCATGTTGACCCAGCGGATGCGCTGCGTTGGCTGCACGACGCAGGTGCCTTTCGGCAGATAAAAGGCGAGCCAGCCGGTGGTGCCGTAATCCGGCGCCAGCACGCATCCCGCACCGACGCGCATACGAACCGCTTCGATCTCGCCGGCAAGCTCGCGCCAGCCGACCCCGACGCTGCGCACGGTGGCGTCGCGGCGATAACCCGAGAGCACACCGGTATTGGCCTGCACGATCAACAGTGCAAACATCACGATGCCAGATGGAGCGGCCCAGCGCAGGCAAAAATCGACGATGCGCTGCTCCCGCGCGTCCCATCGCGTGAGATTGGCGGCGACCGCGGCTGCTATCGCAAACGCCGGATAAACCGGCGCAAACCAATTGGCCTCGACGCGGGCGTGCAGCGAATGCCAGATGAAATAGACCACGATGGTCCAGAACGTCGCATTGATCAGCATGCGCGCCGCCGAGGCCCCGGCTTGGCGCTTGAGCAGCGCGTAAAGCCCCATCGCGCCGAGGATAAACACCAATGGCGTCGCGAATGCGATCTGGGTCGGGATCAATTCGCCGATGAACGCCAGCCTGAAATCCTCGATCCGCGCCCGGCCGATCTGCTTGATGAAGGAGACCCAGTGGTGATCGGCGTTCCAGAGGATGACAGGCGAAAATATCACTAGCGTCACGAGGCCGCCGAGATGCGGCCAGGGCGAGATCAGCCAGCGCCGCAGCTTTGGAATGCTCACCAGCCAGATCAAGATCGCCGGGCCAAAAAACAATGCGGTGTATTTCGACAATAACGCAGCGCCGACCGCGGCGCCGACCGCTAGCCACCACGCGCCGCGCCCGGTCTCCAATACTTTCGCCAGAAAAAACAGAACAAAGCTCGAGGCCACCAGCAGAGGTGCATCCGGCGTGACGATCAGGGTGCCGACCGCCGCCATCAGGGTGATATTGAGCAGGATGGTCGCGGTCGCCGCCACGCGCCGGTCTCTGAACAGGATCGCGGCCGTGCGATACACCGCCCAGCTCATCGGCAGCGCCAGCAGGATCGACACCACACGCACGCCAAGCTCGGTGTCGCCGGCAATCATGGTGCCCAGGCGGATCACGATCGCGACCATCGGCGGATGATCGTAATAGCTGCCGGCGAGGTGCTTCGACCACATCCAGTAATAGGCTTCGTCGAAGGTCAGCGGCGTCCAGGCGGCGGCGACCAGCCGCAACGCCACCAGCGCCAGTATCGTGACCGCCGTGTTGCGGACGAGCCGCAGCTCGCTCGGAGTCATTGCAATTTCATCGCTTGCGCCAGACGAACAGTCCGGACATCGCGTAATTCCATACCACGCCCATCAGCGCGCCCGCCGCACCGGCCAACCACCAGATCGGCTCCTGATCGTAGACCGAGAACGCCACGCCGACATTGGCGACGAGGCCGACGCTGCACACCAGATAAAACAACAACAGACCGCGCAGGATCGCAAAACCCTTCAGCCGCTGGTCGCGATAGGTGAGAAAATTGTTCAGGATGAAATTGCTGGTCATGGCCAGCAGCGCGGCGCAGGCCTGCGCTTGCGGAAACGGCACATCGAATACATCAAGCGCGACGAACAATGCGGCGAGATGCACGAACAGACCGGTCGATCCGACCATCGCAAACAGCAGGAAGCGCAGCGACATCACATCGCCGGTCAGTTTCGCCAGCACCAGACCCAGGAAATCCAGCGCCACCATGGAATCCAATTTGCTCTCGCCATGCAACCGCGAGCCGAAAGTGTAGGGAATTTCCACAACGCGTAGATTGCCCCGGGCGGTAGCGACGATATCGAGCAGAATCTTGAATCCCTGGGTGGAGAGCTGCGGCGCCAGTTGCTCGAAGCAGTCGCGCCGGATCATGAAGAAGCCGCTCATGGGATCGGCGATCTTGACCCGCAGCACGCGTTTGGCCACTTCAGTTGCGAGCGCGCTGGCGCCGGCCCGCTGCTTGTCGAAACTGTCGGCGCTGCCGCCTGCGATGTAGCGGCTGCCGACCACGAGATCCGCTTCGCCACCCTGCAGCAGCGCCAGCATCTTAGGCAACTGCGTCTCGTCATGCTGCAGGTCGGCATCGATCACAGCGGCGCACGGCGCGCTCGATGCCAGAATACCCTCGATGCAGGCACCGGACAGGCCGCGCCGTCCGATCCGCCTGACGCAACGGACACGGGAATCCTGCCGCGCCAGGCTGCGCACCACATCCCACGTACCGTCTGGGGAGTTGTCATCGACGAAGATGACTTCAAAGCTTACCCCAGCGAGCGCGGTCTCCAGCCGCCGAAACAGCATGGTGACGTTGTCGCGCTCGTTGAAGGTGGGAACGATGACCGAAAGCTGAGGCAAACCGACGGCCTGCGGCGGGTTTTCGGGGCCCGGTCTGATGGCTTCATTCATGCCGCCAGCGTATATCCGCAGCCTCAGGGGATGCCAAGGCGGAGTTCCAAACCAGCTGTGGGGACCCTGCAAAACGGGCCAAAACAGGCCCACAAATGCCAACGACCACGAACAACAGGCGCGCGTACATCCGGCGCAGCCGAGCTATTCAGTGGTCGTCCCAGCGCCGGAGCTATGAAGCATCGACGTCGCCGTTAGATCCAAGATAAGGGCGATCGGGACGTTTCGCAAGGGGGTTCCGGCCGCCACGCATCGTAAGGTTACTGCGGCACCTCTCTCACCACCGGGCCCCTCGGCGGCGGCGGCGCAGGAACCGGCTGGGCCGGCTGCTCCACGTTAATCTGTTTTGCAGGCTTGCCCATTTGCCCGATCGGCCCGTACGCGAACGCGATCACCAATACGGCCGATGCGACAATTGCACCCAAAATGCCTGCTATCTTTTCCGAGTCCATCTCGATATTCCCGCTCACCTCAAGAATACATATCACGGAAAATCGCAAAGTTAACGCCGAGGGTATGCAGTTCAGCAGCTGTCTTTCCTGCCCTGATGTCAACTTGGCGCGGGGAAAGCTACTTCAGCGCCGCCGCATGGCGCTTGATGAACGCCCTCACGGGTGAGGTTCCGCCCGTCTTTCAAAGTTCCAAGCCACATCAGCGCCGCGCAAGGAACAAGCCAGTACCGCGATTCCAGCGCAAACATGGCGGAGTCTTGACGTTTGGTTTGTTTTTTAACCGCGGAGATTCGACGATGTCGACTACACACCAGAACAAACCGAGTGGGAAGCCCAGCCAACGCAGCCGGAAGACGGACCAGCGGAGCCAGAAACCTGATCAACAGCAGAGCCCGAAGCTGGATCAGCGGGATGCCGCCGAAGAGCAAATCGACGCAATGGTCGCGTCAACTGACGCCTCCACGATCGACGCGGTCGCGCCGGAGGATGCCCCCTCAACCCGCGCAGTCGCGCCAGCGGATGCGACCTCAATCGGCGCACTCCCAGCGGCGGATTCCCCCTCAATCGGCGCGGCCGCGCCGGAGGAGAACTTCCCGATCAGCATTCAGACCATCGCGAATGCCTACGGGGACTACACCAAGAAGTCGATCCAGGAGACCAGGTCCTTTGTCGACAAGCTCATGGGCGTGCGGTCGCTCGAACAGGCCATTGAGATTCAGACCGAATTCGCAAGGCAGGCTTATGAGAGCTTTGTTGCTGAGTCGCAGAAGATTTGTGGACTGTACAGCGAACTTGCCAAGCAGATCTTCCTTGAAAGCATCAGGTCTTCGCCCACTATCTCCCGGCTTGCGGGAGCCGCCCGGCAGCTCTAGTCTTCGATATCCACACCCCGGCAAATACAAGCAAATACAAGAAAGACTGGCGAGTGACCAAAAGTTCGCATCGCGGTTCAAAAAGTGCGGGCAAAATCTACATCGGCGTCGGCGGCTGGACCTTTGCGCCGTGGCGCGGGGTGTTCTACCCGGAAAAACTGACGCAGGCGAAGGAGCTGGAATACGCGGCGTCCAAGCTGACGTCGATCGAGATCAACGGCACTTATTACGGCTCGCAGAAGCCCGAGAGTTTTCGCAAATGGGCGCGCGAGGTGCCGGACGGTTTCGTTTTTTCGGTGAAGGGGCCGCGCTTCGCCACCAATCGCCGGGTGCTGGCGGAGGCGGGCGATTCCGTGAAGCGGTTTTACGATTCCGGCGTGCTGGAACTCGGAGACAGGTTGGGTCCGGTATTGTGGCAATTCGCGCCGACCAAGAAATTCGACGAAGGCGACTTTGGCAAGTTTCTCGAGTTGCTGCCGCGCACGCTCGAGGGGCGCGCGCTGCGCCATGTGGTCGAGGTCCGCCATGCCAGTTTTTGCGTGCCCGATTTCATCGCGCTACTGAGGAAGTTCGCAACGCCGGTGGTGTTCGCCGAACACGGCAGCTATCCCGCCATCGCAGACGTGACCGGCGATTTCGTTTACGCGCGGCTGCAGAAGGGCAATGACGAAATCAAGACCTGCTATCCGCCGAAGGCGCTGGATGCCTGGGCGGAGCGGCTTCAGACGTGGGCCGGCGGTGGCGAGCCGGATGACTTGCCGCGCGTCGATCCGGCAGTTGCGAAAAAAGCGCCGCGCGATGTCTTCGCCTATGTGATTCATGAAGGTAAGGTGCGCGCCCCCGCCGGCGCCATGGAATTGATTGAACGCGTGAATTAGCCCGGCGCTGACCCCTCGCGCTTCAATCCAGCGTGATGCCGGCCTCGCGAATAAGTTTCGTCCAGTTCTCGTGTTCGGACACGACGAAGGCATCGAGCCTATCGTTCGGCAGATCCCACACTTCGCCACCGCAACCGGTTGTGGAAATCAGTGCAGGAGTGACGTAGCCTTATTTGGATGACATAACGAAAACCTGGACGCCGACATGGTACGCAAAGATTTGGCACGCCAAACCAAACGCCTCTTCACCATCGGCTATGAACAGACGCCCGCCAAAGCCGTGCTCGACGAGCTGGAAAATGCCGGGGTGAAGCTCTTGGTCGACGTGCGCGCCGTCGCCGCTTCCCGCCGCCCGGGCTTTTCCAAGAACCAGCTTGCCGCCGGGCTCGATGAGCGCGGTATTTCCTATCTGCACCTGCGCGGACTCGGCACGCCGAAGGACGGTCGCGACGCCGCACGCAGCGGCAAGTTCGACGCATTGCATCGGATCTACGCGGCGCATCTGAAAACGCCGCAGGCAAAAGAAGAACTGGACGAGCTGTCGTCGCTGGTCAAAAAATCCGGGCCGGTCTGTATTCTCTGTTATGAGCGCGATCATGAGCATTGTCACCGGCAGTGGATCGCCGAGATCATCGAAGAGCGCGACGGGGTGAAGGTGGAGAACCTGGTCGCGCCGCAGAACTAGCCGTCATTCCCCGCGCAAGCGCGTAGCGCTTGTCGCCGAGGGCGCGCATAAGCGCGAGCCCGGAATCCATAACCATGAACGTGACTAGGGATTCCGGGCCTGTCGCCTCAGATCGGAAATTGCCGACCGAAGGCGGGCACAAGCCCCGCACCTTCCTTGAACAGGAATCGCGCCGGCAGCTTGATCGCCTGGCTCGCCAGCACGAAGGCGGTACCGACATTGGGATGGCCCGCGAACGGCATCTCCTTCATACGTGTCTTATGAAGACGCGTCTCCGAGCCGCGGACCCGCAGCGCGGATATCCGCGCTGCGGATCCGTTCGATGCCATAGTCTCAATTTATCTTCCGACGATGATCGCGGACAGCGCCCGACATCACGTTGGGATTGGTGACCGGCGTGGTGCTGACCGTTCCGGCAGCGGCCGCAGGCGGCGGGCCGCTTGGAGCCACCGGATTCGGAGTCGCTGTGCGATGATCGTTGACCGTGGGAGGTTTTGTAAAAGGAGTGTCCCGGGAAGTGCCGGTCGGCTTGGGTATCGGCCCCCCGGTTGCGATCGCGCGATCGCGGACGACCTTGTCGCGTGCGAGGGCGTATTCGTTTTTCGCCGTTTTGGGATTGACGTAGGCTATCGCACTGCCTTTACCGTCAACGAGACCGGCCTTCTCGAGTTGGCGCCCCAACTCGGGGTCCGAGACGTTATACCTCACTCCATTCGGAGCCAGAATCATCTGCCCATTCTCGGTCGGCACGCCCTGCCGAACAGTGTATTGGTGGGTGCCCGTTCCATCGGTGACGACGACCGTGGTGGTCTTGCCGTTCCCACTGTTTTCGCACGCATTCTCTGCTTTGCTGCAGGGCGCGGCAGAAGCCAATTTTTCGCCATTGCGAATGCAATAGTTGAATTTTGCCGAGCAGTTCTCAGGCTCAGCAAGGGCCTGCTGGGTGAAAGCCCCGAAGCTTGCGAGGCTGGCAATGATAAGAATTTTACGCAATTTCATGGCCTTTGATTCAAAGGGCTGCACAGACCTTCTCATCCGTGCTCTCTCTCCTTTTCGTATCTGCAATCAGATGAAAGAGGATCCCCCGATCGGGGGGTGGGAACTTGGCCCGGCCGAGAATGACCCAATCGCGGTTTCTCATTCTGGCAATTGGCGCATAGCCTTCGGCACGAAACGATTGAAGATCTTTGATTTCGCACGATAAGATGCCATCGGCGGCGCAACCAATGTCCGCTATTCGGTCTGAATGCCAAGCTGGATCAATATCAATCGGGAGGAATTAATGCGTCGTATCGTTTCGATAACTTTTGCCACTTGCGCCACCATGGCCCTCTGTACGCCGCTCTTGGCCCAGGCTCCGGCACCAGCCGCTCCTCCAGCGGCACCGGCCGCGGGTGGAACAGCGGACGGTACACCCTTCGACATTCCATATGGGGTTTCTATCGGCCTTGAACGCGCGAAACAGGCTATGGCTGCCGCCGAGGCAGAAGCCAAGAAGCATAACTGGAAAATAAATATTGCTATCGTGGATACTAACGGCGAATTGGTCCACTTCTCGAGAATGGAGGGTGCGCAGATTGCCTCAGTAACCATCGCTCAGGGTAAAGCCCGCACTTCCGCTCGTTTTCGACGCGAAAGCCGGTTGTTCTATAATGCTTATGAAACTGGTCATCCATATGTGGGGACCCTCGACCCTACGTTGGTCGCAAGTCCGGGCGGTTATCCGCTTGTTGAGGGTGGAAAGCTGATCGGCGCAATCGGCTGCAGCGGTGGGACCGGTGACCAAGACGCCGCGACCTGTAAAGCCGGCGCTGAAACAATTAAGTGACAAATCGCTAACACGATGCCCCTGAATGTGGCCCGCCGGTTTGCGCTGGCGGGTCTTAAGACATGTTTGAAGCTTGGTTGGCCCAGCGCCTTCAGGGCTCAGCACATCATGGCTATAGCCATTTGATAGTGACCGAATACTCGCTTGATCGTTTTCTTGCTGGACATCTCGGAATTTGGCACACCGCGTCATTTCGCTGCGCTGCGGAATTTGGTCGCCATCGGGGCATAGCAGACGTCGATCAAACCGCACCGACCAAGCTCGATTCATGATGGGGTGGACGCCCCGCCGACGGCATCGATGTGCCAAAGTGGAGGTGTTGAGCACCACTTAAGGGAGGCGTCCGTGTCAGAGGTTAGCATAATCGGTCTGGATATCGCCAAGCATGTTTTTCACGCTCACGGAGCGGATGAGCGGGGTCGAGCGATATTGAGCAAGCGGATCAGCCGAGGAAAGCTGCTGGATTTCTTCGCAGCCCAGCCAAGGTGCATGGTCGCGCTGGAGGCATGTGGTGGAGCACATCACTGGGCCCGTCAGCTCACCCAGCTTGGCCATAAAGTTCGGCTAATTCCGCCCGCTTACGTAAAGCCGTTCGTGAAACGACAAAAGAACGACGCGATCGATGCTGAGGCGATTTGCGAAGCAGCACAGCGGCCGAGCATGCGGTTCGTAGCCGTGAAGAGCGAACAGCAGCAGGCGGCGGGTCTGGTGTTTCGGACTCGAGATTTGTTAGTACGGCAGCGAACCCAGCTCATCAACGCGATCCGCGGACACCTCACTGAATATGGTTGGGTCGCGCCCAAGGGGCCGTCGCATGTGGCGATGCTTGCCGACCTGATCGAGGAAGAAGAGATGGTCAACTCGCTTCCCGAAGCGGCCCGCGCCATGTTCCGAGTGATGTTAGACCTACTCGCCGGCCTCAATAGCAAGATCGCGGATCTCGACAAAGAAATCGCACGGCGTGCTCGAGAGGATGAAGTATCGCGCAGGCTAATGACCGTTCCCGGTATCGGCCCAATCTCCGCCACCGCGATCGCCGCCTTAGCACCGCCAGCCGAGACCTTTGCCAAGGGCCGCGACTTTGCCGCCTGGCTGGGTCTCACGCCTCTTCAAAGATCGACAGGCGGCAAGCAGAAGCTCGGTGCAACATCCAAAATGGGCGAACGCACGCTCAGACGCCTGCTCATCATTGGCAGTAGCGCCGTCGTAAAGCAGGCAAGCAAACGCGGTGCGCCGAGGGGTTCTTGGCTCGAACAGATGCTGGCTCGCAAACCGCGCATGCTGGTGACTGTCGCGCTCGCCAACAAGATGGCGCGGATCGTCTGGGCGCTACTTGTCAAGCAGGAGAATTACAGGGCTCCGGTCGCAGCCAAGGCGTGATCCTGGCGGACCTGAGGTCGTCGGAGATGTAGTCGGTCGAAGGAGGGTATGGCGCAACAGTCGGCGAGACGAGGCCGGAAGAACCAGGCGTACTCATCGTGCCTAGAGCACGCATTTATGATTTGGTTCCGGTCTGCGAACTCCCATACGGGCCCGCAGCTTCATCGCTGCACCATCAGAGGCCGGACAGATGGCAGCATCCGACTACGTGCCGATCTTCTTCAAAAATCGCTTGCATCTCGCGGGGCGTCCACAGATGAGTACGCGTCCTAATCATGATCCGATTAGATTGAATCGGATCATGATCTCATCTCTTTGTTTGAGCATGTGCGACATCAATGCGACACAACGATTTTTCCAGTCAAGTTGGGAGGTTACGCCTTCTCAAATCTACGTCGCGCCGGAGTGCATCGACGCGCGGAAAGACCCATACCGGGCATCAGGCGACGAAGGTCCAGGATTCAGAGGTATACATTATAAATGTCCACCGACGACTCAACGCCCAGTTTGGCGAAGTTCTTCGCGAGCCAGTCGCCCGCACATTTTCGACCTTGGTCGCGAAGAAAAATGAGAAAGTCCCAGTCGGCGTTGTACTTGCTTGTCGAACTGAGCGTGCCCATGAATCCGTCGTCCGCGATGCTGTGGATCAGCACGCGCGGCAGCTCGTTATTGACGATACGTTTCTGTGCGACAAGGTTGCTGACGAAGCTGACCGCCCGCATCTCCCGCATAAGGGACGAATTGAAGCTGATTTCGTTAACGCGGTTCAATATGTCGTCTGCCGAGCGCGGCACCTCTTTGCGGAACAGCGGATTGATATGAACGATGACAATATCGGTGCTCTTGCAGTTGTAGATTAGCGGAAAGAGCGCCGGGTTTCCCATATAGCCGCCGTCCCAATAGGCTTCGCCGTCGATCTCAACCGCGTGAAATATCGTGGGGAGACACGCGGAAGCCATCACGGCAGATGCCGAAACTTCCTTTCCGGCAAAGACCTTCACCTTGCCAGTACGCACGTTCGTTGCAGAGAGAAAGAGCTTCACCGGGCAGTCCGGGCGCTTCAAAACGTCAAAATCGATCGATTGCTCGACGATATCACGCAGTGGGTTATAGTCCGCTGGGTTGAACTCATAGGGCGACAGCACGCGCGTCACGAAGCCCATAAAGGAAAAAACCGGCGACCAGCTCAACTTGTGATCCCCAAGCATTCGGTCGACGGGACTTGGCTGCAGCGGCCCCAGCTTGGCCACATCGCTGACGCGCTTCCAATAGCCCGTGAGCGCCTTGCGTGCTCCTTCGCGACCGTCGACCGCAAGCCCATAGGCAAAGACCGCCGCATTCATCGCTCCGGCGCTCGTCGCGCTGAGCCCCTCGAAGGCGAGGTCTTTCTCTTCTAAAAGTCGGTCGAGCACACCCCAGGTAAAGGCACCATGCGCGCCGCCTCCCTGAAGGGCCAGGTTAATAGTCCTAACTTGGTTGGAGGATGCCGGTTTGTGACCGGCTCCCTCAGACGTCTCAGGCCTTTCCGCCGAGTTCGGCTCCGAAGTGACTTGCATGACCGAATCCAAACCCTATTCGCCTGCATGCGCAAAGCATTCAATGACAAGAATTGGACTATTCGTGGGTGCAGAAACGCACCCCGATCCACGTCAATCACGACGCGGTGCTTGCCCTCGGACATCAGTGGATCAGCAATTGACGAAGGGAAACTGTAAAGGCGCGCCAGGATTGACGCCGCGGGTGGGCAACTCTGTAAGGGCTATCCGATGCTGCCTGCAAACCGTTCGGCCAGACGTTGATGCCGGAACGCCTCCACGACGAAATCGACGAAGACGCGCGTCTTGACCGGCAGCAGCCTGCGGCTTGCGTAATAGATCGAGATCGGTCCGCCGTCGGCATACCATTGTGGGACGAGGCGCAGGAGCGCGCCACTTTCCAAATGCGGGAGCGCGTGGGGGACAGCGATTAAGGTCACGCCAAGCCCGAGCAGCGCTGCCCGGCACATCGCCTCGGGATCGTCGAACACGAGCGTCTCCTTGAGGGTAGCCACCATTTCTCCCCCCGTGGCGTCGCGCATCAGCCGCTCGCTGATGCGACCGGTGTGCGATGAGCGCATGACGATCCCATCGAAAGCGGCAAGCCCCGTGGGATCGCTCGGTTGGACCCGTCCTTTCAGGTAGGACGGGGACGCAACGGCAATAATGTGCAACGGCGCAAGTGTGCGAGACACTAAGCCCGGCACCAGCTCGATGCCGCCGCCGATCGCCGCATCAAATCCTTCGGCAATCAGATCGACCTGTCGGCTTTCAAACTGCCAGTGGGGACGGATATCCGGATAGTATTTCAGAAATTCCGGTAACAGCGGCAGGATGTAATCGACTCCGAAAGTCAGGCCGAGGCTGACCTTAAGCACGCCGGCTGGCTCACCGCGGTCCGTCGCAACGGTTGCGATTGACGTCTGCAACTCCTCCAAGCTGCCCCGGACCGCGTGCAGGAAACGCGCCCCCGCTTCGGTCAGAGTAAGCTTCCGTGTGCTGCGGTGGAAAAGGCGAACGCCGAGATTTCGCTCCAGCGTCGCCACGTTGCGACTGACCGCCGCCGGGGTGAGCGATAGCCGCCGGGCTGCGGTCGAAAAGCCGCCCGTTTCGGCGCTTCTGACGAAGCATTCCAGGTTCGCGAGAGTTTCCATGTTTTGTCTTTCAAATAATACTTGAAAGTAATTCGAGAAATTACCCCCTAATCATGCGCTAATAAACAGGCGATATCCAGCAAGCGGACTTCAAATCCCTGACGCCCGTGACCCGGGTCTGTGGTCCCGAAGAAGCACCTGACCTCCGAGTGGTCGATTCCTGATTCTGACTGTCAAACCCAATGGAGGCGAGTCATGACGAGCAAGACTTTAAGCGACGCAGCGAAGGCCATCGTTCGCCGCAACACCGAGGAAGTGCAAGGCGGCGGAAATTTCGAACTGTTCGATGAGCTCTTCGCCGACGATTTTCTCGACCACACGCCGCAGCCGGGTCGCACGCCTGATAAGAACGGCGCACGACAACTCTATAAAACCCTGCGGAGCGCTTTTCCCGACTTTCATGCCGAGATCCATTGGCAGCTCGCCGATGGCGACCGCGTGACGACCTATAAGACTTATCACGGCACGCACCGGGGAGAATTTCTGGGTGTGGCGCCGACTGGCCGCAAGATTCAATTCGCGACCGTCGACGTCATGCGGGTGCGTGACAGCAAGATCGCTGAACACTGGGGAGTGGCCAATCTCTTTTCCCTCATGCAGCAGCTTGGCGCTTGGCCCGCGAGGCAAGAGCGCATTTGAACCTGGCACGCAACCACAACCCGAAAGGAACATCACATGACCATCGGCATCATTGGATCGGGCGCCATCGGCACAGCGTTGGCTCGGATATTGGCCCGCGGCGGCATCGAGGCAACTATCTCCAATAGCCGCGGGCCCGACTCTCTAAGAGAACTGATACGCGAGTTGGGTCCATTGATCCAAGCGGGCACTCGCGAGCACGCCGCGCGCGCCGACATCGTCTTCGTCGCCGTTAACTGGACGAAACTGCCGGCGGCCCTTGGTGGGCTTACGGATTGGGGCGGCCGGATTGTCATCGACGCCAACAATCCGATCGAGGCGCCACTGTTCAAGCCGGTCGATCTCAAGGGCCGCGTATCGAGTGAGGTATTTGCCGATTTCGTGCCGGGAGCACGGGTCGTGAAGGCGTTCAATCATCTTCGCGCGCAAGTTCTAGCCGACGATCCGCGCACCGATGGCGGCCGGCGCGTGCTGTTCTATTCCGGCAACGACAAGGCAGCAAAGGCGGAAGTGGCGGCACTCATCGATCGGATCGGCTTCGTCGGTATCGATCTTGGATCGCTCGCGGTCGGCGGCAAGCTCGCTCAGTTTCCCGGAGGACCGCTCCCGAACCAGAATCTCGTCAAGATCGGCTGAACACGGTGGCACCATCAACCCGAAATGGCCCATCGCGCGGTGCCGCTAACGCTCTGAAGTTACTTCTTCCGCCTTCGGGGAACAGCGGACGTGATCGGACTTAACTCTAGCTCGGCCCGGCCGCGAATGACCCAAATGCGACATTCCGAGTCATTCACCGGACGCGATAGGCTGTCATAAATTGAGGTGGCGGGAATCGAACGGCGAGGCCGTCTCTGAATTCGACTGCTTCGTCGGCGGCCATAGGCAGGACGCAATCCAGATTTTACTGGTATTTGCGCGCGATCAAATGATCGAGCGATAGCCAACCCGGGCCCCGCGCGACCACGACAAGAAAACAAGTGGCCCACACTCCATGGGTCGGCCAGGCACTGGGATAGACGAAAATCTCGATCACCGCCGTCATGCAGAGCAACGCCAACGCCGAAAATCGCGTTGCGAGCCCGATAACAAGCAGGATCGGGAAGAAATGCTCGGAAAAGGCCGACACGTAAGCGGCGATCGTAGGATCGATCAGCGGAAGCTGATATTCATTCTCGAAGAGCGAGATAGCGCTGGGCTTGAGGTGCCAGCCCGCAACCTTTGTCTCGCCGGACTGCCAGAACACCGCGGCCGGAAAACTGCGAGCCGCGAGCGCGATAAACCAACTAGGGATACGGTCCAGCGCGGCGATCCCCCCTTGAACGATCCGTACCAGAACCGATCCGGGACGCGCTGCGACGGGGAGCACGTTTGTCATGACTGCCAATATTTCTTCGGTCCTGGATGAACGATATCCCTCACGAGGCCCGAGCCGATAAGTCCCGCGAGGTTGCCGGTGAGGTCGAAATTCGGATCGTCGGCAGTCGCAGCTTCGGCCGCCTGGCCAAGCGGCCGGCCTGCGGCGAGTGCAAGCAGAAATGCCGCGCCACCCGGCGGCAGCGCGCGGATTTGCACTTCGAGATAGGGGCGAGAGACGAGCGCGTCCTCGCCGCGCCAATTCTCAATCGGCGCAAGCTCCTCTTCGCCGCTGTTCATCGCCCAGATCGTGACGATGGGATATGCCGAGCGAACAATCCCGATCGAGGGGTGCATATCGACCCGGATAACCTCGACAGTGTGGCAATCGAGCGTCGCAAAGTGCTCCGCGCCGACGGGCGTGACGTCGGCCGCATGATAGGAGCGCGTGCGTGTGGCCTCAAGCCGCGCCGCGTCCGCAAGATAGGGAAGACCACGCGCCGGTTCGAACGTGGCGATGAAATCGGGAAAATCGTCGCCATAAGTCGCGAGCAGGGGTGAACGCGGCGGCTGCACCTTCACGAACACCCGCGCCATCGCGGCGAAGAATTCTTCACCTACGATTTTCTCGACCACAGGGAAACGGCTCTTGAGCGTTTTCCCCAAGCCTGCCACCACATTGTTGCGGTAGACGGCAAAGCGCCGCGCAGGAACTGCAGCATTATGAGCAGTGACGCCGCAAGGAATCGGCTGATCGGCGTTTAGCAGCGCATCCGCAAACGATGTCTCGAACTGTGCGAGCATGGCCCCTCTCATGCTGCCGACGCGCGTGACGCATCGGAAAGAATATTCTGCGCCGCGACAGCTTCTGCGAGCAGCGTCGGCCAATCGGGAACGTCGTTATCCCACTCGATCAAGGTCGGAAGTGCGCCAGTGCGGTCGATGACGTGGGCGTAGAGAGTCCAGACTGCTTCGGCAATCGGTGATCCGTGAGTGTCGACCAGCAGCGGGGCGCCGACATCGTCCACTTCCTCGTCATGCCCGCCGAGATGGATTTCCTTCACCTGATCGAATGGAAACGAGTCCAGATATGTCAGAGGTTGCGTGCCGTGGTTCTTCGCCGACACGAAGACGTTGTTGATGTCGAGCAACAACCCGCATCCGGTTCGCTTCGATAGCTCGGCGAGGAAGTCGACCTCCGGGATCGTGCTTTCGAAAAAACGAATGTAGGTAGATGGATTTTCAAGCAGCATCTGGCGTCCGAGCGCCGTCTGCACCTCGTCGATATGTTCGGCGACCCGCACCAGGGTCTGCTGCGTGTAGGGCAGCGGCAGAAGGTCGTTTAAGTAGACGTCGTTATGCGACGACCAGGCGAGATGCTCCGAGAAACTCTCCGGCGCGTAGCGTTCGCATAGCATTTTGAGCCGCATGAGATGGTCCCGATCGAGCGGCCCCATCGAGCCAATCGAAAGCCCGACGCCATGCACCGACAGCGCGTAGCGTTCGCGCAATGCACCGAGTTGCGCGTGCGGCGGTCCGCCGGCGCCCATGTAGTTCTCCGCGTGTACCTCGAAGAATCCGAGCGGCTGTGGAGCGGCGAAAATGTCACGAAAATGCGCGGGCTTGAAGCCGACGCCGGTACACGCGGGTAGATTCGAAACGATGGACATATGTACGTTCCGGCTTTGCGTGTTGCCGTAAGAGGCGCACGTAGGACGGCTGCGCCTCATTCTAGCTCAGGACTTGATTGGCTCGAGCGAACCCGTGCCCTTCGGTGTCTTGATCGTCGTGCAAGTCCCTTTCGCTACGTACTTCCAGGCGTTGCCCTGGTAGTCGGCACTCGCGGTGCCAGCGCAGGTGGTGCCGGCGCCGGCCGCGCAGTCGTTGTCACCCTTCATTGCGATGCCGTAGCATTTGTCCATGGTGGGCTGCGGCGGCTTCGGCGCTGCGAATGCCGGGGCAGCGATCATAGTGAGCGCGGCGGCGAAGGAGCCGGCGATTGTGGCGTTGGCGATAACGTTCTTGGAATTCATGGGAGTTTCCTTTCCCGGTAACACCAGGCGTTGCGGATCG
>WNFR01004199.1_pt1 | contig 19289 bp, 23 predicted proteins | sample 5400221 | NCBI WGS metagenome assembly WNFR01 (sample SAMN13153357, study PRJNA577476) | soil metagenome | isolation source: 40 cm soil under Madrone tree | place: USA:California | collected 2016-06-14 | reverse complement strand
CTCACAGGCGCTCGACTGCCCGCTCGGCACTGTGAAGACCCGCATGTTTCACGGCAGACGTAAATTGCGCGAGCTTCTCCCTCGCCTTGCCGGCAGCTCCCAAAGCACGTAAAAGACCCGCGCGTTAACAGTTGTCGGAGCTGGCCTGCCACTCGCAATTCGCCGCCGTGGCTACTACCCGGTCGTCGCGAGGGAGACGATCCATTTTCGTCGCCCACTGACACTGCTACAGCGTGTCGATGTCGAGACTCGCGCGATCGGGTTGGGATGAACGCACCTTCTTCATTCAACGCACGCTGCGACGCGGGGTCGATTCGGTGGCATTCGCGATTGTACGCGTGCGCTTCTTCTCCATTCGGGGCAGCGTCACACCGCACGAGGTGCTCGCGTTGCTCGGCGTGACCGCGCCGTCACCAGTGCTGCCATGGTGGGTTGCGGCGTGGGTGGAGGGATGACCGAGGGATACGATAGCAATAGGAACACGTGCGCAAACAATGAACAGCGGGGCCGGAGGCGCTTCGGTTAGCATTCCTGCCCTGTCCGTCACGCCCTCCGGGTCGCTGGGCCGTGGCGTTTACGGGTTCGAGGAGGGAATGTGGTGGACGGCTTCCGGAAAGAATCGCTCGGCTCGCTTGAATACGCAATGAGGAAGTATGGGGATCAGGGACTGCTCGCCTCCTCAATGCAATTGGGCTGGTCAGGGATTTCTGCGGAGCTGCGCACCTACAACCGCGGAGTGAGCGCGATCCGCAACGCGCATCCCGAGGTGGAGGTTGCCGTCCCGATCTCTCACGGCAATTCCCTTGTGAAGCGGTTCAGAGGTAGCGTCGTCGACCGCTCGATCACTCAGCGAGGAACCGTTTGGTTGTGCCCCGCGGATCTACAAGACTACGTCCTCGATGTCTCCACGCCGATGCCGGAGGTTTTGCATGTCTATCTTCCCTCACAACACTTCTCCGCGGACAGCCTGGGCGTCGAGTTCGGCCACGCAGTGCATGCGTCTTTGAGTTACGAGCAGAGCTTCCGGGACCCTCTGATTGCCGAGATGGCTTTCGCGATCGCCTCGGAGCTACGCACGCAGACCGCTGGCGGCAGAGTGCTTGCGCAGACGCTGGCGGCCAGTCTGGCAGCGCGCCTGGTGCACCGTCGTACTGGCCGGTCCGTAGACAGCTATTTCGTGCGACTGCATAACCAAGGGCTGGATCGACGTCGGTTGACCCGCGTGATGGAATACATAGACGCTAACCTCGAGGGGGATCTTACGCTCGCCCAGCTCGCCAAAGTGGCCTGCTTGAGCCGGTTCCACTTTGCCCGGGCGTTCAAGACCGCTGTAGGGCAATCGCCCCATCAGTACGTCAGTACGCACCGTGTCGAGCGCGCGAAGGAGCTGCTGACGCGTGATGATCGGTCCCTGCTCGAAATTGCTATCGCACTGACGTTTTCTTCTCAGGCCAATTTCACACGAGCCTTTCATCAGAGCACCGGCATGACACCTGGCCAATACCGCCGTGGTGTTATGCGCTAGCTCACCTCGCTCCTGGTACCAACTTTCCTGCCGTGGCCGCCCACTCGGGGACGCCAGCGGGGATCTCGTTGCTTCGGCCGAGATTAGACGAGGCGCCGGAGCTTAATTCGCCGTCCTTTGCAAGAGGCTTGACCGCGAGGGGCAACGCGGCCTCTAGCCCCGCACCAGAAACCGCCCGAACAACCTGCCGAGATCGGCACCGCTCAGAGGGCAGGCGTTCACGCATTCTGCTGCACAGGGATCGCCCCGACTCCACAGCTCTCAACCGCTTGGCATCGACGACGCCGGCGCCACCACCTGCCGCGCCACAACTACTGGCTCACCGGGTGCTCGCGATTCACGGCTGGGCTCGCTGTAGCCGAGCAACGCTTGTAACTCGCGACCCAACAACTTGACTACTTACATGAGCGCCGGCTCTACATCGTGAATGTCCGCAACCAAGGAACAGCATGCCGCATTCTTTGACAAGCGCGTTGCTCCACTCGTCGATACATTGCCTCCGGCGAGACGAATCCACCTACTCAAACCCAATGAAGGATGAAAGCCACATGAAGAAGTTACTCCTACTGGTATTGCTGGCGCCGGCGGTCGTGTTTGGCCAGGACACGGATTGGAGAGAGATCGTGGGCGTGATCACCGCCCCGAATGTCGACAACCCGGTCGCGGGCATCAGCGCGGGCACGTCCCCCTGGTCAACTCGCGACGGTCACGCACACGTGAATCTGGCAACCGGCGAGACCAGCTTCGAGGTCCGCGGTTTGGTACTCAACGGCGGCGGCGCCAGCGGCACCACAGGGCCGATCACAACGGTCACCGGCACTGTTGTATGCAACCCCGGCACCAACGGCCAGGTCGTTCGCAACACCGCGGAAGTAAACCTGAATTCGCAGGGGAACGCGACGTTCCACGGTGAGATCAACGGCCTTCCCGCCGTCTGTGCGAACCCGCTGTTTCTGGTGCGCATCGGACCGAGCTTCCCGGTCCCAGCAGCTGTGGGTCGATGGCTCGCCACGGGAGCCGTTCGGGTCAGCGGCGAGTGATAGGGCACTGAGCGATCCGGTCGCCGCCAGGTTCGCATGCGTGCGCCTGGCGTGCGACCCGGATGTGCACCGCAAAGGAACGCCAGATGAATCCACCTCACCGCCCCCCTTAGTTGTTCCGCGTCACGGGCGATCAGTATGAGGGCGCTCGGGGAAGACGTGGGTCGCGAAGCTGGACGTTCGGTCACGCCCTTCCCCGTCGGCCTCGCGGCGGCTGCATCGTAAATATCGGCACGGTGCTGGTGGATCACGCCATGAGGGCGACCCGGCGGGGCAATTGCGAGTCTCGGTAGAGAGCCGATTTTGTAACTGCCTGATTGCGTTAGCGACGGATTGATCTAAACCTGTGGGCTGGACGGCCGTTGCGATCGTCGAGCACAGGAGAGCACAGAAGGTGACGGGAGAGTCCCGCAGAAATCCCGTGGATGTTTGGCACTCCCCTTTGCGGGACTCTTGGGATTGGGATGCGCGCCATCGCCAAGCCGGCTAGTCGTTGAATCGTCGCGGCAGTCCCTGCCGTAGGGAGAACGGCTCCCGCCACCGCGGGGGCAAGAAGTCTTTGAAATAAATCCGACGCGTCACTGCCGTATCCGGCTGTCGTGCGATTCCCGGATCGACTGCGGTGTCATCGTGGTCCTGACGCTTGGGCTGTCCGAAGATGCAACGCTTTGCCACAACCCGCGTCCGGTTGCAACGGAGCGCACCCGTGAGAGCAAAGGTGCACGTGCGATTCTGATGATCGCCACGCTGTACTCCCCGGTCACCAACCCCCCATCACGAGGCAGTGGCACGAAACGCAACGATTTGCGTTTGATGGCATCGGCTCGCGGCATCCAGCACTCTCACCTGCCTAATTCGGCAGACGCGGCGGTCAGTTTCTCTTGCCAACAGGGCCCACGACGATGTCAACCGGCGCACGAGGGTTGACCAGTACTTCACGGGGAAGCTTGGGATCTGCGGAGGGTTATGAGGTTCGTGAGTAGCTCGGCGAGCACGGCGCGCGCGAATCCGACTCACCACTCTGCCGTACGTCTACGATGAGTGAAGACGAGCGACTAATAAGGAGAACCGGACGGTTGTGCCGTCCGGTTCTCCCATAGCCCTCTTGCTCACATCGTAGTTGCGGTCGGCCGAATAGCCTTTAGCGGTCCGTGTAGAAGAAGTAGTCGGCCGTGTAAGGCACAAACGCTTGATTACCGACGTTTGTCACCGAGCTACAACCCACCGACGGTGCGAGCCCTCCCGAGGTGTTCAGCCGCTGGATGAATGTGGTGCGCGTCAGCGTGTCGCCACCGGTGGGTCCCTCTTCGGCCCCCGCCACGGTCACTTTGAGCCAGGCAACGGCACCCGGTGCGACGAAATTGGGGTCGAAGGAGGAATCACCCAGCGGGTTCGAGGGCGAAGGCCCCTGCACCTTGCCCCAGACGGTGCTCGCGTCCCGGGAGTGCTGCCAGGTGACGCGAATCGTGCCACCCTCAACCGGGTTGGGGCTGAAGTAGTGGGTAATGACTTCCTTATCGGCGTTGTTGAACAGGGTAGCCTGCGGCGTGAAGAGGGTGAATTTGAACCCAGTGCCTGAGGGCAGGCAGATGTAGTTCTGGGTACCGACGCCGTGACCCACGAGAAATGCCGTGTTCCCCAGTGGCACCTGAATGTTGGCGGGCACGGGTGGCGGTGTGATCGTGACTTCGCCGGCGTAGGCGGGTGGTGCCAGTGAGACCGTGAAAGCCACGGCGAGAGCCGTGGCGCTCGCGATGGGCAGGATACGACGCATGGTCCGATTCTCCGATGCACTGCAGTTCTTCATACGATTTCCATTTCGCGCGTTGTGCGCGGGTTGTGAAGCTGACATAAAAATCTCCTGAAGTAGACGGGATATGCCTGCAATACCCGGAGCTTGCGCCGCGCATACAGCATCCTCGTCTTGACAGTGTTCGTCGGACATTGCATCACCGCAGCCGTCTCCTCGCAGGAGAGCCCCAGCCAGTAGGTAAGTTGCAGCGCCGCGCGTTGCTCGAAAGGCAGCTGGTCGAGGGCATGGACCAGCCACTCGCTTTGGGCGGCCCGCTCGGGAGCATCGTCTACCTCATCGCAATGGTGTGTTGGCATTCGCATGTGGGCCTGCGCACGCGTCTCGTGACGCACGGACGTGAGGCCACACCGATACGCGATGCCGAATATCCAAGTTGAAACCCGGGCCTCGCCGCGAAACTCGCGCGCCTGCTTCCAGACCACCATAAACGTGTCGCTGATCATTTCGTCGACCAGCTCGCCACGTCTGGTGATGCGCGTTAGGAATGCCCCGACTCGCCCGCAGTAGCGGACGTATAGCTCCTCCATCGCGCGCGCATCGCGAGCTGCGATTCGTGCTAGGAGCTGACGGTCCGCTTCGGCGTCTCGAGCCACCTGATCGGTCGTTTCACAAACGGACTGCGGCATGAAATCTATCTCCGTAGAGTGCTTCGGGCGGCGACGGAGTCGAGCCGGTCGTGCGAGCGGGTGGCGCCGAGTGCGAATACTCCGTCACCGAGCATCGCCTGCACGACGCAGAGGATCACCAGATATCCCGGATACTCCCAGCCACCATTGGGTGCGGTGAAGACCCAGCCGTTCCCTGCATGCACCCAGACGATCGCACCGACCAGCGGCAGAACTAGAGAGAGCGCAACCCAGCGCGACTGTACGCCGAGCACCAGCAGGACTCCGCCCGCGGCTTCGGCGGCGAACGTCAAGTAGCCGAGCCATGCTGGAAGGCCGACCGAGACGAAGAAATGAGCGGTCCCCGGAAGGCCGAATGTCAATAGCTTCAGCCCGACGCTGTGAGCGAGAAACATGACACCGAGGGCGAGCCGAAGCGCTGCGGCTGCGTACGGGGCGAGACGAAGATCGGTCATGGGGACTCCCGGGAGCGACGTGCAAAGGATCGCTCCTGCGTTGACACAAGAAAATACTGTAGGATTGCAAGATGACCTTGCGTGCAGAGCAAACTGCGCTTTCACTCGAGGACCTCCGCTTGGTTGCCGCCGTGGGGCATGCGGGCTCACTGGCCGGCGCGGCCAGACGGATCGCGGTCAACCACGCCAGCGCCTGGCGGCGTCTCGGTGCACTGGAACAGCGGCTTGGCGTGCGGCTCTTTGAACGGAGCCGGACCGGCTATTCACCAACGCCGGCGGGGGAGGAAGCAATCGCCGTAGCCGAGCGCGTGGCGCTGCAGCTCGACGACCTCGGGCGACGGCTAAAGGGCCAAGATGTTCGTGCTACCGGCGTCGTGCGCCTCACGACGACCGAGACGCTGCTTGGCCTACTCGCGCCTATTCTCGCGGAACTCCGCGACGCTCATCCGGGCATCCTCGTTGAGGTCGTGACCTCGAACGCGTTCTTCACTCTGACGCGGCGTGACGCTGATATCGCATTGCGACCGGCGCTGACCGCGCCGGATGGTCTCGTGGCGCGCCGGCTCGGTGGTATTGCTACCGCCGTCTACGCCACGCCGGCCTATGCGGAGCCGCGACGTAATCGTGATCCACTGTTGTTCGATTGGCTCGCACCGGATGAAAGCCTCGCGCACATCGGCTCGGCGCACTGGATCACGAATCACATCGAATCGGAGAGGATAGTGTCCCGCGCCAGCTCACTGACGGCCCTGCTCGCCACGGCGTCCGCAGGGATGGGGGTGGCGCCACTGCCGTGCTTCCTCGGTGATGCCGATCCCACTCTGTGTCGCGTTATGGGGCCGATCCCGGAGATGGAATCAGCGTTGTGGCTGCTAACGCATCCTGACCTGCGGCGGACGGTTCGAGTCCGTGCCGTATATGAGGTGCTGGTGCGAGGCTTTGCAAAGCATCGGCAGTTACTAGCGGGCGGTACCTACAAGCCTCCGCGACCGACGCGTCCGTGACTTGAACTAGCGGGCCGGGAGTCGTCCGAGTGGGATGACTTGATGGTGTTTCCGCGCGCTACCAGTCGCTTCGCGAACAGGCACAGCCGGTACGCCGCCCAAGTGTGCAGGTGGACACGTACTCCGCGTCCGCTTGCAAGGACACGCATCATCGGCGACGGCCTGACCGCAGGGTTATACGGTGGTGGAGAGAGGACGCTTACCTTGTCCCTGCATCATCGCAATTTTGGTTACCGCTGCCGGACGGTCCAACCGCTTTAAAGGGTCGTGTGTTGACCCAGCTGACGTACTGAAATGCTCAGCCGGCGCTAGGTCGCTGAGGAGGCGAGCTTTGGATGCACCGACAGGTCCGCAGGAGGCGCGCGGTGCCAGCAAGCTCTCAGGCGAGCTCAATTGACTCGCGCTCATCTACGGCACGCCGGGGCACTCCCCGACTCCCCGTGCGAGGCGCGCCTTGAGAAAGTGAAGCTCCGCGTGATCGACGCTGACGAAAGTGCGCGCGGCTCCTCCGCACCTCCGCATGTCGAGAACTCCGATTGGCGAAGCGTTGAGGTATGCGAATGTCAACGACGACTTCTTCAAAGAGAATGTTTGCTTCTTTGAGGGACGCCGTCCCAGTTCTGGTTTGCCCTCAGCGGCCGGTAGAGGACGCGGCGAGCTGTGTCTGTGCTGCGAAATAAAGCCGAGATGGTCTCCCACGACAGAGTGGCCGGCGTGAAGACGAAGGATTCCCGCGCGGTTAAATCGTTTAGGTATGCCTCGCCACCTGCTGCTGTAAAAAATATGTTGTCCTGGCCCCAGAAAATGCTTGTCTTTGGCTGCCGACGCTTCCCGGGTTGGCTCGGTATTGCGAGGGCGTGAGGCCCGTCGCTCGACGGAACGCTCGCGAGAAGTCTCCCTGCGACGAAAAGCGGCAAGCCAAGGCAATGTCAGCCAGCGCCCGATCAGTCTGGGCTACAAGCGCCTTGGCGTAGCTCAAGCGTCGCTCGGTGACATACTGATGCGGCGATTTCCCTGTGGCTACTTTAAACGCTCGTGAGAAGTGGAACTGACTTAAGTGTGCTGTTGCTGCCAGTCGGGCGACACTGAAGTCGTCCTCAATATGTGCCTCGACAAAGTCGAGAACCCGCTGCAGTCTGTGGCGGTCGAGACCCTTGCGTGATACCGCGAACGCGGACGACCGAAGTGACGCGTTCGAATAGCCGTGAAACAGCGCCGCAGAGAGGCTTATCGCCAGGGATTCGACGAGCATCTTTCCCGAAGAAGTCTCGGAGTGCATTTCCATCAACACTGTGTGAGCGATTTGCTCGATCAGTGGATCGCGGAAGCCCCCGAAATAGCGCAGTTGGGCCCCGGCCACGGCCGACGATTCCGCTGCGGTCGCCAGAACTGAGAACGGGTTTGTCGGCAAGTAGAGGTGAAGCACTTCCGCGATACCACGGGATATGTGGATGAAGTCCTCCTTAAGACCGGCGGGGCACAGCCAGATCGTTCCGCGGGTCGCGGTCGTGCGCTGGTAGATGCCCTCGGCCTGCCTGGTCACGATGGACGGCCCGCAAATCAGGACGGCAACCTCCGTGTAGGGTGGCGTGAACGTGGGCAGTTCGCCGGCAGGATGAGATCGGCGTTCGGCGAGAAGCCCCGCCCACGAGCGCTCCGCCGACGATTCCAGCAATCGACCGGTCGGATATTTGTCGTCGCCGTGCCCCAGCACCCTCATTGACCACTCCGCATCACGGCATTGACCGGTCTGCCGCACTCTGCAGGCGCTGCCGCTCCGCCTCGAGAGCGGCGATGCGCTGATCGCGCTCGGCGAGAGCTGCGGATACTGCAGCCGCGTCAAGCCGTTGTGGGATGTGCTGCGGACAATTTGCATCCCAGGCGAGCACGCTGAAGAGGACCACCTGTTCCGGCCGCGCCTTGTATCCGCTCGGCATCAATCGCGCGGTCAGCCCCATGTCTCCTTCGATAACCCGCGCCTCGCCCCAGATCTTGACTCGCCTGCGTGTGGTGTAGTCGATGAGAAAGAGGAGAGCCTTGGGATTGTCGGCCAAGTTTCCGAGCGTGATGTACTGGCGATTGCCACGGAAGTCCGCGAAACCGATCGTCTGGTCATCGAGTATCCGCAGAAAACCGGGCGGGCCGCCGCGATGCTGTATGTACGGCTGACCCTCGGTGTTGGCCGTGCCAAGGAAGACACTGGTCTGCGCCTCGATGAAGAGGGCGAGGTCAGGAGAAACCCGGGTCTCCCACGAACCGTTCATTTCCATGCGTGCGTAGGCGTCGCGCGAGCCCCGACGCGTCTGGAGCGCCTTGACCGAAGGCGTAAACGCAAGGTCGCTGGTGTAGGAGCGGATGTCGGCCATCGGGTTGTCTAGAAGCCGAGTTCGCTCAGCGACGGATGATCGCTGGGGCGCGGACCGAGCGGCCAGTGGTACCTGCGTTCACCCGCCGCAATCGGCGCGTCGTTGATGCTGGCGAACCGCACGCGCATCAGGCCATGCTCGTCGAACTCCCAGTTTTCGTTGCCGTAACTGCGGAACCAGTGGCCGCTGTCGTCATGCCACTCATACGCAAAGCGCACCGCGATGCGATTATCGCGACAACCCCAGACTTCCTTGATCAGGCGGTAGTCGAGCTCGCGCTGCCATTTACGCCTGAGGAACGCTTCGATGGCCGCTCGGCCCTGCAAAAACTCGGTGCGATTTCGCCAGCGGCTGTCGGGAGTGTAAGCGAGCGCGACGCGCGCCGGATCTCGTGTATTCCAGGCGTCCTCCGCCATACGCGCCTTTTGGGTAGCAGTTTCAAGCGTGAACGGCGGCAGTGGGGGGCGGTTCATGGGTTTTGTCCCTCCTGTTAGGGCTTGGGTTGCCGCCGGTGTACCTGCGTACTGCCGGCGGAGCCACGAACGATCAGGCCGATCACGCCGCCTTCCGCGGGGTGATGAGGGGGAAGTCAACGTCAGTCTTGGCGACCTCGTTGATGTAGTTGGTCCAAGTGTTCAGTGCGACGTGAAGCACGATCTCGATCAGCTGTGCGTCGTCGTACCCGGCGAACTTGACTGCGCGAACGTCGTCTTCGCTCACGTGGCCACGCTCGCGCACCACTTTCGCAGCGAACCGGACAGCGGCGTCCGCCTTCGGGTCATTCGATGCGCCGCTGCGGTTAGCCGTGATCTCGGCATCATCGAGCTTGGCGAGGTTCTTGCCGAGGTACGTGTGCGCTGAGAGGCAGTAGCTGCAGCCGTTGATCTCCGCGACGGTGAGCGCGATACGCTCGCGCGTGGGCGCGGGCAGCGCGCCTTTTCCGAGCGCGCCAGACAGGCCGAGATAGCCTTCGAGCGCGGCGGGGTTGTTGGCCACCAAGCGAAACAGGTTAGGCGCGACGCCGAGCTGCTTCTTAACGGCCTCGAGCAGTGGGCGGGAAGCTGCCGGTGCGTCATCGATCGTGGCAGGGGTAGGAATGCGTGACATGGCTGATCTCCTGGCGTTTCTGCGGCATCGGTATTGACACCACGGCGAGCAAGGTAGGTTCTTTCATACCATGAGACTAGACGGTAATATGTAGATATATATTTCCAAAATACGGAATAATCATGGACCGCTTCAAATCCATGTCCGTGCTGGTGGCTGTTGTTGAAGCTGGGAGCTTCTCGGGCGCGGCCCGGGACCTGCGCATGCCGGTGCCGACGGTGAGCCGCAAGATCGCCCAACTCGAATCGCACGTCAGTGCAAGGCTCTTGGTTCGCTCCACCCGCAAGCTCGCGCTCACAGAGGCCGGGCAGGCATACGTCACCGCGTGCAAGCGAATTCTTGAGGAGGTGCTCGAGGCGGAGCGTCGCGTCTCAGGCGAGTACCGGGCGCCCAGGGGAGATCTCGTTCTCACGGCGCCCATCGTGTTCGGGCGTCTCCACGTGCTGCCTGTGATCACCGAGTTTCTGAAGGCGTACCCGGATGTCAACGTGCGGCTGGCGCTCACAGATCGTGCTCTCGATTTGATCGACGATCACTTGGATCTCTCGGTGCGCATCGGTGAGTTACCCGACAGCCGTCTTATCGCGATCGGTGTCGGAAAGGTGCGAAACGTCGTGTGCGCGAGCCCTGCCTATTTGAAGGAACATGGGGTGCCTAAGACGCCCGAAGAGCTCGCGACGCATCAGTGCGTGACGTTTGCACAGCTCTCAGGGCCCGAGACGTGGATATTTCGAATGGATGGAACCACGCGACACGTGCGAATACAGTCGCGTCTCGTCGTCAACACTGCAGAGGCCGCCATCGACGCTGCGGTCGCCGGGGTTGGACTGACGCGCGTTCTTTCCTACCAGGTTGCTGGGTCCGTCCGGGCACGACAGCTCGTGGTCGCGCTGCGAAGCTTTGAGCCGGAGCCCATTCCCGTGAACGTCGTCTACTCGAGTGAGCCGGTACTCGCACTGAAGTTGCGAGCGTTTATTGATTTCGCAGCGCCGCGACTCAGGGAGCGGCTGGTGGCTGTCGCCCGAAGGTGATGCCGCGAAGAGTGAAGGTCGTGTGCATTGGCGCGCGCCGTGGCGGGCCCGCCCATTGCCCGCGGTGACGTCCTGAAGTCTCGACGGCCGAGCCGGGATCCCGAGGTGGAAAGTCATTGGCAGCACAAAATGCCAAAATGACAGCATGTTTGGATGCAGCCGCGCGGGCCTTAGCGGATTAAGAATAGGCGCACTGTGTTCAGTTAACGCGCCAGGGCGGCGGCAACATGTGCACCCGACTCTTGAGTACTGGTCCGGCTAACTCGGTACGGGCCGTCGCTACTATCCCGCGCTTAAGTGTATGCGACCGCAATCGAACGACTATATTCGAGACGGGAAAGGTGGACTGCTCGCCCGGTTGCAGCATCACGGCAGGCGATGCAACGGACGGCGCCGGGTGTCTGGACAGCATCGCTCTGAGCACTTCTCAAGATCGGGTCGGAACGCCCTTGACGTGTATTTGCTCGTTCGCCGCGCACGCACGGGATCCTGCATGAACGTCACACGCATGCCTTGCGCGGGGAGCTAGTGAATGATGATCGATCGCCGAGGGTTTCTCGCCGCCGCTGCTGGCGCCGCTGTTGTGCTGAGTGCGCGCGAGACAGTTGGGAGCCGCACTCCGGCCGCAGACGCGATGGACGGACCGCGCATCAAGGCGATAGCGTTCGACGGATTCCCGATCATCGATGGGCGATCCATCGCTTTAAGAGCGGAAGAGCTGTTTCCCGGTAAGGGAGAGAACCTTGCGAACGCCTGGCGCACGCGACAGTTCGAATACACGTGGCTTCGCACTGTGTCTGGCCACTATGTGGACTTCTGGCAGACGACGCAGGACGCATTGGTATTCGCCACGCGCTCGATGGGCCTGGAACTCAGCACCGATACGCGTGACAGGCTGATGCGCACCTATCTCGAGCTGAAGTCCTGGCCGGATGCGTTGCCGGCACTCGAGACACTTCGGGCAGCGGGGATTCGCTTGGCATTTCTCTCGAACTTTACCGTGCCGATGCTCGACGCGGCGATCGAGAACTCCGGACTGCGTGGGTTCTTTGAAGCTCACCTGAGCACGGATCGCGTGCGCGCATTCAAACCCCATCCGCGTGCTTACGAAATGGGGCTCAAAGCGTTCCGGGCATCACGCGACGAGATCGTCTTTTGTGCGTCGGCTGGCTGGGACGCCGCTGGAGCCCAGTGGTTCGGCTACCGCACATTCTGGGTCAACCGTTCGCAGCAACCCACGGAGGAACTGGGCGTTAAGCCGGATGGAATCGGCACCGGCATGGCGGACCTCGTGAAGTTCGTGCTGGCAGCATAACCGATAAGGCAAGTGGTTTCGCTGCTACGGCAACGAGAGCTGGGAGTCCGGGGAGAACGGCCTCATGCGACGGCGAATTGCGCGTTCGTCACCAAATTTCTGCGTTGACCCGAGATCGCGGCGCCGGCGCCGCACAGTTCTATTCACTCGATCCAGGAGATTTTCATGAAGAATTGGCTTGCAACGATGATGTGCGGCGGCCTGCTGCTCGCGGGCGGCGTCGCTTTCGGGGACGACATGTCGAAAGAGCACATCGCGAAGCACGATCAGATGACGAAGGACTGCATGGCAAGGCAGGACAGCTCGATGGGCAAGGACAAGATGGACAAGGAGCCCATGCAAAAGTAGCCAGCGGCGCTCTCCGCGAGCCCCGGTGGTGCGTGCATCGCCGGGGCCTGTAACGAGTTGCCGGTCCCCGGCGATGGTGGTGTTGGACATGTTTACTTCACGAAGAAAGGACTGTGCATGAAGATCATCGGAACGGCGCTGGCGCTCGGCGTCCTCGCAACCGGAGCAGCTCTGCCTGCGCTCGGCTCACCGGGAACTGAAAACTTCGGTTCGCAGCATGCGGTGTTCGTCATGACGAACGACGCGGACTCGAATGAAGTCATCGCTTACGAGCGCACGGAATACGGAATCCTGCAAAGTGCGCGGAAATATCAGACCGGCGGCCGCGGCAGCGGCGGAACGGTGGATCCTCTCGCGTCGCAGGGGTCGTTGACGCTCGGTGACGACGGCTCCGTGCTCTTCGCAGCCAACGCTGGCAGCGGCACTGTTTCCGTCTTTCGCGTATTTGGCTCGCATCTTCTGCTCTCGGACCGTGCGCCTTCCGGAGGCAGCGAGCCGAACGCGGTGGCTCAGCACGGCGAGCTCGTGTACGTGCTGAATACCGCTGGCAGCAGCAGCGTCGTCGGTTTCAGGCTGCAGGAGGGAAAGCTCAAGCGTATCTCGGATTCGTTGCGCTTTCTCAGCGGCAACTTTGTTAACTCTGCGTCACTCGCATTCAGCGGGGACGGGCGCTACCTGGTGGTGACTGAGCGTGCCACCAACAGCATCGACGTATTCAAGGTGCTAGAGGACGGCACACTGTCAGCCATCACCGTCAACGCGAGCGGTGGCCCCGGTGCATTTTCCGTCGTGTTCGCTCCGAACGGAGCCGTGCTCGTGTCGGAGACCGGCTCCAGTGGACCCAATAGCTCGGCAATCTCGTCGTATTCCATCGTATCCGATGGCAAGCTGCTGCCGATCAGCTCCAGCGTTCCGACACTGGGCGCCGCCAATTGCTGGAATGTCGTCACCCCGGACGGACGGTTCGTCTATACCTCCAACGCGGGAACCTCCTCGATTTCGGGCTTTGAAATCGGCGCGCGCGGAGCGCTTATGCCGCTGCCGGGCACGGTAGTGGGCGTGAACCCGTCGGGCTCGGCGAATCTCGACATCGCGGTGAGCGCGGATGGTGCCTACCTGTACTCGCTCAACGCCGCGAGCGGCGCCATCGGTATCTTCGCGATCCGTGCCACGGATGGCACGCTCACGAACCTGGGGACGCTTGGCGGATTACCTGCAAATGCGGGGCTTAACGGCATCGCTGCGAACTGAGACCGTCATGCTGTTGAATCGAGCTTCAATCACGCGCTGGGCTCTGATTGTGGGCGTCTGGAACATGACGCCGTTGTGCACGATGCTGACACGAATCTTTACTGAAGCGACATGCATAGGATTGAGGCCGCGTCACGGTCGTGGCGATCATTGCGCTCGACGTGGTCAATCGCCTGCGGCTAGATCTGGGCGATCGAGCATGTGTTGTAGTCAACCCGTCCAGTGCGGCGATCGGGGTCGGGTTACGCGACCGTGATGCGATTCTTCAATTCGGGATCCCGTACATAGGTTATCAGTATGTTTGTTACGACTAAGATGCGGGTCGCGCGTCCAACAGATAATCTGGATGAGGTCACGAAGTTCTACCGGGATGGCCTCGGCTTTGCAGAGCTATCCCGTTTCGAGGATCACGACGGTTTCGACGGCGTGATGCTCGGTCTGCCAGGTGCGCCGTATCATCTCGAATTTACTAAAGCACGTGGACATCGCGCGGGCAGAGCGCCGACGGCCGATAATCTGCTGGTGTTCTACCTTCCCGATGAAGGGCAGTGGAATGATGCAGTGTCTCGGTTCAAGCAGTCAGGATACGAACCGATCTCGTCTTTCAACCCGTACTGGGATCGATACGGGCTGACGTTCGAAGACCCGGACGGGTATCATGTGGTACTTCAGCACGCAGCCTGGGACCGTTGAGGCTTGATCGCAATGTCGGAGAACCAGCCCGTTTTTCCGATGAAGTCGCTCTCGTTTGGCCCAATCGCCAGACCGGACTCACGTCCTCCCAGCGTTTTCACACAACTCGGCCAGAGGCGGCAGCCAAAACACCTCTTTCTGGCCCTTGCTGGTCTCAACCGAATAGGCCGCCTCCGCATGCCCCGAGCCTGCGACATAGTCGTGAAACCGGTTCGCAGGAAATGGATCTCCACGCGTAAAGCGCATTTTCCACGCTAGAAAAGTCGACTTCACAATGGCCTTGTCAGTAACCGAGCGGATCTTTGCAACGACGGATTCACCCATCACCGGTGATCCGCCAGCATCGAAGACAACGACGCCCTGGTCAGTCACGACGAGCACCGAATTCCCTTCCTGCGGAAGTTCAAACGGGTCCTGCCGAATAACACTCGGCGCCAATTTGCTGCTAAGTGTATTCAAAGGGATGGCGACGCAGCGGCATCAAAGTGAACTGTGGCGCCACCTACCTCAGGGGTGCACCGGACAGCAAGATCGTGTAGAGAGCGACGCGGTGACCATCGCCATGGACCAGCAGCCAGATTCCTACCGGATTCGCCTCGCCCTCCCGGACGAGATCCCGCGCCTGCGGGAGATCGAGGATGAGGCGGGCACGATCTTCTCGGGCCTCGGGCTCATCGATGAGGCGCTCGACGTGTCGTTGTCCCAGGACGACTTGGCCCGCCTCGTCGGTATGGGGCAGGTCTGGGTGGGCTGCTTGGAGCACGGCCTCCCCGTGGGCATGGTGATCGCTTCGGTGCGGGAGGGGGCCGTGTACGTCGAGGAGATGGACGTCCTGCCAGGGCATGGCAGGCGCGGGCTCGGGGCCCGCTTGCTCGCCTCTGTCTGCGCGTGGGCGCACGCGCAGGGCCACGCGGCGGTCACCCTCTCGACCTTCCGCGACGTGCCGTGGAACGGGCCGTTCTACAGAAAGCACGGGTTCAGGGACCTGCAGCTCGCGGAGTGGACGCCGGGCATGCGGGCGATTCGCGAGAAGGAGGCGCGGCACGGCCTGTGTGTCGAGGCTCGGGTGTTCATGCGCCGCGAGCTGGGTTGGGTGGGCCTGCCAGGTAGCCCCGGCGCGGGCGGTGTTGGGCCAGATAGGCGCCGTTGAACCCCACCGCTGCCGGCCGATCCCGGTGAAGCTCGGGTTCCAGCCGAATTCGCAGCACAAAATGCCATGACACGAATCATCTACCGCCATACCGTTGCAACCCGAATACTGCACTGGGTGAACGCGTTGTGCGTGTTCATTCTCCTGATGAGTGGTTTGCAGATTTTCAATGCGCATCCGCGACTCTACTGGGGGCAGTACGGCGCAAATTCGGATCACGCCGTACTTCAGATTTACGCTCAGAACTCGCAAGACGGAGCTGTCGGTACATTGGCAGTGGGGAGCGCCGAGTTGCGTACGACGGGTGTTCTAGGCGTGTCCGCCGGCGAGGACGGGCAGCCGATGGCACGTGCCTTTCCCTCGTGGGCGACAATCCCCGGTTGGCAGGACTTGGCAGCCGGCCGGCGGTGGCATTTCTTTTTCGCGTGGCTGCTGGTGATCAACAGCCTCACGTATCTCATCGTGAGCTTGACAAGCGCCCATGTGCAGCGCGATCTGCTGCCGACCCGAGCGGAACTCTCGCCATCCCATCTAGTGCGTGAAGTCTGGGATCACTTGAGGCTGAAATTCCCAAAAGGAGACGCGGCGACGCACTACAACGTTCTGCAGAAGCTCGTCTACCTCGCGGTCATCTTCGTGCTCGCGCCACTCATGCTCGGGACTGGGTTGACCCTGTCTCCGGGAGCTGACGCGGCGTTGCCTTGGCTTGTCGATCTGTTCGGAGGCCGCCAAAGCGCCCGAACGCTGCACTTTGCTTCTGCCATGCTGATTGCTCTGTTTATCCTGGTGCATCTCGTCATGGTGGTGCTTGCGGGACCCCTGAATGAGCTCCGCTCCATGATCACTGGCCGTTATTCGATACCCCCGAGCCGAGCGAAATGACTTCCCGCATTCTCACGCGACGCCAAATGCTGCTGCACGGGTCATCAGCATTCGGCGGATTGCTCCTGGCAGGCTGTGATCGACTGTCCAATGCGCCATCATTCGGACGGGTACTGGACAGCGCCGAGGGACTGACGTATCGCACTCAACGACTGGTGCTTGGCCATCGAGCATTGGCGCGCGAATTCTCTGAGTCCGATCTTTCGCCGGTGTTTAGATCAAATGGGACGAGCGACCCTGATACTGCCGCTTATCGCAAGCTGCGCGAGAACCAATTCGCTGACTGGCGGCTGGCGGTCGGGGGATTGGTTGCTAGGCCTCTTCAGCTGTCTCTCGTCAATCTGCGCGCAATGCGTTCCCGCACTCAAATCACTCGACACGACTGCGTGGAGGGCTGGAGCGCCATTGGCCAGTGGACAGGCGTGCCGCTCGGATCAGTGCTCAACATGGCCCAGGTCCTATCTCATGCCCGCTACGTGGTGTTTTATTGCGCAGACAGTCTCGACTCTGACTCAGATCCCTACTACGAGAGTGTCGATCTCATCGATGCGCTCCATCCACAGACGATTCTCGCCTACGACCTAAACGGCAAGCCGCTACCCGTTCCGAACGGTGCGCCTCTCCGCCTTCGTGTCGAGCGCCAGCTCGGCTATAAGCACGCGAAATACCTAATGCGTATCGACGCAGTGCAACGGCTTGAGCACATCCGTGGCGGCAAAGGGGGCTATTGGGAAGACCGTGGGTATGAGTGGTATGCCGGCATTTGATCGACTGCTCATGCATCGGCTGGGCGCCCTCCGTGGCGGCGCGGAGTACGTGCCGCAGCGCATAGAGGACTTGTTCCTATTTTCCTATATGGACGCCTCCCGCTTTGCAAGATGGCATATCGACTTCGACGAGTAGTAGGGCTGCAGTCTTATATCCGGCCTGTTTGTGCAGGATTCTAAAGCCTGCTTGCCATGATGGAATCCGCTGGGGAGGTCCTGCTCTTCGCTACGAGCTCGAGGCTCCTGAACAGATTCAGGTTTCGCTCTCCCCGGTCTGACCTATCTCGCCATCATCTCAATGTCACCCACGCAACCGCTCAACGCTTTCTGACGTCGACTATTGCGCCGCCGCCCAATCCGCTTGGTATTTACGGCCATGGGCCAGAAGCGCCCAAATGACTCTAGCGATTTTGTTCGCCTGGGCAACTACGGCCACGTTCCAATGCTTGGTCTGCAGCAACTTCACAAGCCAGGGCGGTTGCACCCGCTGTCGAGCCGCCACGGCACGAGCGCAATGGATGATCAAAGCGCGCAGGTACGGATTACCTGGCTCGCTAATGCTCAGCAGGCGAACCCGCCCACCGGTGCCGCTTTGCCTCGGCACGACTCCAAGCCACGCTGATGGACGCCAAACTCGATGTCCTAAGCCAAGTAGCACGTCGCCAATTTAACCGCAAGTTAGGTGCCCCATGCCGATCAACGCCGTCGCGCTGCTCGACGAAGCTCAATGCCAAGAGCTAGAGTCGTTCCTAGCGGATCGCATCTACGAGTTCAACGCGGAGGTGACAGGGTATTCTGACGGAAAGCTCCTGGCAGGCAGTATTCGGAGCGACGCAGGTGAAGTCATTGCGGGCTTCAGTGGCCACACTTGGGGAGGCTGCTGCGAGATCTCACACCTCTGGGTCCACGAGCGGCACCGCGGCCAAGGTCTGGGAAGAACGCTCCTGCAAGTCGCTGAAGCAGAGGCCCGGCGTCGCAGTTGCGCACAAGTAGTCCTCATGACGCACAGCTTCCAAGCCCCTGAGTTCTACGAGCGTCTTGGCTACGAGCGAAGGTACGCGATCGAAGGTCGGCCCAAGGGCCACTCGAACATCGTCTACATCAAGTTGCTTCAAGGCGAAAATGGCACCTAACAGGGTGACGTAAAACGCTGCTCGCAGTGGTGTTTGAGTCGGGAGATGTCAACCGGCGTCGAGAGTTGACCAGTGTCCGGCGTCCAATGTTGACCATGGGAGGATCCAGCAACCTCCAGACCCTCATCGAGAAATGCCGGTGAAGCCCTGGTCAGCCTTCGGCGCGGGTTAGGGCAAAATCCTGGTCAAACCTCGACGCCTGTTTACAGGTTGTGGCAAAGCGTTGCATCTTCGGACAGCCCAAGCGTCAGGACCACGATGACACCGCAGTCGATCCGGGAGTCGCACGACAGCCGGATACGGCAGTGACGCGTCGGATTTATTTCAAAGACTTCTTGGTCCCGGGGTGCCGGGAGCCGTTCTCCCTACGGCAGGGACGCCGCGACGATTTAACGACTAGCCGGCTTGGCGATGGCGCGCATCCCAATCCCAAGAGTCCCGCAAAGGGCAGTGCCAAACATCCACGGGATTTCTGCGGGACTCTCCCGTCCCCTTCTGTGCTCTTCTGTGCTCGACGATCGCAACGGCCGTCCAGCCCACAGGTTTAGATCAATTCGTCGCCAACGGAATCAGGCAGTTACAAAATCGGCTTTCAACCGAGACTCGCAATTGCCCCGCCGGGTCGCCCATGCCGGGAGAGTCAATCTCAGCGAACTTGACTATCTTCTTAACTCACCGGATGACCGAGCTGGCGCGCTCGGCTTCGGCTTGAATGTCGAACCGCCAGCGCCGCTTTGCACGTTCAATCGCACAATGCACTTGTCGCGGCTACAGGAGCTCGCC
>WNFR01010774.1_pt1 | contig 19291 bp, 13 predicted proteins | sample 5400221 | NCBI WGS metagenome assembly WNFR01 (sample SAMN13153357, study PRJNA577476) | soil metagenome | isolation source: 40 cm soil under Madrone tree | place: USA:California | collected 2016-06-14 | reverse complement strand
GACATTCAGATTAAGGGTTACCCGCTGCGCCTACCGCTCGACGTGCTTCTCGTTTTCACCGCCAATCCCGAGGATTACACCGCGCGCGGAAAAATCATCACGCCGCTCAAAGACCGCATCGGGGCGGAAATTCGCACCCACTATCCCGCCAGTGTCGAAGAAGGAATGACCATCACGGCGCAGGAAGCCTGGGTCGGCCGCGACTCGGGCAAGAAAATTGATGTTCCGCAATATCTTCGCCAGGTCGTCGAAGAAATCGCGTTTCAAGCCCGCGAAGACAAGCGCGTGGACCGCCGTTCCGGCGTCAGCCAGCGTCTGCCCATCACCACTCTGGAAAGCCTCGTCAGCAGCGCCGAGCAGCGCGCCGCCCGCAACGGCGAAAAAATCGTTGTTGCACGGGTTGCCGACGTTTACGCCGCCCTTCCCGCCATCACTGGAAAAATGGAGCTCGAGTACGAAGGCGAGTTGAAAGGCGCCGACACTATCGCCCGCGAACTTATCCGCACCGCCGTCGGCCGCGTATTCAGCAAGCATTTCACCGACATCAATTTTCAGCCGGTCATCCAGTGGTTCGAGCTGGGCGGTGAACTCAAACTTCCCGAACTTGCCACAACTGCGGAGCGCTATCAGCAGCTTTCAAAGATCCAAGGCCTGATGGAGCATGTCGATAGACTCGGCGTCAAGGATCGCAAGGATGCGGGGCCGGCCGCAGCCGCCGCCGAAATGATCCTTGAAGGTTTGTGGGCGCATCGCCGCATTGGGCGCAGCGAAGAGCGCGGCTACTTCGCCGAAAAGCCCAAACAACCCGAGCAGCGCGATTCACGGGAAGGACCGACGCGGCCCCCGCGCCGGCAGTTCAATTAGTTCTAAGTTTTAAGTTGTTGGTTTTAAGTTTGAAGAGAAAGAGAACGCAGAGACAGAGTTCGTTTCTGATACGTGGCGCAGGGGAAGAGCGGAATGAAGTTCATTAAGTACGGAAAATACACCGGCGAACCGGCCGACGCTGTCGACCTGGAGGAACTCATCAAGCGTCTCGGCGATTTCTTTCTCCAAAGCGGCTTTGAATCGCAGTTCTACGGCGTCTCCCAGATGGACCAAGAACGGTCCATGGAAGCCCTGCGCGAGGCGATCCTCCGCGCACTTCAGGAAGGCGACTTGCTTCCCGAAGACGCCATGAGCGAAGAGCTTCGCGAAATGCTTCAACAACCCGGCGCTATGAACAACCAGGCGGTCAAAGATCTCCTCGACAAAATCACGGAGCGGCTGGCCAACGAAGGATTCATCAACCCGCAGCAGCCTCCGCAAATCACTCCCCCACCGCAGACTTCCGCGCGCGGCCAGCTCGGCCAGCCGCACGAACGGCAGCCCGAGGCGCGCTTTGAAATCACCGACAAGACCATCGATTTTCTGGGATTCAAAACCCTGCAGGACTTGCTCGGCTCTCTCGGCCGCAGCAGTTTCGGGCGCCACGATACGCGCGATCTGTCCACTGGTGTCGAGTCCGGCGGCGTTTCACGCCCCTACGAATTCGGCGACACCCTGAACATGGACATCAGCGCCACGCTGTTTAATGCCGTCCGCCGCGAAGGCGCCAAAGTTCCCATAGAGATGACTTATTCCGACCTGATGGTCCACCAGTGCGAATACCACAGCTCCTGCGCCACAGTGGTCCTTCTGGATTGCAGCCACAGCATGATTCTCTACGGCGAAGACCGCTTCACTCCCGCCAAGCGCGTGGCTATGGCGCTCTCGCATCTCATCCGAACGCAGTATCCTGGCGACACCCTGAGCCTGGTTCTTTTTCACGACTCGGCCGAAGAAGTCCCTATCGGCGAACTCGCCCGCGTGCAGGTCGGCCCGTATTACACGAATACTCGCGAAGGACTCCGCATGGCCCAGCGGATCTTGCTGCGCCAGAAAAAAGACATGCGCCAGATCATCATGATCACGGACGGAAAGCCGTCCGCGCTCACTCTCGAAGACGGCCGTATCTACAAAAACGCGTTCGGCCTCGATCCCTTCGTCGTCGGCCAAACCCTCGAAGAAGTGAACAAATGCAAGCGGGCCGGGATCATGATCAACACCTTCATGCTCGCCAGCGATTATTCGCTAGTCCATTTCGTGCAGAAAATCACGGAAATGTGCCGCGGCAAAGCGTACTTCACCACGCCCTACACGCTTGGCCAATATCTCCTCATGGATTACATGTCCCGCAAGACCAAGCAAATTCACTAATCGTTTCTCCCGCCAAATCGATGCTGGAAGCATCTCGACATTCCCGCCAAACTTGAGGTATGAATTAAGTAGTTCTCGCAGCCCTCGGAGAGGTGAACATGAGACGCTACTCGCTCGCGCTCGCATCGGCCGCGTTGTGTTTTTTCTCCAGCACTCTCTGGTGCTCTGCCCAGGAGGCGAAAGATAAATCGTCCCAAGAGTCACTTCCCTGGTACAACCCCAAAAAATACAATCCGCTCAAGTTGATCCATCGTGGTCCCCAATCGGCGAACGATCAGCTAGCCGCCAACGGCAACCTGGAAGCCAGGCTAACGAATCAGTTGCAAGTGCAAGGAATCTTGTCGCCAGGCAAGGACTTGCAGGGCGTTTGCTCGACTTTTAAGGAACTGGCGGACTGCATCGCCTCCCTTCGCGTCAGCCACACCTCGCAGATTGACTTCTCCTGCTTGAAATGGGATGTAACCGGCGTGAAACCCAAGCCGGTCGCCGATTCCTGCGCCGGTCCGGCAGGCGGCAAGGCCATGGGCCTGTATAGGTCGATCGATCTGCTGAAACCCGATGCCAATGCCAAAACCGAAGCCACCAACGCTTTGCGCCGCGCCCGCGAAAACATCAAAGACGCCAGCGAGTAAATTCCAACAACGCCGCTTTGCCGCGCTCCACTTTCCTGCGCTACACTGAAGCGATGGGAATTCTGCGGCGGCTCTCACGCTGGATGGGAAAACAGGATCACATGACGCACATCGTTGCTGGGAATACGGCTCCGGGATTTTCACTCAAAGCTCTCGACAATAAGGAATATTCGCTCAACTCCCTAATGGAACGCGGCCCGGTGGTGGCGGCATTCTTCAAGATCTCGTGTCCCGTCTGCCAGTTCACGTTCCCATTTCTCGAACGACTCTACAAGCGGTATGGGGGCGACGGCGTGACATTTCTCGGAATCTCGCAAGATGACGCGCGCGCCACGACGAAATTCGCGAAGGAGTATGGAGCGACCTTTCCGATTCTGATCGACGAGGAAGACGGCTACGCGGTTTCGAATGGGTATGGGTTGACCAACGTGCCCACCATTTTTCTGATCGATACCGACGGAACGGTGAAGGTGAGTTCCATGGGGTTCGACAAGAAGGACTTGGAGAAAATTGCGGCGGAACTTTCCGAACGCAAAAAGATTTCCCTCACGCCGCTGTTCCGTCCCGACGAAGTGATACCGGCCAATAAACCGGGATGAGGCTCGAAGAATTAGGCCCGGTCGGGCCTATTGGGAGTGTGGGAGCGGAACTCCCATTTTTCCGGCCACAGGAATTTCCAAAAGATGGCAGGCCGGCCAAATCTCAACAATGCCTATTCCACCTCGACTTCGATCAATCGTTTCTTGTGTTTTGCAGGCCGTTTCCGTTTATCGGGAATGACGCGAGTAACCGCCGGGGCGATGCCGGAATTCCGGGCGGCGCGCCGCGCTTCGGTGCCCTTGTCCAAGATTTTTTTCCGTTTTTTCATCCCGGCCTCAGGCGGGAAGTTTAGCGGAATTAGAAATTGAAGGAAACCTGCAAATCGATGCGCCGATTGGCAGTGGACGAAGAAAACGGGCCGGGGGCAAGCCCGTTGGACTGGCCGAACAGCGGTGAACTCAAATTGCCGATCGGAGTAGCCACATTGACGTCATTGAAAATGTTTCGCGCCGACACACTTAAAGTCAGATTGTAGCGATTGTTCGAGGGGTTGCCGCCAAACATGCCGCCCCCGCGATCTCCTCCTCCGCCTCCCCCGCCGCGCGGTCCGCCGCCCGGACCTCCAGGGCCGCGTCCAAAAGTGCCGCCGGCGCCAGCTCCGCCGGGGCCCGCATTGGTTGGCTCCGCCTTCTTGCCGAAGCCGAAAGTTTTGCTCAAGCGAAGATTCAGAGTGAAGCGCCCAGGGCCTTCCGCAAAGTTAATGGGAATAACGGGTAGGCCAGGCTGGGTGGTCAAATTAAAGCAACCGTAGGGAGTGGATTTGACGCCGGTAGCACCACAGGTGCCGAACGTCGGGCGCGTGTTGAAGATGGAATCCTGATAGAGATCCTGTCCCGTGGTGATATTGAATGGAATGCCGGATTGCGCGATGAGGAACGGGCTGATTCGAAACGCGTAAGGCAAGCCCATGGTTCCCCCGAAAAACACGCGATGACGGATATCGAATGAGGCGCGGCCGTAATCCTGGCTCACCTCGAAGGGGTTCGAAGGGAAGCCCCCTGGGCCGGAAATATCGCTACTGGCGTGGCTGAAAGTGTAGTAGCCGAAAAGCGAAATCTTCGTCCCCATTCGAATGCTGCTATTCACAATGAGTTGGTTCTGTTTGAAGATGCCTTCAGACTGATATTGGAAAATATTTTGGTTCGTGCCATTGGGCCTCAAGCCGGTGACGGGATCGGCAGGGTTCAGGTTGGTGGTGAAAAACTGGTGGACGCCGCGCGAGGTCAGATAGGTCACGGATAAGTTGGCAGATTTGGTGAGCTGCCGCTCCAGGCTGATGCCCGTCTGAATGGTATAGGGAGCACGAAGATTCGGATTGGGCTGATACAGGGTGGGATTGCTCTGCGGCAAGGAGGCAGGCGCCGGGGTGTTGAAGAGATAAAACTGCGGGTTCGTGACGAGAAATTGCTGTTGCGTGGCGCCGTTGAGGCGCTCCTGCTGCAAGAAGAGGTCATAGGAAAAGCGGTCATAAAACATGCCAGACCCAGCGCGCAGCACGGTCTTTGGTGGATTTTTGCCATTCCCGCCGATGCCCCACGCGAGACCGAGCCGCGGGGCAAAATCGGCGTGGTCGCCAAAATTATTCTGGGTCTCGAAACGAAAACCGTAACTTAGAGTGACGTTTGGACGGAGTCTCCAGTCGTCTTGGAAGTACGGCCCGGCATCGAAATAGGTCACGCTGGCCAATGCGCTGCCGGAAATGACGGAGTAGTTGGTAGCGCCTCCTCCGTGGGCGATGGCGTTTTGAAGATTTGCCTGGGTGTTTCCAGCGGCCAAGTACTGAAGGGTGATGAGATAGGCATTCAGGCCAGAAATCTGCGGGCAAGACGGAGGCGGGTTTGCTACCCCGCAACCAGAAGCGGTAGGATCGGCGCGCGAACCGAAACTGAATGAGCCATTGAAGTTGGACATCGACTCATTGACATCCCTGGTGACGCGGAGCCTCACGCCAAATTTGAGGATATGCTTCCCATGAGTCATCGAGGTGTAATTTTGAAATTCGTAACGAGTAAGGGTGTCGTTGGTGATTCCTGCGCCGTTTCCGCCGCCATTGAAAGCACCCTGGACGAAAACTGATGGACTAGTGCTCTGGGGGGTCTGGTCACTAGTCTCGCGGACAATCCTGAAACGCGTCTCATTGATGGTCTTGGCATTCACAATCTGCGTGTCACTGAGCTGGAATTGGTGCTCGGTATTGAGTTGATTGAAGGCGAGCGACGGCAGGTTGAATTGCCCAATGCCGTTGTTGGTTTCATTCTCCCGCTCAAACTGGTAACGCGCGGTCAGGGTATTGTTGGTGCTGAGCTGATAGTCGATGCGGGGGCTGAGTTCGGTGCGCACGCGGGGATTGTTCACCGCGTCACTAAATGGCACGATTCCGAAGGTCGTTGGGTCAACGATCTGGGCGCTGACAACGGAAAGTTCGTCAATATTGCGCCGCTCCATGCTGAAAAAGAGCGACACTTTCTTGCTGACCAGCGGACCACCAACGTTGCCGCTGAATTGCGTGGAATGATATCCCGGCGGCGAGGTCCCGGCAGGAATGGTTTCGAATGGGTTGCGCGAATTAAAACCCGCTGTATTTCCCATCAAGGAGAGCTGCCCGTGAAATTGGTCCGTGCCGGGTTTGGTCAGGATTTCGACACGACCGTAGCCCAACCTGTCGTATTCGGCGGAAAAGGGATTTTGATTGATGCGGATTTCACGAATCGAGGCCTTGGGTGGAAGCGTGCCGCCTGTAAAGCCGTCGATGTAGATCTGGCCGCCGTTGGGGCCCGCCGAGGGGCCAGCGAGCGTTTGAAGCTCGGATTGCAGCTCGTCCGGATCATCGGAGAGTGCTTCGAGATCCTTGCCTTGCATGACTACCATGCCGGCGTTGTTGGTAGGAGCGATATCGACTTTCGCGGAGGAGTCAGAAACCTCGACTTTTTCCTCCTCCATCTGAATGACGAGGCTGATGTTCAACTTTTGTATCTGGCCGTCGAGGATCTGGACATCTTCCTGGGTGAAGAGCGCGAAGTCCTTGGCGACGGCCTTCACGGCGTAAGTTCCTGGCGGCAAGCTTTTGAATTCGTAGAAACCTTCGCGGCTGGTGGTGGCGTCCAGTGATGCGCCGCTAGCGTTGGTCAGGCGGATGGAGGCTTTCGCAATAGATGCACCGGAGGGGTCCGTAACCACGCCGCTTAGCCCACCGGAGGGAGTCTGCGCGAACAAGTTTTTTCCCAACGGGAAAATCGAAAAAAGAAAAACCAAAGTCAAACGCGCCCTTCGGGCGTGCCGAAAACTCATCAGCTCTCCAGAACGAAAATATTTGGATGCAGGACTGCGCAACATTACGGTGTGGCCGCTTCCCCGCCGCCCGTGCTGAGGCTCCATGGCGAAAGAATTGTGGAAGCACTGCTCTTGGGGGAAGCCTCAAGAATGGGCTCAACTCCTGCAAGCAAGGTGATGGCTGTGGACGGGCTATTGGGGCCGCCTTCGGTGGCCACAATCATCACGGCGTCGCCCTTTTGCAAGTCCGCCAAGGTAGCGGCAGGGATACGGCTAATCATCTGCTGCAGATCGCCAGTGCCGCCGCCGGGCCTGCCCATTCCGCCAGCGCCGCTGGGTGCTGAGTTGCCAGATAGTGGACCGTTGGTACTCGGGGCCTGACCCGATCCTGCGTTAGCGGCAGGAGTTGTGCCGCCGGGGACCGATGCAGCGGCGGAGGCATCCGGCGGAGTGCCCTTCAGACGCGCAGCAATACGCTGTGCCATGGGCTGAGGAAGTTTGCGCAATTGCGATTCAGCGGTAATTCTCACGGTGATGGACTTCTTCGAAGCCAAATCCTGGACGGTGATGGTGCCCACGGAAGCGTCAAGCGCTGAAATAGTTCCGGCGATATTGCGAAACGTGCCGGAGACGATTTCATCGGCAGTGAATTCAGTGCCGTCGGCGCTACGAGCGCCCCGAGCGCGGAGCTGGTCGCCGGGCTTGATCTGATCGACTGGAGCTGGTTTCGCGTCATCAAACTTGACGGAATCCGGAGCATACCGGCGCAGAATGGTGTCTTTTGAAAGATGGACTGTGACGTTCTTCTTTTCGCCAACAGCAGGCAGCGCAACACTAATGGTATTACTGGCGGTGTCTACGCTACTCACCAGTCCACCGGTACCGTGCTTCTGCCACTCTTCGCGCTCGCGAGACTGCTTATCCGCGATGTCCGCCTTCTTCATGGCGATGATCGACGCGGCCACGACGGAATTTCCATCGTCGGCAAGTTTGCCGCGCACCAGGATGCGGTCACCTGGCTGGACGTCGGTCAACTGAATAGGCGTGGCATCTTTCAGGTCTTTTTGGCCGGGGGCAATTCGAACGAACTTGGTGGCGTCCTGGACTTGAATGGTCACGTCGCTGCCTGAATCTGGAGTCAAAGTAATAATATTCCCTGAAATCGACTTGATAGTTCCGACGGGCCGCGCCGCGGCAGGCGTTTGCGCGGGTTGCTGAGTTACAGCTTGAGCTGGCACAGGCCGAGCAGATACTGGGGAAACACCAGTCATAATCAAGCAGATCGCTGACGTAATCCATATTTTTCGACGTGCGCGCCGTTTACAAATATTCATCTCGAAGTCTCCACCTGCCGGGCTGGACGCGGCATCCTAAAAGTTGGTTCCTCGAAACCATGCCGGGCCATGCACACCTGTAGGGCACGCCTGCCATTAGACGTTTCCATGCTAGAGAAATGTTACACCCTCGGAGATAAATCCCCGGTTAACTCAGCCGCGGAACAACCTGCGGAGGCGGTCCATTAGGTTCCCTCGCACAGAGGCCAAGTGTTTCAGAAGAAACAAGATGTGGCGGAAGCGTGTGGGAGTCGAACCCACCATTCGACCCGCGAAGGACCGAATCACCGGCTTTGAAGGCCGGGAAAGTCACCGGACTCTTTTCGCCTCCAGAAACAGTATAGCGTGGGATGAGTGAAGCGCGACTTGCGACTCGTTACTGGTAGAAATCTCGAGCCGCTTAGAGGTGCCATACACACTTTTCAGGGGTCAGAAAGGGTGAGTTTGATGCGATGAATAATCAAGCGCGCTGGGAGGCGAGGGCGGCTTGCTGGGTGCGAATCAGGGCGGCGACGAGGTCGTAGAGTGCAGGGCTGGTGCAGACTTCGTAATAGGGATGGGTCGTTGGCCCGCCGATTTTGCCGTCCGGAAGCAGTTGGCGTGCGAAACCTTTGCGCAGAACGAGCAGTTCCACGGACTCGCCGAGGGGCACTTCGCCGTAATAAAGGGTGACGCTTTGTTTTCCCCAGGGCATATCGAGCCTGGTTTCAATGGATTCCAGGGAAATCTCCTCGGAGAGTTTTTGAAAACCCTCATCATTGAGTTCGATGCCGTTGTGGTTGTAGCGGACCAGGAATTCATCCAACTCTTCCGCAGAAGCGCCTTCCATGGTGTTCAGGAATTGAAAAACGGAAAAGTGGGTCTTTTGCCCGGCGAGCATGCGCTTGGCCAACTTGGCGCAGCCGGAAAGGCGGTCGGAGAGATTCAACGCTTTTGAAATCATGATGCGCGAATCGCCGTCAGGTCCAATAGGTTGGCGCGGAGCCTTGAAAAGCGACGCCGAGGCCAAGTTCGAGAGCCGGCAGATCACTGGAGGAGGCGCTCTCATTATAAGAGTTGCAGACGGAAAGAATCTGGCGGGAAAGGATGCACGCCTTGGCCACGGGCCGCGCGTAGGCTACCGTGGATTCCGTCTCGAAAATAGCCAGAATGATGGCGTCGCCTTCGATGAAGACTTTTTTTGCGGAATAGCGGTCCAGCAGCTTTTTGACGGGCTCATGCAAATTCAAGCTGAAGTGCGAAGCGGGGCTTAAGCCGCGCGAGAGCAAATCCTGGGTCATGCGCGTAGAACCGCGCACGTCGGACTTGATGATCACGTGGGAAATGACGTTGTCCTGCTCCGGCCGGGCTTCCTCCGGCAGAACGCATTCGTACAGCCGGTTGTTCAAGCGGGAGAGTTCTCGCGCTCTTTCGGTGGTGACCAGGTTGACGCGCTCCATGCAAGCAGTCAGATGGTCCGCGTCACGCAAATCCCTCCGCAAACGCAGGAAGTCGCTGGCGAACTTCAGTATCATGGCCTGCATTTCCTCGCGGGAATAGCGGTGTATTTTTTTCGAGAGCTCCTCGATAGCCTTGAGAGACAATTTCTTTGCGGGAACCTGCTTGATGACCTGCTCGACTTGCTTCATCTCCTCTTTGGAAACGAGCGCCTTGCGGAGCTGCTGTAAGTGCACGGGCGGGCAGTAATCGGAAGCGATGGGCCGGATTTCATAGCTGGCCAGAACGTGATAGAGAATTTCATATTGTTCGAGCCGGTCAAGGAGCTGCGCGAGCAAGCGCGCACGGTTCGGAGCTTCCTCCTCGCTGGCGGAACTGGCATCGAAGAGACGTTTCGCGTTTTCCGGTTCGTTTAGATATTCACCGAGTCTCCCCGCATGATCTTTAACGAAGAAATCGAGTTTCTGGCGGGCCCCATCGATCTGCGGCCCCATTTCCTCCAACTTGCATTCCTGGTGCTTGAGCCGTTGCTCGAGGTCATTCAAAGACGCCTTTAGATCGGCGGGATCACCCGCACTTAGAAATTTCGTAAGGAAACTGTCGCCGCGGTCGAGACGCTTGCGGGTGGCTTCCCGTTGTTCCTCAAGAACAGCGATATCCGCTCGAATCGTCTGCACGGTCTCCAGGAGCTCGGTATGCGACTGGATGGCTTCCGTATGCGCAGGGTCACGCCCTAGGGTCACGCCGCCTTCGCGGATGAGTTCCTGGAAGAGCGCGTCCATAGCCTCAAAACGGTCGGGATCGCGACCATAGTTGCCTAACAGGACGTAGTGTTCGAGAAAGAAAACGTCGTCCTTGCCACCATCCAGGAAAATCAGTCGGTTCTTGCATAGCTCGTAGTAGGTGGCGAAATCTTCGCCAAACAGTGCCCGGCGAGCTTTGACGATGACGACATCTTCCACATCGGCGACAATCTGCGCCACTTGCTGTCCCACCTTGCGGATGACGCCGCGGCGGGCCGACTGCAGTTCGGACAAGCGCGCCTTGATGACGTGCGCTTGCTGGCTGCGCTCAAAATGTTCGCCGCGTTTGCGGATCCATTCCTTGCCCTCGAGAATCAGGTTGGCAAATTGATTGCCGATTTCGAAGGTGAGAAATTTCAGCAAACCCAGCCGGAAGAGCACATCGATTTCTATGTTTTTGTGGTACTTGGCCTGGGTCACTGCACTTTGCAGCATCTCGGAGAGCAGCTTGCGGAAAGCGGCGCTATCCGGCCCACGCGTGGCGCGCAACTCGATTCCCTGCAAATAGGTGCTGCTGGTGTACTGGCGAATGACGTCAAAGAGATATTCACGCGCGGATTGTACGAACTTGGGGCTTAAGAAAACGTCGTGATGGATGTTATCCACCCCAATCGCCAGCGACCCCATGGGAAGGGTGACGTTGTAGCTCTTGAGTTCGGTCCGGGCCTCTTCGGCGGCGCTGGGTATTAGAAGTTCGTTGGGCATCTACATAGCCAGAAACGGCTATTTTTACGTTAGCAGCCGCAGGGGGGAGGGGCAATAGGTGCGGAAGTTTGCGTAACCAGAGAGTAAGGACAGGTTCGGAATGGATTTCCCAGGCCTAAAGGACAGTGATACGGCGGGTGTCGCCTCCCTGATGCTCGAGGCGAAGACGGACCTGTGGCCAAGGTGACTGCAGGGGGAAGCGCTCGGACCACTCGAGGATGGCCACGGAGGGAGTGGAGAACATATCCTCCATTCCGAGGGTCTCAAAATCGTGGAAACTCTCGATGCGGTATAGATCGGCGTGGTAGACCTTGGCGGGCTTGCCATAGACATGGACGAGGGTGAACGTGGGGCTGGTGACATCGTCTTCGTGGGCGGCCCCGAGGCCCGAAACGATGCCTTTGGTTAAGGTTGTCTTTCCAGTGCCGAGGTCACCAGTGAGGAGCACCAGCACAGGGGGCTGCAGGCGCTTGGAGAATTCCCTGCCCCAGTTGATGGTTTCCTCGGCGGAATGGGTGATGAACTCTTCAGCCACCGAAGCGAATCTCCCTCAGCAGGTACTCGCGGGCCCAAGAGACCGCACCAGCGACTTCCGTGGCCAGCATCCCCGAAATGTCGTCATCTCCTTCCGCGGCCAACAGATCCGCGGCAATCCCGTGAAGATAGACTCCCAGGGTGAGAACGCGAGCCCAGTCTGTAGTGCCGAATTGCGAGGTGAGCGCGGCAAGTATTCCTGTGAGCACATCACCGGAACCACCCTTGGCGAGGCCTGGATTCCCAGTCGAGTTTACAAAGAGCTTGCCCTCGGGAGAGGCGATCAGGGTATGGAAACCCTTGAGGATGACATGAGCGTTCCACTTCTTGGCAGAATCCAAAGCGGCGGCGACGCGATTGCCCTGCACCGCGGAGTTGTTTGTCCCGAGCAGTCGCGCCATTTCGCCAGGATGTGGAGTGATTGCAAGAAACTTTGTTTTTCGTTTGCCGAGGCTGTCCGCGTCGCCAACAAAGGAGTTTAAGCCATCCGCGTCGAGCACGACCGGCAGTTCGGTTTGCGTAACGATCGTGCGAATGAATTCCTGGGTCTGGCGATGGGTGCCAAGACCAGGGCCGATGGCGAGCACGCTCTTTCCCTCTTCCAATTCGCCAAAAGTGCCATCCAACAAGCTTCGCAAAGAGAGCGCGCCGGATTTCGTGGCCTTCAGCGGTTCGGTCATGTATTCCGACTGACCAGAGGCAATGATGGGCTGCACCGGCTCTGGAGCGGCAATCGTGACCAGTCCTGCGCCCGCTCGCAAGGCCGCGCGTCCGGCAAGGATGGCCGCGCCGCCTTTTCCCACCGAACCGGCGAGAAGCAACACGTGGCCGTAGGTTCCCTTGTGAGAATCGGCTGCGCGGACCAGCGGGAGCGATGCAAATTCGTCCGGAGCAGCCCAGCGGAAGTTACTGTTTCCGAGTTCTTCGACCAAATTTGGCGGCGAGCCAATGGAAACGACTTCCAAGACACCACACGCCGCCGCGTTGGGCGAAACTAGTTGGCCAAGCTTGGGCGCGGTGAAACTAACCGTGTGATGAGTGAACAGAAAGGGGCCTTCGGCCGCCTCGCCATCGGAGGGAAGACCGGAAGGAGTATCCACTGAAAGAATCAGGGCTGGCCGAGGCGCAGTAGCATTGCGTGACAGAAGGTTGATGTCCGTGATTGCGCGGGCCATGACGCCGCTGGCTGGGCCGCGCAGCCCTGTTCCCAATAAGGAGTCAACGATAACCGTTGACGAGCTTACGCCGATCCACGCTCCACCCCAATCCTGTTCGCTGATGATAGATTCGATGGGTTCTCCGGCGTCGCGCCAACGAGCGAGATTTGTTGCCGCATCCCCGCGAACTTCCTCCGACTGGCCAAACAACAGAACGCGCGGAGTGTGGCCAGCCTCTTTCAGGTACCGCGCAGCGACAAATCCGTCGCCTCCGTTGTTCCCCTTTCCGCACAGCACGGAAATACGGATGTTGTCGCGTCCCGCAACGAATCGCCAAACCGCATCTGCGACCTTTCTACCGGCGGCTTCCATCAGTTGCAGGCTGGGGATGCCGTGGCGCTCGCTAGTGAGGCGGTCGACTTCGCGCATTTCGGCGGCGGTGAGGGCTTTCATGGGAGGTTCAAGGCGAGATCACAGCATCCATCCGCCGCTGACATTGACGACCTGCCCGGTGACATACTCAGCTTCTTCCGAAGCGAAAAAGGCTACCGCGGCGGCAACGTCTTCCACTGTCGGAGGACGCCCGATGGGGAAACGCGCGTCGCGAATCTTGCGGGCTTCTTCCAAAGTAAGTTCGTTCTCATCGATGCTCGAAGGGTTCACGACGTTGACGGTGATGCCATTCTTGGCTTCTTCGAGCGCCAGGGAGCGAGACAAGGCCACTACCGCGGCCTTTGCCGCAGCGTAAGCTGAAATTTTCGCTTGGCCGAACGCGCGTTCGGCGCCAACGGCCCCCATATTGATAATGCGGCCCCAACGCGCTTTGCGCATGTGCGGCAACGCCGCGCGGCACATGTACAAGACCGTGTAAAGATTCGAAGTAAAGATGCCCTGCCAATCCGGCAGCAAAGATTCCCCCAAGGTGCCCCAGCGAAAATCGCCCACATTGTTGACGATGACGTCGAGGCGTCCGAAGCGATCGACGACGGTCTTGACCAACTGGTCGCAGCGTCCCGCATCGGTAATGTCCGTTTCCACGGCAACGCAATCCACTCCGCTGGCTTGCAATTGGCGTAGCGTCTGTTGCGCGGCAGCTTTATTAGAGCGATAGGCAATGGCTATGCGCGCGCCATCCTGCGCCAGCTTCAACGCCAGCCCGCGCCCAATGCCCCGGCTGCCCCCCGTTACCAGCGCCACGCGACTACGAAGCGACATTCATCTCCCCGGCAAAATCTCTTGAAAAGAATTTTAGTATAGCTTAGCCGCAGCGGAGGTACTACCGAAGCCGCGCGACGATTACCGTCATGTCATCAGCTTGTTCGGGGGTCCCGGCCCACTCCTCGGCCGCGGCCATGAGCGATTCTGCGACCATCAGGGGGGCGGCGCCCTGCACGTGGACGGCGGCTTCTTGCAGACGGCGTATTCCAAATTCTTCACCGTAGACGTTTTCTGGTTCGATGAGGCCATCACTGTATCCGATTAAAAGCGAGTCCGGCGCTACGGTGATCGAGCCTTCCTCATAGGCGTAATCTTCCAGGACGCCGAGCACCATGCCGCCTTTGTCCAATTGTTGCGCGCCATCTTTGCAAATTAGAAATGCGGGCAGGTGGCCTGCATTGGTGTAACGGAGGGTTCGCGTAGCGCTGTCGTACACGGCGATAAAGAACGTCGCGAAGCGATCGTCACCCGTGTTGCGCACCAGATGCTTGAGCTGAATGAAGTCATAGTAATCGCCGCTGACGGAGCGCGCCGCCTTGCAGATGGCTTCGATTTCGACGCCAGGCACGGACGGCAAGGTGCTTGGAAAAAGCTGATTTTGCACTTCGCGAGCGATGGAGATTTCGTTCTCCAGACGGCGGCGCTTGTTTTCCTCTTCAATGAGCTGGCTGATCGAACCGGTCATGCGATTAAAGGACTCGCCTAATTCGCCCAGTTGGTCGCGGCGTTCGATTTGCACGCGATGAGAAAAATCCATGGCTTGCACGTATTGGGTGCCACGATAGAGATCGGCGACAGCCCGGGTAATCCTGCGCGTCAGAACAATTCCAGTGGCAAACGCGGCCGCTTCCACGAGCACGAAAACAATTCCCACTAGTATGAAAAAGACTAGATAGGAGTCACGCAATTCTCCGAGCGAGGTGAAAATCCTGCCATTCAATCGCGAGGGACGCGCATTGGAAGCGGCAAAAACCGGGCGGACGGGTTCCACGTGGCCATCGTGACCGACGTAGACCGAGTCCAGCCTCGACACTACGTCTACTTGGCTGTCGATCCAGAACATTGCTTCTTGCAAGGTTCGGTTGCGCGCGACGATCGGGCGAGCCACGACATACTCCGAGTCACCTGACCTGTATTTGAGCCCGGTCTGCGCGCCTCCCATGAAGCGCTCCATGAGATTTAGCTGAATGCCGCCGAGATCGGGCGCCACAGTGCTCAAGAAATCCGGGGTCACAGGCACCCGAAGCGTAACGATGCGCTCTCCTTTGCGATCCGGAATGATTCGCAGGCTTGCGATGGCGAGCGTTTCGCCCTCCTGCAACAATCCGGCAAAGGACTTCTTTCCCGCTGGAATCACCTTTCGCGCGAGGGTCTGGTCGTTCGAAAAACCGATACTCAAGCCGGGGAGTTCGCGGTCGTGCACCGCATGAGATTGGGCCGCCAGGACACGCTCCGAGTCAGCGTCGGTGATGCTCAGTGGGAGCGTTTGATGCGCGACGGCGATGTGCTCCGAAATATCCGCGAGCATTTCGATGCGCTGGTGGATATCTTCGTACAGCAGGTAGGCGCCCAACTGGGAATAGAGAATGCGCGCCGCCAGCACTGCCAGCGTCACGATCGACAGAATGGGGACCGCCGCAATAAACAGATAGGCAACAATCAGGCGATTTCGCAGGCTCCATAACAGGCGGCTTCTCCACCAGCCGATGAAGCGGAACAGCAGATAAATTCCGGCAAGAACCGCGAGATATTTTAGGAAGCTAAAAAAACCGCCATTGAATGCAAAGATGGAGGCCAGCAATCCACCGGCTACCACTCCAGTGGATACCAGATCGGGCCACGTGAGGCGGCTCCACACTTCTTTGAGGCTGGCGCGGAAGGATGTCATCGTCCCGTCGGTAGAAACACTACTTTACCTGAATCGGTGCAGCGAATGCAGGGCAAGCGTTTGAGAAGCGAAAGGCAGGCCGGGCGCCATTCCCGCCCGGTCTGTCAAAAGGAAGTCTTACTGTTGCTGCTGCTGCGGGTTGCTGACGCGGCTGTGGTAACGGCTGTAGGTGAAATAAATCACCAGGCCGATGATCAACCACACAATCAGGCGAGCCCAATTGACCCAGCCGAGCTTGTACATCATGTAGCCGTTGAACAGAATCCCGAGAATCGGTACGACCGGCACCCATGGCGTACGGAAGGGACGCGCTTGATCGGGATTGGTGTTGCGCAGAATCATGACGGCAATGCAAACAATCACGAAAGCCAACAGCGTGCCAATGTTGACCATTTTTCCGATGTCGTCGATGGGAGTGACGCTGCCCACGATCGCGGCCAGCAAACCAACAAGCATGGTGTTCTTATACGGTGTGCGGAATTTCGGGTGGATTGCCGCGAAGAACTTCCTCGGCAGCAGGCCGTCGTTGGCCATCGAATAAAGCACGCGGGTCTGGCCGAGAAGCATGACCAACATCACGCTCGTCAGTCCGGCCAGCGCTCCCAGCGTAACGATATGCGAGGCCGTCGCCAAACCACGGTCCAGGAACGCACGCGCAATGGGGGCCTCGATGTTCACGTCCTGCCACCGCACCATGCCGGTGAGCACCCCGGCGACCGAGATGTAGAGAATTGTGCAGATCAACAGGGAAGCTATGATCCCGATGGGCAAGTCGCGTTGCGGATTCTTCGCTTCCTGCGCGGTCGTGGAAACCGCATCAAATCCGATGTAGGCAAAAAAGACATACGCCGCTCCCGCTCCCACCCCCGCAAAACCCATGGGCGCGAAAGAGTGCCAATCGTGACCCCAATTGGAAAAATCGACGTAACGGATTCCCAATCCGATGACGAAGAGCACCACCGCGACCTTGATAGCCACGATGGCGCCATTGAAGCGGGCGCTTTCTTTGATGCCGATTACGAGTATGGCCGTTATGACTAGCGCGATCACAAATGCCGGAAGGTTGAACCCGACCTCGACCCCAAAAATCTTTGGCGCATTCAGCAAATCATGCGCCCGCTGCACCAGTTCCGGAGAGTGCCCCGCGATGATGGCGTCGACCTTGTCGAGAAACGCCTGCGTGCCCGGCTGCAGCGTCGCATCCGACGCTTGCGCCATTTGCCGCGCGATGATTTTTGTGGCGGTGCTTAACCCGGTCCAGTGGTCGTAGGCAAGCCAGAGTGGCATTTTGATCTTGAAAATATTGAGCAGCTCGATGAAGTGGTTGGACCAGCCGGAGGACACTGTGCTCGCTCCCATGGCGTACTCCAGCGTGAGGTCCCAGCCGATGATCCATGCAAAAAGTTCGCCGAGCGTGGCGTAGGCGTACGTATAAGCGCTCCCCGCCAGCGGAATCATGGCGGCAAATTCCGCGTAGCACAGCGCCGCGAACGCGCAGCCCAGTCCGGAAAGCACGAACGAGAGCATCAGGCCTGGCCCGGCATAGTGGGCACCCAATCCTGAAAACACGAATATCCCCGCACCGATGACCGCCCCCACGCCCAGCGCGGTCAATTGGACCGGGCCAAGCGTGCGTTTCAGGCTGTGCGCGCCCGCCTCCTCTGATTCCGCGAGCAGCATGCTCATCGGCTTTCTTGCGAACAAGGGGTTGCCCATGCAACTCCTCCTTTGGGGGTCGGCCCCGATGTCTTAGCGGACTGCCAATTTGGACTTAAAGCATTGTAGGGGCGCAACATGCTGCGTCCCTACAAGAAAATTTACCTATTCGGTGCGTGCACCTGCCGTGGCGCGCCTAGACCACCATGCCCAGAACCAGTAGACCGGCAACCCGATCACCACAAGCCCTAATCCCGTGCCTGCTGTCAGCGTCTGATAGAGCAGTAGCACCACCATGATCGCGACCGCGGCGAACACGTAGAGCAATGGAACAAAAGGATAACCAAAGGCCCGATACGGCCGCTCGGCATCAGGCCGCTTAATCCGCAAGACAAAGATCCCAATGATTGTCAGCACGTAGAAGAGCAACGCGGCAAATACAACATAATTTAGCAAGTCGCTGTATAGGTTCCCGTATGTCACTGCACCGGCCGCGTCTACGCGTCTCCGCCGCAAAAGAATCAGGATGATGATCCAAATTCCCTGATAAACCAGCGCTGTGCCGGGGACACCCTTCTTGTTCAAGCTGCCCGTCGCGCGGAAGAAGAGTCCATCTTTGGCCATCGCGTAAGAAACGCGCGCACCAGCAAGAATCAGGCCGTTATTGCAGCCGAAGGTGGAGATGATGATTGCCACGGCCATGATCATCGCGCCGGTGGGTCCGAAGATTGCGTTTAATGCCGCGCTGGCAACGCGGTCATCGGGAGCGGTTTGAATTTGCACTAGGGGGAGCGTACAAAGATAAGCCAGATTCGCGAGGCAATACAGCGCGGTGACGATGATCGTGCCGAAAGCCATCGAGAGTGCCACGTCGCGCTTCGGATTTTTAACTTCCCCGGCTGTGAAACCGATATTGTTCCAGGCGTCCGCAGAAAACAAGGAACCAACTTGCGCCACTCCTAATGCCACAAACAATCCAAAAGCTCCGCTCGCGGCGGTGATCGTCGGCACAAAACTTCTCAGAAAGTTCGCCCCCGGCTCAATCGGCTGTGCATTACGAATCGCCCAGAAGTGGCTGAAATTTTCGGTGATGGCGCCGGCATTCCGCCCCACAAAAATACCAAGGAAAATCAATCCCACAAGAGAGAGCGTCTTGGCGGTGGTAAACACGTTTTGGATCAGTTTCCCGAGCTGCACACCCAAGGTATTGATGAACGTCAGGAATAGGATCATCAACACGCCCACGAATTGCTGCACCGAAAGGCTGATGGCAAACTTCGATCCCAGCGCAATGGGGTGCACAATCCATGCCGTCGGGGAAATCGACGGGAACAAAACACCGAGATAGCGGGCGAAACCCACGGCCACGGCAGCAATGGTGCCCGTCTGAATCACCAGGAAAAGTGTCCAGCCATACAAGAAGCCCCACAGCGGCGAGTAAGCCTCCCGCAAATAGATGTACTGACCGCCCGCACGCGGAAACAACGCCGCCAGCTCGCCATAAGAAAGCGCGGCGGAAATCGTCAACAGGCCCGTAAGAATCCACGTGAGCAGCAGGCCGCCAGCGGATCCGGTCTGGCGTGAGATGTCCGCTGCCACAATGAAGATGCCCGAGCCAATCATCGAACCGACAACCATCATCGTGCCGTCGAACAATCCGATGGCGCGCACAAAACCTGGCTCGCTCTTGGTGTTAGCTAGTGGCGTGGCGTTTGTAGTGTCAGCCATTCAGTGTTGCCTCAGACCGCGGCCGCATGGTTTGCAGCTTCCAGAAGTTCCACGTACTGTCGTGCTCTCTTCCCCGCATCGGGCGCGAGGAGAA
>WNFR01003085.1_pt1 | contig 19293 bp, 16 predicted proteins | sample 5400221 | NCBI WGS metagenome assembly WNFR01 (sample SAMN13153357, study PRJNA577476) | soil metagenome | isolation source: 40 cm soil under Madrone tree | place: USA:California | collected 2016-06-14 | reverse complement strand
CCCTTCTGCGGCGGCAACGCCTCGACCAGCTCGTAGTCCCAGCCGCCCTTGGCGAGCAGCTTGCCCTGCAGCTCCGGCCGCGCGCGCATGGTCTTCATGGCGTTGGACTTGTGCCAGTTGGGCGAGCCCGGCCCGCCCACCTCGACATAGTCAGCATCCCAGCCGTTCTGGAAGAAGATCACGGGCATGCCGGCGGCGCGTGCCGCCGCGGCGGCCTCGGCGATGCGTTCGATCGCCGGTGCCGCACCGGAGATGTCGAAGCCCGCCAGGTCGAGATAGCCGCCGGGCGAGGCATAGGCGTTCTGCATGTCGACGATGATCAGCGCGGTCTCGGCCGGCTTGATGAGCAGCGGTTCGGGCCGCGCTTCGAGGTAGCGCGCGGCGGGATCGTCGGGCGGGAAATAGCTGACGGGCTTGGTCATTCGGCGGCCCTTGCGACTGAAGTGATGTGGCGGCGGCACTGCATCAGCGGCTGGATGCGCTCGCCGAAGACCTCGGTGCCGCTCACGAACTCGTCGAAGGTGAGCAGCACGCCCGCGAGCCCGGGAATGGTGGCGACCTCGTCAATCAAGCGCGCGACGGTGGCGTGCGAGCCGACCAGCAAACCGATATTGAGGTTCACCGCGGATTTGGCGTCGATCATGTGGCGGACGTTGGTGTCCTTGCCCGACTTGGTGTCTGCCGAACCCTGCTGGGTAAGCCAGGACAGTGCTTCGAGGTCGGCTCCGTCCTTGTAGCGCTCCCATTTGGCCAGCGCCTCGGCGTCGGTCTCGCCGGTGATCACCATGAACAGGCCGTAGGTGGCGATGTCGCGCCCGGTCCTGGCGGCGATCTTCTGCATGCGCCCGACGGTGTCGGTGCAGGCGGTCGGTGTGTTGAAACCCTTGCCAAAGCAGAAATTATAGTCGGCGTACTGGGCGGTGAAGGCCATGCCGGCGTCGCTCTGTCCGGCGCAGATGATCTTCATGTCGGCCTGCGGGCGCGGGCTCACCCGGCAATCCTCCATCTTGAAGAACTCGCCCTTGAAGTTGGACACCCCGTCCGCCCACAGCTCGCGCAGGATGCGGACATATTCGGCGGCATAGTCGTAGCGCCGGCCGAAATAGTCATCGCCCGGCCATAGTCCCATCTGGGAGTATTCCGGCCGCTGCCAGCCGGTGATGACGTTGAGCCCGAACCGCCCATGGGAGATCGAGTCGATCGTGGCACCCATGCGCGCGGCGATGGCGGGCGGGATCGCGAGCGTCGGCACCGTCGCATAGAGTTTTATGCGCGAGGTGATCGCGGCGAGCCCGGCCATCAGCGTGAAGGACTCGAGATTGTGGTCCCAGAACTGCGTCGGCCCCCCGAAACCGCGCAGCTTGATCATCGACAGCGCGAAATCGAAGCCGTAGTGCTCGGCGTTCTGCACGACCTGCCGGTTGAGGTCGAAGGACGGCATGTATTGCGGCGACGTGCCGGAAATCAGCCAGCCATTGTTGCCGATCGGGATGAAGACACCGATTTCCATATCGCTGGACCTCACTCTGTTGCCCAAGGTCCAGCAAGAACCGAACCAATTGGTCCAGTTTTTACCGCACGGTCGGGTCGGCTAAAAATACTTCATCAGCGTCAGCCGCAAGGCGAGCGGCTCGACGGGATGGAAGTGGATGTCGTTGACGGGCGCGCTCTCGTTGCGCAGTTGCGAGGCGTAGTAGTAATCGATCTGGCTCGCCTGGGTATTGAAAAGATTGAGGACGTCGAGCTGGAGTCGGATGCCGTTCTCGAAGAGATAACCGAGGCGGCCGTTGACGAGGGTCGTGGGATTGCTCACGACGCCGCCATTCTCGATCAGGGGCCGCGCTCCGAAGTAGCGCAGCCGGACACCGCCATACCATCCCGTCTCGGCGCCGAGGCTCAACCCGCCGCTGGCCACGAAAGCCGGCGCGCCGGGAATGAAGTTCCCGACCGGGTCGTAGTTGGTGAAGCGTGCTTGCGTCCAGGCGAGGTCGGCGATTGCTCCATTCCACGCCGATGCGCCGGCTGGGCCGGCTGGCCTCGGTCGTGCCGGCGTCGCCGGCGAAGATGATCTCCGAGTCGAAATCGAGGATGAAAAACGCGATTGCTGAATCCAGGCCTTTGATGGCGAGCGTCCGCGCACCGATCTCCGCGCCTTTCGAGCGTACGAGCAGCGGCACGCGCTGCTGCGGCGTGCCGGTAAGCGGATCAACGGCGATGGTGGCGCCGCGCGCGTCGTTGCTGTGGAAGCCGAGGCCGGCGTTGAAGAAATACCTGGTGTCTGCGAAGGGTCCGAACACAAGGCCGAGCTTGGGACTGGGAAGGAAGGACGCGGCGTTGCCCGAGTTGGACGGCGTGTTGCTGTCGACGGAGGCGAGGAAGAGGTCGCCCCGGAGGCCAAGGTTGCTGCTGACCCAGTCGTTCCATTTGATGCTCGTCTGGCCGTAGAGCCCGATGCTGGTCTCATTCACGTGGTCCGCGAGCACCGTCGATAGCGGCGTGCGCAGGTAGGTGTCGAACAGGCCGAGCTGGATATTGTCGTAGCGCACCTGCAGGCCGACCTGGGTTTCGGCGTCGAAACCCGCGAACTTGTGCTTCGCGGTGTTGCTCGCCTTCAGGCCGAGGATGAAGCGCTTGTCGCTCTGCTGGAACTGGTCGCCATTCACCGGGTTGTCGAGGAAGTAGGTGAAATTATTGTAGAGGTTGAGCGTGCTGTAGATCGCATAGGCCTCGACGCGCTGCGCTGAGGTGGCGTTGCTGCGGCCCCAGCGCGCCGACAGCGAATAGCGTTGGGTGTCGCCGCCATCGGTTGGATCGATGGTACCGAAGCGGTCGATGATGCCCTCGGCCACGGCGCGGGCCGGGATCTGATCGGTCGAATGCCAGGAATTGGTGTAGGCCATCGCGGTCACCGCGATCCCGTCGGCTTGCGTGCCCTCGCTGTAGCGCAGGAAGCCGTTGAATTTGCGGGCGGCGTCGGGGATATCCCAGGGGCCATTGTACAACATGACCTCGCCGGCGCCGGTGAGCATGCCGGCGCCGAACGGCACCGAGGCGGCGGCGAGCCCGCGCCAATAGCCGTAGCTGCCCATCGTCGTCGCGACCAGATTCTTCGCCAACCGGTCGCTGTAATTGACATGCAGGGCGCCTGCCGACGAAAAATCGCCTTCGTCGGCGTAGTAGGGGCCTTTGCGGATGTTGACCTCGTCGACCATCTCGGGAATCAGCCAATTGACATCGGCATAGCCCTGGCCGTGGGCGTGCGTGGGCATGTTGATCGGCATGCCGTCGAAGGTGATGGCGAGATCGGTGCCATGGTCGAGATTGAAGCCGCGCAGGAAATACTGGTTGGCCTTTCCTTCACCGCTATGCTGGACGACGATCAGGCCAGGCGCGGCCTCGAGGACTTCGCCGGGACGTGTGACCGGCCGTTCGTTCAGCGTGTAGCCCGGGACGTGCAGTTCGCTCGCGGCATTGTCGACCGGTCGCGGCGCGGTCACGGTCACGGGCGGCAATTGCGGATCGGACGTCTGGGCATGCCCCGGAACGGCCGGCAGAATGAGGCAGAGAAAGAGCAGTGGCCTCGTATGCATTATTAATAAATACTGCATACGATGTGCAGGGAAAGCAAGCTGAGGGTCGGATGCAGCGAGTCACTATGTCGATCGACGATGATCTCCTGGCCACGCTCGACGGCGTGATGAAAAAGCGGCGTTATGCCAGCCGGTCAGAGGCGCTGCGCGACATCCTGCGCGATGTGCAGGCGCGCGAACGGCTCGCGCCGCCCGCCGACAAGAAGGAGGGCGATCGCTTCTGCGTCGCCACGCTGGCCTACGTCTACGATCACGGGACCCGGGATCTCGGTCGGCGCCTGACGCAGAACCAGCACAAGCATCACGACCTGCAGGTGGCAACGCTGCATGTTCATCTCGACCATGAGAGTTGCCTCGAAGTGAGCGTGCTGCGCGGGTCGGCCGAGGCGATGCGGGCGCTGGCCGACGAAACGGTCAGCCAGCGCGGCGTGCGCCACGGCCAGCTCCACCTCATGCCGGCCGAAGAGGATCACGCGCGTCACGGCCACGGCAACGGGGCCCGTAGCCACCGCCATATCCACGCGTGAGGCGCGACTACACTTGAGCGAGGTCGTCCTAAGTGTGGAATCAGATACACAATAACCTCGCCCTGAGGAGCGGCTAGAGGCCGCGTCTCGAAGGGTAGGCCACCCACACCCCGTCTGTTGCCCATCCTTCGAGACGGCGCTGCGCGCCTCCTCAGGATGAGGTGGGGATTTCAATAAATCATGCTCTACGAAGCGGCGTCGACGGCCTGCCGGTCGGCGCGCTGTTGTCGGCCGCGGCGGCGCAGCCGGATGCCGGCGAGGCCGCGCGGAATGAAGATGACGAAAACGATCATGACGGCGCCGACGGCGATCAAGTTATAGACGACGCCGATGAAGCGCAGGCTCTCGGTGATGCTGAACAGCAGGATCGCGCCCAGGAACGGGCCCCAGATCGTGCCGATGCCGCCGAACACGGCCATGCCGATGACCAAAGCGCTTTGCGCCGACGAGCCGATCGTCGGGCTGACAAGCTGGATATAGTAGGCGTAGAGCGCGCCGGCGAGGCCGGCGAAGCCTGCGCTGAGGGTGAAAGCGAGCAGCTTGAAGAAGGTCGTGTCGATGCCGAGGCTGGCGGCGAGGACCTGGTCCTCGCGGATGGCGCGGAACGCGGGACCCGCCGTAGTCCGCCGCGTGACGTAGAGCAGGATCGCGAGGCCCACGAGGCTGATCGCCGCCACGATAAGGTAGGCCGCCTGGCGCTGGGCCAGCGGATCGCTCGGCAGGCCGGTGAAGGTGCCGTAGTCATGCATGCCGAAGGGGCCGCCGGTCAGGGCGCCCCAGTTCTGCGCGACAAGCTGGACGATCTCGCCGAAGCCCAGCGTCACCAGAGCGAGATAGTGGCCGCGCAGGCGCAGTGCGGGAAAACCGACGCAGAGCCCGACCAGGCCGCACAGCAGCAAAGCGGCCGTCATGCCAAGCCACGAGGAGAAGCCCAGCAGCTTGGTCGAAATCGCCGCCGTATAGGCGCCGATCGAGAAGAAACCGGCATGGCCGAACGAGACCTGGCCGGTATAGCCGCTGAGAAGGTCCCAGCTCGCCGCGAACAACGCCCAGATCAGCGCCTGGACCGCGATATGCAGCACGAAGGGATGGGACCAGACCAGCGGCGCCGCCAGCCCGGCGAAGGCGAGCGCGATGATGGCCAAGGTGCGGACCGGCCGGCTCACGGCTGCTTCTTTCCGAACAGCCCGCTTGGCCGCACGAGCAGCACCAGGATCATCGTGCCGAAGGCGATGGCATTCTGCCATTCCGACGGGATGACCAGCACCGACATCGCCTCGACGGTGGCGATGATCAGGCTGGCGACCAGTGCGCCCACGAGATTGCCCATGCCGCCCAGGATGGTGATGGCGAAAGCTTTTATGGTCAGCGTGAAGCCCACGGCGGGATAGACGCTGAACAGCGGCGCGATCAGGCCGCCGGCCAGCCCGGCAAGGGCGCAGCCGAGCCCCACGGTCAAAGTGAAGATGCGGCCGAGCGGAATGCCGACGGACTGGGCCGCCGCCGGATTCTGCGCCACCGCGCGGATCGCCATGCCCTGGCGGTGGAAGCGCAAGAACAGAAAGAGCGCGGCCAGGCTGAGGCTGGCAACGGCCACGATCAGCAGGCGCTGGTTGCTGATATAGGTGAAGGAGAGATCGAGCCCGCCTTTGATGGCCGGCGGCACCTTGAGATATTCGCCACCCGCCGCCGCCAGCATCGAGTTCTGCATCAGGGCGGAGAGGCCGAGCGTCAGCACCAGGAAAAGCGGGCCGGGGGCTCGACGGCCGAGTCGTTTTTTCAGCGGCGCGAGCAGCAGCGGATAGACCGCGAGCCCGACCAGGAAGGCCGCGACCGTGGCCATCACCAGGCCCGCCGCCGGCGGCAGCTTGAACACGACCATGGCGATATAGATCGCGTAGCCGCCGATGGCGAAGAACTCGCCATGCGCCACGTTGATGATGTCGAGGACGCCGAAGATCAGCGTGAGACCGACCGCGAACAGCGCGTAGATTCCACCCAGCACCAGGCCGAGGATCAGGAACTCGAGAATCTCCTCGCCCATGGTCAGCCCGCGTCCTCTCCAAGATAGAGCCGGCGGATGCGATCGGATTGGCGCAATTCGGCCGAGGCGCCGGCAAAGGCGTTGCGGCCCATGTCGAGGACCACCACGCGGTGCGCGGCATCGAGGATGCGCCGTACATTCTGCTCGACGATCAGCAGCGCGATGCCGGAGCGGTTCAAGTTGACCAGGGTGGCATAGATCTCGTCGATGAACCGTGGTGCCAGGGCCGCCGAGGGTTCGTCGAGGATGATCAGGCGCGGCTCGACCACGAGGGTGCGGGCGACAGCGAGAGCGCGCTGCTCACCGCCCGACAGGCTGCCGGCGCGCTGGCCGGCGCGGGAGCGGAACAGCGGGAACTGCGCATAGACGCGCTCGATCGCTGTCGTGACCGCGCGGCTCGAGCCCAGCGAATAGCCGCCAAGCACCAGGTTCTCGTGCACGCTCATGTCGGCGAAGACGCCGCCTGCTTGCGCCACATAGCCGATGCCGCGGCGCATCACGCAGTCGGGCGAGAGGCCGGCCAGCGTGTCGCCGGCGAAGCGGATCATGCCCTCGAAGGGTGGCAGATAGCCGAAGATCGTTTTAAGTAGCGTCGACTTGCCGGCGCCGTTGGGGCCGATGATGCCTACGATCTCGCCAGGCGCGACCTCGAGCGACACCTTGTGCAGGATCTCGAGCCGCCCGTAGCCTGCGCTCACGCCTTCGATGGTGAGCATCAGCGCTCCACGTGGTCCGCGGGACGCGAGGCGCCGAGCAGGGCCTCGATCACCTTCTCATTCGCGCGGATCTGCGCGGGAGGTCCGTCGGCGATCTTCTCTCCATGGTCCATGACGACGACGCGGTCGCAGAGATCCATGACGAAGCGCATGTCGTGCTCGATCAGCAGGATGGCGCGGCCGGCGGCGCGCTGGCCGCGGATAATGCCCGCGATGATGTCACGCACGACGGGATGGACACCGGCCAGCGGCTCGTCGAGCAGCAGGAGATCGGGCTGCACCAGGAGCTGCATCGACAGTTCGAGCAGGCGCTGTTGGCCGACCGACAGGTTCTCGCCCTCTTCGTTGATGAGGTGATCGAGCTTGAAGTCGGCGAGCAGGCCATGCGCCCGCTCCTGCCAATCGGCGAGCCCGCGGCCCAGCGCGGCAAGGCCGAGATTCTCCCACACGGTCAGCTCGCGGAAGATCTTCACTTCCTGGAAGGTCCGGCCGATGCCGCGCCGCGCCACCTCATGCAGCTTGAGCCCGGTGAGGGGGATGCCGTCATGCAGCACGCTGCCGGAATCGGCGGGCAGCATGTTGGTGATCAGGTTGAAGACCGTGCTCTTGCCCGAGCCGTTCGGCCCGATCAGGCCGACGACGGTACCGACGTCGACCTCGAAATCGCAACCATTGACCGCGAGCAGGCCGCCGAACCGCTTGGTCAGGCCGCGTACGGCAAGGCGCGGTGCGCTCGAAGTTTCCGCCACCCTATTTCTTTTCCCAGCCCCAGGGCGGCACCGGCTTGTAATGGCCGCCTTGGCCTTCGGCCACCTTCGACGGGTAAACCACGACTTTCTTGCCGTTCTGGATCTGCACGACGACGGTGTCGACCGGCATGCGGTGCCCTTCGGCGAGCGGCGTGAAATGGCGCTGGCCCCAGGCGCCGGTGAAGGTGCCGCTCTCCATCGCCGCCGCCACCTTGGCCGGATCGGTCGAGCCCGCGGCGCGGATCGCCTCGAGGGTGACGAGCGCTGCGTCATGCGCCTGGACGGCGAAGGTGGAGGGCGAGAAGCCGGTCTTCTTCTTGTAAGCCTCGACCATCGGCTCGCTGAGGTCGGTGTATTTGCCCGGAATCCACCGGACATTGACCAGCGATCCCTCCATCTCGGCGCCGTGCTCGGCCACGAAGCTGTCGGCGGCGGCGCTGGTGCCCATATGCGCGATCAGCGCGGGTACGCGCAGCTCGTTCCATTGCTGGAACAGAACGGGCGCTGCCGTGCCATAGACTTCGCCGACGATGGCGCCGGCGCCAAGCCGCTTGAACTTGGCGAGCTGCGGCGTGAGGTCGGGCACGCCGCGTGGCACGAAGTCGTCGGACACGACCTCGATATTGGGCGCGTTGGCCTTCAGCCAATCGCGCGAGATCTGCGAGAAGTCACGGCCGGCATCGGTGTTCTCGTTCAGCATCACCACCTTGCTGGGCTTTTCCAGCGTGGCGACGGCGGCAATGACCGAGGTGGCGACGTCCTTCGCCGTCGGGCTGAGCTGGAAGACATACTGCATCTTTTGCTCGGCGATCTTGGCGCCGATCTTGAGCGATGCCGAGCAGCAGGTGACGATCGGAGTCGACGCCTTCTGGAACTCGTCCATGACGCGGATGAAGACGTCGCTGCTGAGGAACCCGACGCCGGCCGTGATCTTGTCGACGGTGAGGGCGCGGGTCACGACGTTCAGGCCGGTGTCGCCCTTGCCTTCGTCGTCGTACCAGACAATGCGGATCGGCGTCGGCACGCCGTTGATCTTGAAGTCCGGCGCGATGCGCTCGACCGCGACCTCGATGCCGGCCTTCATCTGCGCGCCGACATCGGCGCTGATGCCCGAGAGCGTGACGAAGGCGCCGAGCTTGACCTCCTGAGCCTGCGCCGAAGCGGCCGTGAGGCCGAGTGCCAGAATGCCGGTCAGCAACGCCCGCACGCCCGTCGATTTCGTCCGCATGACTTTCTCCCCGTCTCGTCGATCCTGCCCCACACGGCCGGCCTCGTACCATGCAATCTCCGGGCCAGCCGATCAACTCACGGGGTCGCAGCGGATTCGTTTGCTCCCTGCAACCATAGTCGGCAACATGTCGCCATGACCGCACCCACCGATCCCATCGCCTTCGAGCTTTTCAAGAACGCGATCTTCTCGATCGCCGACGAGATGGCGCTCACCGTCTTCCGCACGACCTATTCGGGCGTGCTCAAGGACAACATGGACTACTCCACAGGCTTTGCCGACGCCGACGGCAAGCTGGTGGCGCAGGGCCTCACTTTGCCGGGGCATCTCGGCTCGGTGCCGACCGCGCTTGCCTCGATCATGCGCCACTATGGCGACAACATGAGTCCGGGCGACGTTTTCATCATGAACGACCCGTTCGACGGCGGCATGCACCTGCCCGACATCTTCGTCTTCAAGCCGCTCTATCACGAGGGCCAGCGCCTCGCTTTCGCGGCGACGGTGTGCCACCACACCGATGTCGGTGGCCGCGTCGCGGGCTCGAACGCGTCGGACTCGACCGAGATCTATGCCGAAGGGCTGCGTATCGCGCCGCTAAAGCTCTACGACGCGGGCAAGCTCAACGACACGATCATGACCTTCATCGAGCGGAACGTGCGGCTGCCGGTGAAGGTGTTCGGCGACCTGCGCGCCCAACTGGCCGCCTGTCACATCGCCGAGCAGCAGTTCGCCGAATTGGTCGCCAAACATGGCGCGGCGCAGACGACGGCCTTCATGCGCGAGACGGTCGACTACGCCGAGCGGCTGACGCGCGCCTCGCTCGAGAAATTGCCCGACGGCGAATGGAGCTTCGAGGACTGGATCGACGATGACGGCGTCGATTACGGCAAGCCGATCCGCCTGTTCGTCACCATCCGCAAGACCGGCGGCCACATGGTCGTCGACTGGACGGGCACCTCGCCCCAGGTCAAGGGCGCGATCAACAACACGCTCTCCTTCACCAAGGCCGCCTCCTACACCGGCGTGCGCTCGGTGCTGGCGCCCGGCATCCCCAACAACGAAGGCGTGTTCCGCGCCATCGAGGTGATCTGTCCGCCCGGCACCGTCGGCAACGGCGTGCTGCCGGCGGCCTGCGCCGCCCGCGGCCTCACCGGCTTCCGCATGGTCGACTGCATGTTCGGCGCGCTGGCCATGATGTTGCCCGACAAGGTGAAGGCGGCGGGCGACGGCGGCAACACCGGCATCTCGATCGGCGGCTACGATGCCGAGCGCAAGCCCTTCATCTATGTCGACTTCACCTGCGGCGCCTGGGGCGCGCGGCCGTGGGCCGACGGGCTCGACGGCAACTCGCACATGTTCGCCAACATGGCCTCGCACTCGATCGAGGTGACCGAGGCCGAGGAGCCGATCCAGCTGCTGGCCTATGAGTTCGTGGCCGACAAGGCGGGCGCCGGCAAATATCGCGGTGGCGTGCCGTTTCGCCGCGACTACAGATTCCTCGAGGAGGAGGGCGTCTTGCAGGTCCGCTCCGATCGTCGCGACCACCGCCCCTTCGGTCTCTATGGCGGCAGCCCGGGCGGGGCGTCGGAGAATTACCTCAACCCGCAGGCCGAGAACCGCACGTTGCCCGGCAAGTTCACCATGAACGTGAAGCGGGGCGACATCTTCCGTCATGTCCTCGCAGGCGCCGGCGGCTGGGGCGATCCGCTCGAGCGCGATCCCGCCGCCGTCCTCAAGGATGTCCGCAACGAGCTGCTGTCGCCGGAGAAGGCGGTCGCCGATTACGGCGTCGTGGTCGACACCGCGCACTGGGTCGTCGATGCGGCCGCGACCGCCAAGCATCGCGAGGAGATCCGGCGCGCCCGCGGCTGGAGCGAGACGCCGAAAGTCCAATGGCATGATCCTGTCCAACCCGTCCGCAGAGTGAGCGCAGCAGAGTGAGTACAATCGGAACGTATCGCGTCGGCGTAGACATTGGCGGCACATTCACGGACATTGTCCTCCTCGGAGCGGACGGGACGATCCACACCAAGAAGATCTCGTCGAGCGTCGACAATTACGCGCGGGCGATCGTCGAGGGGTTGATCGAGCTGTTCGCCGAGACCGGGCTTGCCGGTGCTGCGATCGAGGAGATCCGCCACGGCACGACCGTGGCTTCCAACGCCATCCTCGAGCACAAAGGCGCACGCGTCGGCCTGATCACGACCAAGGGCTTCCGTGACGTGCTCGAGATCCGCACCCTGCGCATGCCCAAGCTCTACGACCTCGCCTGGGAGAAGCCCGCGCCTCTGGTCGAGCGCTATCTCCGCCAGGTGGTCGACGAGCGCGTCGATGCGCGGGGCCGGATCGAGCGCGCCCTCGACCTCAAGGACGCCGAGCGGGCCGTCGATGTCCTGCTGGCCGAAAAGGTCGAGGCGATCGCCGTCTGCCTGCTCAACTCCTTCGCCAATCCGCGGCATGAGCTGATGATTAAGGAGATCGTCGCGCGCAAGGCGCCGGACCTGAAATCGAGCATCTCCTTCGAGGTGCTGCCCGAGATCAAGGAATACGAGCGCACCTCGACAACGGTGATCAATGCCTATGTCATGCCGATCGTCGCCAGCTACCTGCGCGCGCTGCGCAGCGGCCTCGACGAAGCCGGCATTCCCGCGCGCCTGCTGCTGATGCAGTCCAATGGCGGCCTGACCAGCGATGTTGCAGCCGCCGAGCGGCCGATGAACATCATCGAGTCGGGCCCGGCCGGCGGCGTCGTCGGCGCCCAGGCACTGGCGCGTGCCAAGGACCTGCCTAAGATCATCACCTTCGACATGGGCGGCACGACGGCCAAGGCCTCGATGGTCGAGCATGGCGAGGTGACGCGCGCCTCGGAATATTCCGTCGGCGCCGGCATCATGATCGGCTCGCGGCTGCTCACCGGCGCCGGTTACATGCTCAAGGTGCCGGCGATCGATCTCGCCGAAGTGGGCGCGGGCGGCGGCTCGCTGGTGTGGATCGACGGCGGCGGCTCGCTGCAGATCGGGCCGGAGAGCGCCGGCGCATCCCCGGGCCCCGTCTGCTACGACAAAGGCGGCGAGATTCCGACCGTGACCGACGCCAATGTGCTGCTGGGCTACATCAACCCCGGCCACCTCGTGGGTGGTGCTCTCACACTCAACGCCGAAAAGGCGCGGCAGGCGTTCCTTGAGAAGGTCGCGCAGCCGCTCGGCATGGATCTCGAGAAGGCGGCCTATGGCGCCCACCTGATCGCCGCCTCGAACATGATCCGCGCCATCAAGTCGATCTCGACCGAACGTGGCCGCGATCCGCGCGAGTTCGCGCTCTTCGCCTTCGGTGGCAACGGTCCGCTCTTCGCCTGCGGCATGGCGCGCTCGCTCGGCATGAGCCGGGTCGTGGTGCCGCCCTCGGCCGGCCTCTTCTCGTCCTTCGGGCTGCTCTACGCCGATGTCGAGCATCACTATTCGCGCACCTTCCGCCGGTTGTTGCGCCAGGCCGACCTCGCCGAGATCGAGCGTGTGTGGGGCGGGCTCGCCGACCAGGCCACGGCGCAGCTCGCCGCCGAGGATTTCCACGGCGCCAGCGTGCGCCTGCGCCGCTCGGCCGCGCTGCATTACCAGGGCCAGAGCTATGAGCTCACCGTGCCGGTGCCCGACGGCAAGATCGACTCGAAGATGGTGGTCCATCTCGAGGAGGCGTTCGGGCAGGAGCATGAAAAGACCTACGGCCACCGCGCCGGACCGGACGAGCCGGTCGAGCTGGTGTCGATCCAGATCATCGGACAAGGCCTACGCCAGGGCGCCGGCATTCCCGACCGTCTGAAGCCCAGCCGCGCCGAACCGGCGCCGCCGCCGCCGCGTCCCGCCTATTTCGGCGCCGATGGCGGCCGCGAAGCCGGCTGGGCGAAGACGCCCATATTGCGGCGCTCCGACCTCGCAGCCCCACGCGTCGGACCGCTGATCGTCGAAGAATACGACGCCACCTGCGTTGTTCCGCCCGGCGCCACAGCGAGCCTCGATCCCGCCGGCAACATCGTCATCGCGCTGGCGTAAGCCGGACTATCGATCCGCTATTTGGAATCCCCCCAGGAACGATTCCAAGCATCAATTAATCGACGCGATCACTTTACCGCTCTGCGCGGCGGAGGAGGCGAACATCGTTGACTATCGGGCCGATGCGGCAGCATGCAGCGAGCAGCAAACCTCAAGAGGAATACTGAACAATGCGCGTCCGTCGCCGCCTCGTGATCGCCGCACCGCTCGCTTTCGCAAGCTTCGCCGGCGCCGCCTTCGGGCAGGCCGCCTATCCCGACCATCCGATCCGCCTGGTCGTGCCGTTCGCGCCAGGCGGAAACGCCGATCTCACCGGCCGGCTGTTCGGCGAGGCGTTGGCCAAGCGGCTCGGCCAGACCGTGGTGATCGACAATCGCGGTGGTGCCGGCGGCGCCATCGGCAGCGAAGCCGTCGCCAAGTCGGCCCCCGACGGCTACTCGATCGTGCTCGGCTCGACGGGCACCTTTCTGGTCAGTCCGCGCATGACCGGTGGCACGCCGCCTTACACGCTCGCGAGCTTCGCGTCGGTGGCGCTGCTCAGCACGTCTTCGATGGTTATCGAGGTCAATTCGAAGAATCCGATCGGGAACTATCCCGAGCTGCTTGCCTATCTGCGCGCCAACGCCGGCAAGTTCAGCATCGGCCATCCCGGCAACGGCAGCACCAACCACCTGGCCTTGCTGCGGCTGCAGAAGGCGCTGGACGTGCGCTTCAACATCATCCCCTACAAGAGCAACGGTCTTGCGCTGAACGATCTGCTGGTCGGTCAGCTCGATGCCGTCATAGACCAGATTCCGACCTCGCTCGCCCATATCCGCGGCGGCCGCCTGCGGGCGCTCGCCGTTACCAGCCTCGCGCGTGCGCCGGAACTGCCGGGCACGCCGAGCCTCAACGAGCTTGGCGTTACAGGCTTCGACGCCACCACGCCGATCGTCCTGCTGGCGCCGGCGGGCACGCCGCCCGTAATCCTGAAGAAGCTGAACGATGCGGTGAACGATTCCCTGTCCGATCGCGCCGTCCGCAATCGCTTGGCCGAACTCGGTGCCGAGACCAAGGCCATGACGCCTGAGGAACTCGGCCGCTTTCTTACCAAGGAGGATGCCGGGGTCGAAGAGCTGGCGAAAAGCGGATTGCTGAAGACGGAGTGAGCGTGGCAAGCCGGAGACCGTGGCGCTCGGCCTGGCCGAGCAGAATGCCTGGGACTGTGTTGCCTTCGTGCAATATCCCTCGCGCGCGGCCTTCATTTTACCATGATGGCCTCGCGGTAATACGCCCCGGCCAATGCCAAGCACACCATCATCGCGGTCCGCGAGACCTATCGGAAATTCCCAACAAAGCAGGAGTAGGGACCATGTCGCTGGAAGAAAAACTCGCCGCCACCCGCGCGGCCAGCGCCGGCCGGGTTCCGCCCGACAGACAGGCGATCATGCACCGGGCGACCGAAGATTTGCGCCGCTCCGGCATTCTCAGCCGCATCGTGCCGGTCGGCAGTCCGGCGCCCAGCTTCACGCTCGCCAACCATGACGGCCGTCGCGTGTCGTCGGACAATCTTTTAGCCGGCGGGCCGATTGTCGTGTCCTTCTTCCGAGGATCCTGGTGACCCTACTGCCGGCATGAGCTGGATGCTCTGCAAAGCGTTTACGCCGACATCACCGGCCTCGGTGCCGTTCTTGTCGTCATCACCCCCGAACTGCCGGCCACGACAGCCGTCATGGCCGCCAAGCAAAACCTCACCTTCCCGATCCTGTGGGACGAGAAGTCCGCGGTGGCGCGGGCCTTCGGGCTTGCTTTCACCCTGCCTGACGATTTGAAGGCGGTGTATCTCGGCTTCGGCAACGACTTGGCGATTCGCAACGGCGATCCGTCCTGGCAATTGCCGGTGCCCGCGCGTTTCGTGATCGATGCCACTGGCATCGTGCGCTCCGTCGAAGCCGATCCGGACTATACGCACCGGCCCGAACCGGAATCGACGCTCGAGGCCCTGCGCAAGGTCGTGTCGGGGTGAGGAGGGTTCCGCTTTACTTGGTCAGGATGAGCTTGTTCGAGGCGGTGAGGCGCAGGCGGTAGACGTGTTCGCCGTGCAGGATTGTCAGCTCGCGACGGCCACCGAGCAAAGTGGCACTCTCGATGACCTCATTAGGCATCCCCTCCGGCATCGAGGGGGTCTTGGAGTCGCGCTGCTCCTCGTTCGGCTGAGTGGTCATTGATTGCTCACTGTCTTGAGAGTTGCGACTGACTATTAATTGCATCATTTGCATGATGTCAATTGATTTGCACGGCAACTGCTGCGCCCAGGCCCTTACGCCACCTTTATCTCCAGCCGCCATGATTCCCATCGCGCCTTTACGGCGGGCGGCCCAACTAAGCTGCTCACTTGAGGAGCGAGACATGGGCGATTTCGTTTACTTCCTGCTCGGCGGTGCGCTGTTCGCGCTGATAATGGCCTACGCTGTCAGGTCAAATCGGATCGAAGCCAAGCACCGAGAGGACCAACATAGCGGACAGGCGATCGATGCCGCTGCCGCAGAGTCATGGCGCCATCACAGCAGCTGAGGACGTCCGTTCTTTAGAACTTCTTTATGCAGGACATCGACGTTGAGCGTCGCCATTACGGATACTCGCAAGGGTAGCGGTGTCGTTTGACGTAGGAGTTGGGCATGGCCGATTTGATTTATTTCGCGGGGGTGCTGCGCTTTTCGCGCTGATGTTGGCATACGCCGTGTGGTTGAACCGGGTTTGAAGCAACCATGGAAAGCGTGTCGCTGGCCGCAAGGGTAACGGCCCGCATTGGTGATCCTGATAAACCTGTCCGGACGTCCGATGGCGCTCCATTTCCGGTAGCGATCATCTCCGCCTCGAGCGCCTCTTGCACCAGCGATTGAACCGCCGCCCGCACAAAATCCTCGTCGAGGGGCGTCTCTTGCCGCGCATCCTGCCCCGTCTTTATGACTTCTTTATATTCAGTCCCTGTGATTCCCATCGCGCCTTTACGGCGATCCACCCCACTTAGGTTATCCACGTGAGGGGCAAGATATGGGCGATTTCATCTACTTCATCGGCGGCGTTGCGCTTTTCGCGCTGATGATGGCGTACACCACTGGGTTGAATCGGGTTTGAGGAGCGGACCATGCTTGAATTCGTTGTTGCTGGCATCGTCGCGCTTGGCCTTGCCGTTTACCTGGTGGTCGTGCTGTTGCGACCGGAAAAATTCTGACTTGGGGCTGCTTTCATGACCACTAACGGCTGGCTGCAGATCGCGCTTCTGTTTGGCCTCGTTCTGCTGACCGCGCGCCCTCTTGGGATTTTCACCGCCAACGTGCTCGACGGCAAGACGGGCGCGCTTGATCGCGTGTTCGGGCCAGCCGAGCGGGCGTTCTATCGCTTGCTTGGGCCCGCCGCTTTTCGCGAGCAGGATTGGCGCGCTTACGCTGCGGCGGTCCTGGTCTTCAGCGTCGTAGGCTTCGCGTTGCTCTATGCCATCCAGCGCCTGCAGGCCTTCCTGCCGTTCAATCCAGCCGGTCAATCGGCGGTGTCGCCGGATCTCGCCTTCAACACGGCGATCTCCTTCGTCACCAACACCAATTGGCAGTCCTACGGCGGCGAGACGACCATGTCGCACTTCACGCAGATGGTCGGCCTGACGGTCCAGAACTTCGTTTCGGCAGCGGCGGGCATCGCCGTGTTCGCAGCATTTGCGCGGGGCTTCGCCCGCTCAGGCAGCGCCACGCTCGGCAACTTCTGGGTCGATATGACCCGCATCACGCTCTACATCCTGCTGCCCTTGTCGCTGGTCATGGCCATTGCCCTGGTTGCGCTCGGCATGCCGCAGAATCTTTCCGGCCCGGTCGACGCCACGACTCTCGAAGGCGCGACGCAGACCATCTCGCAAGGACCGGTCGCGAGTCAGATCGCCATCAAGCAACTCGGCACCAATGGCGGCGGCTTCTTCAACGTCAACTCGGCGCATCCCTACGAGAACCCCAACGCCTGGACGAATCTTATCAGCGTCTGGGCGATCATCTCGCTGGCGGTCGCCATCGCCGTCGCCTTCGGCCGCATGATCGGCCGCGAACGCGAGGGCTGGACGCTGCTTGGCGTCATGATGCTGTTCATGGTCGTGATGACCGCCATCGCCTACTGGGCCGAAGCCAGCGGCACGCCGCTCCTCCACGAGCTTGGCCTGGTTGGCGGGAACATGGAGGGCAAGGAGACGCGCTTCGGCACGGCGATGTCGACGCTGTGGGCGGTGCTGACCACTGGCGCCTCCAACGGCTCGGTCAACTCCATGCACGACTCGTTCACGCCGCTCGGCGGTATGATGCCGCTGGTGATGATCGAGCTGGGCGAAATCCTGCCCGGCGGTGTCGGCTCCGGCCTCTACGGCATCGTGCTCTACGCCATTCTCGCCATGTTCGTGGCGGGCCTCATGGTCGGCCGCACGCCCGAATATCTCGGCAAGAAGATCGAGGCGCGCGAGGTCAAGCTCACCATGCTGGCCGTTCTGATCACGCCGGTCCTGATCCTCGCCTTCACGGCTGTGTCTGTTAACGCCGCGGCCGGGCTCGCCGGGCCTGCCAACCCCGAAGCGCGCGGCTACACCGAGATCCTCTATGCCTTCTCCTCGGCGGGCGGCAACAACGGCTCGGCCTATGCCGGCCTGACGGCCAACACGCCCTGGTACAACACGCTGCTCGGCATCACCATGCTGCTCACGCGCTTCGCCATTATCGTTCCGGTGCTGGCGATCGCCGGCTTCCTCGCCGCGAAGCCCCGGCTCGCACCCTCGGCCGGCACCTTCCCGACAAGCGGGATGCTGTTCGCTGGCCTGCTGACTGGCGTCATCCTGATCATGGGCGGCCTGCAATTCTTTCCTGCCCTGGCACTGGGTCCCATCCTCGAGCATCTCCAGATGCTCGCGGGCCACGTCGCCACCTGATCGAACGCCACCTGATCGAACGAAAGAAAGAACCATGAGCACCCTGTCCCGCGCCGGCGGCTCCCTGCTGACCTGGCCCATTCTGCAGCGGGCGATCGTCGATGCCTGTCGTGGCCTCGATCCACGCCGCCTGGTTCGCAATCCGGTGATCTTCGTCACCGAGATCGTGGCCGCTCTTGTCACGTTGATCATGGTGCGTGACGCGTTCGCCGGCCAACCGATCGCCTTCAACGCCCAACTCGCGCTGTGGCTGTGGCTGACGGTGCTGTTCTCGACGTTCGCCGAGTCGCTGGCCGAGAGCCGCGGCAAGGCGCAGGCCGACGCGCTGCGCGCCATGCGCACAGACGTGCGCGGCAAGCGCCTGGTGTTGCCCAGCAACCGCGAGATATTCGAACTGGTCCGGGCCAGCGAGCTGCGGGCGGGCGAACTCGTGCTGGTCGAAACGGGCGACGTCATTCCGGCCGACGGCGACGTGGTCGAAGGCGTCGCCTCGGTCAACGAGGCGGCGGTAACCGGCGAGTCGGCAGCGGTGATCCGCGAATCGGGCGGCGACCGTTCGGCCGTCACCGGCGGCACCACGGTGCTGTCCGACTGGATTGTCATGAAGGTGACGTCCGAGCCCGGTTTGACTTTCGTCGACCGTATGATTGCGCTGGTCGAGGGCGCTTCGCGGCAGAAGACTCCCAACGAGATCGCCCTCACCGTCATGCTGGCGGGCCTCACGCTCATCTTCCTGGTGACCGTGGTGACCCTTCCGGGACTGGCCGGCTATTTCGGCATGTCGCTCGCGGTGCCTGTGCTGGTGGCGCTGCTGGTGACGCTCATTCCCACGACGATCGGCGGGCTGCTGGCAGCCATCGGCATCGCCGGCATGGATCGGCTCCTGAAGTTCAACGTGCTGGCCACCTCCGGCCGTGCCGTCGAGGCGGCCGGCGACGTCGACACGCTGCTGCTCGACAAGACCGGTACCATCACCTACGGCGGCCGGCTCGCATCGGAGATCGTGCCGGTGCCCGGTGTCACCGAGCGCGACGCGGTCGATGGGGCGGTCCTCGCTTCACTCGCCGACGAAACGCCCGAGGGTCGGTCGATCCTGGCCTTTGCGCGCGAGCGCTTCTCGCTCGAGATGACGGTCCCGACCGGCGCGCAGTTCATCGCCTTTTCGGCCACCACGCGCCTCTCGGGCGTCGAAGTTGGCGGCCGGTGCCTGCGCAAGGGCGCGGTCGATGCAGTGATAAAGTTCGCGGTGAAGGCGGGCATGCCGGCGGCCAGCGTGCCGGCGGCCTTCACTGCGGCGGTGGATCGCATCGCCCGCTCGGGCGGCACGCCGCTCGCCCTGGCCGATGGCCCGCGCCTGCTCGGCGTCATCCACCTCAAGGACACGGTGAAGCCCGACATCAAGGAGCGCTTCGCCGAATTGCGCCGCATGGGCATCCGCACCGTGATGATCACCGGCG
>WNFR01008306.1_pt1 | contig 19295 bp, 19 predicted proteins | sample 5400221 | NCBI WGS metagenome assembly WNFR01 (sample SAMN13153357, study PRJNA577476) | soil metagenome | isolation source: 40 cm soil under Madrone tree | place: USA:California | collected 2016-06-14 | reverse complement strand
CGGCACCGCGGCGCCGCACGCGGCGACAGCATGAAGAGTCGAGCGTTCGCAGCAGCAGGAGCGGCGCGATGAGCACCAAAGCGAATCCGGTCACGATCGGCGCGTTCGTCGTCGGCGCGATCGTCCTGGTCGTCGCCGCGCTCGTCGTCCTCGGCTCGGGGAAGTTCTTCAAGAAGACGACGAAAGCGGTCTGCTTCTTCACCGGCGACGTCATGGGGCTGAACGTCGGCGCGCCGGTGAAGTTCAAGGGCGTCGACGTCGGCTCCGTCGCCGACGTCCGGCTGCGCATTCCGGAGGAGACGGCGGTGGTAACGTCGGAGAACATCAAGGCGGGCGTCCGCATGCCCGTCATCGTCGAGATCGACGACGAGAAGGTGACCGCGGAAGGCGCGACCACGGCCCTCGACGACGCGCGCCTCAAGCACCTGATCGAGCTCGGCCTGCGGGCGCAGCTCGTGTCGCAGAGCCTCGTGACCGGCCTCCTGCTCGTGAAGCTCGACTTCATGCCCGACGTCCCGCCGAAGTTCGTCTTGGGGCCGGAGTCGAAGCTGCTGGAGATTCCGACGGCGCCGACGAGCCTCGAGCAGATCCAGGCAGTGGTACAGGACGTCGTCCGGCGGCTGGAGGCGGTCGATCTCGAGCGCTTGGTCGGCGCCGCGACCGGCGCACTCGAGGGCGTCGATCAGGTCATGAAGTCGCCCGGCCTGAGGGAAGCGATCGATCAGCTGCCGACGACGTTGGCGAACGTGAACAGCGCGGTCACGAGCGTCAAGGACCTCGCCGCGCGGTTCAACACCGAGCAGGGCCCGCTGCTGCAGAGCCTCCGCGGCACGTCGGACAAGGCCGGCGTCGCGCTCGAGAGCGCCACGACGACCTTGCGCTCGATGCAATCTTTGCTCGGGCCCGACGCGCCGCTCGCGGTCGAGCTCTCGACGACGCTCCGCGAGCTCGCCGCCGCCTCGCACTCCGTGCGGCTCCTCGCCGACACGCTCGACCGTAACCCGAGCGCGATCGTCCGCGGCACCGAGGTGCAGGCGAAGAAATGATGCGTCTCAACATTCTGATAGCCGGCGTCTTGATGACGTCGCTCGGCGCGTGCTCGATCCTGGCGCCGATCCCGGACCGATCGCGCTACTTCACGCTGAGCGGCGTGCCGGCGGAGCAAGACGGGGCGCCGCGACCGGAGGGTGGCGCCGACGCGGCGAGCCGCGGCGGCGCATCACCGAGCGCCGCATCCATCGTCTATGGGCTCGGGCCGACCGTCTTGCCGGCGTACCTCGATCGCAGCCAGATCGCGACGCGGCTCTCGCCGACGGAGGTCGGCTACTCACAGTGGGACCGATGGGCCGAGCCGCTCGGCGCCAACGTCGAGTCGGTGCTGCACCGGCAGCTCTCCGCCGAGCTCGGCACCGATGCGGTCGTCGAGTATCCGTGGGTCGGGGGCACGCGCGTCGACTATCAGATCCCGATTCGGCTCCTGCAGCTCGAGACCGACACCGCCGGCGAGAGCCATCTCGTCGCGCGCTGGGCGATTCGCGACGTCAAGGCCGACCATGCGCTCGTCGTGAAGGAAACGTCCCTCGCGCGTCCGGGCAGGCCGAACGACACGCCTGCCGCAACGGCGGCGCTGAGCGGCATGCTGGCCGACCTCGGGCACGAGATCGCGAGCGAGCTCCGCGAGCTGCCGCCGCCGCGCCCGCCGAAGGCGGAGCATCGGAAGAAGTAGGCAGCCGCGTTCCTGAAGGCGCAGGACGTCGACCCCGCGGACCGCGACATCGCCTACGCGCTCACCGTGTTCTACGCCCAGGGGAGTGATTGGCCGCGCGCCCGCGCCGCGGCGCCGTAGCCGGCGCCTTTTGCCATTACGAGCCCGCCGCCTCGGCGAGGATCGCGTTCAGCTCCGTCGAGACCTCGGAGCTGTTCAGGATGCTCACGTGGTCCTCGCTGAACCCGAGCACGCGCTTCGCCCGGCGCTGAATCGGGAGGTGCAGCTCGCTCGCGACGGCAACGACACCGTCGCTCGCCTCGCGGATGAACGGCGTCGATCCCTGGTAGCTGAAGAAGAGGTAATGCGAGCACTCCGGCGGCAACGGGTGGGCGAGGCTCGAGAGAAACGGGCTTCCCGGCGCCATGTCGTGCCACGACGGCACGACGACCGGCGCACGCTCGGCGCCGCTCGCCGCCGATGCTTGTCCGTTCCACGGCGTCGAGATCGTCACCAAGACCGGCAGACGAACCAGGCGGGTCGCGGTCGGATCCTCGATCGCGTGATTGATCGCGGCGGCGGTCACGAGGCCGCCCATGCTGTGCGCGACGAGCACCATCTTCGAGAAGCCGTATTGCACCTGCAGCGTGCCGAGCCATCGCAAGAGCGACCGACTCGCGGCATCGAGCCCCACCCCCGACGGGTAGTAGGCGAACCACGGCTGGAAGCGCCGGTGATCCAGATGCGCGGCGAGATATTTGAAGTTGCCCGGCTGACCGCCGGCGCCGTGGACGAAGAGGACGGGAATCTTGTCGGGGTCGTACTTCTCCGCGAAGTAGACGCCGGCCCCGACTTTGAACACGAACTCCGCGGGCTGCCATAGACCGACGTTGCCGTTCTCGTCGGAGAAGCGCGCATCGTCGATGTTCGCCACGGTCCCCAGTTGGACGTCGGGCAGATCGGGGATCGCGCGGTGGTGCGGATCGAGCGGCCCGACCGCGAACGGAATCTTCCACGGCGATTCGCGCGCAATCGCAACGTTCACGTCGCGGAGGTGCGCGCCGCTGTCGAGGACGACGCCCGTTGGCGCCGTCTTCACGTTGGAAGAACGCGACTCGCCGTAGTATCCCGCCGGCTCGACCCCGGGCTGGTATGTCAAGTCGCGGTTGCGGTCCTCGAACGCCGCGATCCGGTAGGTTCCCGCGGGCGCCACGAAGAAGTAGCGGCCGGCGCGCGGGAGCACGAAGAAATCGACGATCTGCAGCCCCGGCTCGATCGACAGCGTGACGCTCGGCTCGCTGTACAGCACCACGATCAACGGACGCGACGGATCGGCGGCGCTCGCCTGCCCCTCGATCCATCCGTAGGTCTCGATGCGTTCCAGATCGCGGTGCAGGCGGAAAAACATGCAGCCCGCGAGCAGCGCGCACAGCACCGCGACGATCGACAGCCGCGCGGCCCGACGTACAACCAAGGTCCAATGTTCGCCTGCCGCGGAGTCTGGCAGCGTGGCCGCGTTCGGCATGTCGGGGCGCAGGTTACGCCCGTCGGGATTCGATCCGCAATGCAGGCAACCGACAACGAAGGAGGGAGATCATGCCGCTTTCGAAACGATGCGCAGCGGAGTTCTTCGGGACGTTCTGGCTGGTGCTCGGCGGGTGCGGCAGCGCGGTGCTGGCGGCCGCGTTCCCGCAGGTCGGCATCGGGCTTCTCGGGGTGTCATTCGCCTTCGGCCTCACGGTCCTGACGATGGCCTACGCGATCGGCCACATCTCCGGCTGCCACATCAACCCCGCGGTGACGATCGGCCTCGCCGTCGGACGGCGCTTTCCGGCGAGCGACGTCGGGCCGTACATCGTCGCGCAGGTCCTCGGCGGGATCGCCGGCGCGGCCGCGCTGTACGCGATCGCGTCGGGCAAGGCCGACTTCGCGCTCAGCGGCGGGTTCGCGGCGAACGGCTACGGCCCGCACTCGCCCGGTCAGTATCCGTTCCTGCCGTGCGCCGTCGCCGAGGTCGTGCTGACGTTCTTCTTCCTCTTCGTGATTCTCGGGGCGACCGCGAAGGGAGCGCCCGTCGGTTTCGCCGGCATCCCGATCGGCCTCTGCCTGACCCTCATCCACCTCATCGGGATTCCGGTGACGAACCTGTCGGTGAATCCGGCGCGCAGCACCGGCCCGGCGGTATTCGTCGGCGGCTGGGCGCTGGCGCAGCTGTGGCTCTTCTGGGTCGCGCCGATCGCCGGCGCAGCGCTCGCGGGACTCGTGTATCCGGCGATCGGCGGCGACGACGGCGCGTAACGCGAGCACTGGTGCCGCTCACGGAGATGCCGTAGGAGACGCGCCGTGAGGAGGAGCGAGTCCGGATCGTGACGCGCGTCGCGCGCTTCGTCGGCGCGGTCCTCGCCGCGATCGCCGTCGCGGCTTTGACCGCGTGGGCGGCGCTCGCGATCGAGTATTCCGATCTGCGCTCGCCCGAGCTCCGTCAGGCGCTCGCGATCGCCTTTGCCGCGGGCACGCTGCTCGCCTTCGCGGTGCTGTCGCGCCGGCGGCGCACGCTCGTGGGGTTTCTCGTCGCGTTCGCCGTCGTGCTCGCGTGGTGGTTGCGCATCGCGCCCTCGAACGACCGCGACTGGCAGGTCGAGGTATCGCGGCTGCCCTCCGTCGACGTCGCCGGTGAGCGCGTCACGTTCCACAACATCCGTGATTTCGACTACCGCAGCGAGACCGACTTCACCCCGCGCTGGTACGACGCGACGTTCGACGTCGGCGATCTGCGCTCGGTCGATCTCGTCATGTCGTACTGGATGGGCGATGCCATCGCGCACGCGATGGTGAGCTTCGGCTTCGCCGGCGACCGGTATGTCGCGGTCTCGATCGAGACCCGCAAGGAGCGCGGCGAGTCGTACTCGACGATCGCCGGCTTCTTCAAGCAGTACGAGCTCATCTACGTCGTCGCCGACGAGCGCGACGTCATCCGCGTGCGCACGAACTACCGCGATCCGAGAGAAGACGTCTACGTGTATCGGGCGCAGATACCGCTCGAGAACGTCCGGCGGCTCTTTTGGGACTACGTGCGCGAGATCAACGAGCTGAAGGTCCACCCCGCCTTCTACAACACGCTCACCACGAACTGCACGACGAACATCTTCTTCCATACCCGCGTGAACACCGGTCACCCGCCGCTCAGCTGGAAGATCCTGCTCAGCGGCTACGTCCCGCAGTACGCCTACGAGCACGGCCGGATCGACACCACCCTGCCCTTCGACGAGCTCCGCCGCCGCTCGCGCGTGAACGAGCGCGCGCAGGCAGCCGACCAAGCGCCCGACTTCTCGAGACGCATCCGCGAAGGTCTGCCGGGCATCGCGCCGTGATCCCGGGTATCAGCTCCGCGTGAGCGGCGGGCTGGCGACGTTGGCGGCCGCGGTGTGGACGCCGTGGCTGCTCGGGCAGGCGCGATGAGCGGCACGCCTCCAGCTCTCGGCGGGACGGCGATAGGTAGACGCCGTCACTCGCCTGCGGACTCCCGCGGGCGCGGCGCCGCGGGCGCCTGGGTACGGACCGATGCCGTGACGCCCGTCGCCGGCGCGCAGCCGGCCCGCCGCAGCGACTTCGCGAGCGTCTTGCCGACCGCGGCGTCCTGCTGGCCGGAGCTGGGCTCGACGACGCGCTTGAGCAAGGCGCGCCGCAGCGGCTCGTACGCCAGGTCGAGCGCCTCGCACACGTTCACGAACGAGAACGGCCAGCGGCGATCGTTGGAGCGCACCCAGCGCTCGGCCTCGCGAAACTGCGTGCGGCGTGGACCGGGAGGCGTGGCCGCGAGGCGCTCCAGCTGCACGATGGCATCGATCAGGACGCCGAGCAGCAGTCGGCGCTCGGGCTGGATGATGCGGCGGCGCCACTCGCCCTTCTCGGTGACCGGCGCGACGTCGGGGGGCAGCGCGTTATTCGCCCCGTACCAATCCGTTGCCGCACAATCGTAGCTCACGAGTTCCATGAGGGTGCTCTCCTCTCTCGAACGGTGGCTGACGGTCGGATCGATGCGAGAGCAGGAGCCGTGCCGCGGCGGGGAGCAGGAGAATCGGACGACCAGCCGCGGCCGGCGCCGCGGGCGCGTGTCGCGCCGATACGCCGCGGCCGAAACGACACGGCCCAGCGGCGCGCCCGCTCGTGCCATGCGGCTCTCCGGCATGCGGCTCTCGGCTTGACGGGGCGCGGCGTTCTGGCCTATCGCGGCGCCGGGCTCGCACCATGAGATTGGCACGCAAGATGACGCTCGCGATCGCTGCGGCCATCCTCACCATCATGGCCGCCCATGCGTATTTCCTCGTGAGCCACGAGATCGTCCTCTTCGACGCCGACCTCGCCCGCAGCACGACGCTGAAACGGGCGTTGCGGGCGGCGATCGCGGACACGTGGCGCACGTACGGCGAGGCCGCCGCGCAGCGCCTCGTCGAGGAGACGATTTCCCACGGCGTCGAGGGCATCAGCGTCCGCTGGACGTGGCTCGATACCCCGCCAACCGACGAGCGCCGTCTCGAGCTGCCCACCGATCAGCTCGCGCAGCTGCGGAGCGGCGAGCGCGTCGTCGTGTTCCAGGACGGGGACAAGCTCCGGGTGACGTACATCCCGCTCTCGATCCCCGGCTCGCGCACGGCGGTGCTGGAGTTCACCGAGTCGGTGCGCGAGCAGCACGCGTTCGTGCAGACGACGAACGTCGAGATCGGGGTCGCGACCATGCTGATCCTGCTCGCGTGCGCGGCGGCGGTGTTCGCCGTCGGCGACTGGTACGTCGGACGGCCGCTGCAACGATTGCGCGACAAGCTGCGCGCGATCGCCGCGGGCACGTTCGACGAGCCGCTCGAGCTCGCGCAGCACGACGAGATCGGCGATCTCGCGGCGGAGATCAACGCGATGGCGCGTCGCCTCGCCGATACCCAGCACCGGCTCGTCGAGGAAACGGAGGTGCGCATCGCCGCGCTCGACCGCCTGCGTCACACCGACCGCTTGACGACGATCGGCGAGCTCGCGTCCGGCGTCGCGCACGAGCTCGGGACGCCGCTCGCGGTGATCGCCGGCCGCGCGGAGATGATCGTCTCCGGCGAGGCCGTCGGTGACCGTGCGACGGCGAGCGCGCGCGTCATCGTCGAGCAAGCCGACACGATGGCGGGGCTCATCCGGCAGCTGCTCGACTTCTCCAAGCATCGCGCGCCGCGGCTCGCGCTCACGAGCGTGCACGCGCTGTGCGCCCGGACCGTCGACACGCTCGGCGTGATCGCGCGCCGCCGGCGCATCACGCTGGAGCTCGCGGCGGGCGACGACGCGCAACTCGTCGCCGCCGACGAGCATCAGATCCAGCAAGCGCTCGTGAACCTGATCGTCAACGCGATGCAGGCGATGCCGAACGGCGGCCGCATCGAGGTGATGCTCGGCACGCGGCGCGCCTCGCCGCCCGGCGAGACCACCCGCGAGCGCGACTTCGTCAGCATCACCGTCGCCGACCAGGGCGCGGGGATCGCGCGCGAGGACCTGCCGCGCATCTTCGAGCCGTTCTTCACCACCAAGGGCGCGGCGGAGGGCACCGGTCTCGGTCTGGCGGTCGTCCAGGGGATCGTGCGCGATCACGGCGGCTGGATCGAGGTCGCGAGCGAGCCGAACGAGGGCAGCCGCTTCACCGTCTTTCTGCCGCCGGCCGCCGAGGCTCCGCCGCAGCGCGCCGCATGACGACCCCAGCGCCAGCGACCCGCGTCCTCGTCGTCGACGACGTGCAGAGCATGTGCGAGATGCTCGCCGAGCGCCTGCCGCCACTCGGGTTCGAGGTCGCGTGGCGGACGTCCGGCGACGAGGCGCTCGCGCTGCTCGCCGCGACCGACGTCGACGCCGTCGTGACCGACCTCAACATGCAGGGGATGAACGGGCTCGAGCTCTGCGACCGCATCGTCGCCGGCCGTCCCGACGTGCCGGTCGTCGTCATCACCGCCTTCGGCAATCTCGATACCGCGATCGCGGCGATCCGCGCCGGCGCCTACGACTTCATCGTCAAGCCGTTCGACATCAAGGTGCTGGCGCTGTCGCTCGAGCGTGCCGTCGAGCACCGCCGGCTGCGCGCCGAGGTGAAGCGCTTGCGGCGCACGGTCGACGAGTCGCGGCGATTCGGCGAGCTCCTCGGCACGAGCGCGGCGATGCAAACGGTGTACGCCCTGCTCGATCAGGTCGCCCCGTCCGAGAGCTCGGTGCTGGTGAGCGGCGAAACCGGCAGCGGCAAGGAGCTCGTCGCGCGCGCGCTGCACGAGCGCAGCCGCCGCCGCGGCGGTCCGTTCGTCGCCATCAACTGCGCGGCCGTCCCCGAGGCGCTCATCGAGAGCGAGCTCTTCGGCCACGCGCGCGGCGCCTTCACCGACGCGCGCGCCGCGCGGACGGGACTCATGGCGCAGGCGAACGGCGGCACACTCTTCCTCGACGAGATCGGCGATCTGCCGCTCGGGTTGCAGCCGAAGCTGCTGCGCGTCCTGCAGGAGCGCCGCGTCCGGCCCGTCGGCGGCGATGCGGAGAGCGCGCTCGATTTCCGCCTCGTCTGCGCGACCAATCAGGACCTCGAGTCCGCCGTCGAAGAGAAGCGGTTCCGCGAGGATCTCTACTTCCGCGTGAACGTCATCACGGTGAAGCTGCCGCCGCTGCGCGCACGCGGCGGCGACGTGCTCCTCCTCGCGCAGCACTTCGTCGATTGCGACGCCGCCAAGGTCGGCAAGGCGGTCACGGGGATCTCGCCCGAGGCGGCGCGCCTTCTCATGGCGTATCCGTGGCCGGGAAACGTCCGCGAGCTGCAGAACTGCATCGAGCGCGCGCTCGCACTGGCGCGCTACGATCAGGTCACGGTCGACGACTTGCCGGAGAAGATCCGCGCCCACCGTCGCTCGCACGTCGTGGTCGCGGCCGACGACCCCTCCGAGCTGCCGTCGCTGGAGGAGATGGAGCGGCGCTACATCCTGCGGGTGATGGAGGCGGTCGCCGGCAATAAGACGCTCGCGGCACAGATCCTGAAGGTCGGCCGGAAGACGCTCTACCGCAAGCTCGAGCAGTACGCGGCCGGCGAGTAGCCGCTCGGTCGCGCCGCCGCGCACGAGCCGCCGCGCCACCGCGGAGCGCACGAGGCGTCGCAGCCCGCCGGCGCGAGCCATGTCGCTTCGACGCGTGGGTCGAAACGATACGCGCTCGCGCGCGGTCCGTCCGCGTCGCGCCTCGCAGCGGACCCGGCACGGCGCCTGCAATCAGTGACCCGCATGCTCGTCGCGCTCATCGCGTGCGTGATCGTCGTCGCCTTCGCCGTTGCCGTCGGCGAGATCATCGGCGACCGGTGTCGCCGGCGCGATCGCGGGGCTCGGACCCCCGACGAGGACGACGACGATGGCCGCTGACGATCAGGGTCACGCCGGGTGCAGACCCGCATCGCGGCCATGGCTCGCCGGCTTCGCGGCTCGGCGACCGAGCCGTCTCGAACGCCGCGCGTTCGCCGATCTCGCGTTCAGCGCGCGCTGCACGGCCGCGGACGTCCTGGCTTGCTGTAACCGCTGCTGGGGGCGATGGGTGCGCGAGCGGACGATGGAGCACCTCTCCGGCCTGCGCTACTGGGAAGAGCTCGACCGCGGCGACTTCGCGCTGCTGCGGAGCGAGATCCACCCGAATCGCGTCCTCGTCGCCGAGATCGTCGCGGCGATCGCGACCGGCAGCGAGAACCTCGACGTGATCGTGTGGGCGTTCGACGCCGGCAGGCCGCTCGACGACGTCCTCACCATCCTCGCGACGCTCGACGTCAACGCGCGCCGCCTGCCGCGTTTCGCATGGTTACGCCGCGGCGCGCACGTCGCCAGCCACGAGATCGGCGACACGTAAGCCACACCGCGCGAGCGCACCCGCATCATCGTGGCGCCGAATGGCAATCGCGCGCTTGCCTAGCCCGCGGCATCTCCGACGACCGGTGTGGTGCGCGGCGGTTTCATGCGAGACTTCGCATATGAACGCGTGCTGGAGCTGTGGCCACCCGATCGACGCCGCCGACCGCTACTGCCGCCGGTGCGGCCAGGGACAGGGCGCGTGGCTGCCCTGGTACTACAAGCCGATCTGGCTCGTGGTGCTCGGCCTGACGGTGCTCGGCCCGTTCGTCCTTCCGCTGGTGTGGCGGTCGCCTCGCCTCGGCCGGACGGAGAGATGGATCATCTCGGCGCTCGTCATCGCGATCTTCGCGTACGTCGGCCTGGAGCTCGCCGCCGCGGTGCGCGAGCTCGGCCGCACGTTGACGGACGTCTGAGCGACCTACGGATCGCGTCGATCGACGTCGGTGCCGACACCGTCACAAGCTGCGCGGCGAGGCGCGCACGGCGCGCGCGTACGCCCACGTCCGGATGTGCTCGACCTGCTCGCGCATCGTCTTCGAGAGCGGGACGACGGCGAGCGTCGCTTGCCGCAGGTCGTCGTCGGTGAGCGGACGGTTCTGGAGCTGTGCGGCGCTCAGCGCCGACACGACGCCCTGCTCGATCTCGGCGCCCGTCCAGCCCTGGGTGAACTTCCGGTGCTGGTCGAAGTTGAACTGCTCGGGGTCGACGGCTCGCCGCTCGCCTGCTGCGTCGTGATGCCCATCTCGATCTCGTCGAACCACACGACCGCCGGAGCGATCTCCTCGACCATGCGGCATGCGCGCGCGAAAGCCGTCTCCGCCGGACCGTGCACGCCGGAGAAGATGTCGGTCATGTTGATGCGGTAGAGCGGCAACCCGAAATACGATGCGATCGCCTTCACCGTGAGGCTCTTGCCGCAGCCGGAGATGCCCATGATCAGGACGCCCTTCGGCACGATGTCGGCGTTGATCGTGTCGCGCATTGCGAACAGCATGCGGCGCTCGAGCAGCCACTTCTTCAGGACCTCGAGACCGCCGACGTGCTCGATGGCGGTACCGTCGACGACGTACTCGACCAGCCCCGAGCGGTTCACGAGCAGCTTCTTCTCCTCGAGCAGGACCGGCACCGACGCGGTCCCGAGCGCCTTGTGCTCGGCGCCGGCGCGGCGGAGCGCGTGGCGCGCCTCGTCCAGCGTCAGCCCCTGGAGGGCTTGCGCGAGCTGATGCACGGTCGCGTCGTCGAGATCGGCGGTACCGCCCGCGGCAGCGAGCCGTTCACCCTCGCGCCGCACGAACGCCTGCAATTCGACGCGATCGGGGACGCGCAGCTCGACGTACGCCAGGTCGCGCGCGATCTCGTCGGGGATGAACCGGACCGGCGACGAGATCACGACGAACTTGTCGGCGTCGGCGCAGCGCTCGTAGAGATCGCGCAGGCGCCGGCGGATCTCCGCCGAGTCGCGCATCGGCTCGTGGAAGTCCTTCAGGTGAAAGACGGCCCCGCCCGCGTGCGCCGCGATGAAATCGAGCGCAGCGCGCGGCGCGAGCGCGTCGGCGGTCGCGCCGTCGTCGCGCCGCATGCCCTCGGTGAGGCTCCACGTCCACACCGGAATGGCGGGTGAAAAGAACCGCCGCGCCGCCTCGCGCAGCAGCTCGGCGATCCGCTGCTCCTCCGTCGATCGTAGATAAATGAGCGGATGCCCCGCGGCGACGATGTCGCGCAACATCGCGAGCGCACGGGTCGCGGGTGCGGCGTCGGCGTGCCCGCCGTCGGCGGCGCGGTTCTGCGGCGCGTTCGTCATGGGAATCACCCATGCTACTGCACTTGGGGCGCGAGAAGTAGCCCACCCGTTCGGGGACGGGCGCAGCGAGGCGTGCTTCCTCCTTGCGGTCACGTGGGAGAGTTGGTGGTCGGAGAGCACCGCCACCGTGCGTACGCGCCTGCGCACGTACCGGGGTCCTCCGTGGGTCACGTGAATCCACACGACCTCGCTGCGCCCGATCGGCGAGATCGCAATCCGCGTGCCCGAAGCGTCGCGCCGTCGCGCGAGAGAAACACGGGCGTTTCGCGCCGGTCTCGGCGCGGCCCGCGTTTCGTCGCGACGCAGTGGATCGAAATGCGCCGATCCCGGTCGCGGGGATGGCCGCCACGCCAGCCGTTCCGAATAGGGCGCAGATCGGCGGCTGGCGCGGCGGCCGACGCGCTACCCCTTCTTCGTCTTCTTCTTCGCCGGCGCTTTCGTCTTCGACGCCGCGCTCTTCGGTGCAGCTTCGACCGAGATCCCGACCGCCTCCGTGTACGTGATGATGACGGGATCGCCGACCTGCACCTTGTCGAGGTTCCGCGGATCGCGCACCTTCACAGTCGTCGCGTTGCCATGGGGCCCGACGAGCGTCACGTGGTCGGTCGCCTTGTCGATCGCCGAGATGGTCGCAACGATGCGCGTCGTCCGCGCGCCCGCGGCGGCGGGTTTTTCACCGAGCGGCGCACGACCGGCAGCCTCGACCACCATATGCGGGTTGGCGCGCTCCTCTTCCGTCGGCGGCCGCACCTCGGCGGCGATCCCTTCGTAGTAGCTCACGATCACGTGATCGCCGGTGTGCACCTGCGGCAAGTTCCGCACTTCTTCGCCGGCCCGAAAGATGATCTTGTGGCCGTCCTCGCCGCGCAGCGTGACCATCCGCGTGCTGTGGTCGATCTTCTCGACCGTCGCCATCGCGCTCACCACCTGCTCGCGCGACACCGCGACCGGCTCACGCGCGGGTGCGGGTGCGGGTGCCGGCGCGGGCGCCGACGCGGTTTGCGCGCAACCCGCAATCGCCACGACCATCGTGACGACCGTCATCGTGTACAGCGTCCTCGATCTCATGAGACCTCCTTGTGTGTGTGCCGCATGTCGATGATCGACAGCGTTTTCGCGGCATGGGTGACATAGACCCGTCCGTCGTCGCTGACGGCGACGGCGTGGGCAGGGTTTCGCAGTGCGACGCCCGCGACGCGCTGTCGTGTCGTCGGATCGACGACGACGAGACTCGCGCTCGCGAAGCTCGGGACATAGAGCAGCCCGCACGAGAGTCGACAGCCGGCGACATATACCAGTCGCCCGTCGCGGCTGGCCGCTACGCCGCCCGGATGGATGTCGAGGAACTGGTCGTGCAGGACGCGCTGGTCGGCGGCGTCGACGACGAGCAGATTTTCCTTCGCCCCGTCGATCGCGTACACGCGCGCGCCGTCGGCACTCACCGCGACCGACGGTGTCAGCACCGGACGCCGCGGACCGCCGAGCGGAATCCGCGCGGTCGTCGCCTCCGCGCCGAGGTCGAGCTCGGTCAGATTGCGCGAGAGCAGGTCCGCGACCCACGCGTGCACGCCGTCGGGCGCGACGGCGATCGCACACGGGGCGTCGCCGGCGTCGATCTTCTTCACCACGCGGCGGGCGTCGGCGTCGATGACGAGGACGCCGCCGACGGTGGTCACGAGCGCGCGCCGCCCGTCGGGCGTGAGCGCGATCCCCGTACCCTGCGCCGGCAGATCGACCGACGTAACCGCCGCGGACGGGCCGCTGGTCTCGCCCGTCGGCGCGGGAACGATCGCCCTCGCCGGCGGCCGCCCGCACGCCGTCGCCGCGAGCGCGAGGAGAATCACGACACGGCCGACGGCCACTGGAGGTCTCAGCCCTTCGTGCGCAACGTGACGAGGCGCACGCGCAGGCGCTCGGCCCAATACGCGAACGCGTCCTTCACGTCCTGCCAGCCATTCTTCTTGAACTGCAGCGTATGCGCGCCGGCGCGGCGGTCGACCGCCGCCAGCAAGCGCTCTCCGGTGAGCGAGTCGAGCACCTCACCCTCGACGCCGGCCCGGCCGACGAAGTCGCGCGTCTCGGACGACGGCTCGGATGGCATCCTCGCGCGCAGCTCGTCGTCGTAGCGCGACGCGATCTGGTCCTCGACGTGCCACGACCCTTGCGCCTCCGTGATCGCGGACCGTAGCCGCAGCACGCCCGGGCCCGGGTGGTCGACGAGCGCGAAGTTCCTGCGGAGCGTGAATCGCAAGGCATCGTCGAGGTCGTCGGCGAGCAGCTGCGCCTCGTCGCGCGGTATCGTCGCGGTCTGCGCGTCGTCCCAGATGGTGACCGGTTCGATCAGGATCTTGGTGTATTTGCCGAAGTCGGCCTGCGGATTCACGTACACCAACTGCGCCTCGCCCTCCTTACCCGTGGCGAGCTGCGCGTAGTCGCGCAGAAACCCCGATGGCTTCGCCGTGCCGCTCTGCTTCGCCGCGCATCCCGACGACGCCAGCAGCGCGAGCGACACCACGATCCACCATGACCGTTTGACGTCCCGCCGTCGCATCGACCCCCCTTCCGTTGCCCAGCGCGCTCGCTAGCTCGATCTGCGCTCAGCTGCAAGCGGCCGTATGGGGCGCGATGCCTCATTGGCCTAAAGTCCAATTTACAGTCGCGGCTCCATCGTGAGAGAGCGACCTTCAGTCCCTCGCTCGTGATGAAGCGCATTCCCCTTACTCGGATCTCGTCGATCGTTCCGATTCGCGATTTCCTCCTCCGCGCCGGCGTCGATGTCGACGACGTACTGCGCAGCGCCGCGCTCCCCTCCGCGGTGTTCGACGATCCCGAGTTGCTCGTGCCGTATCCGGTCGTGACACGGTTCCTCGATCGCGCCGGGGACACGCACGGCGGCGAGACGCTGGGCGCGCGCGCCGGCCAGGAGACGCCGCTCGAGTCGCTCGGGATCTTCGGCCGTCGCGTCGCGACCAGCACGACCCTCGCCGAGGCGTTGATGACGGCGATGCACGGCGCGCCGGCGTACTCCGGCGAGAGCTTTTGGCTGACGCACGTCGGCAACGACGTCCGCCTGCACCACCGCTTCCCGACGCACCTCGACGACCGCCATCAGCAGGCGGAGCAGTTGTCGCTGTGCATCGCCCTGCGCTTCCTGCAATCGATCGCCGCGCCGGCATGGCAGCCGCGCGTCCATCTGAAGAAGGGCATGCCGCGCGCGATCGCGGACCTGCCGATGCTGCGCACGAGCGCGATCGTCTTCGATCAGCCGACGTGGGCGATCACCTTTCCGCGCTCGCTGCTGCGCCGGCGGCTTCCCGCGCCGAAAACGGCCGCGCCGCGACCGGCGGAGCTCGAGCGCTGGCACGCGTCCGCGCCCGGCGGTGATCTCGTCACGACCCTCACGCAGGTGATCGGAACGGCGATCGTCGACGGCGACGCCGGCATCGGTCGTGTGGCCGGCTGGGTCGGCACGAGCACGCGCACGTTGCAGCGCCGTTTGGAGGGAGCCGGGACCAGCTACGCGCAGATCCTCGCGCGCACGCGGTTCGCCGCCGCGACGCGGCTTCTCGACGAGTCGGCGTGGACGGTGCAGGACATCTCGCGCATGGTCGGGTACTCGGACCCGGCGCATTTCACGCGCGCGTTCCGCCGTTGGACCGGGCACCCACCGCGCGCCTTTCGTGACGTCCGCATGCGCGATGCGAACCTGCTCGTGGCGAACAGCGCTAGCGAGCGGTGAACGCGAGTTTGCAGATAGCCCACGACACGGGGTCCATCACGCGGAACGCGTAGCCGAGAATCGCCCCGACGAGCGTCGCGACGACGGACAACCCGAGCGGCCACCACATCAGCACCACGTCGGAGTCCCATGCCGCCCAGATGGAGAAGACGCTCATCCCCGCCCACATGGACGAATACCATACCCGCAGCGGGGCGCGTTGCTGCCATGTCGGCGCCATCGTCAGCCGCATCATTGGCGCGTTCGTCACGCGATGCGAGCGCGCAATTGCCCTTTTGCGCCAGCTTCGGAAACACACTTCGCGGCGCGCTCACCCGATCCTTGCTACCGCACGATGGCGGGGGAAATGAATGAGTGACCGAGCAGGACTTCCTGCACGCACGGCAGGAGGTCGGATGCGAGTTCGGACTTGAGCACATAGCCGAGAGCCCCGGTTCCGAGCGCCGTTCGCACGTATTCCGGGTCCGCATGCACCGTCAAGAACACGATCCTCACCGACCAGTCCTTGGTCGCCTCGAGTCTCCTCGCCGCCTCGATGCCGTTCAGGACGGGCATCGAGATATCGAGGACAACGGCGTCCGGTCGCAGCCGCACAGCTTCGTCGAGAAGCGCGGCGCTCAGATGAGGAACAAAAAGAGCGCGGTCACCAACGCGATCGCGCGTAGCAGCCTGACGTCGAGCAAGGGGTCAGATTCTAAACGACTCTGTGATTCGTGACAAAGTCCGGTCTCATTCCGCCCCCGAGACGTCCCTCACATTTCGCTGTCAGTTTTTCTTTCGTGCATTGGTAGTTCTACCAGTAGTCGACCGACGCCCGAGAGCGGTAGTTGACTCACGTCCGGCGTCACGGCCGGCGCGTATGAATCGGATTCCACTCATCAGGGTCGCCTCGATCGTGCCGATTCGGGACTTCCTCCTCCGCTCCGGCCTGAGCGTCGACGAGATTTTGCAGCGTGCGGAATTCCCGTCGACCGTGTTCGAGAACCCCGATCTGCTGCTGCCGTATCCCGTGGTGACACGTTTTCTCGAGCACGCGGGGCGTCTTGGCGGCGGTGAGACGCTCGGCGCGCGCGCGGGCCTCGAGACGCCGCTCGAAGCGCTCGGGCTCTTCGGCCGTCGGATCGTGACCGCCACCACCCTCGGCGACGCGTTGACGACGGCGATCCACGCCGCGCAGGTGTACTTCTCTGGTGAAACCTTCTGGCTGACGCACGTCGGGAACGACGTACGGCTCTGCCACCTGTTCCCGACCCATCTCGACGACCGCCATCAACAGGTGGAGCAATTCTCGCTGTGCATCACACTGCGGTTTCTGAAATCGATCGTCGCACCGGAATGGCGGCCGCTCATCCATCTGAAAAAGGGCATGCCGCGCGCGGTAGCCGACCAGCCGATACTCCGCTCCAGCGCGATCGTATTCGATCAGCCAGCCTGGGCGATCACGTTCCCGCGATCGCTGTTACGTCGGCAGCTCCCGGCCACGAAAGCGAGCGCTCCGAGACCAACCGAGATGGATCGTTGGAAAGCGTCGGCCCCGGGTGAGGATCTCGCCACGACCGTGGCGCAGGTCATCGGGACCGCCATCGCCGCCGGAGACGCCGACATCGGCCGCGTCGCCACCTGGGTCGGCATGAGCACGCGAACGTTGCAGCGTCGGTTGGAGGACGCCGGCGTGAGCTATGCGCAGATGCTCGCGAAAGCGCGCCTCGCTGCCGCCGTACAGCTGCTCGATGATCCGATGGCGACGCTTCAGGACATCTCGCTGAAGGTCGGATACTCCCACCCTGCACATTTCACGCGCGCCTTCCGCCGGTGGATGGGGTGCGCGCCGCGGACCTTCCGCGCCGAACGCATGCACGACGCGGCACTGCTCACCGTGAACGATACGCCGCGCTGGCGTCTACGGTAGCGGATCGCGCTTGCCGATCGAGGTAGCGCCCGAACGGGACCAGCTACGGGACACGATGGCTCGCCGGCACGCACTCGAGACCGCTCGCCCGCACCGCGTCGCCATGAATGTGCAGGATGCGACGCACCTCCTGGACCGTGTCCGGCTGGGATTGCGTCGAATGTGCCGATCGCACGACGAGCTCCGACTGCGCCCCGTCGAGATGCGCGCTGCGGTACGCGACGACGCCATCGTCGCCTTCGGCGAACGGTCCGTTCCCTTTGACGGCGATGATCGAATGGTACGGGACGGTGTCGACGACCGGAATCGCGGCGAGGCCCTCGAGAAACGGATTGCCCGGCGTCATGTTCTCGGCCGCCGTCGGCAGCCTGCCGAGCGCGCGCCCGGTGCGGAGCACGTCGGCGCTGTGCAGCAGCGCCTCTCCCGACAGTGTAAGGAGACGGCCCGGGAATCGCACCCAGCGGTTGACCATGTTGCTGAGCCATTGTCCGGCGATGAAGCTGCCGCGGTGCGGGGTCGCGATGAAGATCAGCCGGCTGACGAACGGCAGCGGCTCGACGAAGAGGGCGTGCCGGAGGAGCTCACGGGCCTCCGGCGATATCCGCAGGTCGTCGATCGGCACCCGGCTGACGGCGTCCCAGAGGCGCGTGCCGGTGTCGACGGCGGTGAGCTTGGTGAGGAGGCCCCCCTGGCTGTGCCCGATCACGATCATCTGCCGCAGACAGGGATCGTGGTTTTCGGGATCGAGCCGCGCCTCCATGTCGGTGAGCTTGTCGCGCAGGAGCATCGCCGAGTACGCGATCGGGTTCCCAGTGTCGTACATGAAGAACCAGAACTGAAAGTGGCGCCGCACCCACGGATCGGCGAGCAGGTCGTTCATCGTGTCGGCCCAGCGGCCGGGGCTGGACGCTGTCCCGTGGACGAAGACGACGGGGATTCGCCCGGGGTCGTAGGGTGTCGTGCTCACTAAGATCGGAAGCTTCACGCCGCTCGGGCCGCGGCCGAGATAGCCCCAGAGCTCGTTCTTCCACATCAGTGACGCCGAGCCGAGCTGCGACGCGATCGTGGCGGTCTCCTCGATCTCCAGGGGAACGTCGCGGCCGTTCACGGTGACGGTCTCGCTGTCGCTCGCCTTATAGAGCTCGAGGCGCGCGCGAAGCACGCCGGAGACGATGCCGTCGTGCACGTTCTCGATGCGAAGAAACGCCGTCGCGGCCACACGCGCGTTCGGCCCGATGAAGCTGCTGTCGACGTCTACACCGGGGCGCGGGACGGCGCGCGCGGCGAGCGGCGCGCCGACACCCGCGAAGCGATAGCGGTTGCGCATGCCGTGCACGGCGAACTCCGCGATCGGCAGGAAGTCCGTCAGCCGGCGATCGCCCCAATCGAACGACGCGGGATCGACCGTGACGTCGATGCTGCCGAACGGCAGCGCGTAGCGGCCGGCGACGAGCTCGACGGTGCCTTTCGGCCCCTTAAACGCCTGGGTGATGGCGCGATTGTAGAGATCGGCGGCCAAGCGGACGCGCGGGTCGACCGCGCGCGGCGCGTCCTCGGGGCGCTCCCGGACGAGAAACCCGTAGGCGTACACGGCGGCGGCGAGGTAGTACGGCTTCTCCTTCGCCTTCTCGGCGTAGAGGAACGAGAGCTCGGAGAGCGCGAAGAGCTCGGCGTTGCCGCCGCGGCCACTGGTGGCGATCGCGCGCAGCTCCACGAGCGCCCCCGCCGGATCTTTCTCGTAGCGATCGAGCAGTCCCCACCCGTTCACCGTGTTGCGACTCCACTCGCTCGCGTGCCCCGTCGAGAGCACGTTCTCGGTGAGCGAGCGCTGCACGTACCGCGCGTCGACCCGCGTCACGCCGATCGGCGGCCCGCACGCGGACGCGCCGAGGAGCGTCATCGCGCACGCGATCGCCACCATGCCGCGCCGCGAGGACGATATCTGCACGCTCACCAATGGCACCGCGACACCAACGATCTCATGTTGCTGTGATTGATTGCGTTCACGGCCGGGCCGTCATGATCGCAACGACAGCGGTGACCGCATCAGCGCCACGATGACCGGCCCCCAGGCGGTCAACAGCTCGAACGCGTGAGGCTGCCTGGCTTGCCCCATGCGCGGACGCTAGCGAGCGTTGTCACGACCGCCAATATGGTTCTTGCCATCTCGCGCCAGGGAGTGACGCGCTCGCAACGCCGTCGTCAGGCCGTCGGTTGATCGAGCGGCGACTCCGAGATCCACTCCCGGAGGA
>WNFR01007512.1_pt1 | contig 19299 bp, 15 predicted proteins | sample 5400221 | NCBI WGS metagenome assembly WNFR01 (sample SAMN13153357, study PRJNA577476) | soil metagenome | isolation source: 40 cm soil under Madrone tree | place: USA:California | collected 2016-06-14 | reverse complement strand
TGTAAGCGAGAAAGAATCGCTGCTCCGGCGTGAAGCCTCCGATCGACGAGGGCCGCTTCGTCGCAAGCTCTTTCTGCAAAGCTCGATAGGCAATGTTCAAGCCGCCGAGATCCGCAATGCTTTCTCCCAGCACCAAGTCTCCATTTTCGTGCAGATCGTCCTGGATCTTATAGCTCTCGAACTGTGTCTTCACGCACTGGGCGCGCTCATTGAACTTTTTCTGGTCCTCGGGAGTCCACCAATCTCGCAAATTTCCCTGCGCATCGAATTTTCTGCCTTGATCGTCGAACCCGTGCGTCATTTCGTGACCGATGACCGCTCCGATTCCGCCGAAATTCGATGCGTCGTCGGCGTCCGGATCGAAAAAGGGAGGCTGCAATATGCCGGCCGGAAAAACAATTTCGTTCATCTCCGCGTCATAGTACGCATTTACGGTGGGCGGCGTCATTCCCCACTCATTGCGGTCCACGGGCTTTCCAATTTTGTTCAGGTCGCGCTTGAAGGCGAACTCCGCCCCGCGCATTTGATTCCCTGCGTAAGAAGTTCGATCGACACGGTAAGCGGAATAATCTCGCCACTTATCCGGATAACCGATCTTGCGATTGAAAGTAGAAAGTTTGGCGAGCGCCTGCTGGCGAGTCGCAGGGCCCATCCAGGAAAGCGTCTGCAGATCATCATGAAGCGCATCGATCAGACGGCCCACCATCTCCTGCGCACGCGCTTTTGCCCTGGGAGGAAAATATTTGTCGACGTAAATCTGCCCGAGCGCTTCCCCGAGTTGATGATCGGCGGCCGAAACGCAACGCTTCCATCGCGGCAACAATTCCTTTGTGCCTTGCAGCACCCGGCCCTTGAAATTGAAGTCTTCATCCACAAAAGGCTGAGAAAGCCATGGCGCCGCTGAATTCAGAAGGTGCCAGCGAAGATATATTTTCCAATCGCTGATGGGGACTTCCTTGAGCTCGCGGCTCATCGTTTCGAAAAACTTTGGCGCTGAGACGTCCACTGTGTCGATATTCGTATAACCAATCTGCTGGAAATACGTGTCCCATGACCAATTCGGCGTCAGCGCACGCAACTCGGTCCGGCTCATCTTGTGATAGGTTTTATCCGGATCGCGGCGTTCCACGTTTGTGAGCGAAGCTTCGGCCAGTTTGGCTTCAAGATCCAGGATAGTATTCGCATCTGCGGCAGCCTTCGCGGCGTCATCCCCAACGAGCGCAAACATTTTAGTCACGTGCTCGCGGTATTGCTGGCGCACCTGCTTCGATTTGTCGTCAGTCTTCGTGTAATAGTCGCGGTCAGGAAGTCCGAGCCCTCCCTGCTCCGCTCCGCCGATGACTCGCGTGCTGTCTTTCATGTCCTGCGTCGAACCAAAATTAAATAGCGCGCGCACTCCCACGCTTTGCAATCGCGCGACTTCGGCCTGAAGATCCGCCACGCTGCTGACAGCCGCAATCCGGCCGAATTCGGGATCGAGCGGCTTCGCTCCGGCGGCATCGATCTGCGTCTCGTCCATGCAGCTGGCATAAAAATCACCAATCTTCTGCTCGTTCGAACCGGAAGGAGCTTTCGAATTCGCCGCAGCGCTGTCGAGGATTCCATGGAGTTGTTCGCGATTTCTTTCCGCCAGCTCGTTGAACCGGCCCCAGCTCGGGTACGCGGCCGGAATAGGATTCTTCTTCAGCCATTCGCCATTCGCGTAATTGTAAAAATCCTCGCAAGGTTTGCACGTCTTGTCCAAAATCGTGAGGTCAACACCATGCGCTTCGGCGGACGAATTCTGGGAGCCGGCGGTTCCCTGCCCTGCACGCAACATCCTGACGGAAATTATGCCTATGAAGGATAGGAGGGCGGCGAGGAAGATGTACGCGCGAACGGAACACTTCGATTTACGTACTAAGCGAGAAGAGTTGTGAAACTTTGGCAGGAACCGCATGAGCAAACCTCCTGGCTGACCTTCAATGCTCTTACTAGGTCTACGACGGTAAAGACAGATAGTCAAGTTTGGCAGTCCTAAAGCAGCTCTTTACAAGTTGGCGCCTTCCTGATGGACAGCAAGGACAAATTGGCTTCGGGGCTTAGCAGAAGTTGCGGACGAAATCCAGCAACCGCGCAGCTTCGCAGGGGGTTTCACTCAGCAGTGCTTAGGCTCCGCAACTGTGATTCAAGCGCGGCGGAATATTCGCGCTCTGAGGCCAAATCAGTTTGAAGTTTCTTGATAAGAGACTCGAGGCGGCGAATTTCGGCGCGTAGTTTTAGCACTTCCGGCGAACTAGGGATCGAAGTTTGTTTCGCAATCGCGGGCGGAGCCGCGGCTTGTAGGGCCTGCGGCGGCATAAGATTAAATGCACTCGCGGGCTTTGGCGCGGGAAAGGCTTGAGGTGATAGACTGGCGGCGCGCTCAAAAAGTTGAGTCAGCGGATTGGGTTGACCCAAATTTACATTTACAGCCGTCAGTTCCGGTTCAGAACGATCTAGAAGTTTCTTGACTCTCGCGACCAATTCCTGCGGATGAAACGGCTTGCGAATCAGCTCATCCGCTTTCACGTCATTGGCCCGCTCAGCGACTTCCTTGTTGACCACTCCGGACATCAGAAAGACGGGCGTCCCGCCAAACAACGGATGTTGCTTTACGTACTGACAGAGCTGGTATCCATCCTTGTCGGGCATGATGACGTCGCTGATCACGGCATCGGGCGGCGTCTGATCAAATTGAGCGACGGCGGACGCCATGTCGGCGCAGGTTACGACATTAAAATTCTCGCGGCGAAACGCGATCTTGACCACCTCGCGCATCGTGGCGCTGTCATCGATAAAATAAACATTCGGTTTGGACTCCTGCCCGCGTGCAAGAAGATCGATCATGGCAGTTCTCTTTCCGCCAGTTCGCGTTGTGCTTCATCGAACTCGCGCATGGCATCAAGCAACAGATCCGTCGCGCGCCGGTGAACGGTTCGCTCGTTCGCGATTGTGCCGGTGACAAGTTTGTAGGATCCCATGGCAGTCTGCTGGCATTCCTTAATGATCTGGATGACCGCTTCTTCCCCGATCAGCTTGCCGCACTCCGCGTGGTGAATTTCGCCGCTCTCAAAAAACATGACCGCGTCGGCTTCGCCCGCGTTGACGTGCAATGCGCCGGTTTGCCGGCCTTGGTCGAGCATCTGAATGATTCCCGGCAAATCCAGGTGCGCCAGATTTCCGCTCAAGGAAGTGTCCGCCGTTGAGAGCATCTCGGTCGCCTGAAACCCGTGTCGTGAGCTTCGCAAAAATGCACGGATGTGCGCGGCAATGTCAGCGGGATTCCTGCGGCGGTCAATGTAATCGTCGCAACCGGCACGGTAGGCCTCCAGAGGCCCTTTCTCCACGCTATTGCCCAGCGCCATGAGGGGAGTGCTCGCCGTTTTCGGATCGTTGCGCAACATGGGAACGATTTCAAAGGCCCCCATTTCACGCAGTTCCGTCGCGCACAGGATTATGTCAGGCGGACTCCATTCAATCATCGTGAGCGCATACGAAGCCACCGGATGATGTAGCACCTCAAAACCTTCCTTCTTGAGCGCTTCCGTCATGCGCTTGACGAAGTAGACGTTGCTGTCAATCAGCAGCACGCGCAGCGCCGCCTCGCCCGGAGTCACGACAATACCTCCGTGGCTAGGATTCTTTCGTCGTGTTTCGCGGCGTTCATCGCAATTGCCTTCTCCAGATCCAACACATCGACTTGCTCTCCGTTGAAGTCGAGGCGCCCGACCACGAAATCAACAATATCAGTATGCGGAAACATGATCCCGCTTACCAGTTCGCATGCGCCTTGAACGGGGATCGCGCATTTCTCGATTGCGCCCGAGATGTTCCGTTCAACTACAAGGAAGAACCGCGTGGATCGAGAAGGCGCGCCGCATACGGCGGGGCCCAAATCGAGCACGGGAAGAATTCGTCCGCGTCGCAAAACCACTCCTGAAATCATCGGAGTCGTGTGCGGAAACGCGAATAGCTGCGGTGAGGCGATTAATTCCGCGACTTCTTCGCGTCGCAAGGCAATCCGTCGCGTTCCTACTTGAAATATGACAAAGGACGGGACCAGATTGTTGTTCTCCGCGCTCACGCGCGCTCCCTTTCGCGCCGCGAAGTCCCTACAGAATGAACCACGGTGTGCAGAAGTCCTGGATTCTCTTGTTCCAAGCGTCGCAATTCATCGACCGTGAGAAATCCTCGTGGTTCCGCGACCGGCACAACCTTGTGTCCCAAAACCGTGAGTCCGCGGTACCAGGTCCGCTCTTCTCCACAAAACGATCGCGGCAAACCCAGCAGAACCCGCATCTCCGCCATTTCCTCAATTCGGTCCACCAAGACCGCAACGGGCACATTCCGCAGAATCAGCACCGACGTGGGTCTGGAAAGCGGCAGATGAAAATGCTCGTAGCCGCTGACGACGTAATAGGAACGTGCGTCACGCTCAACGATGTGGCGGACTTTTCGCAACACGGGCCGGTCAAGTTCCACTACGTTCCCGCCCAGGCCGTCCGTACTCCGAATTTCCTGAACCGATGACGCGGAAATTACGAAACTATGATCGCCAATTGAAAACACGACGACTTGTTCTTTTGGGCGGGTGTCTCGCGGCGTGAGACCGGAATTGGCCTGCTGCGTCACCGTGACCCCACAGGCTGAGTCGAGCGTGAAATGATTTCCACGTACTTCTCAATGGCCGCGTACATTTCCTCGATCCCAACGACCTGATCCACAGCGCCTGTTCGAACCGCCTCCGCGGGCATTCCGTAAATAACGCAGCTCGCCTCGTCTTGCGCCAAGACCCAACCTCGACCCGCCTTGACGGCCTGAACTCCTTGCGCGCCGTCGCTGCCCATTCCCGTGAGCACCACGCCAACCAGGTTCGCGCCCGCATAGGCTGCGGCGGATTCGAACGTGACATCCGCGCAGGGCCGGTAGCCGGAAATTCTTGGCCCATCATCCAGTTTTAAACGTCCGGTAAGTGAAATTCGCAGATGGCATGACCCGGGGCAAACGTAGAACGTGCCTGGGGAAAGCGCTTCGTTCGCTTCGGCCTCTTTTACGCGCATGTTTGCGACTTCAGCAAGCTGCACGCTCAGTTGCGAAGTAAATGTTGCTGGTATGTGCTGAACAAGAACCACTGCGGCGGGAAAATCTTTTGGAAAACGCGGCATCAAGCGCATCAGCGTTGCCGGACCGCCCGTGGATGCGGCAATGACGACCAGTGGAAACCGCGCGTCCGTGTTTCCGGAATCCTTAGTGGACTGCGCCTGTGTTTTGAAGGCCGTAGATTTTGAGGCATCGTGCCGCGCGGCTGTGCGCACCACTCGCACCTTGGCCGCCATCTTGAGCTTGCGAAGCAGTTCGTCGCTGACCTTTTTCATATCCAGATCGATTCCGTTTGAAGGTTTGGAAACGAAATCGATGGCGCCGAGCTCAAGCGCGCGCAGAGTGCTGGCGGCTCCCTGCCGCGACTCCGAACTGACGATGACGATTGGCCGCGGATTCTGCGTCATGATGTTCTGGGTGGCCTCCAAACCATCCATCCGCGGCATGTTGATATCCATCGTCAACACATCGGGCTGGAGAGACGCCGCGAGCGTAATTGCTTCGCGACCGTCCTTGGCCTGCCCGACCACTTCCATTTTTGGATCGGTGCGGATGATTTCCTCGAGGACTTTCCGCATGAATGCGGAATCGTCCACAATCAGCACGCGCGTTTTTTTCTCGACGGCTTCCATGGTTATGCCAGATCCAATGCGGGCGCGACAGGACGTTGCCGTCGCCCGGAGGAATCCATTAGCTCACCAACAACTGTGAGGAGTTGCTCTTCCTGCACAGGTTTAGTCAGAAACGAAGCGGCGCCCTCCTTCATGGCGCGTTCGCGATGCTTGGCGCCTGCCCTTGAAGTAACTACGAGAACGGGTATACGGCGCTTTACAGGATCCTGACGCAAGTGAGTCATTAATTCGTACCCGTTCATTCTTGGCATTTCGATGTCCGTGATGAGCAAGTGACAACCAACTTGCGCGATCAACTCGGCAGCTTCCATCCCGTCCGAAGCGAGCTTCACGCTGTATCCCGCTTTTTCCAGAATTCTTCCGACAAATTTGCGAACACTGATGGAGTCGTCGGCAACCACTACGACTTTTTCGCCGCGCAGTTCGTCCACGGCCGCGGCGGGAATGCTGCCGGACACAACAGCGGCGGCGCCAGGAGCAAAAACGCGAGCGGCGCTGGCGCTCGGAATCACAACATCATTCTCCACCGAATCAGCAGCGGCCAGCCGGTTTACATCGACCAGGAGGATAAGACTTCCGTCGGGAGAGACCGTCGCCCCAGGAAAAAGTTTCGCGCGCCGCAAGTATTGCCCGAGGTTCTTGATGACGACCTCGTCCTTGCCCAGAACTTCCTCAACTACAACGCCCACCTGACGCCCCGCCGCACGCACGATCACCATGTTCAAGTAGCCGTTGATGGGCTCAATAGGAGGCAGGCCCAAGGCATTATCGATTCTCACCACTTCGGTAACGACGCCGCGCACCTTGGTCAGCAATTTCCCGCCAACGTCTTCAATTTCCGCTGGCCGTAATCGTCGAATTTCCTCGACAACCGCAAGCGGCATGGCGAGCGTCGTGGAGCCGGAGCGTATGAAAAGAGCCTGCGAAATAATAAGAGTCAGTGGGACTTTCACCCCGAAACACGTTCCATGGCCCTGCTCGCTGCGAATTTCAATTTCCCCGTTCAAGGAATGAACGTTGTTGCGGACAACGTCAAGGCCGACTCCGCGCCCGGCGACTTCCGTCTTCGACGCAGCGGTGGTGAAGCCGGGATGAAACAGGAAAGCGCGCAACTCGCTCTCGGTCAGATGTTCGCCTTCCGCGGCTGAAACCAGTCCCGCATGAACGGCGGTATGGCGAATTCGCTCGTAGTCGAGCCCGCTGCCGTCATCCTGCACTTCGATGAATACGTGATTGCCGCGGTGAAATGCGCGAACGGTGACGCGGCCGCGTTCGGGCTTTCCCGCCAGTTTTCGCGCGGCCGCATCTTCGATCCCGTGCGCAATGGAATTTCGGACCAGATGGATCAGAGGATCGGTAATCTGCTGCACGATATTGTTGTCGAGCCGCGTGTCTTCTCCGACCAGTTCCAGGTCCACCGATTTATTGCAGATCTTCGCGGCGTCACGCGCGGTCCGTGAAAGTCGCGTATAAAGATTTCCGATTGGAACCATGCGCGCCTGCGTAATTTCATCCTGCAGGTGGTGCGCGAGCTTGGTGAACTCATCGATGTCGCCGCCCACTCGCCCGACGAATCCTCCGAGTTGCGAAAGCACTTCAGAAATATCCGCGGAAATTTCGGTTAACGAGCGCGAAAGAATGTTGAAGTCGTCGTACCGATCCATCTCCAGTTCGGAGAAATCCAGCCAACCGCTGGAAGCCGGCGCCATCGCGCCGTCTCCAGGACCGCCGGCATAGCGCGTGCCTCCGGAACCACCATTCGGTTTGGGCTGGCCTACGCGATTGAATTCATATTTCGTCTGGAACTCGGAAACTTTGTCGTAGAGCCGTTGCCGGGAAATTCCCAGGACCTCGACGAGTTTCTTGAGCTCCGTCATGCGCCCGACCAGGCGAGTTCGATTGATGACCAACTCGCCCACGCTGTTCATCATTTGATCGAGGCGCACGAGAGAAATGCGCACGGACTTCGCCTGCACGCTACGTTCTCCCGAAGATGAATTAGTGCCTGTTGACGAACCCGCCGAAACGACTTCGCCGGCACCCGCTTCCGAAATTTCGCCCGCAGCTGCCTCCGCGCCGTCCGGAACGCTTTCGAGCAGGTCGTCGGGAATCCATTGCGTAATCCGAGTCAGCAGCGGCCCCACGGTCGCGGCCATTCCTTCGTCGCTGGTCCATTGCCGGTACAGGAATTTCCGCAGTGCATCGACGGTCTGTAAACATACGTCCGTTATCTCAGCAGTTGACTGCAATCCCCCGTCGCGGAGCAGTCCGATCAGATCTTCGAGGCGATGCGCGACCGCGCCCAAGCGGCGCAGGCCCACTTGCGCAGCCGATCCCTTGATTGTGTGGACGGAACGGAAGAGCCGGTGAATTTCGTCGGGACTTGCGTTGGATTCCAGGCCCAACAGACATTGCGTGGCGATCTGCAAATGCTCTTCGGCTTCCGGAATGAAGAAGTCCAACACTTCTCTGGGAACATCATCGTCATCCGGCAAATCATCCGCGAGATTATGTTCAGACAACGTCGTGGACATCCTTGCGTCGACGGCCGCCTGGGAAGACTCTCCTTCGGCCTCGATCGATTGCGAGGATGCCGCGTCTCGAAATGCAAACGCATAGCGATGTTTGAATGCGGCAATGTCGTCGACTGTTTCTTTTCCATCTGAGCTGATTTGCAGAAGATTAAATTCGAGGACCGATATAGCGTCGGCCAGAAATTCCGTGAGCGGGCCATACGTATCGGGACTCAGTTGCGCCTTGCGCGCATACTGAAAAACATGAGCCAGTCTGCCGGCAATTTCTGAAAATAGCGGAAAACCCCAACGGCCAGCGGAATCGGTTAACTGAAATGCGGCGTCATACAGGTGTCCAAGGTCATCGTCTCCTGAGGACTGAGCCTCAACGGGCAGAGCGGCATGCTCGCGCAGATATTGTAGGTGCTCGGAGGAATCCTGCAAAAATTGTTCGAGCGAGATGGAATCGTGAGGCGTCATGACCCCTTCCCAAGCGCCACTGGCCTTTTTTCCAAAGCCGGCCCAACCGGCTTGACGTAATACTTGCAATCTCCATAAACGGCGGTCTCAAATTTGACGGGAACGTTCTTCATGGACTCAGAATGACCTAGAAAGAACAAACCGCCAGGCTCCAGCGCATCGTAGAACCGGCGAATCAGTTCGTTGCGGCGCGCCTCGGAGAAATACATCAATACGTTCATGCAAAAAATGCAATCCATGCGCCCAACGTACACGGAGCGGGCCAAATTCATCGGCGCAAACGAAATCATTCGGCGAATGCGCGGCTTCACCTGCCAGCTATCGCCAAGATTTGTGAAGTGTGCTTGCAACTGACCCGGTGAGACATTCGTGATGCTGCGGCCCGTATAGATCCCGCGCTCCGCGACTTGCAGTGCTTCGCGGCTGATGTCTGTCGCCAGAATTTCGATCTGCCACGCATCGGCAAACGGAAGCGTGTCAGCAACTGTGATGGCAATCGAGTAGGGTTCTTCGCCGGTCGAGCAGCCCGCGCTCCATATTCGCAGAACACGCGGGTTGCTCCACATTTTGCGAGCCTGAACTTCGGGCAGAACCACGCGTTCGAGGGCCTGAAATATAGCGGGATAGCGAAAGAACGACGTTTCCTGGGTCAGAAGGCTTTCCAGAAAGCGATCGTATTCCACGTTGGAACCGCGAATCCGGCGAAGAAGCCCGGCGGCATCCGGTTCGCCAATTTCTCGTACATACTGATTCACGCGTGGAGAAAAAAATCTCTCGCGGGAAGCATCGAACAGAATCGCCGATCGCTCTTCGATGAGCGTGCGGAACTCGTCGAGTTCCGACGCGGTCGCCTCGGCCGGCATGTTGGATAATTTGTCCTTGCCCATTCCAGGGATCCTCAAGTCGGCACAGATCGGCCGATTTCGGTCGGCTTACCGCCTGGCCTCAGCGTGGACTGGCTCGCGTTTCTCGGGAGCCGACGCGCCGTTCGAACGGAACTGCGACAACGCGTCAACCAGTTGTTCGGAAAGTTTGACCAGCGTGCCCACAGTGCCGGCTGCCTGACGAGCGCTCTGCGTCGTCTGCCTGGTGATTCCAGAAATAATTTGCATGGCGTTGGCGACGCCTTCCGTGCCGCGCACTTGCTGTTTCGAAGCGAGCGAAATTTCCTGGACAAGTTCCGCGGATTGCCGGACAACACTGGAGATCGCTTCCAGCGCTTTTCCCGCCTGATCGGCGAGGCCCGTTCCGACTTCCACTTCCTTGGTCCCTTCTTCCATGACGACAACCGCTTCGTTTGTCTCGGCCTGAATGGCTTTGATGAGCGCCGCGATATCTTTAGTGGCGGTACGGGAGTGCTCGGCCAATTTACGAACTTCATCGGCAACGACGGCGAAACCGCGGCCCGCTTCACCGGCTCGCGCAGCCTCGATGGCAGCGTTGAGAGCCAGCAAATTGGTTTGCTCGGTGATGTCGTTGATGACGTTGATGATTTCCGAAATTTCCAGTGAGCGGTCGCCGAGCGACTTGATTTTTCTTGCGGTGGCCTGCACGGAAGACCGGATGCGCTGCATTCCATCCAGCGTGTCGCGCACCGCACGGTTGCCCTGCTCGGCGGCGTCGAGAGCGCGGCGCGCGGCTTCGGCGCTGGCTTCCGCGTTGTTTGACACCTGCTTCATCGAAACCGTCAGCTCTTCCACGGCGGAAGACGTGTTCGTGATTTCCTGATCCTGCTGCCCGGTGCCGGTATTCATCTCGTCGGTCGAAGCAAGAATCCGATTAGCGTTGGTGGAAACATCCACGGCCGCCTTACGCACGCGCTCGATCACGGTTGTAAAATTGTCGAGCATAAGGTTGATCGAGTCGGCGACATTTCCCAGAGCGTCGTTAGTGACTTTTCCGCGCAACGTCAAGTCGCCCCGCGCCACCTGATTGATCAAGTTCAGAAGGTCAGTGATGCTCCGCTGAAGGGAATCCTGCGCTTCCTGGTTTCCGTAGGCCTTCGAGACTCGCGCGACTGTCCGGTTTAAATTTTCTGCGATCACGCCGAACTCATCGTTCGCGGACACTTCCGCCTTGGCACGCTGATCACCTGCCGCGAATCTCTCTGAAAAAGCCGAGAGCGCGCCGAGAGGTCCGAGCACGCGTCGCGGCAGAGTGAGGAGGAGGCCCCCGCGGCTAATAAGAGCTCCGGACCGGCAGCGGTTATCCCGCCCTGGAAAACGGAAACACCTCCGGAATGTATACCGGCTTCGTAGGCGAGTCCGAGCACCGCAAATAGCGCGACGCTAGTCCAGATCACAAGCAGCCAGATTGTGGAACTCAATCGGGTCTTCATAACTTCAAAACCTCCATCGTTCTCTCTCGCGCGCCGCTCCAGTTCTGCGACCGCGCACGAAACTCAAACACTTTTTCTAGGCGGGCTCCAAGCGGAGCCCGCTTCGTTCTCTTTGCGGGCTCCAAGTGGAGCCCACACCCGTCGCTCTAAATAACCGGCACGGAAAAAACGAGCGTTAACTGGCGCAAGTCCACGACCAACGCCAGGCGTTCCTCGTGTCGCAACATGCCGCGGCAGTGCGGCATGTCCGGAGGCGAGTGGTCCAGCAAAGTCTCCGACGACGCCGGATACGTTCCGATCACTTCATCCGCGGCGATCCCGATATGTGTATCCTCGCTGCGCTCATCTCCCGTCAACACCGCGACAATGACGCTGCGCGGCAGCAATCCTGGCCGTCTGCCTTCGGTCACGGCGATATCCACCACCGGAATGATCGTGCCCCGCAAATTGAACACGCCCATCAAAAATGGCGGCCCGAGCGGCACACGCGTCATCAGCGGCCAATCCACGACTTCTTCCACCTCCAACACAGGAAGGCAGAATCTTTCACGGCCCGCGCGAAAGACACAAAATTGACGCGTGGGCAGCGCGGAATCAACCGCTTCGGAAATCTCCAGCAGATCGTCAGCCGCCGAATCCGGTGAAAGTGGCTCTAAATGAGTTTCATTCGCCATTAATCGAATCGCCCCACTTCACGAAGGAGGTCTTCGTCGGCAAACGGTTTCACAACATAACCGTTCGCCCCTTGTTGCTCGGCCCAGTAACGGTCGCTCGAAGTCGCTTTCGATGTCACCAGAATTACTGGAATGTTCATGTAAGCTTCTGCGGCCTTCAGCGCTCTGCAGATTTGGAACCCGTTGCGTTCCGGCATGACCACATCGAGCAAAATCAAATTGGGGTGCTCGGAATCAATTGTCTGTTCGATCCGCGAAGGATCGCTGATTCCGATCGCGCGATATCCACCCTTCTCAAGAACGGACTGAATCATCCTCACCATGGCCATCGAGTCATCGACAACGAGAATCTTTTTCACTTCCCTAGCCTCAATTCAAACTGCCCCGCTAAGAGACAGCAAGTACCGCGCCACTCGTCTTGCCGTGTTTCTCAATTCGTTATTGCGCCTAAGCAGCTGAAAGAGAAACTTTTAACTCGATGACAGTGACGATCAGCTCTTTCTTGCCTCCACCATCGCTATCTCACTCGTCTCAACATGCGACTTTCGCTCGTTCAGCTCCATTTCGTTCTCCAGGGAAGAGAGCCGCTGAACCATTTCATTCAAGCGCAGGGCCATCGTTCGGATGGTCCGCACCTGTTCCCGGCATTCAGATGGCAAGGGCTCTCCCGAGAGAAGAATCAGATCCGCGTTCCCCAGAAGAGAAGTAAGAGCGTTGACCATGCCGGGTCGCGCTTCCAACAACGACTTACCGAGAACACTAAAACGCTGAAGGGCGCACATGCTTCGTTCCGCGTCGCGCGCACGCTTCTCTGCCGTAGCCCGGCGCAAAACTTCGCCCGCCACGGAAAGCAATGCCTCTATCCATCCCGGATATTCAGGAAGCAGAAGCCAATCCGCATGCTTCGCGTGAATCGGCGCGAGAGATTCAACATCACCCACGACACATACGGGGGAATCCAGATGCACCGACGGCGCCGGCGGAAGCGTGGCGCCATCGCGCAAAGGCCCCACCACGACGAGAGCATAGCCGGAGGGGTTCGCCTGCCCGCTAACGTTCGTGGATACAGCAGTAATCGAAGGAGAATTCTTCTCCTTTCGCCAACGTGCCGATAAGGTCCGAACGAATTCAGCGTCGTCAGAAACAATCAGGATTTGACCAGATGTCATCACTTTCCTTTTTCTGCCGCGTTTCACTTCTGGAGCTGTTCTGCTTCTTCCACAAGAGCCAGCAAACGTTTGACACTGATGCCCAGGTTCACTGCGCTATCCGTTTTCAAAGTTCGCTTCAGCTGGTCGATGCGCTCCTGAAAGCGAGGGATCTCGCCACGCGCATGAACCACGGCCTGTTGCAGCGTTTTAAAATCAATGATTTTTTTTCGTCGCTCGATGGCGACTGACAACAGGGCTCGCGCGACGATGACGCGGCGCAAATCATCCGAATCCTGTCCGGAAGCGCTGATGAACGCCGCAACTTCCCAGGCGGACAACAACACACGGGTATCTTGCACCGTCACTGTCGTCATGGAGCGTCCGCGAACGGGAGGAGTCGCGATCAACTGTTCCCAGATTTTTTCCTCGAAGCTCTCGACGTCCGCGGGTGCGAGATTGGAGACCTTCTCTTCGAGAGGCGGAATTGCGTCCTTCGAGGCGGTGACAGGGGCAGAAGTCACTGCTGGTTTTGCGCCGGGCTTGACGCCTTCTATCGGTTTCGCGGAAGGAATAGAAGTGGACGCTGGCCCGACTGATCCAGACGCGATACCCAGGGCCTCTTCCAGGTCCTGGCGCAGGCACATCAACTGCTCATAGGGGCGGAACTGCGAGTCTTGATTGTAATCAGTCTGGAACGGAGACTTCCACTGCTTATGAAACTGACGCAATTTTGCGACCGGCTCGCTGGCACTAAAACCGCTTCGGCGGCAGTCAATGGATTTGACGCTTCGCCGCTCCAATTCATTCAGCGCCGATTCGATGGCGCGGAGGTCCGCATGCAACAACCGGATGAATGTCCGCCGAAAGGTGAAATTGAAATGGCAAATGGAAACCAGCGCCACGGGATCGTAAAACATTCCGCCCGCGGCTTCTTTGACGAGCCGGCCTTGCTCCATCAAACCCTGTTCGACCAGATCACGAAGACTCCGGCACTGCTGCGCGGTTTCCAATATGCGATCAAATGGCTCGCAACATTCCAGTGATGTCGCTTCCACTTCGCCCAACACGGGCGAAAGAATTTTTGCGACGTCTGCAAATTCCATTCGCGCACCGATCAACTCCTGGGGAGCGCAAAGGACGAAATACTGCACTACGAGCAAATCAATCTTGTCTCGATCCGAAATTTCTTTTTGGGGATTCAATAGAAGGCGCTGCAGGAAAATGCGCAGGCCTTCTTCGCGCGCTGCTGCGGGGGTGGCAAGAAAGCGACGGATGTTCACGGCGCGTATCTGGCGGTCGACCTCGTCGAGCCACAGGAGATCGCGCTCGCGGGACTTTTTGTCAGGCCAGGGCTCGGCGTTCTCGACTGAGGTATACGGCGCGTTTGGCAGGTTCAGTTGGCGTGAGAGGGCAGCGTAGATTGGATACACTTCGCGAAACTCGTCCCAGGAGTTATTTGAGATGGCTCGTGGGCCCTGGTTCCGGTCTGTGCTCACCGTGATCACTGTCACCCTCGAAGGATCCAGTTGCGAACTTCCGTTGCAAATCGGGCCGCGATAGCCCGGCAGCCTTCGCTGAAGTGAAGACCGACAACGATTGCGTCAGCATCAAGTGAACCGTCGGAGTTCCTCAGATGAAATTTGTCATCCAATTCCAACGGCAGCCTCGATTCAAAAAACACCATTCTGGAAGTCCCGTATTCAATTTCTGTTTTTTCTTCCAGACCCTGGCCCTTCCCTCTGGGCACGACCACGCAGATACGGATTCGCATGGGTGTGGCCCCGGGAAATAGCTCCACCAGTCGTCGCAGGCCTGATTTTTCCTGAACGGGTGGTTCCGGATTTTCTACATGCCGCGTCATTTGAACCATCGGGCGAACCCTCGGGCCGTTTACGGCCGCGCGTCGTCGCGATTCACTTTTTCAACGGTGATACATGAATGTACGCAATGAGTAGTGCAAGAGGACGGCCAAAAGTCCCAAGGGAGCGACGGAGAACTAAGCCTTTATTTTTCTTATGGTTTGCGAGGGCATCGCGCTATTACTTTTATGCAAATCTCACTTTGCAACGCGGTGTCTCACTCGCGAAGTGATTCTTGAGTGTTTTTCGCTGACAAAGAAGTCGGCGGATGGAGAGGTTTTTCAACTTTTCTCAACCGGGAACCTTCTCAGTGGGCGCATTTGAGGGAATCTGGTAACGCTTGAGTTTGCGATAAAGCGTTGCGCGGCTGATCCCCAGAAGCTCGCCTGCCTTTGCTTTATTGCCACTCACTTTGTCAAACACACGCTGGATGGTCAACCGCTCGAGTTCTTCGAGCGCAACAGTAGAAAACTGGTCATCTGCAGCGGCGTCCGCTGGCTGGGATTTGGCGTGGAAGTTGCCGCCAAGCAGCGCCGGAGCCAAATCGCTTTCATCAATCAGCTTGCGGTCACCCAAGGTCAGAGCCCGATTGATGCAGTTTTCCAACTCGCGAACGTTGCCGGGCCAATCATATTGCATCAGCAATTTCATCGCAGCCGACGTGAATTTAACGTTCTCGCCTTCCGCCTGGCGATCCAGAAAACATTGCACCAGCATGGGAATGTCCGAACGTCGTTCGCGCAACGGAGGAATATGAATGGAAACAACATTCAGGCGGAAGAACAGGTCCTTCCGGAAAGTGCCCTCGCGAAACGCGGCCTCCAGATTGCGATTGGTAGCGGCAACGACGCGGACTTCGATGCTGATATTTTCATTGCTTCCGACGGGCCGTACTTCTCTCTCTTGCAGAACGCGCAGCAATTTGGCCTGCAATTCAAGCGGCAATTCGCCGATCTCATCCAGAAAAATCGTCCCACCATCAGCCGCTTGAAAAAGTCCCATCCTGGACTTGGCGGCGCCCGTGAAGGCACCTTTCGCGTAGCCGAACAGGTCGCTTTCCATCAATGTCGGAACCAGCGCTCCGCAATCGACGGCCACAAAGGGTCGCTGCGCAAACGCCCCCCGATAATGAATTGCGCGCGCAACGAGTTCCTTTCCTGTTCCACTCTCTCCGCAAATCAAGACGGGCGTCCACGTATCCTTCAGCCTTCCGATCATCCGCAGAACCTCACGGATATTCGCTGATTCGCCGATGATTCCGTCGAGTTGCTGATCGGTTTCGACCCGCTCTCGCAAGACTTTATTCTCCTGCACCAGGCGGATTTTTTCTTCCATCCGGCGAAGCAGCATCCGGAGTTCTTCCACCCGGAACGGCTTCTGAATGTAATCATAAGCGCCGGATTTCATCGCTTCCACAGCCGACTCGATGGACCCATGCCCCGTCATAATGACAACTTCGGTAGTAGGGAGCCGGGATTTGATCTGCCGCAGCAATTCCGCGCCGGAAAGATTCGGCAATCGAAGGTCCGCGATAACAATGTCAGGCATCGTCGCCGGGATCTGCGCCAGCACGGCTTCGGCGCTCTCCGCCTCGGAGCAGAGATAACCAAGACCGCCGCCCACCGTCATGCAAAGGCGACGAATAGTTTGCTCATCATCCACGACGAGAAGTCGGATTCGTGCGTCTTCCTTTGTCATCTGCGAACTCCCAAGAAAAACTCGCTTCTAACCGCCGACAGATCTCACACCTCAAGTCAGTCCGGGCTTACGTCATGAATCAATTTCCGCCGAATTGGCTTGCTTCCGGAGAGACGCGGCCGGCAACCGGATCAAGAAGGTGCACCCTTCACCGCCGGCGTTGTTCTGGCAGAGAATCTCACCCATATGCGCGTTGACAATTCCGTAGCAGATACTGAGCCCCAGCCCAGTTCCCTTTCCCACAGGCTTCGTTGTGAAAAAGGGCTCGAAAATGCGGTCAGGATTTGAAATCCCGGGACCATTGTCGCGAAAATAAATTTCCACGTACTCAGACTGCGCTCGCGTCTCGACTTCAATTCTGCCGGGCCGCGAAATCGTTTCGATGGCGTCAAAAGAATTGTTGAGCAGGTTCAGAAACACTTGTTGAAGCTGGTGCGGGTCGGCAACGACGACCGGAAGATTTTCCGCGAGGCGTTCCATGATTTCTACATCGCGATTCGCTAATCCATACGACCGCAGCGTCAGGGTTTGCCTGATAATCAGGTTCACTTCCACAGGCTCGCGCTGCGGAGGCACTTCCCTTGCAAACCGCAACATATTTTGAACAATCACCCTGGTACGCTCGGCCTCCTGAAGTATTAAGTCCAGTTCCTCGCGGGCAGATTCCGGAAGCTCCGGACTCTCCAGAAGCAGATCGGTGAAGCCGATGATTGCCGATAACGGATTATTTACTTCATGCGCCACGCCCGACACCAGTTGCCCAAGTGCGGCCATTTTCTCGGTATGCGCGAGCTTGGCTTGAAGGATCGCCGCCTCAGTCACATCCGTCATCACGACCACAACGCTGTTGGCATCTCCACGCTCTTCGCGCATCGAGCTGAGGTGCACGACGAATCGCGCCACGCTCCCGTTGCGCCGCAAAAAAGGCAATTCGAGCCTGCGAACCGCGCCTGTATCCAGAACGCTCTTTAGCGCCTCTTGAAAAACAGGGCGATGCGAAGTGTGAATCAATCTTTTGAGGGGGAGACCCAGGAGCGCGTCCGCCGAATATCCAATTTCCGTTGCGCGGTGGTTTATATAGCTGATCTGTCCGGACGCATCCAATACAAGAATAATATTTTGCGTATGATTCAAGATGCTCTGGTTAAAGTCATGTTCTCGCCGCAACGCCGCTCGCGACGCTTTCTGGTCGGTGACGTCGAGAATCAGCCCGCGATACTGAACCAGCGATCCCCTGGGTTCGCGAACCGCAGCGACGTGAAGAAGCGCTTCGAGAACATTTCCATCCTTCTTTCGCAACGTCGCCTCATGATTACGAAGAGAATCCACTTTAGACAACTCTTCGAGCAACGGCCCGCGTTGCGACGCTTGCGGAACGAGGTCTTCAAACAAGTTCGTTTGCAGAAGCTCCTGCTGACTTCCGTATCCAAGCATTCGCGCCAGTGCCGGATTCGCTCCAATCATTTTTCCGCCAGGGCTGCAGAAAAATGCACCTTCTTGAATACTGTCAAACAGGTCGCGGTAGCGCCGCTCGGCCTCGAGGCGCTCACGAATGTTAACGAGCACGTGAATGGTCTGCGCGTCCGCATCCACCTCCTGTGTCAACCGAGTCGTGGAAACCAGATAGCTGCAGTCTGCAAAAATTTCGATGGGCCCTTCAAAGACCTCCTGCTGATCCGAGCAAAGGGGGCAAATTCCGGCATTCTCGCGGGGGTTGATTCCCAGGACTTCCCCAATCGGGCGGCCAACGAGCCTGGACGGATGATCTCCAACCCGCGTTGCAAGTGCCTGGTTTATGCGCACGATATTGCCCATCGCATCGTGAGCGACGATCGCGTCAGGGATGGCGTCGATTACCCGGACCCACTGCTGCCTCGAGCGGTAAACCTGGTCAAAGAGATGGGCGTTGTCGAGCAAACCCGCAAAAAAGGTACCCAATAGAGTCAACTGTTCGAGCCGCTGCTCATCCGCCCGAAGATTCGGGTCTCTCCAAAACAGTAAAGCCGCGCCTCGCGACTCACCATGACACACGAATGGAATTGCCACTGCAGAATGTGCGCCATCATGCTGTAGAGACACAACTTCAGTCACACTCGAGTGACGGGAGGTCGCCCTCCCACTCGACCGCGCCAGCTCTAACCACTCGGCTAGAGTCGTGGGAAGAGGCTCCCCAGGCTTTCCCCATGGCTGGCACCCCATGGTCTCCCCGACAATCCATCCGGTTTGACGGGAAAATAGAGAGCAACAGACCCCGCTTGCGCCGAAATGGTCTCCGGCAGCCTGGCAGAAGAGTTTGAACAAACCACCCTGGCTCAGTCCATGCGACTCGATCGCCAACTGGACGAGCAGAGTCTCAAACGTTGGGGTTGCCGATTCGACAGTTCCGGTAGCGAGGTGTGTGGCACACATGCGTGTTCGGATGTGCGGAGCAACAGTCTCAATTCTTATCTTGATACTGTTTCAAATTAGGACTTAGGGGTGCCGCTGTCAATGAACCGAGAGACCTACGATGGTGAATCAATCACCTCTATCTCATCGCAGGATCGCAATCTGAGACGAAATCCGCGTTCCGCTCTTAGTCTTGAGACTACTAATTACCTTTCAAGTAACTTGCGATAGGAACTTGCCTCGACATAAGGCATTTCTCCTCATGGAGATACAGCCAAAAAGGCTCAGGAGAGTGACGTTCATAACCGAGACCGTGATGCTGGTACGAATCGTGCATTAAAGGTATGAGGATGTGGTGTGAACTCATATCGAGGAGACTTATGTTTCGCACAAATGGGGTTAAGTTCGGGGTTAAGTTCTTTGTTGCGACAATGGTTTTGTCGTC
>WNFR01005855.1_pt1 | contig 19302 bp, 18 predicted proteins | sample 5400221 | NCBI WGS metagenome assembly WNFR01 (sample SAMN13153357, study PRJNA577476) | soil metagenome | isolation source: 40 cm soil under Madrone tree | place: USA:California | collected 2016-06-14 | reverse complement strand
AAACCCACGTCTTACGCTTAATCTCGGCTTGCGGTGGGAATATCAGCAATTCCCGAAGCCCTTCCTTGCCAATCCCGCAGTCCCGCAGACCGGGGTAATGCCCAGCGACAAGAATAATTTTGGGCCACGCATCGGCTTCGCTTTGGACGTCACGGGTGACGCGAAGAATTCTCTTCGCGGCGGCTACGGTATTTACTTCGGACGTATGGGGAGTTCGACCATCTACAATGCGCTGGTCAACACCGCCATGCCGGGCGGCCAGTTTTCTGTTTCGCTGAGCCAGGCTGCCGGACCGGTTTTTCCGAACACTCTGGCTACGCAGCCTTCGAATCCAACGGTAGCAATTCAATTCTTCCAGTCTGGCTTTCAACTGCCGACGATTCACCAGGCGGATCTAGTCTATGAACACGAGATTACTCGCAACACCGTAATCTCGGGCTCACTGCTGCTGAGCTTTGGCAAAAACCTGCCAACCTTTGTTGACACGAATCTCTTTAACCCGTCCACCTCGTTTACTTATAAGATCTCCGGGGGCCCGTTTGACGGACAAGTACTGCAGGTGCCTTGGTTCCATGGCACTTCTCGGCCCAATACTAACTTCGGTGCCATGACTGAGATCAGAAGCATCGTCTGGAGTAAGTATGTTGGGGGCGTAGTACAACTCAATCGTCGCCTGACGAAGGGTCTCCAGTTGCAAGTAAACTACACCCGATCAATGGCCAGAGACGCTGGTCAGAGTTCGACTACCTTTTCGGTTAACAATAGCCCGTACAATGCGTTTGACCCGATCGTGGGTGAGGAGGGCAGATCGAACTTCGACATACCGAACAAGTTCATTGCCAACGCCGTATGGCAGCCGGAATCGAAGAACAAGTTCCTCAGGGATTGGACATTCTCGCCAATCTTCGCAGCTTACTCTGGCGCGCCCCTTAACACTTTTGTCTCAGGTAGCATACCATCGCCAGGTTTGACCCAGGATCCCAACTGTTGGCCCGGGAGCGTTACTGTTAATGCTTGCTCTACTCCCGGCGGAGGCGTAAACGGTTCAGGCGGCAATGCCCGGTTTGCTCTTGCGCCTCGCAACGGCTTCCGGCTGCCGAAGATTTGGAATCTGGATCTGCGCGTTTCACGCAGAATCCGATTCAAGGAATCACAAGCTCTTGAGTTCTTGATCGAAGGCTTTAACGTCTTCAATCGCACACAGGTCACGGGCGAAAACAACACGTTCTATAGCATCTCTTCGACGAATGCTACCTGTAATGCGGCACACACACTCTGCACACCAGCGACTGCGACTGCCACCTTCCAACCATCGTTTCAGACAGTGAACGCGGCTGGCGGTACGCTCTTCCGCGAACGGCAGATTCAGTGGGCCATTCGGTATCAGTTCTAACTGGAACGTACAACCTTTGAACACCTACCGGGCGCGTCTTGAAAAGGGCGCGCCCGTTTTGTTTTGGCTCGCCGCATGTTTCGCGCCGGTGTCTCTTAAGAGATCGTCGTTGGTATACTGGACTGAACGATGACGGCAATTCCCAAACTGCCACAATTGAAACCGCCCGCCGACCGCGCCGAACGTTCCGCCCGGATCAAAGCCCGTTCGCTGGAACTCGGCTTTCACAAAGTCGGGGTAGCACAACCTGAGACTTTGTCGAACGAGCGTAGTCGACTCGAAGAATGGATCGCCCACGGCTTTCACGGCGAGATGAACTGGATGGCCCGGGATCCTGAGCAGCGCACGGATCCGCGTAAGCTCTTTTCCGAGGTGCGTTCAGTCGTGGTAGTCGCTTTGAACTACTACACTTCCCACGAACATTCAGATAATCCCGGCAAGGTATCACGTTATGCCTGGGGCGATGACTATCATGAAGTTGTCGGTGATAAGCTGCGCGAACTCTTATCATGGACAGAGGAGCAGTGGCCCGAAACAAAAGGCAAAGTTTGTGTTGATATTCAACCGACGATGGACAAAGCCTGGGCGGTGCGCGCCGGTTTGGGTTGGATGGGCAAGCACACGAACTTAATTACCGAAGAGTATGGTTCGTGGGTCTTCATCGGCGAGTTGCTCCTGAATATCGACCTCGAATATACGGACCAGGAAGTCGCGGACCAATGCGGCTCGTGCACGCTCTGTCTCGATGCCTGCCCCACCAGCGCGATTGTCGAGCCGTACGTCGTCGATTCCAATCTGTGTATTTCTCACGGGACAATCGAATCGCGCGCGCCAGAGCTTCGTCCGGAGATAGCAGCCCATCTGGAAGGCTGGTTGTACGGCTGTGATATTTGCCAGGACGTCTGTCCCTGGAACCAGATGACCCCCACCACCGATGAACCGCGGTTCGAGCCGCGCGAGGGAAACGTCAACGCCTCGCTCCCTGCAATTCTTGAACTGACTCAGGACACGTACGCCAATCGTTTTCGTCATAGCGCCATGAAACGAGCGAAACTCACCGGCCTGAAACGAAATTCGTTAGCTCTACAGCGCCGATAGCGTTAAGTGTCGCAACACGATCAACTCGCCGGGTTCACTTCCAAAGGATCTCCAGTCATATGCTCTTTAGTTTGAAAGCGAAGAAAATCGTAGATGGCTTTCAGCGCATTCGGGTCGCTGGTTGAGATCCGGATTTGAGCGCCCCGTTCGTTCGCGTCGAACTCATACTTAATGCTTTCCTTCAGTTGTTTCATTACCGCCGTTCCAGGTGGGTTCTGGGCGTGAATGAGCATCGGCGCGGAAAAGTTTCCCTCGCTGAACATCTTCGCTATGTGCCGCAGGTGGCCACGGATTTGATCTCGGTTTTCCTTATCGCTGGCATCGTTCGCGTCTATCTTAATCAAACCGCCGTCGCTCTTTAGCAGAAAATGATGAGTGGTCTTCAGATGATCGAAACCCATGACTTTATCGCCACGGTCGTTCATCGCCTCCATCGAGTCGTGTTTCGATTGGTGTTGGGCAGCGGTCTGCGGTTGCTGTGCAAATGCCATCGATACTGTTGCGAGAGCGACCGCGAGGATGGTGGTAATCGAGTAATTTCTTTTAATCATCACGGGCCTTTCGTTTCAAAGTACGCCTGGCGTTGGCCGGGCGTAACGGTTTGGTGCGCTCGCTCGAAGCCAATGCTTCGAGTAACCCGGCGGGTGAACCTGGGCTGTTTCGCGCCAATCGCGCGTCCCAATCCTTCAGTGTGCTTCGTAATTCGTCCCGCAAGGCCGACATGTCGGCTAGCTGGGTTTCGACGCTCGAGAGTTTCTCGGTCGCCAACTCGTGTACTCTGCGGCAGGGCGCGCCGCCGCGGTCGCGAATCTTCAAAACCTGACTGAGCTCGTCGAGAGTAAAACCGACTGACAACGCTCGCCGCACGAGTCGCACTCGATCGAGGGCGTCCGGAGCATATCCGCGGTAACCATTTGCAGATCGATTCGGCTTCCGGAGTACGCCTTTGCGTTCGTAATGACGCAAAGTGTCCGGGCTTACTCCGGCGGCTTTCGCCAATTGACCTATTCGCCAGAACCCGTTGTCGTCGGAATTATCGTGAGCACGGATGGGATTATAGACCCTGGAATCGATTCGAGGGTCAAGCGGTTTTTTCCCGGCCCGCCGGGGCCGCTTTCTTACCACCTTGTTATCAAAGTGAACCTGATTTATGGTCATTCTCGAAACATCCGCAGACAGCTTTTGATTGAGGCGAAATGAAAATGAAATTACTCTTACTGCTTCTTACTCTCTTGCTGGCCAACATGACTGCCGTGAACGTTGCCAGCGCACAAGCCGACGCCACGCCCACCGACCTGCGCAAACTCGCCGGCGACTATTACAACTGGCGCAATCAGCAATATCCCGTCTCGAGCAGTGACGCCGGCCTACACACCTGGGACGACAAGCTCACCGACTATGGACTGTCGGCCCTGCTCGCTCGGCGCCTGCACGTCAAAGAAGTGCTCGCCAAAGTAAAAGCGATGCAGACCGAAAAGTGGGGCCGGGACGATCGCATCGACTGGCTGCTGTTTCGGGCTCAGCTCGAGGGGGTTGTTTTTTTCGATCGGGTGATGGATTTTGAAGAGACCGACCCGCAGACTTACGTAAACGAATGCAGCAACGGCATTTTTTCTCTGCTTAAGAAAGACTACGACACACCGCGCAAACGTTCGCTCGCGGCCACGGCGCGACTAAAACGGATGCCTTTTGTAATCGAGCTTGGCAAACAGAACCTCAACAAGCCAGTTCGGCTTTATGCCCAGCTCGCGATCGATTCAGCGCGATCGATTGACAGTCTGTTCACAGATAGTCTGATGACGCTGGCCAAAGATCTGCCGCCGGCTGAGCAGAATGATCTGATCAAGGCGCGCGACGCGGCGATCGTCTCGCTGCACGGCTTTGCCGATTTTCTCGAAAAGCGTTTGCCCGGCATGGTCCCATTCAAGCCGATGGGCGAGGAAAACTACAATTATCTTCTAAAGAATATTTATCTGCTGCCGATTGACGCGAAACAGCTTGAGATGCTGGGCCAGGCCGAACTCGCGCGTTATCGCGCGCTCGAATCGATGCTGCCTGATCCTTCTCTAGCTGATCCTGATCCCAAACGTGCGAAGGTAATTCCTAGAGATCAGAACGACTTCTTGAAAGCGTACGAAAGCCGTGAAACCGAAATGATCGGCTTCCTGAAAGAGAACCATCTGGTCACCCTGCCGTCTTATCTCGGCCGCTTTGAAATTCGGCAACTGCCCGAAGCCTTCAAGCCCACTAGTCCGGGCGGATTCATGAACGCGCCCGGTGTTTACGACAAAGACGCGACCGGCTTCTATTTCATTCCCACCTACAATCCGCAAAGCAAGAACTTCTACATTCGCGCAGCCATCGAAGACCCGCGGCCGATTCTCGGTCACGAAGGCATTCCCGGACACTTCCTGCAACTCTCGATTGCGAACCATCTGACCGACGAGATCCGCCGGCAGCATTCGGACAACATCTTCATCGAAGGCTGGGCGCTTTACGGCGAAGAGATGTTGATGCGGAGCGGCCTCTATCCGATGAATTCAGCTTCCCAGGGACAGGTTCTGCGCCTGGCCCGTTATCGCGCCGCGCGCATAGGCGTCGATGTGAATCTGCACACGGGCAAATGGACTTTCGAGCAGGCCGTGAATTATTTCATGGAAGCCGGCGGACTTGATCGCGAAGCAGCTGAAGGTGAGGCCGCGGGTGCGGCCGCGAGTCCGACGCAAAAGATCACCTATATGACCGGCAAGTGGCAGATTATGCGTCTGCTCGGCAAGTATCGCGACAAAGCGGGCAAAGATTTTCGCCTGGGTCAGTTTCATGACGACCTGATTAAGAATGGGAGCCTGCCGCTTTCGATTGTTGAGTGGATTCTGCTGGATGATAAATCTTCGCTGGATCAAGCTTTGAAGTGATATTCGCTTTTAACCTCGTCGTGCCGTGAGGCACGAGATGTTTATAGTTCCCGACGGGCATTTTGAATTTAAGCTCCGCAGGAGCGAAATGCATGTCGCTCCTTCGGAGCTTCGGAAATCCAAGGACCATGGGAGCTATAAACATCGCGCTCCTAACGGAGCTGAAGGTTTGCGGCCGCCAAGAGTTTTTCGGCTTACCGAGGCAGTAGAATTAGCCATCGCATATGAACCCACTTAATCCATCTTTCGCCGAAGACGTCGCGCGCAGTTTTGCGCAGCAGCCAATCATGAGTCTGATCGGCGCCAGGCTCTCACTGGTTGAGCCGGGCGTAGTTGAGATAATACTTCCCTATCGTGCCGACCTGGCCCAACAGCACGGCTATCTGCACGCCGGTGTCGTGACGACCATCTCCGATTCCGCTTGTGGTTATGCTGCTTTTACCTTGATGCCCTCAGGCTCGAACGTTCTAAGCGTCGAGTTCAAGGTAAACCTGTTGCGGCCGGCGCAAGGCGTAGAATTTGTCACACGGGCGGAAGTAATTAAGGCGGGACGAACCCTGACCGTGGTGCGCGCGGATGTCTTTGGCATCGATGGCAACAAAGAAAGAACGTTGGTCGCTACAATGCAAGGTACGATGATCGGTCTTCACCAGAAAGCGTGACCACTTCCTGGTTGGTGTCATGATTTGGTTTCGTGCTTTCTTTCGGCTTAAGATCTCCATTCCTTGCGCCGGTCCAGCGATGAGGTCAGTACCGGGAGCGGTAGCGACCGGGTTTTGTCCGTGCGATCTCGGACGAGTGCAGTGTTGAGACCCGGTCGCTACCGCTCCCGGTACTGACCTCACGATCGTGGAAAGGATTTCTCTATGACAAGACCGATTCGCATCTTGCTGCAAACTACTATTCCCTTCGCCGAAGACAACTGGCACATCGGCCGGTTTTCGTCGTTGCGCAATGAGCTGAGTTCGATGAAAGACAAAGCCGGCAACCAACTTTGTGAGGTGACGACTCGCAATCGCGAGACTGATGCGGCCGGTAACGATCCGGTTCTGAGCAATCTTGATCAATCCAAGTTTAACGAGCTGTGGCTGTTCGCGATCGATAATGGTGATGGGCTGAGTGTGCCCGACTGCCAGGGCATCACCCGCTTTCGCCAGCGCGGCGGCGGCATTATGGCGACGCGCGATCATCAGGACCTGGGGATCTCTTTGTGCACTCTCGGCGGTATCGGTCGCGCGCACTTCTTTCATACTAAACATCCCGAACCCGACCCTGCCAGACATGTGCCCGACGACAGGGAAACGACTTCGATCTCATGGCCCAACTATACCGATCTAATTGAGTTCTTTCCGGCTCATCCCCATGAGGGAGCAGTCGGCGTGCCGGAAGGTGAACAGCATGCCCGCGTCATTGCGACCGGCCAAAGTAAAGTAACGGGGCGTCCGTTCAATCTGATCGTTGCCTTCGACAGTACGCCCGACGAACACGGCCACATGCTCGGCCGCGGCATTGCGGAATCAAGTTTCCATCACTTCGTCGATTACAACTGGGACACGGGTTTAGGCTGTCCCAGCTTTCTGGAAGAACCGCCGGGCGACGGCTACAAACGAAATCCGCAGGCGCTGGAAGACATCAGGACTTATGTGCGGAATGTGGCAGTGTGGTTGGCGGGCGCTCAGGTTTGATGACAGGTCAAAGAGTAGAGCCTTGAGCGGAAGTGTGCGGCAGAAAACGCACTAGCAGAATTGGGCGACGCTCATCGTGCCGTTAGGCACGAAATATTTATAGACCCGGTCCTTCTTTTTTTTGAATTCAAGCTCTTTAAGGAGCGACATAGATTTCGCTCCTCCGGAGTTTTTGGAATATTAGGGGGCCGCCGTGAGTTATAAACATCGCGCTCCTACGAGCTTACAGAAGCGAGGCAAATCGTTTCCCGACTGTAAGTTTAAGTTGTGTTACTATCCGAAGACCTTTGTCATCACTCAAGCAACGGCTACAATGATCGGCGCTCTAAGTCTCCGGGAGTGATAACATGCCTATCCCAACTTACGACAAGTTCATCGACCCGATGTTGCGTTATCTCGCTCAGCATCCGGAGGGCGCACCTGCTTCGGTCGTTTACGAAGCAATGGGTAGCGCGCTTAGCATCGACGAGAACGATAAGCTAACTCTATTGCCCAGCCGGACTCAGCCCGTTTATAAGAATCGCGCCGGCTGGGCTCACGATAGATTGAAGCGCGCGGGTCTTTCGAGTTCGCCGCGCCGCGGATATTGGAAGCTTACCGATAAAGGCTTTGTTTTTGCTCAATCGCATCCAGGGCCCCTCAACGAAGATGAAGTTAAGGAGCTGGCCGCTGTCGATCTCTCCGTAAGGTTACGACCACTTACAGAAGCTGAGGAAGACCATGACGTTCGTCAATTAGAACAACAAAGCACGCAAGACTCCGTGGCGACCCCTGATGATCGCCTAGAGAGCGCGCTCACTGACTTGAGGGAAACAACGGCTGAAGATCCTTTGGAAACCATCGCTCGGAACTCCCCAAAGTTCTTTGAGATGCTCGTTCTGGACTTGATTCACGCGATGGGGTACGGCGCAAGCCGCGCTGATCTACAACACGCGGGGCGTTCCGGCGATGGCGGAATCGATGGGATCATTTCGCTCGATCGTTTGGGTTTAGAAAAGGTCTTTGTTCAAGCCAAGCGTTGGCAGAATCCTGTGGGGCCGGAGTCAGTCCAGGCGTTCTACGGTGCACTTGAAGGACGGCGTGCCAATAAAGGCGTTTTCATTACGACTTCCAGTTTTACTTCTGGCGCAGTCGAGTTCGCTAGTTTGATCGAGAAGATTGTTTTGATCGATGGCGCGCGTCTCGCCGAGTTAATGATTGAGTATGGCGTGGGAGTTTCCCACAGACTCGTCAAAATCCCAAGAATTGACAGCGACTACTTCGACGAATGAGTATTTTCCAGTCGTTAATGGAGTGAGGAATCAATGAAACCCACCGCCTTACTATCCGCTCTGTTCTTGTTTGTTATTCTTACGCAAGACCAACAACCGTCAATCAACCAACGCGTCACGGCCCAGGACAAAACTGGGCTGATAACTTTGGAGCGTGGAGTCTGCTTTGGTACCTGTCCCAGTTATATAGTCACCATAGCGTGTGATGGCACGGTCACCTGGGAAGGACGCGACTTTGTCAAAACGAGGGGAAAGGCGACGGCGCAAATGAAGCCGGAGGATTTCAAAAAGCTCGTCAAGGAGTTTGAGAGGATTAAGTACTTTTCGCTGGACGATAAGTACGAGCCCGGTAGACCCGGTTGCCCCACCTCCGCAACTGACATGCCTTCGGCACGGACTGCGATTCAGACGGACGGCAAAACCAAGAGCGTCTCTCATTACTACGGCTGCCGAGGCTCCGAGGTCTTGCGCACGCTTACGGCCCTGGAACGCAAGATCGACGAAATCATCGGCACCGAAAAGTGGATCAAGTGATCACGGGCCATTAATATCACGCTCCTACGGAGCTGAAGACCGCCAGGAGTTGAACACCAGCGCTAATGATGCGCATCAAGTCGGCTGACAGTATAATCCCCTCGTGCCTTTGCTAACCCATAACGAAGTCCGCGTCCTGGGCTCGCTCATCGAAAAGCAGATCACGACGCCTGAATACTATCCGCTAACACTCAACGCGCTCACCCTGGCCTGCAACCAGAAGAACAATCGCAATCCGGTCAGCGCACTCTCTGAAACTGAAGTCGAGCAGGCCCTCGACAGCCTGCGCGAGAAGAATCTCGCTTATGTTTTCTATGGCAGCACCAGCCGCGTTCCCAAATACAAACATGTGGCCGATAACCTGCACCTGAGCGCGTCGGAGTTGTCCGTGATATGCGTGCTCATGCTGAGCGGCGCGCAAACCGTTGGTGAAATTCGCGGGCGCGCATACCGGTTGTATGAGTCCTCAGGGCTGGAGGAAATCGAACAGGCGCTTCATTCACTGGCAACGAAGGACGAGCCTTTGGTAGTCAAGTTGCCGCGCCTGGCAGGCCAGAAAGAAGCGAGGTTCGCACACCTGCTGGCAGGCGAAGTACAGATCGAAGAAATCAGTGGCGAGCAGCCCGTCAGCAAACAGTCGCGCAAATCTGCCGACGCCGAGCGAGTCGTTAGTCTTGAACACCGAGTCGAGGCACTCGCCGGCGAAGTTGAAAGCCTGCGTTTGCAGTTCGAACAATTCAAGAAACAATTTGAGTAGGCCGCGTCGTAAATTATCCTAAAGCCGGCTTCGGGCTTTGAATAACCTGGATTCAGGTTTGATCCGCTTAGGCCAGCGGTTCAGATCAAAGTACTATTCGTTTCATCCCGGATGGAAAGGAAATCGCGCCCATGAAAAGATTTGCAATCTCTGTGACTCTCGCGTTGTTACTCCCGGTGTTGTTCTCTGCTTGTATGCACGGAGTCAGAGGTTCCGGCGTCCGCAAGACTGAGCAGAGAGATCTGCCGGCCTTTAACGCAATCGACACCAGCGGCGCCTTTGAGGTGGAAGTGGTTTGCCAAAAGCCCGCCAGCTTTGAAATCGAAGCTGACGACAACATTGTGCCGCTGGTGCAGACCGAAGTGCGTGGTGGCGTGTTGCATGTGATCACTACCAAAAGCTACTCGTCGAATGGCGGAATCAAACTACGGATCAGCGTGCCCGATCTCATCAGTGTTAAGAGCACCGGCGCTGGCAAGTTCAACGTGTCAGGCGTGAAGAACGACAACTTCGAGATTCAATCGACCGGCGCCGCGGTGGTGGTGGCTTCGGGCCAAAGTAAATCTTTGAAGATTAGATCGACCGGCGCAGGCAAAATCGATGCGCACGATCTGCGCGCCAACGACGCTGACGTTGGCGTCACCGGCGCTGCGGGCGTGGATGTTTATGCCACCGATGAACTTGATGTCAATGTTTCGGGAGCGGGCCGTGTGACCTACAGCGGCAATCCCAAAGTAAACAAGAAAGTGAGCGGCGCGGGACAGGTGATCAAGAAAGAGGGGATTAGCGCGTAAGCCGTGCGGACTCAGACCCCGGCGCTTGAATTAAGAACGTAAGTCTATGTTCGATGCACAAGAATTGCCCTCACTGTCATGAAGAGACCTTCGGTTGGCGTGAATTAATCACTCTCAATTCCTTCTCCCCGATCCAGTGTGAGAACTGTCACGAGTGGGTGCTCGTTTCGGGCTGGGGACAGTTGCTGGGGGTGCTGACCTTCCTCACGATCTTAGTGGCCACCACGCCTCTATGGCAATACATTCCCGGGGAAAAGTCAGTTCTCATTATTCCATTTGCCGTGATTGTGTTCGCGTCGGCCATGGTGCTTACAGCCAAACCTGTAAAGGCCGAAGCCCGGCAGACTGATCCCTCGCCGTTCACGCCGGATCCGAATAACGACAAGACGATCCTGATCCAGGGCTGGAGCGAAGAAGAACTCCGTCAGATACTCGATGACTTTGTCGAAGAAGACTTGACCGCGTTCGCCGCGTTTCGAATCGAAATAGAGACGTGTCCCGATAATTGGTTTCTGCTCACTTTTCCGGAAGACATTCATCCGGCCGAATTCGTATCCTTGATTAACTATCTTGCCTACCCCATTAATTTTGATCTGGGCGGACGTTCGGTTGTGGTGGCTGGTAAGACTACTCTGAATTCAGACTTCGACGGGCTCCCGAAATCACTCACCGGAAAGACAGCTCTGCTTTACCTGCCCGAGAACGACACAGACTATGATGTCATCTACCTGCAAACCGATTCAGGCATGACGCTCGCGAGGTCCTTCAATGAAGGAGTCTGGCGCAAGGTTAAGGATCCGCGACTGCCGAACACCGTCCAGCCACTGGCCTGGTAAACCGTTTGAGGGCAGATTCCAATGCGCCTCTCCCTCACCGTGCTCAGCCCCGAGCGCTGACAACCCGGTGCGCTACCCAAATTAGGTCACTGAGGAACAATTCCCCCTTGACAGTCTAGGGAAGAGATGAGTACTCTGCACCCCAGGCAATCCAGGGAGATGTGGGCAGGATGGCAAAAGCTCGGACCGATTTAATGCAAGGCACGCTGGAGCTCTTAATTCTCAAAACGCTGGCGCATGATTCGATGCACGGTTATGGCATCGCCCAAAGAATTCACGCGGCTGCTGACGATTTGCTTAAGATCGAAGACGGCTCGCTATATCCGGCGCTTTATCGCATGGAAGAGCGCGGTTGGATCAAGTCAAAGTGGGATGTTTCGGAAAACAATCGCCGCGCAAAGTTCTACAAGCTGACCGGCGCCGGCCGTAAACAACTAGAGGCTGAGAGCGACAACTGGGAGCGCATCTCACGAGCAATCACGAGAATCCTGCAAACTGCTTAGCGGGAAAAAAGGTAATGAAAGCTGAGTTCGGAAGTCCGTTCAAGCACTTTGATAGCGATTACACCAGGCGTGAAATCGACGAAGAATTGCGCTTTCATCTTGAACTACTGACTGAAGAGAATCTGCGCCTGGAAATGTCTTTGGATCAAGCACACGAGGCAGCGCTGAAACGGTTTGGCAACATCGATCAGATCAAAACTGAGTGTGCTGAGATCAGCCGCCGGAGTAATCCACTGCTGCGCGCTTTGAAGGCTTTTATGATCCTCGTTTTTCTCGTGGGAATTCTGGTGCGCGTTTTTAGCTTTGAATTCCACCTCACGCGCGTGGGCGACATCTTGATGGCCGTCGGCGCGCTGGGGCGCCTACTACTTTATGTGCGCGGGTTGAATCCATCCAACTATCTTTCAAAGCCCGAAACCTTGTCGCTCTTGCCGCTGAATGACAAGTCTCCAGCGATTACCGCTTATGACCAGCGAGAGCGGACACCCGTCGAGCGCGTCATTTTTGATAAGTAGTATTTCTACAAGTACGTAACGAGAAAAATCATCCGCTCGTTGTTGGGAGATTGTCATACAAATCTTCAGGGATTGGTGTGTCTTTCCAAGCCGAAGTCAAAATTTATCAGGGCCCCATGAACGGCGGTGAAAACCATGCTTGAAATCCAAAAGTTAACGAAAACATATTCCAGCGGCGTTCAGGCGCTGCGCGAAATCAGTCTCGACGTACCAAACGGGATGTTTGGTCTTTTGGGACCCAACGGCGCGGGCAAGACAACCTTGATGAAAATTCTCGCCACGCTGCTCGAACCGGATTCAGGCATGGCCGCGATGAATGGCATCGACCTCATCGGCGACAAAGAAAGTACGCGCAAGATGATCGGCTATCTTCCACAGGAGTTTGGACTCTATCCAACTCTAACGGCTGAACAAACGCTTCATTACTTTGCCAAACTAAAAGGAGTCCACGATAAGAAGGATCGCGGGGCCCTGGTGGATGCTTTGTTTGAGCGAGTGAACCTTGCCGGCGCACGCCGGCAACGTGTGGGTGGATTTTCGGGCGGCATGCGGCAACGTCTGGGAATTGCGCAGGCGCTAATCGGTCAGCCGCAACTCATCATCGTCGACGAGCCAACCGCCGGGTTGGATCCCGAAGAGCGACTTCGTTTTCACAACCTTTTGGCGGAAACCGTGAGCGAAAACGCCGTGGTCATTCTTTCTACGCATATTGTTTCCGACGTCTCGAGTCTTTGCAGTCGCATGGCGATCATCCGGGAGGGTCAAATCCTTGCTTCAGTCACGCCCCGGCAGGCAATGAATGAACTAGCTGGCTCGGTTTGGGAAGCCAGCGTGTCCCGCGAAAAGGCGTCGGCTTTGAAGTCGCGTTGTCAGGTGCTCTCTTCGCAGATGTTCGACGGGCTGGCGCGGATGCGGGTGATATCCCGGGGCGAACGGCCCAGCGAGGAATTCAATCCTGCAACTCCGATTCTGGAGGACTATTACTTTGAAGTGGTCAACCAACGGGAGCAATCGAGCTGAAATGCGAAACCCTGCCCGCACACCGTTCGGCGTAATCTTCCAGAACGAAGTGCTGCTCAATTCAAAGCGCGTCGCTCTGTATGCGCTGATGATTTTCTTCAGCTCGAATGCCGTCCTGTGGACTTCAGCCGCCATTCACTATGGTTGGGCGATTAACAGCGACTTCTATATTGCCAGGAACTACGGAGGCTTTGCCTTCGGCATTCTGGGACTGCCGCTTTTCGCCGCCGTGATTATGGCGGATCCAGTGATTAGGGACTTCCGGCTGGGCGTTGACCCTTTGATTTTTTCAAAGCCGATCAGTCGGGCTCAGTACCTGCTCGGGAAGTTCTTTGGCAGTTTCTTCGTGCTGGCTTGCTGTCAGGCGGCTTTCGGACTGACGATGCTGTTGCTGCAAGTTCTCCACACGCCGCGAATGCTGGTCCTGCCCTTTCGAGTTTTTCCATACTTCAAACATTTCTTTCTGGTAGTGGTCGTCTCTTACCTGCTTTTTGCCGCCGTATACTTTACGCTCGGGACACTGATGCGCAACGCCAAGATTGTTTACGGTCTGGCGCTCATTTATTACCCTCTGTACATTGCCTGGCAGGTCGTTATCTTGAAACGTCTGCCGCCGCGCTGGCACATCGTTCTTGATCCCTTACTCTTTAATGTGGGGCCGGCCCGCCCATTTGAACGCAGCCCCGACTATCTGAATAATTTTGTAGTCAGTTACACCCCGGGCATGTTGGCCAACCGGTTGTTAGTAATTCTCGCCGCCGTTGCTTGTCTGACGATTCTTTACTTACGCTTTGCCATAACCGAGCGCTCCGGGAATGCTGAAAAGATTTCAGTGCTCAACCTTTCAACCGGAGCCGCAGGGTTTTATTATGATCCGCCGCGCATTGAACCGGCACTTCAAGACCATTTCGAAGAACATGAGAAGGTTTTGCTTCCGGAAGTCAGCCGATCCCACGCCGGAATATCTGCGAACGTCAACCAATTAATAGCGGCTTTGGGAGTCGAGCTTCGTCTGCTTCTTTCCGAGCACAGCCTGATTGTGATCATGCCGCTCGCAATAGTTTTCTCAACCCTCGATGTCGCGTTCTGGAGCGTCGCGCCGGAGCCGTCCTTTTCGGCGGCATACGCCGGGCATACAGCGAACGCGACCCTACTGTTCCTGCTCGGCATCACCATCTTCTACAGCGTCGAAGCGCTGCATCGGGATCGCGAGTTGAAAATCGAGCCGCTGCTCTGGAGCCAGGCGGCGCCGAACTATGCGCTGTTGCTGTCGAAGGTCTTGGCCACGTTAGTTCTAACCATCGGCTTAATTGTCCTGGTAGGAGTAGTAACCATTGCTCTACAAGTCCTCAAGCACAACGGTCCAGTTGAACTATCGGCGTATCTGAGGATCTACGGCACTATCCTGATTCCAAATGCGATCTTTTTAGCCGCGGCGATAATGGCGCTCAGCGTACTGCTTCGCGATCGCTATCTCACCTATACCGTGGCTATCGGGACTTGCGCGGGACTCTTCTATTTGTACTCGCAGGGTCACCACGGCTGGCTTTACAATCCTATGCTGGTTCAGGTTTGGACGTATTCCGATCTAGCCGGCGGTAGCAGATTTGCTCAAATCCTGGCGCAGAGAATTCATTTGATGGCCGGCGCACTCGCGGGTCTCTCATTGGCCCACCTGTTTTGGCGCCGACCTTCAAACCGCGGGTTGCTCACCCACAGCCGGCTCACCAGTTCCGGATGGTCGGTCGCAGCCCTGCTTGTTTTCCTGACTGTAGCTTTCACCGTGGGTCTAATGGTTGGCCTGTGAGGAGAATCGGCTTCTGACAGGACTTTATCCGGCTTCCCAATTCATCAGCGTCGAACATCAGTCAGAATACTCCTGCTACCAAAAGAATTTCTGACCTTCTGTTGACAGTCTGCCGTCCTGCCTTTAGGCTTCAGCCGTCTCCCAAAATACTATGAAAGAATTAGTGAAACCCAGGCAAGACGCGATGCCGCTCTGGCTGTTACTGGTCATAACGGTGCCTCTGCTATCCGGCTCGATGGCGATCGCGCAGACTCCCGGTCCTACTACGCAAGACAAGCGTGGTCTCGGCATCGAGACCGCTTCGTCTAATCCATCCCAAACCGATCAGACGAAAGTGAAAGAAGCTAAACCTGAACTGGTGCTCCAGACGGGATACGACAATTTCTTTGGCGCGACGCGTCTGGTGTTCAGCCCGGATGAACGTCTGCTGGCCACTGCGACATTTCGCAGCAGCACGATCAAATTGTGGGAGACAGCGACAGGCCGCGAGTTACGGGATCTTTCTACTGGCGGCCAAAGCTCGATGGGCATGTCGCCGGTCGTCGCCTTCAGTCCTGACAGCCGCTTTTTGGCGGCGGCCGGCGCCAACAACTCGGTCAGGGTTTGGGAGGTGCTGAGCGGACGTGAGGTGCAGACGCTCTCCGGAGGGAGCCAGGCTTCGTTCATGTCGGCGCTCGGCGTTTCTTTCATCGCCTTCAGTGGGGATAGCAGGAAGCTGGTGACGATTAGCGACGCCATCAGAGTCTGGGACACCACCAGCTGGCAAGCGGCAAAGACGATCGATACGTCTTCGATTAATCCCTCGGGATTCACCGGCGGCGAAGGCGGAGTCGCGCTCAGTCCCGACGGCAACCAGCTCGCACGTGTGGAGGCTGGCGGAACGAAAATTAAGATTTTGGACCTGAGCTCCGGCAGCGCGACTCGCTCAATTGACTTGTCTCACGATCAAATCGACAGCCTTGAGCTTTCCTACACCACGGATGGTCGACTGGTAGCTGCGGGAATTGTCGAGAAGAAATTGAAGCTGTGGGACTTGACCACGAAGCCGAGCGAACGCGAACTGGGATCAACTGTAAAAGATTATAGTCCGATCAAGTTCAGTCGGAATGGCCGAGTGGTCGCCCTCGCCGAAGGTTACACGATCAAACTTTGGGACGTGACGACGGCACGCGATCTGCCCACCCTGAGTGTGCCGAACAACGGAGTCTTCGCCGATAACGGCGGCACCTTCGTCGGTTTCAGCGCTGATGGAAAAAAGATCGCTTCCGGAGGCTTTGGCACGCCGACTCTGCTGTGGGAGACCGAGACGGGCAGGCAATTGCTGACATTAAAGGGCCGCAGCAACATGGCCTATGCCGTCGCGTTCAGCGCCGATGGTAATCAACTGGCGGCCGGCGGACGCACTCGTTGGGATTTACGTACGGGTCGCGGGCTGCGTCTCACCAAATCGCCTTCCGACAAATTGTTTGGCATGCCGAGTCCTGACGGAAAACGGATTGCGATGTTTGCTCCCAACGATAACGCGATCATGATTCTGGAAACGACAACCGGCCGGCCGCTCCAGACGCTCACTCGATCAGCGACAGGCGGCGGCGTTGAACTCGTAAACTTCAGCCCTGATAGCCGTCTGCTGGCGGCGAGATATATGGAGGCACAACCGTCGCTAGGGTCGCAGTCAATCGGCGGTGTCCCATCAAGTCAGGTCAAAATCTGGGATGTAGCCTCGGGTCACGAAGTGCAGACGTTGACGCTCAGCTCGGCTCCGAGCAAGGTTGGCTTCTCGGCTGATGGGAAGTCTTTGATCACCGTTGCCGGCCAGGGCGAGGTCGTGATGTGGGACGTCGCGTCGGGTAGTCAGGTGCGCAATTTTGCCGCGGCGCCTCAGAATCCGATGGGCAACATGTCGTCGCTGCCGAATCTCGGGTCGCTCCCGAGCCCGGGGAAGCGAGGTTCGGTACCTACCATGCCAACAATGCCGAATATCGCCGACATGAATGCGATGATCACCAATGTGTTGGGCACAATGACTGCCGGCACAATGGGAAAAACTGTCACCTCGATTGCTTTTAGTCCCGACGGCCGAGTGCTTGCGACTGGCGGTGTTGAATCTAAGTCCAATTTCGACATGGGGACTTTGATGAATACCGCGAACCAGAAGAATTCGAAAGGCAAGAAAACCAACGACCCGGAGGATCTCTTAAAGGAGATCAAAATCGAGAATGTTGGCCAGGTCCTCCTTTGGGATACAGCCACGGGCCAGCAAGTCGGGGCCATCAAAGGGCACGGCAAAGGAGTTACGGAGGTTGTGTTTAGCCGTGACGGCAAATTGCTGGCCTCGAGCGGCACTGATAACACGATCAAGATCTGGGACGTCGCTACAAAGCGCGAGCTGCGCACGCTCGTGGGGCATACCGCGAACATCGAATCGATGGACTTCAGCCCCAACGGCCGCTTGCTGGCGTCGGCCAGCGATGAGGGCAGCACTTTTCTTTGGGACCCGAACACGGGCGAACATCTGTTGACGCTCATCTCACTCGACGATGGCGGTGAGTGGATGGTCGTCACGCCTGAAGGCTTGTTCGATGGCACACCCGCGTCATGGAACCAGATCCTCTGGCGTTATAACCAGGACACTTTCAACGTGGCTCCGATCGAATGGTTCTTCAACGAGTTTTATTATCCCGGGCTGCTTGCGGATGTCTTCGCCGGCAAACGCCCGCGCGTGGCCCAGGACGTTTCCAGGAAAGACCGCCGCCAGCCCATCGTGAAGCTTTCACTCGCTGGTGAAGCTGCGCCCGCCAGCGGTATCGCCGCGCGCACGATCAAAGTAAAGATCGACGTCACGGATGCCTCCGCTGATAGAGATCACCCACAGGGCAGCGGCGCCCGTGACGTGCGCCTCTTTCGCAATGGCTCGCTGGTCAAGGTCTGGCATGGCGATGCTTTGAAAGGACAGACTGCGGCCACACTGGAACAGGAAGTTACCGTCGTTGCCGGACCAAATCGTCTGACGGCTTACGCTTTCAATCAGGACAACGTCAAGAGCAAGGACGCGAACTTGTTAGTGGACGGGGCCGGCAGTTTGAAGCGCGCCGGGACGGCCTGGGTAATTGCCGTGGGAGTCAATGAGTATGCGAACCAGCAATATAATTTGAAGTATGCCGTAGCCGATGCGCAGAGTTTTGCTGAAGAGTTACGCCATCAACAGGCGCAAGTCGCTCGCTTCGATCACGTCGAAGTCATCCCGCTGCTGAACGATAACGCCACCAAGGAAAATATTCTTGCGGCGCTGAGGCGGCTGGCTGGAACACCCGAGCCGCCAACGCTGAAAGCAGGACCGTTTGACCGTTTGAAACGTGCGGAGCCCGAAGATGCCGTGATCATCTACTTCGCCGGTCACGGCACGGCGCAGGGGCAGCGCTTCTATCTAATCCCACACGATCTTGGTTACACGGGCGATCGCGGCAATTTGAATGAAGCCGGACTGAAAACGATTCTCTCGCACAGCATCTCAGATTTAGAGTTGGAAGATGCGGTCGAAGGTTTGGCGGCCGGATCGCTGGTAATGGTCATCGATGCCTGCAATTCAGGTCAGGCACTCGAGGCTGAAGAGAAACGCCGTGGGCCGATGAACTCGAAAGGGTTGGCCCAACTTGCCTACGAAAAAGGCATGTACATTCTCACTGCCGCACAAAGTTACCAGGCGGCGCTCGAAGCGGCGCAGTTCGGTCATGGCTTGCTTACCTATGCTTTGGTTGAAGAAGGATTGAAGACTGGCGTCGCTGACAACGAACCAAAGGATGGGATCGTGAGTGCGCGTGAGTGGCTCGATTTCGCGACCGAGCGCGTGCCCCAGATGCAGCAAGAGCAGATGAAACAGGGCCGCGGTCTTGGTCTGAATATCGCGTTCGCTGAAGGCGAGCAGAAGATAGCCGATCCGGAGCAGCGCAGCGTACAGCGGCCGCGCGTCTTTTATCGTCGAGAGATGGAAACTGATCCACTGGTGATTGCGAAGCCGGGAATGACTTCGAAACCATAGGACCGGACGGAGCGCGGACATCCTGTCCGCCAGCGTGCGCAGCACGCTGGATACTCCAGGGCGGAACCTGTTCGGCTGCGCGCTCAGGCGGACAGGATGTCCCCTATCCGCGACTAATTATGACCCAGACCGGAC
>WNFR01005227.1_pt1 | contig 19316 bp, 15 predicted proteins | sample 5400221 | NCBI WGS metagenome assembly WNFR01 (sample SAMN13153357, study PRJNA577476) | soil metagenome | isolation source: 40 cm soil under Madrone tree | place: USA:California | collected 2016-06-14 | reverse complement strand
TGTGACCACGAGATTGCGATCGAAGGTGGCGACGGCGACTTGGCGATCGCGGACGTCAGGCAGTTCGATATTCGATTGCGTCGCGCTCATAATTTTTTAGGATCTTTTTCGCGCAAAGCGCGATGCGGTTCGGTCACCGGATCGTTCTCGGCACGCCACAGGCTCGGCGGATGATTCTTCCGGCAGATCGGCGCCACATCGCAGTGGCCGCAGTACTCGCCGCGATTGATAAAGAAACGACCCTGGTGAACGCCGTCCACCAAGTATGCGATGGTTTGTTTTGTGGCTTTGCCGACGTTCCCGTCCAAACCTTCGCTGTCATACCGTGTCGAGATCAGTGGACCGTCAGACCAGCGCGGCGCGATATAGTAAAAGTCCGCTTCGATCGCGGGCCGTGGTGGTTTTTTCAGTTGCTCTTCAGCCCAATGTTGCGCGAGCAGGTAATAGAAGGGCGGCTGTAACCTCTCACCGCGCAGAGCGGAGCGAATAAGATTCTTATCTTGGGTTGCCGCACTGGCGCCAAATTTAAATTTATAATCGATCACGCGTAGACGTCCATCGTTTCGATCGATGCGGTCCATGCGACCGCGGATCGCGAGCTCCTTTAGCGGTTCCGGCCAGTCGGCCGGCAATCGCCCGGTCACGTCGGTTTCCAAACTCACCGGGGTAAACCCAGAATTCGCGAGCTCGGCTAAATCTTGCGCGATGACTTGGCGCAGCAGTTGGATGAGACCGTCTTTGAGACTCTCCCAAGCGAGCGGATAGCCGACCGGATTATTTTCCTCATAGTCTGCGAATGCGCGGGTCGCCACGGCGAACAGGATTATTTGTACATCGATCGTTGCCGCCTTGCCGGCAAAGTAGCCGTCATCGATCAAAGCACGGTAAAACGAATTTAAGATCTCATGACCGAGCTTGCCGAACTCAGCAGGACTCGGCCCAAGGATCTCTTCGGGACGGTCGAGCGGTTGCAAGCCGAGCACGTGGCGCGCGAAAAACTGAAACGGGCAACGGGCATAGGTTTCGAGCGCGGTGGGCGAAAGGCCGCGCTCGGAGAAATGTTTCCAGTAGTTATCGAACTCGCCGACCATGCCATCGTAACCAAGCAAGCGGTCGCTGCTTTGATCGACTTCGACGACAACTTTGTGGCCTTGCTTGTAGAGGTTCGGTCGCGCGGCGCAGGCTTCGATCAGCGCGGTGGGATCTTGGTCTTCGAGCGTCAGTCGAATTGCCAGTTCTGCCGGCAAGAGTAAGTCCTGTCGATCGAACGGCGGCGTGGCGGTTTTTTCGGTGATGCCGCGCGGGATGCCGATCGTCTCGCTTGGCCGGCCGTTGCCATGGAGAGCGCGGTTGAGCTCTTCGACGTACCAGGATGGCGCCAGTACTCTGCCGCTGTCGTCCGATCTTTGAAATGAACAATAGAGCCGCTCCCGCGCGGCGCCGACGAGCAGGGTGAAAAGCAATTTTTCTTCGTCGAAGGCGGCGAGTTTTTGGCTGACCTTGTAGCCCAGGTCGCGTTCGAGAACTTCGCGGTCGCGATCGCGAAGAAAGGCGTCTTCGCGGATCGTGCGCGGGAAAACGCCTTCGTTCATGCCGAGAACAAAAAGCGCGCGGAACGATAGGCCGCGCGCCGCGGTGGCGCTAAGCACCATGACACCATCGCGATTGCGCCGATCCTCCGTTACGCTGGAGCGTTCCAGCCAGTGCTGAAAGGTATGCGCAAAATCATTCAGGGCGACGCGATTTTCCACGCGATCGAGACCGGCGAGTTGGTCTAAGACCGCGATAATCTCCGCGCCGGGTTCCGTATCGACGCCCCGCGCCGTCGTTTCGGTGGCGGCCGCAATTCCGAGATACTTTTTCAGCAAGCTTTTCCAGGCGACGGCATATTCCTGCCACGAAGCTTGCGCCGGCAATTGAGTTAGATCAGCCACCAACGTCTCGACGATATTAGCCAATGACGTCAATTGTTTGGCCGCGATGCGAATGACGCGCGGCTCGTCGTCGGCCGATATTTGCCGGAGTGTTAGATCGCGCTGATTGTAACGGCGCAGCCGGCGCCACTCGGCGGCGCCTTTGCAGATGGCGAGCTCCCGGGTCGCAAGGTCCCAGAGTTCTGGGCGTGGCAAAGACCGTTCTCCTGCGATGTTTTGAGGTTGAAAATACGGCGAAGAGAGCAGATCGATCACTTGGCCGCGTAGGAAGTCCTTCGCGGGCAGATTCAGCAGTAGGATGACGGCTTTGGTCAACGGGAACTGCACGAGCGATTCTTCGAGCGTGCCGGCGAGCGGGATGCGATGCTTGTGAAAAGTATCTTTGACGATTTGGCCGTAGGACTCCAGACTTCGCGCAACGACACCGATCTCATGAAATTGCATCTTGCCCTCGTCGACGAGCCCGAGAATCTCTTTGGCTGCCGTGGCGATTTCATCATGGATGCCGAAAGTATCGACGATCCGGCAGTGCCAGTGTTTCGGAAAATCGGAATATTTTCGTTCTTTGTTGTCATCAAAAAGCCGCGCATCAGCTGGCAATGCGATTTGAGTTTCTGGCTCTGGGGTGGCCTCGGTGTTGTGGCCCTGGACGTAGCGCTCATAGAAACGCTCGGCGAAGCGCCAGGCTTCATGACGCGGCTTGGCCGCCAGAAGAGGAAAGAACAGCGTGGTTGGATAGTGGCGCGCGACGGCGTAAAAAAAATCTACCTGAATCTGCGTCAGATCGTAGAAACCGTAATAGAAAATTTGGCCAAATTGTTTCAAGAAGCTCGACGCGGGAACTTGTTCGGTGGCGTAGCGGTTCAGGTCGGACTGGTCGGTAATCTTCTGTTGGCGACAAAACTGTTGAAAGGTTTGCAGTAATACCAAGAGCTGCGATGTGCGTTCGCTGGCGCGCTGACTGAAATGACCCTCGCCTAGGGCTTCGAAGGCGACCGCCGGATCGACCAATCCGTCGCGCAGGTCGCGCAATGTTTGCCAGAGCGCAGCGCACCCGCCGGCGCGGTCTTCGATGCCAGCGAAGGGCTCTGCGCCGAGTTGGCGGGTCCGAATGATCTGCCGCAGCGCTTCTTCGAGAAAAAGATCGCTGCGCAACTCAAGCGGCGCGCCGTTGCTCTCGGCGTGTAGCCTCAGGGAGAGTTGGTAAAAGGTCAGGAGGTGAACATTGAGTAGCGACAGGCGCCGCTCCCGGCTCAATAAAATTTTCAAGCGCCGGCGCAGCAAGTCGGACGGTGTAAGAATCAACAGTGGGCTCAGCAAGTCCGCTCTCTTGTGTTTTAAGATTTCTTCGACGAGAGCATTTTCGAGGTCGGGATGAAATGGCCCGAGAATGGTTCGCATGATTTGTTAGTTGGCTCGGATGAGCTGCAGACTCAAACTACCACGAAATATGAAAAAAGGTATCGTTTAGCGCAAGCGCCGACGCTGCGACGATCCTGCGGACGGCGATTGCAAAAACAAATACAAACCATTAAACCAACAGCCAATGCGATCCGCCAAACCGAGCCGACTGTTTGTCGTTTTATTCCTTGTCATTCTGTCTTTTCGTGCCGACGCCAACGACCTGACGCTCAAGTCGAGTGCCGGCCTCGTCGTTGCCGATAGTGAATTGGCGAGCGCGGCGGGAATGGAAATTCTCAAGCGCGGCGGCAATGCCGTCGACGCGGCGATCGCGACTGCGTTTGCGCTTTCAGTGGTGGATCAAGCGTCGTCGGGTCTAGGCGGCGGTGGCTTCATGGTGATCTACCGCGCGAAAGATCAGAAGTCATTCGCTCTGGATTTTCGCGAAACGGCGCCGCGCGCATCGAGCAGAGAGCTGTATATGAAAGACGGCAAGCCGGTAGCGTCGTTGAGTCTCACAGGCGCTTTAGCGGTCGGCGTGCCCGGAGAGGTCGCTGGTTTAGTCGAGGCGCGCAAGCGCTTCGGAACACTTTCTTTGGCGACGCTCGTTGCGCCGGCCGTCAAGCTCGCGAGTGACGGTTTCCCCTTGGATGCGACACTGCGTATTGCGATCGAACGCCAGCAATCCGGCATGAAGCGATTCGCTGATCTCGGGCGCATTTTCATGCCCAATGGCGAAGTGCCCAAGGAAGGCGACGTAATTCGCCAAGCTGAATTGGCTGAGACTCTCAAAGTGATCGCGCAGCAAGGCGCCGAGATTTTTTACCAGGGCCGAATCGCCGAGGCGATCGCCGAGACGATCAAAAACAACGGCGGCGTGATGACCCTCGAGGACCTTAAAAACTATAAGGCCGTGTGGCGCGAGCCGCTGATCGGCACGTACCGAAATCGCACGATCGTGACCATGCCACCGCCAAGCTCGGGCGGCGTGGCGCTCTTGGAGATGCTCAACATTCTCGAAGGCTACAAGCTCGATCAGTTACAGCACAACTCGCCGGCCTATCTTCACTTGATCACCGAGACCATGAAACACGCCTTTGCCGACAGAGCGCAGTTCCTTGGCGATCCGGATTTCGTTCATGTGCCGATCCGCAAGCTGACGTCGAAGGATTACGCGCTGTGGATGCGCGGCCAGTCGGTCAACACTCGCTTCGGGTCGAAATTGATTGCCGCGCGCACGGGAATTGTTCTCAACAACGAAATGGATGATTTCGCCATTCACTCAGGAGTGGGCAACGTTTACGGTCTGGTGGGCAACGAGGCGAACTCGCTCCAACCCAACAAGCGGCCGCTGAGCAGCATGTCGCCGACGATTATTTTGCAGAACGGCCGCCCCGAACTGGTCGTCGGCGCGGCCGGCGGGCCGCGCATCATCAGCGCCACTTTGCAGACGATTCTCAATGTTATCGACTTTCACATGCCGGTGGGCGCGGCCGTCGAAGCGCCGCGCATTCATCATCAGTGGCTCCCGGAGCGGCTGAATGTCGAGACCAAGATCGGCGAGGAGGCAAGAAAAGGGTTGGCGCAGCGCGGCCATACCCTGCGTCAGCAGACCGAGCTCGGCGTGGTGCAAGCGATCACTTGGCAAGACTCGACGATGAGCGGCGTCGCCGATTCAAGAAAGACGGAAAGAGCGCGCACGGAATAGCCAGCGCTGCGATTTCTCGGAAATTTATTTGGCTTGACTTGCCGCCGTGATCAGCGCCGTCCGAACTGCCACCACGAACGCCGCCGCCGTTTTGGCCGCAGGCGCAAGACGGATAAAAGCGCGCGTCCTAATTTCATCAACAGGCGGGCTGAAGCCATTAGTTTCTTGCCGAAGCCGCCGATCAAGAAGCTCGACAGGCCGGCGGTGAGCAGCGGATGGGAACGAAGCAGCCGGCCAACTGCGAAAACCTTGCCGCCAATATTGAACGGAGAATGAACTCTACGGTAAGCCACGGCCAATTCGAGACGCTCCAAAGCGGCCTTTTCGATCAGCGCCTGTTTGCGGCGGGTGATGTCGTCGAAGCGTTTACTCACGGGTAGAGGCTCTCAGGTGATCGCGATCTTTGCCGAGCTCGGCCAAGGTGGCGGGAAAGAGACCGGGGCGGCGTAGGATCGCGCTGCGCAGCTTGATCGCGGCTCCGGCGCCGACGGCGAAGTAGAGAAGCGCCAAGGCGCCGATGGCGGCGATCCAACCGTTTTGCCAAAACAATGCGACGATAAAGATCGTAAAGAGGATAAACCCGAAGGTGAAACCGAAGATGAGCAGGAAAGTGAGAACCAGAGTATGTTTGAGCCGCTCGCGCTCTTCTTCGAGCTCGGTGACGAACAGCTCCAGCCGTGTGTGCAGCGCCGAACTGAGAGCCGCGAGCACGGCTTTGATTGGCTGAAAGAAGCTCGACGAGCCTTCCTGGCTCTGGTTGCTTCCTGGGTCGCTCATCGGGGAGAAATTACTTACCGCGAATCAGCAGGCCGAGAGCCAAACCAACGGCCGCAGCAATGCCCACGGCGCTCCAGGGATTTTCCCGCACGTAGTCATCGGCGATTTCAGCGCATTCCTTCGACTTTTTGACAAGGGTTTCCTCTGCGTCGGCCAACGCCTTCTTGCCTTCAATCAGGCTTTGTTCGATCTTCTGGCGCGCGACGGCGATTTTTTCGCCGTCTCTTTGCTGGTAGATTCGCCGTCCATATAGTCATACCTCCTGTGATCGGAACTCGTAACCCATCGTATGATAATCACCCATGCGCAGCTATTCAAGGTCATAATTCGACTGCGCGATCTTTTTTGATGCGAAGTTCATCGGAGAAGTTGATTTACGCCTTTTAAATGCTATGCGTTTTGAGATCCGCAACGAGGCGAGAGGAGTTCGTAATGTTTGCAATGAAAAATACCTATCGGTGCTCGTTCTTGGGCGCGCTCTTGGTTATGACTTTTATCGCGCCCCTGGTCGCTTGGGCTCAAGGAAGTCCAAACCCAAAGCTGGTGGAGGCCGCCAAGAAAGAAGGCGAGCTGGTTTATTACACGACCATGACCCTCGATCAGAGCAAAGTGGTCGTCGATCGTTTTGAGAAGAAGTACGGAGTCAAAGCGACGCTCTTTCGCACCGGCGGCGGGCCCTTGCTCAACAAGATTTTCACCGAAGCCCGCGGCGGCCGATACGATTGGGACGTAGTCGTCGGCCGCGGCGAGATGGTGCTACCCATGATCGAAAGAAAGCTCGTCGCGTCTTACCGGTCTCCTGAAGTCAAGATGATCGAAGAGCAGTTGGTCGACAAGGAGGGCTATTGGACCGCTTATTATGTCAACAGTTATGTCCTTGGGTGGAACACCAAACTGGTCAGAAAGCAGGACGTTCCCAAAACCTATGAGGAGCTGCTAGACCCGAAATGGAAGGGCGGGCAAATTTCCGTCGACACCGAAGCCTATGGCATGCTCGAAGGGCTGAAGCGAGTCTGGGGCAAGGAAAAGGCGGTCAATTATTTTAAGCGGCTGGCGGCGCTGGAGCCGGTTCTAAAACGCGGCAATACCGAGCGCGTCCAACTCGCCGTAGCGGGTGAATACCCGCTCATAGTGGCTTATAACCAAACGATTCAGCGCATGACGTCGCGCGGCGCGCCGATTGACTGGCTGCCCCTCGAACCTTCGGTTACACAAGTCAATCCGATTATGCTGGCTGCAAAGGCGCCGCATCCCAACGCGGCGCGGCTGTTCTACGATTTTGTTCTCTCCAAGGAAGGACAGGAGATGCTACGCGGCTTCCAGCGCATCCCGGTGCGCAAAGACGTCGAGCCCGATCCGCCGCGGCTTTTCCGCGGCTTCAAGATCGCCGTCGAGGATCCGGAAGCTTACAAGGATTTCGATGCGTCAGTGAAGCAGTATCTGGAAATTTTTAAATTGAGATAGGAAGGCATGAGGCGGGAGGCAACAGGCGTGAGTAAGAAATCCATCCTCATGCCTCAAACCTTTCGCCTCTCGCCTATTCTTCGAACGGATTTTTGAGCAGGATCGTTTGCTCGCGGCCGGGGCCGACCGAGACGAGTATGATCTCGGTGCCGATGATCTTTTCTATGCGCCGGACATACTTTTGCGCGGATTTCGGCAGGTCGGAAAATTCCCGCACGTTACCGAGTGCCTCGCTCCAACCGTCCATCTCCTCGTATACCGGACGTGCATTTTGCATCACTTTGGAACTGGCAGGGAATTCGGTAATGGACTTTCCCTCGTAGAGGTAGGCGGTGCAGATCGGTATTTTTTTAAACCCGGTTAGGACGTCGAGCTTGGTCAACGCAACCCCGGTCATGCCGTTCATCCTGACCGCATGTCGCACGCCGACGGCGTCGAACCAACCACAACGCCGCGAGCGTCCGGTGGTGGCGCCGAACTCAGCGCCTTCGCGCCTCAGTGTTTCACCGTGCGGGCCGTCGAGCTCGGTTGGAAATGGCCCGCTGCCGACTCGGGTGGTATACGCTTTCGAGATGCCGATGACCTGCTGGATATGCTGGGGTCCGACACCGGAGCCGGAACAGGCGCCGCCGGTGATTGTGCTCGATGAAGTGACATACGGATAGGTGCCGTGATCGACGTCGAGCAGCGTGCCCTGTGCGCCTTCGAAGAGCACGCGCTTGCCGGCGCGAATCTGCTGGTCGAGCAGCAAGCCTGTGTTCGTCACGTAGCCCCTGAGTTTCTCGCGGAAATTGCCGTAGCTGTCGTGGATTTTGTCAAAGTCCAGAGCCTTTTCTTTGAGAATTGCTTTTAGATAAAAATTCTTTTCCTGAATGTTGCGCTCAAGCTTCTCGCGAAAAGTATCTTCTTCCAAAAGATCGACGAAGCGAATGCCGACGCGCGCCACTTTGTCTTCGTAGGCCGGACCTATGCCGCGGCCGGTGGTGCCGATCATTCCTTCGCCCCGCAAGCGCTCACGCGCTTGGTCGATCAACTTGTGATACGGCATGATGACGTGCGCCTGCTCGCTGATACGCAACTGCTCATCGCTCGTGAGATGGCCTTGAGTTTTCAGCGCTTCGATTTCTTGAATCAGAATCTCCGGATCGACGACGACACCGTTGCCGATGACGCAAAGTTTATCCGGGTGAAGCGCTCCGGAAGGAACCAGATGTAAAACGGTTTTCTTGCCGTCCACGACCAGCGTATGGCCGGCGTTGTTGCCTCCCTGAAACCTGACGACGATGTCCGTCTCGTCGGTAAAAAGGTCGACGACTTTGCCTTTGCCTTCATCACCCCACTGGGCGCCGATGATCGCGACGTTGGCCATTGGATTAGGCAACAGGCAATAGGGAATAGGCAACAGTAAATGCGTTTCGCAGCGTCCGATCGCGTTTCATGGCTTCCGCCTTTGCCTCACAATTTGACGAGAGTCGCCGAGACGATTTGCGGTAGCGCGCGCAGCTCGTCGAGGGCTTTCTTACTTACGGCTTCGTCGACATGGGTAAATGAGATCGCGTTGCCGCCTTTTTCGCTGCGGCCCAATTCCATGCCGGCGATGTTCATGCCGTTGTTGCCGAGGATGGTGCCGACGGCGCCGACGACTCCCGGTACATCTTTGTTCTGCAAGACGAGAATATATCCTTCGGGCACCGCCTCCAGATAAAAACTATTGACTCGAACGATGCGCGGATGTTTGGCGCCGAAGATCGCGCCTTCGACTTCCAGGGTTTCTTTGCCGTTTCTTGCCTTGACGGTCATCGAGCTGGCGAAGTCGCTCGCCTCTTCGCCTTTCGACTCGACGATCTTGATGCCACGTTCCCGCGCCAGCAGCGGCGCATTGACGTAGTTCACCGCGAATTCCATAACCGGCGATAATAATCCCTTGAGCACCGCGAGCGTTAATGGAGCGACGTTGTATTGTGTCACATCGCCCCGGTATTCGACTTGAACTTCATCGGGCAGCGCGCCGGCCATTTGCGTGTGCAAACTGCCGAGCTTTTCGCCGAGAGTCAAATACGGGCGCAGCACCGCCAAAAGCTCCGGGCTTACAGACGGCACGTTCACCGCGTAGCGGACAACGCCTTTGGCGAGAAAATCGACCATCTGTTCGGCCACCGCGATGGCGACGTTGAGCTGTGCCTCGTCGGTCGACGCGCCCAAGTGCGGCGTGGTGATGACTTGATCGAGCTTGAGCAGCGGATGATCGGCCGGCGGCGGCTCATCGATGTAAACGTCGAGCGCCGCGCCGGCGACTTTGCCGGCTTTGATCGCGTCGGCAAGATCATGCTCGTCGACGATTCCACCGCGCGCGCAGTTGATGATCCGCACGCCGTTTTTCATCTTGGCAAACGCCGCTTTGTTGATCAGGCCTTGAGTATCCGACGTCAAAGGCACGTGAACCGTGATGAAATCCGATTTGGTAAAGATATCGTCTAAAGTGCCAGGCTCTACGCCCATCCGCGCGATGTTTTCGGCGGCGATAAATGGATCGTAGCCGATGACTTTCATTCTTAATCCGGCTGCCCTCTCGGCGACGATACGGCCGACATTGCCGAGACCGATCACGCCGATGGTCTTATTGCACATCTCGACGCCAACGAATTTGTTGCGGTCCCACTTGCCGCCCTTGAGCGAGGCAACGGCTTGCGGAATATGACGCGCGAGCGCCATCATCAAAGCGATCGTGTGCTCGCCGGTGGTGACGTTGTTGCCACCGGGCGTGTTCATCACGACGATGCCTTTTTTGGTCGCGGCGTCGGCATCGATGTTTTCGTAACCCACCCCGGCGCGGCCGATCACCTTCAAATTCTTCGCGGCTTCGATGAGCTCGGACGTAATTTTGGTGCCGCTGCGAATCACCCAGCCATCGTAAATGCCACAGATCTTCTTAAGCTCGTCGGGCTTCAGTCCGAGCTTGACGTCAACGGCGAAGCCCTCGGTGTTTTTAAACACATCGAGCCCTTCGGGAGCGAGCGAGTCGGTGACGAGAATCTTCATGACCTATCCACCGTTTGGTTTTTGCTTTTGAATTCAAAGGTGGAAGATCGAACGAAGCCGCGCGATCGTCGATCCTCCATCTTCGATCCTCGTTGCTTAAACCAATGCCTCCATCAGGACTTCCTGTGCCGCCGCGACGCCCCGTCCGAAGGGAATCTCGGCGCCAAACTTTCTCAGCGCCATTTCTAGGGCCGCGATGGCGGTGATTACGTCGAAAGCACCCATATAGCCGATATGCGCGATGCGAATCGCCTTGCCTTTGAGCTGATCTTGACCCTCGGCGAGCGTGACGTTCATTTTATCGCGCAGATATTCTAGCACCTGGTCCGCGTCGATACCGTCGGGCAAATAGATGCCGGTCGCAGCCGGGCTCGGACTATCGGGCGCGAGTAATCTTAAGCCCAAGGCAGTCGCCGCGGCGCGGGTAGCCCGGCACAGGCGCGCGTGGCGCGCGTAGACATTTTCCAAACCCTCGCGCTCAAGCATGTTCACCGACGCGCGCACGCCGAAGATCAACGATACCGCCGGAGTGAAGGCTCCGGAGCCTTTTTGCTGGTTTTTGCGTTCCAAGTTTAGATCGAAATAAAAGCGCGGCAGCTTGGCCTTCTTGGTTCTCTCCCAGGCGCGGTCACTGAGCGCGACAAAGCCCAACCCCGGTGGCAGCATCAAAGCCTTTTGCGAGCCGGTCACTAGCGCGTCAATGCCCCACTCATCCATCATCAACGGCACAACGCCCACCGCGGTGACGCCGTCGACAAGAAACAGTGGGCCATTTTTTGTGAGCTTGGCGATTTCTTTTACCGGATGAAACACGGTGGTCGAAGTCTCGCTGGCCTGGATCATTACGCCTTGAATATCGGGGGTGGCCTTGAGCTGCCGCTCGACGTCAGCAACTTTGACCGCTTGGCCCCACTCGACTTTCATCTCCACCGGGTTTAAGCCATAGGCGTTGGAGATGTTGAGCCAGCGCTCGCCGAATTTCCCGCCGTTGATGACGAGCACCTTATCGCCTGGAGAAAAGAGATTTGCCACGGCGGCTTCCATGGCGCCGGTACCGGAAGACGCCAGGATGAGAACATCGTTTTTTGTGCCGAATAGATTTTTAAGTCCATCGCGTGCTTCATTGAAGATTTTGTTAAATTGCGGTGTGCGATGATGGATCATGGTTTCCGCCATCGCCAGAGCGACTTCGTTGGGAATCGGCGTCGGGCCGGGTGAAAGTAAATACTGCTTGATCATTTCAAATCTCGTATCAATCAGCTCTCGGTGGCGAGAATCAAAAGCCGAAAGCCAACCGCGAATTAATTTGGCAACAAAAAAGCCTGGACCTCTCTCGCTAAGAGACCCAGGCGTTCGGCCGTCTTACTGCTTTGCACTTCCTCGTGGTCAATTCCACGTTCGCCAGTCGCGCAAAACTTACGCAAAACTTCTATCTTGAAACCCCGGGGATGTCAATGCTTTGTTGCGCCGACTTGTCGCGCGGCACGGTTGCCAAGGCGATTTCGATTGTGCCAAAATCCGCTCTCTGATGGAGCGCTTAATTCTCTTCGATATCGACGGTACGCTGACCCGCACGCAGAACGGCTTCCTTCCTTTCAACGAAGCGATTTTTGAAACCTTCGGTATTGGAGGTGATATTCGCACGGTGGTGCCGGATGGCAATACCGATCCGTTGATCGTGCAAGATATCTTCAACAAGGCAAACGTAACGTTTGAATTCCCAGGCGCGGCCTGGCGGCAATTCACCATCAATTTGTGCGAGCGTTATCATCATCACGTGGAACAGGGCACAACGACGATTCAGCCTTTGCCGGGCGCGATCGAGTTGTTGGAAGCGCTTTCGGCCAACGCTGATTTCTCTGCGAGCGTGGTCACGGGCAATTTCGAAGTCACTGCCGAGATCAAGCTCGAAGCGGCTGGCTTGGCGCCGTATCTCTGCCGTGGCGCCTACGCCAGCGATTCGCATCATCGCCCCGATTTGCCGGCGATCGCGAAAAGACGCTGGGAAGAGACAAACGGACGGTCGCTTCAATCAGAGCAGTGCGTCATCATCGGCGACACGCCGAAGGATTTGGAAGCGGCAAGGCAAAATCAAATGAGATGTATCCTTGTCGGCACGGGCCGTTATCCGGTAGAAGAGCTGCTGTATTGGCATCCGAACGGCTGCCTTGCGGATCTGACCGATACGGCTTCGGTCTTGTCGATGCTGGCAGGATTCTAAAAGGGAGAACTCATGCAATATCGAACCATCGGCAAAACGGGACTACGAGTCTCCGAGATCGGCTTTGGCTGCGGCAACAACGCGGTTTTGATGGTCAAGGCGCCGCATGAAGATCAAGTGAAGGCGGTACGTCACGCCCTGGACGCGGGCATCAACTTCTTCGACACGGCGTTCGCGTACGGCTTGGGAAAGTCGGAGGAGAACCTCGGACGAATTCTCCATGAGCTCGGCGCGCAGCCGGTCATTTCTACAAAGATACGGCTTGAGTCGGAAGCGGTCGGCGACGTCAAAGCCGCGACGATACGTGCGGTGGAGGCAGGATTGGCCAGGCTCGGCCGTGACCGCGTCGACTTCGTTCAACTTCATACACGCGTGACACTGGAGCGCGGGATGGGAAAGCGATTTAGCCTCGCCCCACGAGACGTGCTTGGGCCAAATGGTGTTATTGATGGTTTCAAAGCCATGCGTGATCTCGGCAAGGTCGGCTTCTTCGGTTTCAGTGGATTGGGCGACCCGAAAGCGTTGCACGAATTGGTCGATAGTGGGGAATTTCACGGGTTTCAGTGCTACTACAATTTGCTCAATCCGAGCGCCGGCCATGCTGTACCGCCGGTATTCAGCGCGTTGGATTACGGACAAATCCTTGATCGTGCAGCCGGCAAAGGAATGGGAGCTTTCGTTATTCGCGTACTGGCCGCGGGCGCGCTCACTGCGGATCCGAGCGCCGGGGGCGGCGGCAGCGGCCAAACGCTCTCGCCGGGATCAGATTACCCCATGGACCTGCAGCGCGCTGAAAAAGTGAAAGGCGCGCTCGGAGTGGCCGGCAAAAACCTCACTCAAGCGGCGATTCGCTTTGCTCTGATGAATTCCAAAGTTTCCACGGTGCTCGTCGGCTTTTCAAACACGACGCATATTGACGACGCGGTGGCTTGTTCGGGCGCGCCGCCGTTATCCGACGATCAGATTAGGAAGATCAAGGCGCTCTGAGAGACGGATTTTAATTTGTCGAACAGTTAGTTTAGTGAAAGGTCATCATGCCACTTTTTTTTCACTCCGATGATGTCGATCAGTTGATTCCTTTCAAAGAAGCGGTTCAAATCACCGAGAATGCGCTGCGGGATATGATTTCATCCGAGGGCGTTTGCGCGCCGCGCAAGCGGCTCAACCTCCACCGCAGTGTCGCCGAAGGCAGCTTTGACACTGTGCTGAATATTTACGCCGGCGGTGCTGCCAGCTACGGAGCGATCGGCGCACAGGTGGCGCTGCATCGAAAGGCGATCGCCGGTCGCACGCAAAAGCGCCCAGCTTTCAATCCGGATCAAACCGAGCTGGCATTGATCTACGATAGCGACACTGGCTCGCTACTTGGCGTCATGGCGCATCGGCCGCGTGATTTTACCGCCGTCGCGGATCTGCGCACGCCGGCCACGAGTTTGGCGGGGCTCGACCTCTTTGCGCGCAAGGATGCCAAGCGCGTCGGCATTTACGGCTCGGGCCAGCAGGCCTGGGCGACATTTGCCGGGTTATGCGAAATGCGAAAAATCGAGAGCGCCAAAGTTTATAGTCCGACACCGGCTCATCGCGAAGGTTTCGCTAAGAAGATTATGGCGAACACCGGCGTACTCGTAGCGGCGGTGGACGCGCCGGAGTTGGCGGCGAAAGACGTCGACATCATTCTCTGCATGACCAATACGAACGTTCCTGTTGTCGATGGTTCCTGGCTGGAAGAGGGGCAGTACATTATTTCCGTCGTCGGCAGCAATATCGAGTTGGTGAAAAGCGGCAACCTCGATGCGCCGCGCCGGGAAATCGATGACGGGACGCTGCAGCGCTGCGACTTGATCGTCGCGCTCTCGAAATCTCAGGCGATCGATTCGCAGCAAGGCGATATTTACTGGCCGGTGCAAAACGGCGTGATTACATGGGACAAGGTGGTGGAAATTTCTGACGTGCTCGCGGGCAAAGCGGCGGGCCGAACCGATGACAAGCAGATTATCCTTTACAAAAATCAGGGCGGACAGGGGATTGTCGATATTGCGCTAGCGAAAAAATGCTACGACCTCGCGAGACAACATGGCAAAGGGTACGAGCTTCGCATCGAGCCGCGCCTAAACTGGTGGGTGCAGGGCGGAAGGGCGGAGACGTGGTGATCGTTTCTCAAATAAATGTTGGATTTATTTGTTCAAGAGTTCAATGGTTCAATCGTTAAAGGACTTGGCTCCCGGGCGAAAGCGGAGGGTGATATGCGGAATACAAGCGAAACGTTCAAACGCGGATCTATGTCAATCGCGTTTTTTGCGTTTCAACTCATGAATTCTCTGGCCGCGACAATCGTTTATTCACAGGCCGAGCCCTTCTACAAAGGCAAACAGATTCGCATCGTCACCGGAGCGACGGCGGGCGGTTTCTATGACCGGTGGGCGCGGCTCTTGGCCCGTACTATGCCCAAATACATCCCAGGCCAACCGGATATCATCGTCCAGAATATGCCCGGCGGCGGCTCCCTAGTCGCGGCCAATTATGTTTACGGTGTCGCCAAGCCCGACGGGTTGACTACCGTCATGCCTAACAGCAACGTTTATTTGGAGCAATTGTCGGGTCACAAAGAAGTCCGATTCGATTTGCGTAAGTTTCCGATCATCGGATCTCAGGAAAAAAACTACATGCTTCTCTACATGAGGGCGGACGCGCCGTACAAAACCATCGGCGACATCATCAAAGCCAAGGAGCCGCCAAAATGCGGCAGCACTGGCGTCGGCAGCGCCGGATATATTCTCGACCGAGTCATGGAGATCGCCTTGGGCGCGAAGATCAATACGGTTATGGGCTATCCGGGCGGTAACGAAATCGATCTGGCCGTGGAAAAGGGCGAGGTCCATTGCCGCGGCAACACGATCTTGCCACATTTTGGACGAGAGCCGTTCGATACCTGGCATAAGAAAGGCTTCGATCGTCACTTGATTCAAACCGCGCGCAAGCGCGACGCGGTGGTGGCAGAAGCGCCGACGATCTACGAGCTTATGGATCAAGTTAAAACGACGGAGTCGAATCGCCGATTGGCTAACGTTCTGCTCAGCGGTGCCGAGTTTGGCCGCTTCATGCTGGTTACTCCCGCAACGCCGCCGGACAGAGTGAAGATGCTGCGCGAAGCTTACGCAAAGTCGATGAAGGATCCTGAACTCATCGCCGAAGCCAAAAAAGGGCGGATGGACATGGATCCGTCGACTGGAGAAGAGTTGCAATCACTGGTGCAAGAAATTATGGACCAGCCACCCGACGTGATAGAGCGGATGAAAAAAATATTGTCGGAGTAGTCGACCTGCGAAAGGAGACCGCGATGACCAAAGCCATTGTCTGCGCGATGCTGCTATTTTTCGCGGCGCCGTCCACCGGGCGCGCTCAAGCTCCATATTACCAAGGCAAGACCGTAACGATCATCGTCGGCACAGTGGCGGGGGATCTTTACGATCTTTATGCGCGGGCCATCGCCTTATACATGGGCAAGTACCTGCCGGGCAACCCCAACATCATCGTGCAAAACATGCCTGGTGCCGGACACATGATCGCGGCCAATTATATTTATACGGTGTCAAAACCGGACGGTTTAACGCTCGGCGCGGTCAATGCGGGTCTTTATTTCGAGCAACTCATAGGGCGGGCCGAGGTCAAGTTCGACTGGACGAAATTCACCTGGGTGGGCAATGCGACCAAATCGCCGCAGGTTCTCTACATGCGCGCCGACAGTCCGTTCAAAACCATCGACGACGTGCGCAGCGCTAAGGAGCCACCCAAATGCGGCACGACGGGTACCGGAAATATGGGCTACCTCGTGCCGAAACTTTTGGAAGAAACCGTCGGCGCGAAATTCAACGTGGTTTCCGGCTACCAGGGCGGTAACGAAATCGATCTTGCCGTAGAGAGGGGCGAGATCCAGTGCCGCTCACTGAGCACCGAGGCGTATTTTTCCCGCGAGCCGTTTCTTACCTGGCGCAAGAACAATTTTTCTAGAGAGCTGGTTCAAGGTGGGAGAGTTAGAATCGAGAAACTTGCCAATACGCCGACGATCTTCGAGCTGATGGACAAGTATAGAACGCCGGATTCGGGTCGGCGCTTGGCGACTACATTGCTGGCGTCCGGGGATTTTCATCGACCCTATCTCGCGCCGCCGCAGCTTCGCCCTGAGCTCGTCAAAGCGCTGCGCGAGGCCTTTAACAAAACCATGAAAGATCCGGATTTTCTCGCCGAGACCAAAAAGAAAAAGCTCGATATCGATCCGACTACCGGCGAAGAGGTCGAGGCTTTAACGAAAGACGTGATGTCACAACCGAAAGACGTGATTGACCGGCTAAAGAAACTGATGGGAAACTAGCGACTAAACGCACTCATGAAATTCGTAAACGGATGAGCGCCAATCGCTGGGCCTTGGCTTGAGAAGATTTCGGATTGAACCGTCAAGACTCTTCTACGGATCTAGTCGATTGAATCACTTCCGATCATCTTACGTGAAGCGCCTAAACTTAGCTTGCGCTAGGCCTGAAAAATTCTACTGAATTGCGACGCGCCTGAGGCGTCGTCGTCGTTTTTGCGTGGAAATTTGTTTTTTGTTTTGTCCTCCACGCCTGAGTTCATCGTCTTTTGAATGATCTTAGTCGACCCAACGTCCATCTACGGCACCGAACAGGATGGCGTCGCGCGCTTGATCTGCGGGATGACCTCTTCGCCGAAGCGTTGAATCGATTCGAGGGTAAATTGTGGGTCCATTCCGGGCCAGTCCACCATGAACCACATAAACTCGGCGCCGAATTCTTCGTGATAGGCCATCACTTGGTCAACCACCTCCGCAGGACTTCCCAGTATGAGCCGGTCCTGTTTCAATTCATCAAACGGCAGATCGTAGCGTTCTCCAGGTTGTCCCTCTTTCTGGTAGCGTTGATAGCGTTGTTCGTAAGCACCTCTAACTCGATTCTCCGCTTCCTTTAGGCTATCAGCGATACACAAGTCGCGAAAAATAAAGAGACCTTTGAACTGTTTTCCGTTCTGCTCGAGGGCGGCTTTGTAAACCGGGACGGCTTCCCGCAGAAACCCCTTGGAGTGGCGTCGGCTGGCGATCCAGTGGTCTGCAACTGCCGGCACTTTAGCGACTGTTTTCACCGTGTCCGCGCCCATGAGAATCGGCGGTCTCGGTCGCTGCAGCGGCTTTGGCGCGATGGTGACTCCGTCCAGCTGAAAAAATCGGCCGTGAAAGGTCACTTGGTCTTCCGACCAAAGTCTCTGGATGATCTCAAGAGCCTCGACCAGTCGATCTTTTCGATGTCGCTTCTCGATTCCGAAAGAATTGAACTCCACCTCTCTGTAGCCCTGTCCCACGCCAAAGAGAAATTTGCCGCCCGACAAATTGTCGAGTGTCGAGGTATACTCAGCGACCATAAGCGGAGGGTGAAGGGGGAGGAGGAAAATCGACGTCCCAAGATACATTCCTGGAACCTGGCCAGCCAAGTAAGACAACAAGGGAAGAGACTGTAATATCGCCGAATCCGGGCCGGTTGCGTAATGTTGCGCGACGAACAGGGCTTCGAAGTTGTTCTTATAGGCGACCTGAGCTCGCCGGGATACCTCCCGGCAAACCTCAACAGGGTCTAATGCCGTCGGGTAGCTGCCGAATTCGATTCCAAATCGCATTGCTTATGGATCTCCTTGGGATGAAAAAGTATTTTGGATGTCTTGCCAAAAACGACTGCGAAGGAAATTCCCCACCGTGTTCGCGAGGCTCCGAATTTATCCGCGAGAGGGCGCTTGACGGGGCGTGACTATTGCTAACAACTGGCGGCATCAAGCGTTCTCCGGTAATAAAATTAGATTTCTTCTATCATTTCTCGCCTATGAACAGAAAGGGCTCCGATCCTACGGGAATTTATCAAAAGTCACCGCCGAGGTTTCAAGACTCGCGTGAGTTCGATTTATGGAGTGCGTTCGAAGAAGCCAATCTTGTTGCTTCGGATTTCCTAGCTCGACCCAATTTTGACGGATTCAAACGGATATTGAACAAACTTCGCCTTAGCGATAGCGAAACGCTCAACCCCTTAACGGACATTACGGGACAAATTGGAAAGTTTTGGAACGCTTTGATGATGGCTTGAGAGCACACGGGAAGCCCGGGTCGACATCGTCCTTGGTGGTGTAGGAATTGCTTTAGAGAACTTGGTTGAATCCGCCTGTTTTTAGTCATTACGAATTTCAGGAGCGAACCCCATGTACCAAAACCTTAACAGTAAAACGTCTCCGAGTTCCGAAACTTCACATGAAATTTCCTTGGTGATCGGTCCCACGGAAGTGGCTGACGTCATGACTGGAAAAGTCGTTACGCTAAGCCCGCATCACAGCTTCAATGACGCTGCCAATCTTATGAATGACCGTTATTTCCGGCATTGCGTTGTCGTCGACAACCAGAGCAAAGTCGTCGGCGTGATCTCGGATCGAGATATTCTGCGGGCCCTGGCAAGAAATCCCAATTCGCGCTCCAAGTCCCTCGATCAGATCATGACGCCCAATCCGATTACGGTTAAGCGCCGCACTCCGATCATTGATGCGGTTTCGAAGATTCTCGGTAAACGAATCAATTGTCTTCCGGTCGTCGAGGATGACGGAAGCGTTTGTGGAATTGTCACGTCGACCGATTTACTCAAATCTTACCAGCAAATTCTTGAGCTAGTACAAAAGCAAGCTCGCTAAACGGCTGCAGCACGCCAAACTGCACTGCCCGTGCGATCCAATG
>WNFR01002453.1_pt1 | contig 19316 bp, 16 predicted proteins | sample 5400221 | NCBI WGS metagenome assembly WNFR01 (sample SAMN13153357, study PRJNA577476) | soil metagenome | isolation source: 40 cm soil under Madrone tree | place: USA:California | collected 2016-06-14 | reverse complement strand
CCCCAAAGCGGATGGCTCGCAAAGGATGCTCGGCATTCCAACCTTCGAAGACAAGGTGGCGCAACGCGCCGTGACAATGGTGCTGGAAGAAATCTATGAACAAGACTTTCTGTCCTGTTCATACGGCTTCCGGCCGGGACGGTCGGCTCACCAGGCGCTCCGCACTCTGCAGAACGTGCTCTGGGCCAAGCGTCTTTATTGGGTGCTCGATATCGACATACGCAAGTACTTCGACTCGATCTCACACTCCCACCTTCGAGCGTTCCTTGACCAACGAGTCACGGACGGCGTTATCCGAAGGATGATCGATAAATGGCTGAAAGCAGGAGCCGTTGAAGACGGTTTCCTACGCCGCACCACCGAGGGCTCCCCGCAAGGGGGTGTAATCTCACCCTGCCTCTCGAACGTCTTCCTGCACCACGTGCTGGACGAATGGTTCGAGACCGTGGTGAAACCGCGTCTCAGAGGGGAGTGCACCCTTGTCCGGTTCGCCGATGACGCGCTGATGGCGTTCGACAACATCGTCGACGCCAAACGCGTGCTGTCGGTCCTGGGCAAGCGTCTCGCACGGTATGGACTCACCCTCCACCCCGACAAGACGCGCCTCGTCGACTTCCGCCCAAAGAGATCACAGGGCGCGCACCATCCGGAGACGGACGGGACCACCTTCGACTTCCTTGGCCTAACGCATGTCTGGGGACGGTCGCGGAACGGTAAGGACATGGTTCGGCAAGTAACGGCCAAAAGCCGGTTTGCCCGCGCAGTGGCCGCAGTCAACGACTGGTGTCGGAAAAACCGCCACTGGTCCCTCCGCGACCAGCATCGCCATCTGTCCTCTATGATGCGGGGCCACTTCGCCTATTACGGCGTCGGCGGTAACAGTCGACGCTTGCGCTGGTTCGCCAATCAAGTAGTGCGAGTTTGGCGCAAGTGGTTGTCTAGGCGTGATCGTCAAGGCGTGGTCCGATGGGCCCGCTTCAACGAACTCCTGGCACGGCATCCACTGCCTTCAGTCAAGATCCTCCATGGCTACGCCGCCGCGAGCGAAGCTCTCTCGTGAAGAACCGGATGCGGGAAATCTGCACGTCCGGGTCTGTGAGGGATGGGGACGGCAACGCCCCCATCTACTCGGCATCGGAGCGCCGAGCAAGTCCTGGCAAGCTCGGCACATCCGACTATTTTTTCTGGCACCGCCGGAGAGGCTGGATGCGCCCATGCGATGTCGTGGAACACCGCGAGCACGGTGTTATTAATGATCGCGCTCGTTGCCTCGCCGGGCTCCCAGCCGTAGGCCTCGCCCATCCAAATAGGCTTCCAGTTTGGACGCGCTGGCATCGGGATCGGCCAAAGCCACGTAGCCGTCCGGCCGCACCAAATACACAACGTTGCGCCTCAACCCTGCCCGCCACATCACGGGCTGCCATGGAAACACGTGCAAGGGCAATTGTCTCCCTTGACAGAGCTGCGGGATCCCCTGCCGCGGCTCGCCATAGACGTGCACTTGCCACTCCAGTGAGCTCAGCGGCATGAAGTTATCAGCGCGTCGGTCTGCGGTCGCGTCGAATTCGATCCATGGAAGTCGGTCGCCGCCGCGAACTCTTTCCGCAATCCCCTCGCTCAAACTGCTTCTGCGATAGTTCACCGCCGTCTGCGAGATCGTACGGAACATAAAGCGGCGGACGCTGTTTGATTGAAACAGTGCTGGGAGCAGGCGTGGCACGACGTGCAGCCGCATGAACCGCGCAACCGGGCCATCACTGGTCACGATCTTGAAGGCCTGGTCGGTCGTCGCCACCAGCCGTCTGGCGAAGGCAATTCGCTCGGGCTCGTAGGTGTCGAGAAGCGCCGTTTCGGCGCGGCCGTGCAGTGCGGCGGCCAGCTTCCACGCCAGGTTCACTGCGTCGCCGATGCCGGTATTCATGCCCTGGCCGCCCACGGGACTGTGAATGTGAGCGGCATCGCCGAGCAGGAAGACGCGACTTGCTCTGAAAAGGCCGGCGACCCTGTGATGTACGTGATAGATCGAGAACCAGTTCACCCGATCGACCTTGATGCTCATGCGCTCGATAACGCGCTTGCTGACGTGGTCCCAGCCCAGAGGCTGACGCTGATCTTCGGTGTCACGACGCACTGTGCCGATGAGCCGAGCGCGTCCTTCGCCCTCCATCGGGAAGACTGCCAGAAAGTCGGCGTCGTCGAGTGCGACGTGCAGCTCGCCGTCCACGGCTGGTCCGGTTGCCTCCACATCGGCCACGTAAAAAACGTGGGCATAGGTGCCACCGGGGAAGCCGGTTTTGAGGACCTCGCGCACCTTGGAATGGGCCCCGTCGCAGCCGGCGAGATAAGCCGCTTCGCAGGTCTCCTCCGCCCCATCCGGCTGCTGGAGGCGCGCCAACACCCCGTCGCCCTCCTCCTCGAAACCGACCAATTCCATCCCGCGCTCGACCTCAACCCCGCCCTTGATGAGGTGTTCGATCAGGAGGCGCTCGTGCTCCTCCTGGGGGAATAGCAGCAGGTACGGGAACGGGCTCAGCCCCTTTCCCATCTCACCGAAAGCGGCACGTCCAACCTTGCTGCCGCGTACCCATAGATTTGTGGCGACGAGCTGCAGCCCCCGCTCGACCACCGCATCCGCGAGGCCGACCTGGCGATAGTACTCGAGCGTGCGCGCCTGAACGGCGATCGCCCGCGATGTGGTTCCCGGCTGCTCAGCTTTGTCGATGATACGGACGCGCACCCCAAGGCGCGTCAGCCAGAGGGCCAAAACAAGGCCGGTAGGGCCCGCCCCCGCGATCAGAACTTGGGTTTCGCGCAACGAGGGCGACCTAATGTTGGCGTCCCACAAGGTCCCGTGCCGAGGGAAGCATGATGGTCTAATATAACCATGTGGGTCGCGAGGGAGAGCCGATTTCCCGGCTCATCACAAGGTAGTGAGAGGACATGAGCAAGGCATTCGTCAGGGAATCGGATGACGACGAAGACAGGCCCGAGGAACCGCATGCGCTTCCGGTCGGTTTCAAGAACTACATGACGCCGCAGGGGCATCGCCAACTGCAGGAGGAATTACGAATGCTGCTTCGGGTCGAGCGCCCGAAGGTGGTGGACGTTGTGTCCTGGGCAGCCGGGAACGGCGATCGATCGGAAAATGGCGATTACATCTATGGGAAACGCCGCCTACACGAGATCGATCGGCGAATACGCTTTCTTTCCAAGCGGCTGGAAATCGCGCAAGTGGTCGACCCGACGCAGCAGAAAAACTTGGATCAGGTGTTCTTTGGCGCAACCGTCACCTACGCTCATGAGCGGGGAACAGAGAGAACGATCACCATCGTCGGCGTGGACGAGGCCGATCTCGATCGTGGCCAAGTCAGTTGGGTATCGCCGATAGCGCGAGCACTGATGAAGGCGCATGAGGGTGACATCCTCGAGCTTCGGACTCCCGGTGGGATTGAGCATATTGAAGTTCTCGGCATCCGCTATGGCGGCCCCCACGGAGATGAGCAGCGCTGAGTGAGCGGCGCGAAGTCGGGCAACCCGCGGTGTCGTCTAATCTGCGGTGGTCCCACAGCCAGAGGAATTTCCATGGACCGCATCCAGGAATGGGTCACGTTCGTCGGCCGCCGGAACGTCGTCTATGTGGTCTTTGCTGGTCCCGTTTGGCATGATACTGGAAGCAGCGGGTCCAAGAGGTCCTGATTCCGGCGGCGGGATCATGGCCGCGATAATCTTGTGGAGCGTGGTGTCGCTGATCTTCTTCATAGCCAATGCAGGGTTGGTAATCGGCTCTATTGCCAGAGGCCGGTCGGCAACAAAGCCCTTGATCGGATGCGCATTGCCGATCGTCTGTATCGCCCTGCCCCTGCTCTTGGAGCCCTTTTTCGTAGGGTGACGGCTTTTCGGCCGAGGACGCTCGCAAAGCGCGTTGGACCTGAAGTTTATTGCTACTGAGCCATCCGCTGCGTCCGGCCGTGCCGATGTTGCCGACTGGTGCGAATGCCCTATTTGTCGAGCCAGACGTCTTCCATACGCCAGCCGTTATAGATGCCATTGACCATGATGGTGAGCCCCTTCACATAGGGCTGCCGGCAGGTCGCGCCGCGCGGGTAAAAGATGATGGGCCGGGCGCCGTCCTCCGCAAGTCGCCGTTCGATCTGCCATACCAGCTCTCTGCGCTTCCCCGGATCGGTTTCGATCGATTGCCGGTCGACCAGCTTGTCGACCTCAGGGTTGCAGTAGCCGGTATAATTCCGCTCCGCACCACACACGTAGTTCTCGTAAAATTGCTGATCCGGGTCGTCGACCCCGGCCTCACTACCGCTGATGCCGATCGTGTAGTCCTTGCGCATGAGCTTGGGAAACCATTGGACGGTGTCGACGGGTTCGAGCTCGACGTCGATGTAGATCTCCTTCAACTGGTCGATCAGGATCACCGCAGGATCGCGGTAGGTGGGGATGTTGCGGGAAGAGAGGGTAACCTCGAGCCGTTTAGCCGGCCCGTAGCCGAGCTTCCCCATGATGTAGCGGGCCTCGGCGCGGTTCTTGGGAACGTCGGGATCATAGCCGGGCAGTGACTTCAGCACATCCGGCGGCATGCCCCACACGCCTTCGGGCGGAGGCAGCATGGCCCCGCCGATGTCGCCCTGCCCTTCGGTGATGATGTCGAGATAGGCCTTGCGGTCCAACGTCAGCGACATCGCCCGCCGCAGATCGGGGTTGTCGAAGGGAGGCTTGTCGCGATTGACGATCAGGGACCGGCTGACGTTGGTCGCGGTTACCTCGCAGATTGCCTGCGGCATCTGGCTTCTCACATCCTTCAACAGCGGGATGGTCAGGCCATAGGGTGAAGTCGCGTCCGACTTGCCGGCGATAAACGCAAGGTTCCGCGTCGATATTTCTCTGATGATCGTGTATTCGATGCCGTCGAGATAAGGCCGGCCATCCTTCCAGTAATCCCCGTTGCGCGACAGCCTGATCGTCTCGTTCGGCTTGAATTCGACGAATTTGAACGGGCCGGTGCCGATCGGATGGCTGCGCATGTCGCGCGGGGACACATGGCAGGGATAAACCGGCGACCAGCCGGAAGCTAACAGCGCCAGAAGAGCCGGCTGCGGCCGCTTCAGTTGGAAGGTCACCTCGTAATCGCCGTTCGTTCTGACGTCTTCGACGTTGCCGTACCAGGATCTGCGCGGATTGACGCGAAGCTTCTCGTTCGACTTGCCGGTCAGCAGGTCCCAGGTGCATTTGACGTCCTGGGCCGTGAAGGGCTTGCCGTCGTGCCATTTGACGCCCTGGCGCAACGGGAACCTCAGCTCGGTGCCCTCCTCGTTCCACGACCAGCCGGTGGCCAGATCCGGGACGATCGTTTGCAGGCTGGTTTGCGGCACGTCCTGCTTGTACATGACAAGGTTGTTGAAAACGCCCATCATCGGCCTTTCAGCAGCGCCTGTCGATTCTTCGAGGATCGACATGCTTGCCGGGCTGTCGAAATGCGACAGTCTGACGACACCCCCCTGCTTTTGGGCGAATGCCGGCGCAGCGGCGAACATTGCAAGGACCAACGAGCCCGTTGCCGAGAATCCTCGGAAACTCCGCTTCATCTCCTCCACCTCCCTTGGTTTTCGCGGGTTCGCCGCGCCGCTTGGCGACTGCGAACCCCAGCGAAACCCGTCGTCGCATCCTGCTATCCAGGCTCATTGGCGAACTCTCGTTCAAGATGCCGACGCTTAGTAATTTATCACAGACCGAACGAAAGGGGCAGGACGGGGCGCCAGAACGGTGTGGGCCGTGGTATCCGAATGTCGGTTCAGTGCCAGGGACGGCTTCAGCGATGCGCGGGTCGAGTAACAACGCTCGTTCTCGGTGCTGGAATTTCGAACCGACGCTGCGCCTCGGAAGGGTGATTGACCCTGGAGCGTCGGCCTTGGCGCTGCAAGCGCCGATGGGCCTCCGGCCAGGACGGCGGTTCGGGAACTTCTTGCAGCCAATAGGCGACAGAAGCTTCATCGCACCATTCCGCCAATCGCGGCATCACGCGACGATGTGTCCCGGACCGCATGAAAGAGCGCATCGCCGCTTCGTCGCTCCACATCGTACGAGTCCAGAAGGCCAGATTGGCGTCGCGAAGCACGGAAACCCCAAGGTTTCCGACCGCATGCCTAGCCTGACGTGCGACGCGAAACGATTGGATAAAAAATGCCGGCAGGTAGCGCCACGACCGCACCCGAAGGCGTGTGATGGAGACCAACGGCATGGCGCAGACCGGTGGGGGTTGGTGTCGATCTCATACCAGCGCCCCACCAATTGAGATTCTTGCGGCGGCAGGGAGCGCCGCAGCCCCACCCCTTCAGTTGATCGACGCGAGTTCCTCAAGGCGCAGGCCGGCGCGGACGCGCGTGACCAGCTCCTCGGGTTGGTAGACGACGCCGACCGGGTTCTTATCGGTGGCAGACCGCCCTCGCATGTAGGCTTGGCCTTCGGCCGCCGTCGCGAAATTGTCGACCAGCAGCTCGACCTGGTTGTGATCCGGATCGTGGTAGTACATCGAGGTCGTGACGCCGTGATTGACGCAACGATGCGGATGGATGCCGGCCTCCTTCAGCCTGACATAATTGTCGATCAGATCGTCGAGCCCGCCAAACGTGAACGCGACATGATTTAGGCCAGCCGCGTCCGGCTGGCGGTCGGCCAGCGGCCCAGGGTCGAGGAAGGCGACCCGGTGATGCTCGTCATCGTAACTGATGAACGAGATGCGCTCGGCTTCGTAAAGGATTTCGGCTCCGAGCACCGTGCAGTACCAATCGATCATCTCGCGCCGACGATTGGTCTGCAGCACGATATGCGACAGCTTTTTGGGTGACGCCATGATCTCCTCCCTGGCGTTGCATTTCCGCCGGATCGGTGCCTCGGAAATCGCCGCAAGTCAACAGCGTTCCGCAGCGCGGCTGCCGCTAGAGCACCGGTCCGGGGCTGCCGAGGGCGTTTTCGGTGAGGCCCTTTGTGATGATGTCGTAGGCTTCGTCCAACGAATCTGTACGATGAAAGAGGTCGAGGTCGCCCGGGCTGACCGTGCCATATTTTACCAAGGCGTCGAAATTGATCACCTCGTCCCAGTATTTGGAGCCGAACAGCACGATCGGCATGCGCTTGCGTGTTTTGTGCGTCTGCACGAGCGTCAGGATCTCGAACAGCTCGTCGAGCGTGCCATAGCCGCCTGGGAACAGCACGACCGCCTTGGCCAGGTAGACAAACCAGAACTTGCGCATGAAGAAGTAATGAAAATAGAAGTGCAGTTCCCGGCTGACATACGGGTTGTCGAATTCGTCGTCGGGGATCGAGATGGTCAGCCCGACATTGAGCCCCTTCGCCTCGGAGGCACCGCGATTGGCCGCCTCCATGATGCCGGGGCCCCCGCCGGTGCAGACGACAAAGCGCCGCTCCTGGTGGTCGAGCTTCTTCGACCAGGTTGTCAAGCGCTGGGCAAGCTCGCGCGCCGCTTCATAATAAGTCGAGAGCCGGAGAGCCATCTGCGCGGCCGCGATGGACTGTCCCGCCCGCGCCGCTTCGGCGAGCGCTGCCTTCGCCGTTTCCTCCGAAAGCAACCGAGCCGACCCCATGAAGACGATGGTGTCCTGGACGTTGTTGCGTTGGAAGCGATAGAGCGGCTCCAAGTACTCCGCAAGGATGCGCAGGGCACGCGCATCTTTGCTCTCCAGAAAACGGGTATCCTGATAAGCCTTGGGCTGGCGACGCGCTGGCTTGGCGGGCTTGTCCAATCTGCACCTCGGTTTTTGTCCGGTTGTCGTCCTTCACGATCAAACAAGTGCTCGAACGCAACAACGGCAGGAGTCCGCCTGCGTTACCAGAATCGAACAGCGCTCGCTGATATCGCTGTTAAATGCAGCGAAAAAACAGCCAGGGGTCTAACCATCGCCGCGGAATCCTTCCCTTTCGGCCGCGCCGACCGCGCAATAACAGCGAAAACAGTGGCTGATCTTGGTTGTTGTCCGCTGTAAATAACAGTAATTGGACTTATGCGCACAGAAACTCTTACCCGGCTGAAGGAAAAACTATTAAGGGATGCTTATCACGCCATTACGGCTATTTTATGGGATGAGCCGTCGGTCCACCGAGCTAAGATGACAAATTGCGGTGCAGACCGCGGCGTCGCAGGCAGGTTACCGTGACGCAGATTACGGTGACAGTCTACGAGATAGGACCGCCTGGCCGATAATTGGCTGTAGCTGGCGAATAGGAGGCGAGGGCATGGCCCGGATTGCGCGCGTGGTTGTGCCGGGTCTGCCGCATCACATCACCCAGCGCGGCAATCGCCGCGAGCCGGTATTCTTCGGGGCCGAGGATTATCGGCTGTACCGTCGCCTGATCGCGACGGCGGCGCGGCGCGACGGCGCGGAGATCTGGGCTTATTGCCTGATGCCCAATCATGTCCACCTGATCGTGACACCGTCGGATGAGGATGGGCTGCGCGCGACCTTTGCCGAGGCGCACCGCCGCTACACCGAGGCGATCAACACGAGGTTCCACTGGACGGGCCATCTATTCCAGGGCCGCTTCGGCGCTGTCGTGATGGACGAGCCGCACCTGCTGGCGGCGGTGCGTTACGTCGCGCTTAATCCGGTGATCGCGGGGCTGGTGAGGCACGCCGAGGATTGGCCATGGTCGAGTGCCCCGTGCCCATCTCGCGGGCGAGGATGACGAGCTGGCAACGGTAGCGCCATTGCGCGCGCTGATCCCCGATTTTGCGGCGCTTCTCGCGACACCGGCCGACCCCGCGACGACGGCTCGGATCGAGCGGGCGCCCACCATCGGGCGACCGCTTGGGGCGCCGGGATGGATCGCGGCGCTCGAGCGGCGGCTCGGCCGCCGCCTTGCACCTAGTAAACCCGGTCCAAAGCCACGAGTGGACCGGGACACCAAGCGGGAGCCACGGCTGCTGTGAGAATTCAAGTAAACTGTCACCGTAGCCCCCCGGTTACACAGGCCTCGGATGCTCGGATGAAGCCGCCATTTCTGCAGACAGTACCCACGCCGACAGAGAAGCTTTCGCGGACTCGACATCCTTCGCGATCTTTTCGTCCGATTCCGAGAGTGACACTACTAAAGTCCCTGCAGCGACAACTCCGATGACAAAAAAAGCCGCGATAGCATGGAGAATAAGACGAGGCAAATAAGGGAATGGAGTTGACTCATTTGCCCAAGGTAAAATCTCGATAAAAATTAATACAGAAGAGGCAACAACACCAGAAATACCTCCTGTGAGCATGATATCACGAAGAGAAATCTGGGTGTGGCTGTGAATAGTTTAATAGTTTTTCTCATCCTGTCAATAAGTTGATGGCGAAGCTGGAGCCCATTTATCCATCCGGGGGTATTTGCTATGTCTTGCAATCTTCTGGATTTTGCGAATTTCGTTGCATCAAGTAGGCTCAAATATAACTTTCCTAATCGGTTAAATCTGTCGTTCTGAACGTATATCTCGTTCGAAATAAGAAGCGACCTCATCAGTTCTCGTTCTCTGTCGAGTTCGCCAGATAGAAGAAGCTCATGAACAGTTGTAAGTCCTGCATCAATCTCCCATTTTTTCCTGTTTTTTCGTTCTTCTCTTTGGGTCGACGCCAGCACGCTAGCCTGCCGAGCAAAGCGACCCTCGATCTTTTCACGCTCTTGAGATTCTTCCGCTCGCAAGCTCTGCAATTGTGTTCGCAAAAACTGAACTTGGTCACTCGGTGCGCCTGCGGCGTTAGCCCCTTCATCGACGAAGTTTGAATTCGCGCCAAATGCTTGATATACTCGAAACCTCTGAATCTCGTTCGTTAGGCGTGTCTCGAAGTCACTTTCGTCAAATTCCAGCCAACTCGCAGTGTTTCTTAACAAGCTCGGAAGTTGAGACTTTAACAATCCCACTGAAACCACGATCAGGCGTGAGCCAGGGAATTGTCTCAGTCCAGGGAATTGTCTCAGTAATGCTTCTTGTAAATCGGCTATTCTGGTCGCAAGATCGACGTCAGAACCACCTCCGGGCTGCAAGATTTCGAGGGCGAGGAGCCCGACTCCTTGGATCCGGAGGCCACGGACAAGTGTGATGCCTTGTTCGACTTCGAATTCGAGCAGCAACTCACCATGTCGAGCGAAGACACGATCGATGACCGATAATGCCAAGTTCCTCCTATCGTGCAATGTACCAGCACTCTCCGCTGCGGCAACGATAGTCTGCTCCGTAGCCCGCCCGAAGTCCTTACCCAGCGCACCGTAGATGTAATAGCCTGTTCTCACGGTCTCGCGCGGCAAGCCACCCGTGATTTTGTGCAGGAATTCGACTGCTGCCGCGCTTATCTGCCTCGCCTCCGGGACATACGCAGCGATGAGGGCCTTCGTTTCATCGACCGACAACGCGCCGACGAGTAGCGGCTCACGATGTTTGATCCGCGGCCACACATCTCTCGGCATCTGGCCCCAAGCTTCATGAGTACCGGCTAGAATGACCAGCCCGGACTGTCGGCCGACCTGCTCTACGAGTTTTTTTATCAGTGAAAAGATGGTCTCTTTTCGCCGGCGTGACGCAGCTCGCAGCAATCGTTCCACTTGGTCAATCAAAATGATGAGCGGATTTCTCGCCATCTGGCACAGCCAGGCCAAGGCCTCGAAGGCGTTTGCCGCGACGGTTTCCGAACCCTCGGCCTCTCCGCTCAACTTACGCAGAGGCTGACCTACACCCAGGCTGACCGGATCAGCGATATCGGCGCCAGTCAGCCATGCATAGGCCGTCTCGCCCATTTCAGGGTCGTTGACGATCAGCATAATCTGAGCGATCTGGGCGGCCAATCCGCGCGGAATTCCTGTAGAGAGCAATTCTTCGCGGAAGGCAACCCAGAGTTTGTCGCGGTCCAGGTTGCCCTCTGAGTACAGCCGCGACAGCGGCTCACCGCGCCTAATCCGCTCGGCGATTGTGGCCGTGATTTGCGCGCGCTCCGCGTTGATTTCCCCTAAGTGCCGAAAGGCTTGGGCGACAAGATCGATGAACGCCACCCGAGATAGCCCCTGTGCAATCTGCGAATAGATGTCGAAAAGGTTATCTGAATCAGCCTTGGCATAGGTGACGATGCAACCCGGTACGTAATTGCGCGCTTGATCAGCCAGCCAGCTTAAAAGGTGGGTCTTGCCTGATCCGTGAGCCCCTGATAAGGCGATGCCCCCGCCGGATCTCTGAGACGATATCGGGTACGCGGTCAAGTAATGAGCCAGCTCCTCCCGCGCGCGTTGCATGTACGTCAAATCGGCACAAGTGAGCTCTTGACGCCCGTAGGCGGCAACGGCTTCCAAGGAAAATGGGTTGCGCATCTTCGTTTCGGACATCGAATCTACATCCCACGGTTCAGCGCGTCGCGGGCGGAGCGAAGTAGTTGAGTCTGTATTGTCCGTTTGTCTGCTGGAATTTGGGGCATGGCGACTGTATCTCTTACGGCCGTTTGCAACTCGGAAAAATGCTGGTCCATAGCCCGCCTAAGCGTCTTATTGATCCACCATAAAGGGTGCGTTACCGGCTCATCTGGTTGCGCTGTAGGGCCGGGAATAAACAACTCTTGAATCGCAGCCTCCGTAAACGGCTCAAGACTACCTCTTTTCTCAGGCGGTAAACTGTCGGGCCGCTCACGCGCAAAACTTGTCATTATGTAATCTTTCGCCAGCGCTTTGTCGAGTTCACGAGCTTCTACCCAGGTAATATCAACATGATTATTGTCCATATCGTGATAGGTAACTTCCGCCTCTCGTCTTCTTACGGCTAACAAGATCAAGTAGTTCGCGATAGGACTTACTGTTTTATAAACGCTATTCCAAAAATCAAGCTGGTCCAAACCTGATACTACAAAGACTATGGGTCGAGGCTTGCTTACACGAAAAACAAATGTTTTTAGACGACTAAATACTCCATCATATCTCCCTTCTGCAATATCTTTAATTTCGTCAGCCTCTTTGATTCTTTGATCACATCCCTTAATCTCTTCTCATCTTGGGATTCTTCTGGAAAACTCTTGTTGGTTTGCTGTTCTTTCGAAAGGATATAGTTATCAACAAAAGATACCGCCAGATCTCTTGCTAACACATTTCTATTTCTCGAAATAACTTGCGTCACCACTATTGGACTTTCTCCGTGCTCCTTTTTGATTAACGCCAAAAGCAGATTCTTTAACGACCCACGCCCGGTGCGGTTGAACCCGCTGATGAGAAAAACCTTGGGTGGCCCCTCTTCGTTGGGAGTGAAATCGAGGACTCCTTGGCCTGGCCCTGTGGTAGCGCGGCCCCCCGGACCGTGATAGTGCCCATAGAAGTAGTAGCGCGCGATTTTCTCGTCTTTCTGTGGATCTAGGGGTCGCGCGAACAGATTAGGTTGAGCCACCGGCGCCAGCGGGTGGTCTGCGAACCCGTATACGGCTTCCAGGATATCGGATATCGTTGGCACTGTGCTGGTGACTCCGGATTTAGAGATACCGTCAGTTATCATTTTATCCCAATAGCCCACTCTGGGAATGCTTTTCGTAAAGTCCGATCAAACGGAGCCCGTTTTGCGGCGCGCGTATATCGCAGAAGTCTCCTCTGCAGGTTTAGTGGAACATTTTCGAGGATCCCGCGTTCGCTCAGCGTAGAGAAAGTGTCACGGCAGTAATCAAGGTCAGCTTTCTTCTCGTAAACGGAGTGGTATTGTTTGAAGAAATCTTTTATCTCATTGTAGTGCGAGTAGCGGTACTTCGCAAAGGCGACATGGTCGTCCCATCGTGTTTTGAGCCGAGTAGTCATCCAGCCGATCAAGAAACCAATGAGCGCCGGAATGCCCACCCCTAGAAACCAAAGAGCCGAGCGGAACGCCGGAGAGCCTGGAAGCCGCTCCACTCGCATCGAACTCTCCAGCGGTTTAAAGCCCTCAGTCCATAAGATCAACTTACCCTGTAGTGTATTGCTGGGGTCGACAAGCTCCCGGGCAGGAAAACGCGCGGTCAATTTGAGTTCTCGTGTTGGCTGCGTGATGACGACTCTGATCGCTGGGACCCAGTTTGCCAGTGAGCTGCAGATTGGGTCGGCCTTGCCGTTGAATGTAACCTCTCCAAGGCCTGCCGAAGTTAACGTCAGGGCGGGTAAGTTCGTGGTCCTCGAAATAATAGTGAGCGGACGGCACTCGAATTTTTTCTCCCGAGCGCCACGCCAGTTGTTTTTGAAGTGGACCACCGATGGGAATTCGGCGATTGAGGCGGGGAGGTCTGGAAGGGGCTCGGCCCAGGCCAAGGGCGTCGCTTGAAAAGCGAAGACGCCGGCCATTCCGAAAAGGCCGCACCATCGTAGGCGAGCGAAGGAGTGCACTCTAGAGCCATCCCTAGAGAACATCAAATCTTCCTACATATCTTGAACTCGCCGAATCGGAGCTTGTATATCGTCTCCTCTCTACAGCCGCTATGGATCGGCCTTACCATTCATGCTGTGCATATTGCATAGGTCAGGGCCGCCCACGCCGAGCGGCCCCGTTGTGTAGCGCGTCAGCCGTCAGCTGTGCCAGCGGAACTGTTGCGGCTTTCTGGCGGCGCCCTGCGAGATTACGACGTTGACGAGGGCGGGGCCGCGGTGGTTCATCGCTTCGTCGAGGGCGCCCTTCAGGTCCTTCGGGTCCTCGACAAAGAAACCCTTGCCGCCGAAGGCTTCCATCATCCGGTCGTAGCGGGCGCCGTAGATCAGCGAGTTCGGCTTCATGTTGAACATCGGGTTGTCCGGGATCTCCGGCATGCCGGGGCCGATGCCGCCATTGTTCAACACGACGATCTTGACCGGGAAGTTGTAGCGGACGAGGGTCTCCATCTCCATGCCGGAGAAGCCGATCGCCGAGTCGCCCGAGAGGTGGATGACCGGCCGATTGGGCTCGGCGACGGCGGCGGCAATCGCTTGGCCCAGGCCCACCCCCATCGTGCCGTAGGTGCCGGCGTTGAGGCAGGAACGGGCGTTGGCGACATTCAATTGGGTGAGGCCGATATCCATCGTGCCGGCGCCCTCGGCGCTCAGGATCGCGTTCTTCGGCATCCAGGCGGCGACATCCTTAAGCGCGCGGAAGTAATTGGCCGGCGCTTCATCGTCGTGGATCTGCGGCCGGATCTGCGCCGCGTTCTCCTCTGCCTTCTTGGTGATCATCTGGCGCCACGGCGTGTCCTTCGGATGGAACCACTGGCGGCCGGCGAGTGCGGCGTTCAATTGCCCGACGATCGCCTTGCCGTCGCCGACCAAGGCCACCTCGGTCGCCTTGTTGTGCCCGATCTCCTCGGGCGCGATGTCGAGCTGGATGACCTTCATGTCCTTGGCGTAGCGCGGCGACTGGCCGAAATGGAAGATCCAGTTGAACCGGGCGCCCATCAGGAAGACGACGTCGGCATTCTGCAATGCCAAGGTGCGCGCCGCCGCGACCGACAGCGGATGGTCGTCCGGCATGACACCCTTGCCCATCGGCGAACGCAGGAACGGTATTTGCGTGCGCTCGAGGAAGGTGCGCACCTCGTCCTCGGCGCGCGACCAGGCCATGCCCTTGCCGACAAGGACGAGCGGCCGCTCGGCCTTTTCGAGCAGGTTCAGGGCATCCTCGATGTATTCCGGCGGCGCTACCGTGCGCGGCGGGTCGGGAGCCCGCTCGACCTGGACGATCTTGTCCTCGTCGACCTTGCCGGTGATCATGTCGTCTGGAAAGTCGAGGTAGGCGGCGCCGGGACGGCCATAGATCGCGTTCCGCGTCGCCATCTCGACATACCAGGGAATGCGCGCCACGGTATCGATCGCATGCGCAAATTTGCAAAAAGGCGAGGCAATCAGCACCTGGCGCTCCTCCTGGAAGGCGCCCATGCCCCCGCGATAGGTCTCCGAGGCGCCGCCGATCAGGATCATCGGCCAGCAATTCTGCTGCGCATTGGCAAGGCCCGCGAGGCCGTGCACGACGCCGGGGCCGGTCACGACGATGCAGGCGCCGGGGCGGCCCTTCAGATAGCCATAGGCTTGCGCCGCATAAGAGGCGGCCTGCTCGTTGCGCATGCCGATATAGGCGACGCCTTCCTTTTGCGCGGCCGCGGCGATCGGCCCGACGGGAAACCCGACGACTCCGAACAAATGGTCGATGCCCTGCTGTTTGAGGCTCCTTGCCATCAAGGTGGCGCCGTCGACTTCGCTCATGCTTTTCCTCCTGTTGGATCGGGCGGACGCTGACCGACGCGCGAGATGCCGTCAAGGCCCGGGGCCGAAAAAGTCTCCGCCCGCAGATTACGCATTTATGGGAGGGTCGGGAAAGGGTTATCCCGCGCCGGAAGCGCTATCCAGCTATGGCCGGAGCGCGCTCTGGTACCAGCTGCGGGTCCGCAGCACGATCCGCAAGTACCCGCCACCCGGAAGGCAGTCGCCCGGGCGCTCGATCAAGGCCTGCGCGAGACTTCAGCCAACGACGTAATTTTCTAGGGGTTTAGTTGTCCCAGGCTCGTGTACGGTTCATAGTAGAGACTGCCGGGTGACGGGTTTATATGTCCGACATTCATGTTGGACCCATAGTAAAAGCCGCCGCCCGGATCCGGTCCCACATCGGCATCCCCGACCGCCGATGCGCATCCGGCGAGCAGCGTCGCCAAACCAACAACAACCAGTCCAAGTCTAAACTTATTCATCGGTCCCTCTCAGTAGATTGGCTCTGGCAGAGTGCCATACGAGCCTGTCACCTGATCTAGGTTGCGTTTAGCCCAGGTCGAATAAAGTCGGGTAAATCTCGGTAAATTTGCGGTGAATGGGGTGATAAACACTGCGATTGGAGATGCTGGGACGTTATGGCAACTCGTCCGAGAGGTCCTTTCCCGGCACGGGTTGACAATCCTGCCGCCGAGGCTCAGCAATCGAGAAGACCGTGGAGGTTGTGGAGGAACCATGCTCTCGCAAGCCGCCCTCGCCGCTTACCGGCGCGACGGGTTTATCGTTCTGCGTGATGTCCTTGCCGCCGCCGAGGTCGAGGCGTTGCGGCAGGTGACCGACGAGTTCGTGCGCAACGCGCGCACCATGGCGGCCAATGACGACGTCTACGACCTCGAAGATTCGCATTCTCCGGCCGAGCCGCGGGTGCGGCGGATCAAGGCGCCACATCTGCACCATCCGGAGTATGCGCGGGTGTCTCGCCACTCGAAGATCGTCGAGGTGCTGAAAGATCTGTGGGGCACGGTGCGTTTCGACACCGGCAAGCTCAACATGAAGTCGGCCGGCTATGGCGCGCCGGTCGAGTGGCACCAGGACTGGGCCTTCTATCCGCACACCAATGACGACCTCGCCGCTGTCGGGATCATGCTCGACGATTGCGAGATGGAAAACGGCCCGACGATGGTGGTCCCGGGCAGCCATTTGGGTCCGGTGTATAATCACCACGGCCCCGACGGCCGGTTTTGCGGCGCGATCGACCCGAACGCGTGCGATATCGACTTTTCGCGGGCGGTGCCCTGTCTCGGCAAGGCCGGCTCGATCACCGTGCATCACGTGCGCGCGGTGCACGGCTCGGCGACGAATTTCTCCGGCAGGGAGCGTCGCCTGCTGCTGTTCCAATATCGCGCCGCCGACGCCTGGCCGCTGCTCGGCTTTGCCGCCGGGATCGAGAAATTCGATGGGCTATTGCTCGCCGGCGCCGCGACACTGGCGCCGCGCCTCGCGCCGGTTCCCGTCCGTCTACCGTTGCCGCCGGCGGAGCACCAAGGCTCGATCTACGAGAACCAACGCGCCACCGGCAGGCGGTTCTTCGCGACTGCGGCGCCACAGGAGGAGGTCGCCGCGGCGGCTGAATAGTCGTTGCCGCAACGGAGGGGGCCGTGGCCAGGCTCAGCGTCAACCTCAACAAGATTGCGCTCTTGCGCAACTCCCGGCGAACCGGGGTGCCCGACGTTCTGCGCTTCGCCCGGATCGCGCACGATGCCGGCGCCGACGGGCTGACGGTGCACCCCCGACCAGACGAGCGTCATATCCGCCGCGATGATGTTTTCGGGCTCGCCGAGCTGATGCGGGCCTGGCGCCCGGCTTTCGAGCTCAACATCGAGGGCTACCCCGACAGCCGCTTTCTCGATCTTGTTGGGCAGGTAATGCCGGAGCAGTGCACCTTGGTACCGGACGCGCCCGATGTTCTGACCTCCGAGGAGGGCTGGAAACTGATCCCCGAGCAACGCAGCCAGGTCGATCCGGTGATCGCCGCGCTGAAGGCGCTGGGCTGCCGTGTCATCCTGTTCGTCGACCCCGACATCGCTATCGTCGAGCGCGTTCGCGACGCCGGCGGCGACGGCATCGAAATCTACACCGGCTCTTACGCCGCAGCTTTTCGGGCCGGCAATCCGGATGCCCTGTTGCGTATCTGCGCCGCGACGGCTGCGCGCGCCGCCGAGTTAGGCTTGATGGTCAATATCGGCCACGACCTCAACCTCGACAATCTGCCGCCATTGATCGCAGCGTTGCCGGCGGTCGCCGAGGCCTCGATCGGCCACGAGCTGACCGCCGACGCCCTTGTCATGGGTTTTCCCGAGGCTGTCCGGGCCTACAAGGCTGCTCTGGGCGGCACAACCGCAACATGAGAGCGGAGGGGATGGGTGGAAGCGACCGAGATCGCTGAAAAGATCCACGGTGAGCACGAGGCCCACAGCGCCGAGGCGGACACAAATTTCCGCAAGCTCACCGGCATTTATCTCGGCATCGTCGCGATGTTGCTGGCGATCACGTCGCTGGGCGGGTCGAACGCCACGAAGACGATGCTCAGCGCCAACATCCAAGCCTCCGACGTCTACGGCTACTATCAATCGAAGTATGTTCGCCAAACCGTCTACCAGCTCACCGCCGAGCAACTCGAAGCCGAGCTCCTGGCGCAGCCCGGGATGCCGGAAGCTGCGAGGACCAAGATCGAAGACGCGATCAAGCGCTATCGCTCAAGGGTGGAGCGTTACGAGACCGACCCATCGACCGGCGACGGCAAGCAAGAACTGCTCACCAAGGCAAAGGAGTGGGAGGTCAAGCGCGACCACGCCGCCGAGCGGGATCCGAATTTCGACTTCGCCGAGGCGCTGTTCCAGATCGCGATCGTTCTCGGGTCGGTCGCCATCGTTGCCGCCTCGCGCCCGCTAGTAAAGTTGAGCGGGGTTCTCGCCGTTGTCGCCTCGCTGCTGATGATCAACGGCTATTTTCTGCTGGTGCACCTGCCGTTCGAGTAGCCTTCAGACCTTTTCCGGTTGCCGAAGGCGAAGCGCCCGCTCCCGCAGCGAATCATAGATCGGCGGAGTGCCCAGCAGGTTCGGGATCAGCATCGCTGCGAAACACGCTGCCAGCATCGGCAGAAGCATCGTGAAGCTCGCGGTCATCTCGATGACGAGCACGATGCCGGTGACCGGAGCCTGAACCACGCCGGTAAAAAAGGCGGCCATCCCAACGACGGCGGAAGCCGCCGGGTCGACATCCAGCCCGGGGAAGGCCATCTGGCAGAGGGCGCCAAAGAACATGCCGAGCTGCGCTCCGAGAACGAGCATCGGGGCGAACAACCCGCCTGGCGTCGCCGCAGCGTAGGACACGGCGCCGAGGCCGAAGCGAAACACGAAGGCGAGCGGGATCATGCTCACCGCGACACCCCCGGCGAGTGTCTGCTGGGTGATCTGGTCGCCGCCGCCGACCATCCCCGGCGCGAACCATGCGCATACCCCGACCGACGCGCCGATCACCCCCGCCTGCAGTTCTACCGGCCACCGGTCGAGCCGGTCGGCGACCCATATCGTCCCGAGCAATGTTCGGTTGTAGAGGGTCGCCACGAGCCCGGCGACGGCGCCCAGCGCAACAAAGAACGGCAAGGTCTGAATGCCGGGATAGGCCAGCGCCTCGACATCGAAATCCGGGGCGTGCCCGAGCAGCAGGCGCGCCACGGCGATCGCCGCTGCCGAGGCGCCGAGTGCCGCGATCGCGATCCGGGTATCGAACCGCCGCACCAGTTCCTCGAGCACGAAGACCGCACCGGCGATCGGCGCGTTGAAGGCCGTGGCGAGCCCGGCCCCAGCCCCGGCCGCGAGCAGCACTCTGCAGTCGGGCCAGCTGCGGCCGGCCATCTTGGCGATGATATGGGCGATCGTGGCTCCCATCTGCACGGTTGGACCCTCGCGGCCGAGCGCCAGCCCGGAGCCGATTGCCAGCAGCCCGCCAACAAACTTGACCGGTATCAGCTGCGGCGGCGCCGGCGGCACCTCCCCCTCCAGCACCGCTTCGACATGAGGGATGCCACTGCCTGAAGCCGGCGGCGA
>WNFR01002452.1_pt1 | contig 19316 bp, 17 predicted proteins | sample 5400221 | NCBI WGS metagenome assembly WNFR01 (sample SAMN13153357, study PRJNA577476) | soil metagenome | isolation source: 40 cm soil under Madrone tree | place: USA:California | collected 2016-06-14 | reverse complement strand
TTTGGGAGACATCCATCTCGGCCAGGGTCTTTACGTGGTTGAAGACTCGGTTGTGGATGCTATGGATGATCGCGTCGGTCCAAAGGCGCCAGTACATACCGGGCCACATTTTATTTTGGTAGGTGGTGGTGCCTTCAAGGCGGGTGCCGCCGTTTGGCAGCCGGACCAACACGAAGTCGGCGCGTTCCGGTTGGAAATCGTGGTCTTCCAGGTGGCGGACGCGGATGTTTTCGTAGGGCGATGTTTCTTTCATGAGCAGCGGTTCATCGGCGACCGAGAAGGCGAAGTGCTTGCCGGGCTCCCATACAAGAATCGGTTCCTTGAAACTCCCCGTGGAAAAACGGCATTCGCGGTCAGCGGTCAGGCCTTCCCCCTTGATCCGCGCTTCGATGGGATAGGCAATTCCCAACCGGAATGGCCATTCCGTGGCGGTGGCGAGCGGTGGAAATTCGATGAGCCGCTTCCAGACCACTTCAGGAGGCGCAGCGATCTCGATAGTTGTATGCACCTGGAACCGCGGAAGAGGTGGAGGCGCCGCGTGTTCGACTCCGAGCAAGACTGGGAGGGAGAGCAACATCATCGCGAACATGGAGGGCGTGGCCTGGGGCGAGTTTGCGCGCCCGTGGATGAGCATGGCCAGAAAGCCCCCAAAGATGGCCATCAACCAGGCCAGCGGGGCCGCCATCAAGAGACAGATGATTCCTTCGACCGCGATAGCGGTAATACCGGCACAGGTCAGTAGCAAAGAAAGTGAGACAACGCCGAGGACGTCTCCCGAATCCGCCTGCTGGTTGCGGTTATAAATCGCTACCGCCAGATAGCCCATCACAAACGGCAGGGAAATGAAGAGCGTCAGGCCGTAATTCCCTGCGAAGCGCAAGGTACCCCAAGTGAAAATAACTCCGAGGAGCCCGGTGATAACGACTGCGGCCAGGGCGCTTCCAGTGCGGGTTGTCGGCCAGTACGGGGAAATTGGCCGGGTTCCCTGCTCATCTCGGGCGTTCGGGGAAAGTCCGGCTTGCTGACCGGGCAACAGCATCAGCAGGCCAAAGAAGAGCAGGTTGATTATGGGAACGAAGAAGAGCAGGGTCAGCCACAACGGCTGGCCGGCGTCGCGGAGGCGCTTGACGGTCATGGTGATGCCGATCCAGATGAACGGGAGCGCGGTGATCAGCAGAACGGCGAGAAATTTCTTTTCAGAGGAAGAGAGTGGATAGAATTGCGTGGCGCGTTCCAGTGGGTCAAGGTAGTTCCAGACGCCCCAGCGAAAACCGCATTTGTAGGCGATGAAGCGGTCGAGATTGTGCTTGATGGCGAGGCCGCAAATTCCGAAGAGCGCATAGGTTCCGCGGTTGACTTTGCCATCCCATTGCCACAGGCTTCCGACTGTCATGGCCATGATTGCTCCTCGGAATAGAAATTTGCGGATTGCCTTATCCCTTGCGGGCTACGGAGCATTCGGTGTGGTTCGTGGCGGCGCACCTTCGTTGTTCGGCGACCCAGCCGTAGCCGGAGTGCAGCAACTTCATGGCGCCGGGGAGGTTTGCGAACCAGACTAACGGGCGCGCCCACCAGATTTCGCGCGCGACCGCGACGACCGCATCGGCGCCACCGTATTGTGCTCCGTCGGACAACAGGAATCGCAGTTCTCTCAGGAGGACTTCTTTTTTCATTCCGAGCAGCGCTCCGACGCGGGGATCCTGCAGCGGCGCCACGGCCATGCCGCGCCGCTCGAGAATCGGGGCGATCCAGCGCGCCATCCGGGTGCAGAATCCGCACTCGGCATCGAAAAAGAGCCAGCCTTTGGCGCGCCGGCCTTTGCCATCCGTATATTCATTCGCTAGGGAAATCATGGCCTGCCTTCTTCATCTACGGAACTTCGTTTCCTCTGTGCTCTCTGTTGTGAAATCCTTTTGTCCTCGCCTCTCAACCAACCTTCTTCTTGTCGCTCCCCAACAGGGTAATCACCTTGCCGCGCAACTTGCCCACGCCCTTCAGCGCGCCCATGGGCATGCGGAGAATCTCTTCGAACAAACCGCTCATGATGGTCAGGAAATCGAGCATGCTCTCCAGTCGCTCGCGGGTATAGGCGTCCCCGGCAGGCGCAGTCTTTAATTCCTGGACGCACTCGGTGAGGACTCGCAACGTAGGATCGATTTCGCGTCTCTTACGCTCTTCCGAGACGGTGCGGAAGATTTCCCAGACGTCTTTGGTGGATTCGAAATGATCGCGGCGGTCGCCAAGCACATGAACAACGCGCACGATGCCCCAACCCTGCAATTCGCGCAGACTGGTACTGACATTGGAGCGAGCCACGGAAAGAGTGGCTGAAATTTCGTCAGCGGGCACGGGGGCCGGGGAGAGAAATAGGAGGGCGTGGACCTGAGCGACAGTACGGTTGATGCCCCACTTGGTGCCCATTTCGCCCCAGTGAAGAATGAATTTCTGTGCTACGGGGGTGAGCGCTGTTTTAGTTGTGTCAGTCATTTCAGTCTCGACTGAACATACTGTATGAACGTGCGGATGTCAAGGGGAGTTTTTCAGGGCTCGGAATTTAGAAAACGCTGACTTCCGGGATGGCTGGGGCCAGTTCGGGGACGTCGATGCGGATGGTGGTTCCCTGCCCTTCACTGCTTTCGATGTCGAGTTGAAAATCTTCGCCATAGAGAACTCGCAGGCGCTCGCGGACGTTGCTGAGGCCGATGCCTTCCACATAGACATGGGGCATTTTTTCTTCGGAGATGCCCACGCCGTTGTCGGCAATTTCGATTTGCAGGCGGCCGTTTTTGCTGGTGGTGCGAAGAAGGATGCGGCCGCCTTCGAGCTTGGGGGCAAGACCGTGCTTCAAGCTGTTTTCGACCATCGGCTGCAGCAACATGCTCGGGATGAAAGTTTCGAGGGTCACTTCGTCAATTTCTTTCACGATGTCCAGGTTGTCGTGGCCGAAACGGGCGACTTCGATATCGAGGTAGTCGTCGATGAAAGAAAGCTCTTCGCGCAGGGGCACAAAGGTTTCATGCTTGCGCAGCAGTCGGCGCAGGATATTGCTGAGTTTCAGCACAACGCCGCGCGCAGTATCGGGGTCGATGCGGATAAGCGCGGAAACGGTGTTGAGCGTGTTGAAAAGGAAGTGCGGATTGATCTGGCTCGAGAGAGCATCCATTCTGGCGCGCAGGAGGAGTTGCTGGTGGCGTTCGAGGTTCATCTCGATACGGGTGTTGTTCCAGATTTTCAGGGGCGAGGCCACGGACATCAGCGTGGCAATTACCACCAGGGCGAGTTGCCAGTTCCACTGAGGATCGATGGCGAAAAGCCACTTGGGCTTGGTTGCCTCGACGAGCGCGACGCGGCCGAGTTCGAGGCCGACGCAGGTCAGGAGCGGCAGCATCTCCCACATGATTTCGGTGTCGCGGATCATGCGCATCAGCGCTTTGGGAATATTCAGGAAGGTGAAGGGGCCGAAGTTCCAGAGCGCTTCCTTGTCGGGAATCACCTGGCGAATCAGGCCGCCGAGCAAACCCGCGGTCGCGGCCGCGGGCATGCCGAGCCATTCGTGAGCCATCAAAGCAGGGATGGTGATGATGGCCCCGCCGATGGGTCCCACAACGCGGCCGCCCAGCAAGCCAGTCAGGAAGGCGCCTTCGAGAGAGAGATCGGCGAAGCGGTAGTACGGGCTAACCAGACGCAAAGTGACGCCGACGATTAGAGGCGGGGTCATAAAGAGCATCAGCTTCAATTTCTGGTCGGCATCGCGCTCTTCGGTGAAGAGCACGCGGCGGAAGGTGTTCCAGCGGGCCAGCAGGGCGGCAATGGACGACGCGACACCCACTTTGAGGAGCAGTGTGAAGAGAAGTTCCCGGATTGAAAGCGTGGTGTCCATGGTGGTTGCCAGGCGCAGGCTAACGTTAGCCAATTCCCATTCTATTGTAATGAATCTCGCGTGGATTGCTGAGCCCTTCGTGCGGAAATAGCACTGCCTGCTATACTGAAGTTTTCCTATGGCAAAGAAATCCACGACTGGAAGGCCGAAGCAGGGACAGAAGGGGTCGCCGCGCGTAGCCGCTCGGGCCGTGCTTCCCACGAAGTTCGGGAAATTCTCAATTTACGGGTTCGAGGGTCGCGGGCCGCAAGAAGAGGCTGTGGCATTGGTGCGAGGGAAATTGAACGGCCGAGTGGCGCCACTGGTGCGCGTGCATTCTCAGTGTCTGACCGGGGATGTGCTGACTTCGCTTCGTTGCGACTGCCGGGCACAACTGGAGCTTTCACTGAAGAAAATCTCAGAAGCGCCGTCCGGCATTTTGCTGTACCTGCCCCAGGAAGGGCGCGGCATCGGGCTGATGAACAAGTTGCGCGCTTATGAATTGCAGGACGGCGGGATGGATACCGTGGAGGCTAACGAGTCGCTGGGCTTCGCGGCGGACGCGAGGGAATATGAATTCCCCGCGAAGATTTTGAAGAAACTGGGCGCGACGCGCATCCGGTTGCTCTCCAATAACCCCGATAAGATTCGGCAGCTCGAGTCTGCGGGCATTCGCGTGGTGGAGCGCGTTCCGTGCCAGCCGAGGCTGTCGAAGATTTCGCGGGCTTACCTGCAAACCAAAAAACGTAAGATGGGGCACTTGCTCGAGGGCGTTTAGTTCTCCAGCGAAATCCGCATAGGAGGCACCGTGACGCCGGTCATTCAGCAAACGGTACGTTTCCGCGCTACTCCTCGCACGCTTTTCGCAATGTATCTCGATTCAAAGAAACATTCGAAGTCCACCGGCATGTCCGCCCGGATCAGCCGCAAGGCGAGCGGCCGTTTTCGCGCGTTTGATGGAAAGTTGGAAGGCAAGAATCTGCTGATTGTTCCGGGCAGGCAAATCGTTCAGCTTTGGCGCGCGACACACTGGAAGAAAGAGGATTGGTCGATCCTGATCCTCACGTTCAGTCGAGTAGCTGCCGGCGCGCAGATCGATCTCGTGCACGTGGGAGTGCCGCTTTACGATCACAAGGGAGTGCGGGAAGAGTGGCCGAAATACTACTGGAAGCCCTGGAAGAAGTATTTGGCGAAGTGAGTATCGCGGAAGATGGGTTAGCGCGAGTGGTGGTGGCCGAGTTTGGCGGTGGGGCTGAAGCCGTAAAACCTGACGCTTGCCTGCGGCAGGCTTCGCTTCCGCGTTCAAAAGTAAGAGTTAGCCGCCGCCGACGAATTGGACTATTTCCAGGCGGTCGCCTGGGGCTACGCGGGTTTCTTCCCATTTGGTTTTCGGCAGGATCTCGAGGTTGTACTCGATCGCTACGCGGCCGGGGTTGAGTCCCAGGTGGTCCAGAAGGGCGCGCACACTGGTGCCGGGCGGCAATTGTTTCGCTTCGCCATTGACTTGAAGCTGAATTACTTCGGCCATAGCCTCATCATACTGCAGGAACGCGGGGCTTCGCACGCAGAGAAAAGCGGAGGAGCGCGCTGGTCTTGTTCGCTTCCGCGCGAATCACCAGAGCGGGCTCAGCGCCAGTAAGCTTGGGCATCTCGAAGCAGATTGTCGCTTGGCCATCGTCTCCGGTCTGGCTGGAAAAAGGTGACTGACCGCTGCCTTCAATTTCGGCGCTTACGCTTGCGCCAGATATGTTCGCTCCGCCTTCCTCTTTGACGACCAGATGAAGCGTGGCCTGTTTTCCCGCCAACCAGGAGCGAGCGTTCAGAAGCTCCAGGACCAATTTCGCCGGCGGCACGACTGCGGCGGGAGGCTTCTCCTCCTTCGCGCGGGCTTGATCGGAATGTCCCGGAGCCGCATTTGCTGAAGCCGAAGTAGGTTGAGGTATCGCCAATTGCAATTCGCCGTTGCGGATCGCGTCAAGGACCGCCCGGTGCTGCTCGTCAACGCGAAGTTTCAACGCCTGCTGATTGTCTTCATTTAGAGGGAGCAGATCGTGGTAGTTATTCGTGCGGCGATGGAGGACGCGGCCCAGGTAGTAGACCGTAGTATCAATCATGCAGTTAGTGCCGCCGCGATCTTCGGTCTGCACATGCAAGGTGTTCGCTCCTAATTTGATATTAGAGTTGTGCCCGAAGACCATCAGCTTCCCCTGTGCTCGCTTCCGCGCCGACTGACACCCGCAGCGTCCGCCACGCGCGCCACAAATTTTTTTGCGGGAGCATTTGACCGCGTGGCTCCCCACTCGCTATTATAACGCTTCGACTATGACTCCCACCGGCCTGCAAGCATACGTTCCCCTAGTGATACACCTGCTGGTGGCTGCTTTTCTTGCCGGCGTGCTGATTACTTTATCGACGCTCGTGGGTTGGAAGCGGCCCAACAAGGCGAAGCAGCAGCCCTACGAATGCGGCATCACGCCGACGGGCGATGCGCGGGAACCGTTTTCCGTGAAGTTTTACCTGGTCGCCATGGTGTTCATTCTTTTCGACGTGGAGGCCATTTTTCTGTATCCCTGGGCTTTCATTTTCAAGGAATTGGTGCACAACCCGATGACCAAGATGTTCGGCTTCGTGGAAATGATGATCTATGTCGCCATCCTTTTGGTCGGTTACTTCTATCTCTTGAAGAAGGGCGCGCTCGACTGGAACAAAACACAAAAGTGAGGCCAGTCGCCCTTCAAGGAACTCATTAACGTGCCGCAGCTCGCCAATGTAAACGCTAGTGTTGTAATCGACCGCCTTCGCGCGTGGAACCCCGACAGCATCGCGCAGATCATCGAATATCGCGGCGAGACGACTATTGTGGTGCCGCATAAATTGTTGCTGACCGTCGCAAAACAATGCAAAGAGGATCCCGCGCTGAATTTTAATCAGTTGAGCGACGCCACCTGTGTGGACCGCTTTCCCAACGAACCGCGGTTTGAACTGAACTACCAGCTCCTTTCGATTCCCCGCCTGGCGCGGATTCGCCTGCGCACCAGCGTAAGCGGCCAGCAGCCGGTGATTGATTCGCTGGAGCCCCTGTGGCCCGGGGCCAACTGGATGGAGCGGGAGATTTTCGACCTGTTCGGGATTCGTTTTGAGGGGCACACGGATCTGCGCCGCATTCTTTTGCCCGATGAGTTTGAAGGAGCTCCGCTTCGCAGGGATTTTCCGGTGGAGGGCAAGCGCTAGTTTCGGCGCGGCGGACACAGACACATGACAACGGTTGAAACAGCAGTTGGCACAACGAAAACAATGGTCCTGAATATGGGGCCGCAGCATCCGTCGACGCACGGGGTGCTACGCGTTTTGCTGGAACTCGACGGCGAAAACGTTGTGACGGCAGTGCCTGATTTGGGCTACCTGCACACTGGCATCGAAAAAAGCTGTGAAGACAAAACGTACTCGCAGGCGATCACGCTGACTGATCGGATGGATTACCTGAATCCTCTGGGCAACAACCTGGTGTACTGCCTGGCGGTGGAAAAGCTGCTGGGTCTGGAAATACCGAAGCGGGCGCAGTACATCCGCGTGGTGATGGTGGAACTGCAACGGATTTCTTCACATTTGGTGTGGCTTGGGACGCATGCGCTGGATATGGGCGCGATGTCGGTGATGCTTTACTGCTTCCGCGAGCGCGAAGAGATTCTGAAGATTTTTGAGCGCTTCGCGGGCCAACGCATGATGACCAGCTACATCCGCATCGGTGGGCTGGCGCTGGAACCTCCCGCGGGTTGGCGCGAGATGGTGAAACGATTCCTGGCCATGATGCCGGCACGGATCGACGAATACGAAGAATTGCTCACCAACAACAGAATTTGGCAGGGGAGATTGAAAGGTGTGGGGCACCTGCCCGCGGAAACGCTGATCGCGATGAGCACAACCGGGCCGGGTTTGCGTGCGGCCGGTGTGGCCTTTGATAATCGCAAGGCATTCCCCTATTCGTCCTACGAAGAGTTTGAGTTCAACGTGCCGACGCGGACGGAATCCGATTGTTTCGCGCGCTATCTGGTACGTGTGCAGGAAATGCGCGAGAGCCTGAAGATCGTGCGCCAGGCGATGGACAAAATTACCGATCAGGGCGCGATCCGGTCCGAAGCGCCGGGCGTTGTGCCGCCGCAGCGCGAAAAAATGAAGACGGAGATGGAAGCGCTGATCTATCACTTCAAGATTTTCACGGAAGGCTTTTCACCGCCGCCGGGTGAAGTTTATGTGCCGGTCGAATCACCACGGGGCGAGTTGGGATGTTTCATCGCGAGCGACGGGTCGCCGAAACCTCTCCGTGTCCATTTCCGCGGGCCGTCCTTCGTGAATTTGCAGGCGCTTCCTTTGATGGTGAAGGGCCAATTGATCGCCGATACCGTGGCGTCTATCGGGACGATTGATATTGTGCTAGGAGAAGTGGACAGATAATTCCTATGGAACTGAGCCCAAAACTCGCCGCGAAATTCGACAAACTCCAGAACAGTTATCCGGTGAAGCGCAGCGCGCTGATTCCGATGCTGATGTACGGGCAGGACGAACTCGGCTCGGTTAGCGATGAGCTGATTGCCGAGATTGCGAATCGCCTGGGCCTGAACAACGTGCAGGTAGAAGAGACCTTGGCGTTCTATTCGATGCTGCACCGCAAGCCGATCGGCAAACACCATGTACAGGTGTGCACAAACGTGGCCTGTATGCTGCGGGGCGGAACCGAACTTCTGGAGCATGCCAAGAAGCGGCTGGAAATCGGGCACAAGGAAGTTACCAAGGACGGGGTCTTCTCGCTGGAAGAAGTGGAGTGCATCGGGGCCTGTACCGGTGCGCCTGCGATCCAGGTGAACTATGATTTCTACGAAAACGTGACGCCTCTTAGTTTAGATCGGCTGATCGAGGATCTCGACAAAGGCAGGCGGCCGGAGCCGCAAGGGGTCATCAGCGGGGCGCTGCACGAGCGAGCGAAGCAAGAAACGCCGTTGATCAGCAAGCGCTGGGGCATCAAGGATTCCCACAAGATTGACGTGGCGCTGCAGCACGGTGCGTACCAGGCGCTGGACAAGGCGCTGAAGCAGATGACTCCGGAATCGATCATTGATGAGGTCAAGAAATCGAGCCTGCGTGGCCGTGGCGGCGCTGGCTTCCCCACCGGCCTGAAGTGGTCTTTCGTGCCGAAGGATTCGCCGAAGCCTAAATACGTGATCTGCAACGCCGACGAGTCCGAGCCTGGGACTTGCAAAGACCGGCCGCTGATGGAAATGGACCCGCACCAATTGATCGAAGGCATCGCCATCGCGGGCCGTGCCATCAATGCGCATAACGGATACATCTATATCCGCGGCGAATATCGCTATGTGCTGGACATTGTGGAAGCGGCGATTGGCGAAGCTTACGAGCGCGGCTACCTGGGCAAAAATATTCTTGGCTCCGGATTTGATTTTGACCTGCTGATTCATACCGGCGCGGGCGCTTATGAGTGCGGCGAAGAATCGGCGCTGATGGAATCGCTCGAAGGCAAGCGCGGGAACCCTCGCATTAAGCCTCCCTTCCCTGCCGTAGTGGGCCTCTACGGCTGCCCCACGATCATCAACAATGTGGAAACGTTGAGCGCCGTTCCTGCGATCATTCTCGAGGGCGGAGAAACCTACGCCAATCGCGGCACGCCGAAAAATGGCGGCACGCGACTACTTTGTGTATCGGGCAGTGTCAACAAGCCCGGGATTTATGAGATTCCGCTGGGCATGAACATGAAAAAGTTCATTGATGAAATGGCCGGCGGCATGCGCAACGGCAAGAAGCTGAAAGCGGTGATTCCCGGCGGAAGTTCCTGCCCTGTGTTCAAGGCCGACGAAATCGACATTGCCATGGATTACGACGCCGTCGCCAAGGCCGGTTCGATGCTCGGCTCCGGCGGCATGGTGGTGATTGACGAAGACACCTGCATGGTGGACATGGCGCGCCGGATCATGCATTTTTACGCGCACGAATCCTGCGGCTGGTGCATCCCGTGCCGCGAAGGCACAAGCTGGCTGGAGAAGATGCTGAATCGTTTTCACGCTGGCTTGGGGCGCCCGGAAGACATCGACATGATCGGCGAGCTTTCGAAGAACATGTTGGGGCGGACGTTCTGCCCGCTCGGAGACGCCGCGGCGATGCCAACGATCAGCATCGTGCAGAAATTCCGTAGCGAGTTCGAGGATCATTTGCAGGGACGTTGTGCGTACAACAAATCCGCTGAAGCATTAATTGGTTCGCGGTAGGGACTCATGGCCGAAACGAAACTTGTGCACCTGAAGATTGACGACCGCGACGTTGAAGTTCCCGCCGGAACGCTGGTGATTGAAGCGACGCGGCGGCTGGGCATTGAAGTGCCGTCGTTCTGCTACTACCCGGGACTTACGTTGCAGGCGGCTTGCCGGATGTGCCTGATCGAAGTGGAAAAGGCGCCCAAACTGCAAACCGCGTGCACCCAGGTGGTCGCCGAAGGCATGGTGGTGCGCACCAACACCGAGCCTGTACGCAACGCGCGGAAGTTCATGCTGGAATTCCTGTTGAGCAACCACCCGCTGGATTGCCCCGTGTGCGACAAGGGTGGCGAGTGTGAATTGCAGGACATGGTGTTCCGCTACGGCGCGGATACCAGCCGGTTCGTGGAAGAAAAGATTCACCGGCCAGAGGAAAAGTGGTCGGACCTGGTTTATTACGATGCGCCGCGCTGCATCCTGTGCTTCCGCTGCGTGCGCGTTTGTGATGAAGGCATGGATGTGAAGGCGCTGGGCGTGGGCATGCGCGGCGCGCACTCGATTATCATCCCCAACCGCGAAGATCACCTGGAATGCGAAGAGTGCGGGATGTGCATTGATATTTGTCCGGTGGGTGCGCTGACCAGCGGCACCTATCGATACAAAACGCGACCGTGGGAAATGCAGTATGTTTCGACCATCTGCACGCACTGCTCGAACGGTTGCAAAACCACACTGAGCGTGCGCAATCACGAGATCCTGCGCGCCAATAACCGCGACCTTTCCGGCATCAACAAAGAGTTCCTGTGCGTGAAGGGCCGGTTCGGGTTTGATTTCACGAAGCACCCGGAACGCCTGAAGCAGCCGTTGCTGCGCAAGGGCGACAAGCTCTTCCCCGTTTCCTGGGAAGAAGCCTCGCAGGCTGCCGCTGCCAAGCTGAAAGAATTGCACATGGCTTACGGCGGAGAGGCCATCGGATTTATCGGATCGAATCGCGCTTCGAATGAAGAGAACTATCTGCTGCAGAGGCTGGCTCGCGCGACGTTTGGCACGAACAACATTGATCACCACCGCACTGCCGATTACACCGGGCTCGTTACCGCTTTGGGGGAACGCGCGGCTGATTCCTCGCTGACGATGGAGCAACTCTACCAGTCGAAAGCGGTGCTGGTGATCGGCAACGATCCTTCCAATCAGAATCCACTCGTGGGGTGGCAGATTCGCGCCGGGATTCGTCACAACGCCGCGAAGCTTTTCCTGGTCAATTCGCGGGAGATCAAGCTAGAGCGCAAGGCGACACAATTTGTACAGGTGGCCAACGGACAGGAAGCGGCCGCGGTACGTTGGCTAGCGACGGGCGAAGGGCAACTCACCGCGGAAGTTTCCGAAAAGCTGTCTGCGCTGAGGACCGCGCTGGAAGCGGAACCGGAAGTCGCCATTGTGTTCGGCTCGGAGCTTGCTGGCAAGGCGATTGAAGATGTTGTCGCGTTCGGGTCGAAGTTGCCCGGAAAAGTTCGTTACATGGCGCTGGGCGATTATGCGAACTCGCGCGGAGCTGCAGATATGGGAGTGTTGCCGGACCGCTTGCCCGGTTACGCGTACCTGGACAATCAGGCGGTTGCGGAGTCCCTGGCGAAGCATTGGGGCGCGCAGGTTCCCACAAAGCCGGGTATGACGGCGCCTGAGATGATCGAAGCGGCGCAATCCGGAAAGCTCAAGGCTCTGTATGTGGTCGGAGCGAATCCATTCGCGCATTTCGGCAAATCCGGCGCGGGTCGCGGAAACCTGGGGCTGCTGATCGTTCACGAACTGTTTTTGACGGAAACCGCGCAGATGGCCGACATTGTCTTTCCCGCCGCTTCCGCTTACGAAAAGGACGGCAGCGTCACAAATACGGCCGGTGAAATTCAATTGCTGCACAAGGCCGCCGAGGTGATGGGAGCGCGCAGCGACTTCGACCTGTTGCGCATCCTGTCGCACCAGCTTGAACGCGCCGGACTCGGCAAGGCATTTCATTTCAAAACGCCCGCGGCGGTATTCGAAGAAATTCGCAAAGCGGTGCCCGGCTATAACGTGCAACCCGCGAGCCTGCTGACGGGCGGCGCGGAGCCCACAAAGATCGAGTTCTCCAAGAACGGGCACGCGCCGTACGACGTGCCTCTGCAACTCATTCGCCCGGCAAACGACAATCTCTTCACCAGCGGGACACTTGGCCGCTTTTGCACCATGATGCAAACCTTGCCGGAGGCGGAAGCGAAGCCGTGAGCCAAATTCTAGCCAAGTACGGGTTCCTGATCGTTCCGCTTATCAAGGTCATGATTCTCGCCTTTGTCGTGCTGACGCTGGATGCGTATCTCACCTGGCTGGAGCGCAAAGTGATCGCGCATATTCAGGCGCGCTGGGGACCACACCGCGTAGGCCCGCACGGGTTGCTGCAGCCGCTGGCGGATGGCATCAAGTTCATCCTGAAGGAAGATCCTATGCCGGCCGGCGTGGACAAGATGGCTTATTTCTTTGCGCCGTTCCTGACGCTGATGCTTGCGATAACGTCGCTTGCCATAATTCCCTTCGGCCCGGACATAACGATTTTCAGCTATACGACGAATTTCGGCATCGCGGATGTGAACATCAGCCTGTTGGTTCTCTTCGCGATCACCGCGCTTGGCGTGTATGGCATCGCGCTGGCCGGATGGGGATCCAATAGCAAGTATTCGCTGCTTGGCGGGCTGCGCAGCTCCGCGCAGATGATCAGCTATGAATTGGCGCTCACCCTGTCCGTGGTCGGCGTACTTCTGATTGCGGGGGATTTGAGCCTGAAGCACATTGTCGAGAAGCAGGCCGGGGATCTTGGGTTGCTAAGCTGGAACATTATCGGGATCCGCAAAGACGGTGTGGACTTCACGCAGATCATCGGGTGCATCTGCTTTTTTATCGCGGCAATCGCGGAAACGAACCGCGTGCCGTTCGACTTGCCGGAAGCGGAATCGGAGCTGGTCGCGGGCTTTCACACGGAATACGCTTCGATGAAATTCGCAATGTTTTTCATCGGCGAATACACCAGTATGATCGCTGTGTCGTCGCTGTTCACGATTCTGTTTTTTGGCGGCTGGCTGTCTCCCTTCCCTGCTTCCTGGACGCTGACCCACTATCTGCCGTCGATTATTCTGGTGCCGCTGGGGCTGTGGGTGATTTTTGACGGCATTCGATACGAAACAATTTTCGGCCGCATAATTCTGCCCGGACTGGGGACGGTATTTACCGCGCTCGGTATCGCGCTGTTTCTTTTCCCGACGGTGAATGAGTTGATCCAGGGGCCGTTCTGGTTCTTCGCCAAGGTCGGGTCGGTGCTGTTCTTTTACATCTGGATGCGAGCGACGCTGCCGAGGTTTCGGTATGACCAGCTGATGGATTTCGGCTGGAAATTTCTGCTGCCGGTTTCGATCTTAAACGTTGTGCTGACCAGTGCGTTTATCATGTGGAGAATGAAGTGATGAGCGGCGTTCTCGTGATCTTCTTTTTGCTGGCGGCGCTGGCTGTGCTCGGGGCGGTGAGCCTGATCCTGCAACGCCACCCGATTCACAGCGCGTTGTCGCTGATTCTGGTGATGGTATCGCTGGCGGGCCTGTACCTTCTGATGGGCGCGGAATTCATTGCGGCCGTGCAGATCATCGTCTATGGCGGCGCAGTGATGGTGTTGTTTGTCTTCGTCATTATGCTGCTGAACGCGGGCGTGGAAGAACGCACGAACTTTTCGAAGCTGGCGACGTTTGGCGGAATTCCACTAGCACTGGCATTGGGTGGAATTATTGCCGCGGCAATCGCCCGCTCGAGTGGCCACTTGCCGCCTCCCGCGGCGAGCGGAGCGATGTCCTCCACCAGGGAGATTTCGAAGCTGCTGTTTTCCGAATTTGTTTATCCGTTTGAGCTGACGTCGTTCCTGATCCTTGTGGCCATCCTGGGCGCGATCGTGCTAGCCCAGCGGGAGAACTGAGCATGATCCCGACCAACTATTACCTGATCCTGAGCGCAATTCTATTTGGCTTGGGCGTGCTGGCGTTCGTTTTCAAGCGCAACATCATCACCATCTTCATGGCCATCGAGCTGATGCTGAATGCCGTCAACCTGGCCTTTGTGGCTTTCAGCCAGGCGCTGGGCAAGTCGGATGGTGAAGTTTTCGTTTTGTTCGTAATCGTAGTCGCGGCGGCGGAGGCGGCTGTGGGGCTGGGCATCATCATCCTCACGGCGCGTAACCGGCGTTCGCTGAATGTTGAGCGCGTGGACCTACTCAAACTCTAATGCTGATACTTGAAAATCTCTGGATTATTCCGCTGCTGCCGCTGCTGGGCTCGGCGATCAACGGGCTGTTTGGCGCGAAGTGGTCAAAGGCCGTCGTCAACAGCGTAGCGCTTGGCTCGACGGGCGTTTCGTTTCTCTGCGCTGTGGAAGCGGTGCGTGAATTCCTCGGCTACTACGAAGCCAATCACAAAGCCTGGGTAAAACCATTTTTCGATTGGATCGTCGCGGGCAATTTTCGGGCGGGTTTTGATTTGCAGCTCGATCAGCTTACCGTAGTGATGCTGCTGGTGGTCACCGGCGTCGGCTTCCTGATTCACATTTATTCGACCGGCTACATGGCGCATGAAGGTGGCTATTACCGGTTCTTCTCGTACTTGAACCTGTTCATGTTCTTCATGCTGATCCTGGTGCTGGCGGCGAACTACGCGCTGCTCTTTGTTGGATGGGAAGGCGTGGGGTTGTGCAGTTACCTGCTGATCGGCTTCTACTTCCTTAAGAAGTCCGCTGCGGATGCTGGGAAAAAGGCGTTCATCGTCAACCGCATCGGCGACTTCGGATTCATGCTGGGGATGTTTCTGCTGTTCCGCTCGTTCGGGTCGCTGGATTTTCAGACCGTGTTCGAGAAGGCAGCGACATGGCAGCCGGATGCGATGGGGCAGTTCGGTACAATGACCGTCGCGTGCATTCTGCTGTTTGTGGGCGCCACGGGTAAATCGGCTCAACTTCCTCTTTACGTGTGGTTGCCAGACGCGATGGAAGGGCCTACGCCAGTGAGCGCCTTGATCCACGCAGCGACGATGGTCACTGCTGGCGTTTACGTTGTGGCCCGCTCGCATGTTCTGTTTTCACATGCGCCGACGGCGATGTATATCGTGGCGATTGTCGGTTGCGCGACAGCGTTCTTTGCCGCGACGATCGGCTTGGTCCAGTCGGACATTAAGAAAGTTCTGGCGTATTCGACAGTCAGCCAGCTTGGTTATATGTTTCTGGCTTGCGGCGTGGGCGCTTTCGGCGCGGGAATTTTCCACCTGATGACGCACGCCTTTTTCAAGGCCCTGCTGTTCCTTTCCGCCGGCAGCGTGATTCACGCGATGGGCGGCGAGCAAGACATGTGGAACATGGGCGGCCTCGGCAAGAAGATCAAGGTCACCTACTGGTGCATGTTGTTCGGCACGATCGCCATTGCGGGATTCCCGCCGTTTGCCGCGTTTTTCTCTAAGGACTCCATCTTGTTTGCCGCGTACAACCACGAGAATGGCGGCAAGGTGCTGTATGGTCTAGGCCTGCTCGCGGCAGTGCTTACATCGTTCTACATGTTCCGGCTGATCTGGCTGACATTTTACGGAGAGAAACGTTACGACGAACTCCATGTGCACGTGCATGAATCGCCGGGCTCCATGACAGGACCCTTGATGATCCTGGCGTTTCTTTCGTTGACAGGCGGGTGGTTCGCGCTGCCGGCGCTGTTTGGCGGCAAGGATTACTTCGCTGAATTCCTTTCGCCGGTGTTTGGCGTTGGCGAAGCAGGCGGCGGAGAAGCCGCGCAATCGCTGGAGCATGTCCTTTCAATCGTGGCGGTGGTTGCGGCAACGCTGGGGTTGGTTGTGGCATGGCAGATGTATTCGAAGAAGGTGCAGCGCGGGACGTCGGAAGGCGTGCACAAGCTGCTCTACAACAAATATTACGTGGACGAACTCTACGCAGCTACGGTGGTGCGGCCGCTGGTGTGGCTCTCGACGAATGTGCTTTGGAAGGTTGTGGATGCCGGGATGATTGACGGCGCCGTGAACGGCGTGGCGGATGGCGCGGCGGCGGTTGGCGATACGGTTCGGCACACGCAGTCGGGTAACACGCGGAGTTACGCGGTGTGGGTGGTTGTCGGCGCGATTGTGATCCTCGGCATCGTGTTCTGGCCGATTTTGCATCCAGCGCTCTTCGGAGGGGTACGCTAATGGAACTCAGCGGACATCTCCTCTCGATTCTGATCTTCTTCCCTGCCTTTGGAGCGCTGGCGCTGCTTTTCCTGCGGAGCGACGACGAATACTGGATCAGGCGCCTGACGTTCGTCGTGTCCGTCGTGGAATTTCTTTTCTCGCTGATCCTGCTGCGCGTGGTGGCCATCGGTGCGCCGGGCTACGCGCTGACCGAGTACAAGGCCTGGATTTCTTCTCCACCGATCAATTACCACCTGGGCGTGGACGGCATCAGCATGTTCCTGGTGATCCTGACCACGCTGCTGACGCCGATCTGTGTACTGGCTTCGTGGAAGGGCGTGCATCACCGAATCAAGGAATTCCACGTGATGCTGCTGTTGCTGGAAGTCGGCATCATCGGCGTTTTCCTGGCGCTGGACCTGTTCGTTTTCTTCCTGTTCTGGGAAGTGATGCTGATTCCGATGGCGTTCCTGATCGGCATCTGGGGCCACGAGCGGCGCATCTATGCCGCGGTGAAATTCTTCATCTACACGATGGCCGGCTCGGCATTCATGCTGGTGGGCATCCTCTGGCTGTACAACCTGACCGGCACGTTTGACCTGCCAGCCATTCAGTTGACGCTGCAAAGTGCGGCGTTTCATCTGGCCCGGCGGACGGAGATGCTGCTGTTCCTGTCGTTCTTCGTGGCGTTTGCGATCAAGGTGCCGCTGTTCCCTCTTCACACCTGGCTGCCGGATGCGCACGTGGAGGCGCCGACGGCCGGCTCGATCATTCTTGCCGGTGTACTGCTGAAGATGGGCACATACGGGATGATCCGCTTCTGCCTGCCGCTGTTTCCGGAGGCGTCGCACCGGGCGGCTCCCGTTGTGGCGGTGCTGGCGATCATCGGAATCATTTACGGCGCGCTGGTGGCGCTGGTGCAGCCGAACCTGAAGAAACTTGTAGCCTACTCTTCCGTGAGCCACCTGGGATTCGTGGTGCTGGGGATTTTCACGTTCCACACGATTTCCATGCAGGGGGCAGTCTACCAGATGCTGGCGCACGGGATCTCGACTGGCGCGCTGTTCTTCCTGGTCGGCATGCTGTACGACCGGCGCCACACGTTTGAGATCAGCGAGTACGGCGGGCTGGCAACGCCGATGCCGAAATTCGCGGCGTTCTTTCTTTTTGTGGCATTGAGCTCGATGGGCCTGCCGATGCTGAACGGGTTCGTCGGCGAATATCTGATCCTCCTCGGCACGTACCAGGTGCGTTGGGGCTGGGCCAGTTGGGCGGCAACCGGCGTGATTCTTTCCGCTTGCTACCTCTTGTGGGCCTACCAACGCGTTTTCTATGGAGAAGTGACCAACGAAAAGAATCGCAACTTGCCCGATATTGATGCGCGAGAGAAATGGGGACTTATAGTTTTCGCGGTAATCACGCTGTGGATGGGCATCGGCTCGCCCTATTTCACGCGCCGCGTCGCTGCTCCCGTGAACGCCGTGATCGAACAGACGAAATCGAGATATGCCGAAGAAGCTTCAAAGCCCGCAGCCATGCCGCAGCCGGCGGCCCTGGCCATCGAAGCTCAACCAGATTCCCTGAGAAGGACGGTTTCCCGCTAAATGACTCCGAGCGCCGCAGATCTGATTCGCGTCCTGCCTGAAATTATCTGGTGCGGCTTTGGCGTGCTGCTGATGTTGTTGCAACCGTACCTGAAGAATCGCCAGGGGCTCACGCTGTTCGCGATGGTGGGCGCGGCGGCGGGCACGCTGGCTACCTACTTCGGCCAGATGGGCACGGGCTTTTTCGGGCTGATTCAATTCGATACGTATAGTCTCTTTTTCCACTCGCTCGTTGGCTTGGTGGCGTTCCTGGTGATCCTTGCCTCGGATTCGTACCTGGAGCGCGAAAATCTGGCGCCGGCTGAATTTCACGCGTTAATCCTCTTTGCGACGGCAGGCATGGGCGTGCTGGCTTCCGCGCAGGAACTGCTAACGGCGTTTATCGGCCTGGAGATGTCCTCGATTTCCAGCTACGTTCTGGCGGGATACCGGCGTGATGCGGTGAAGTCGAGCGAGTCGGCTGTGAAATACTTCCTGCTGGGCTCGTTTGCGACGGCGTTTTTTCTATACGGCATTGCGCTGGTTTATGGCGCCTCTGGCTCGACGAACCTGGCGCAGATCGCTTCGGCGGATGCCTCGAGCAACCTGTTGCGGCTTGGATTGACTTTGATCCTGGTTGGCCTGGGCTTCAAGGTGGCGGCTGCTCCCTTTCAGGTGTGGACGCCGGACGTTTACGAAGGCGCGCCCACACCGGTCTCGGCGCTTTTCTCCGCAGGGCCGAAGGCGGCGACATTTGCGCTGCTGCTCCGGATTTTCACCACGATTCATGCGGCCACGGATTTCTGGTTCTGGGCGTTCTGGATTCTCGCGGTGGTCACGATGTTCGTTGGCAACCTGGGCGCACTGGTGCAAACCAACGTGAAGCGCATGCTGGCGTATAGCTCGATCGCGCATGCGGGCTACACGCTGGTAGCGTTTGCGGCAGTGACGACGATGAAGCTGGATCCGGAAACCGGAGCGGCGCCGGCGTATGCGGCCGTGCTGTTTTACCTCTTGGGTTATTCGCTGGTGAAGGTCGGCGCGTTCACGATTGTTTCGGAGATCGGCGGACAGGGCGAGCGGTACCTGACGCTGGACGACTTCGCGGGTCTGGGCACACGGCAGCCGTTTGCCGCCGCGGCAATGACTTTGTTCCTGCTTTCCCTGCTGGGAATGCCGATCACGGCGGGATTCTTCGGCAAGTTCTACGTGTTCAAGGCAGCCATCAATTCGAAGCTGATCTGGCTGGCGGTGCTGATGACGATCAACACCGCGATTGGCGCGTACTACTATCTCCGCGTGATCGTGGTGATGTACATGCGCGAACACAAGGGCGATGTCCCTGCGGAAGCTGCCACCAGCCTCAGCCCGACAGCGGCAATGGTGG
>WNFR01007913.1_pt1 | contig 19326 bp, 11 predicted proteins | sample 5400221 | NCBI WGS metagenome assembly WNFR01 (sample SAMN13153357, study PRJNA577476) | soil metagenome | isolation source: 40 cm soil under Madrone tree | place: USA:California | collected 2016-06-14 | reverse complement strand
GCGGCAGTTCCTGCTTCGCCACTTCTTCAAGAGCGGCCATGGCCTGTCCTGAACTGTAGCCCGGGGCGGCTGCTCCGATGACCTGCGCTGCGCGATAAACATTGAAGCGGTTCGTATACTCCGGTCCCGATATTTTTTTCGTCGTCACCAGGGCTGAAAGAGGGACCATGTTGCCGTCGTTGTTTCGCACGTAATACTGTTCGATATCGCGATCGCTGAGGCGCTCTTCGCCCTCCGCCTGAAGGAAGACGCGCCACTGTCGGCCGAAGCGGTTGAATTGATTCAGAAAGAGACCGCCAAGATAAGCCTGCAAGGTTTGATACACATCGGCCACAGCCACGCCCTGCTTCAACACCTTGTCGCGATCCACGTCTGCGTAAATCTGCGGCGCCGCTGCGGAGAACTGCGAGCCCACTCCGGCAAGCTCCGGACGTTTGCGGGCCGCAGCGAGAAACTTCTGCAGATTCTTGTCGAGGAAGTCGACGGAAGCTCCGCTACGATCCTGAAGCCAGAACGAGAATCCACCCGAGTTCCCAAGTCCGGGAATCGCGGGCGGCATGAAGGCAAAGGCCATTGCTTCGGGTACGTCGGTCGCAAGCGCTCCATTGATCTTCGCCAGAATTTCCTTTGCGTCGAGCTTGCGCTCACCCCACGGCTTCAACGCTACAAAAAAGAAACCGTTGTAGCTCGCCGACACTCTATTCAACAGACTGAATCCACCGATAGTGTTGTAGTACTGAACGCCCTCTGTCTTTGCGAGGATGCCCTCGATCTTTCGCGACACCTGATCTGTTCTCTCGAGCGAGGCAGCGGCTGGAAGCTGGACGTTCATGAACAGATATCCGTAGTCCTCTTCAGGAACAAAGCTCGCTGGCAGCCTTTTGCCAACAATGCCATCCACGAGTCCGAAGCCGGCGAGAATCAACACACCAATAACAGCCTTACGGATCAACGCATGACTCCAACTGATGTAGCCGTGTGTGGCCGTTGCGAACCAACGGTTGAAAGCGCGGAAGAAACCTGCCAGCGGACCCCTTGATTCCTTTCGCGGCCGCAGCAGCAGGGCTGAAAGGGCCGGTGACAGCGTTAAGGCATTGAAGGCCGAGATGAGGACAGAGATCGCGATTGTGACGGCGAACTGTTTATTCAAACGACCCTGGATGCCGCCCATGAAGGCCACCGGAATAAATACTGAGGCAAGGATCAAGGCGATACTAATCACAGGCCCTGACACTTCTTGCATTGCCTTGAGGGTTGCGTCACGCGGACTCATGCCTTCCTCGATGTGGTGCTCGACCGCCTCCACGACAACGATTGCATCGTCGACCACCAGACCGATGGCAAGCACGAGAGCAAAAAGCGACAGCGTATTGATCGAGAAACCAAGAAACGGGAAGAATGCGAACGTACCGATCAAGGAAACAGGTACGGCGATCATTGGGATAAGCGTCGCTCGCCAGTTTTGCAGAAAGATGAAGACCACCAGAATGACCAGCACGATCGCAATCAACAGCGTCTGGACGATCTCGCTGATGCCCTCGGTAACCGAACGTGTGGTGTCGAGTGAGACTGCATAGTCGAGGTCTGAGGGGAACCGCTGTTTCAGATCCGCCATCGTCTGCTTGACGCCATCGGCAACGGCCAGCGCATTTGATCCGGGCGATTGAAAAACCGCGATGATGCCCGACGGCTGGCTGTTGAATCGAGCGATCTGCTGATAGTTTTGCGCGCCGAGTTCGATCCGGGCTACGTCCTTCAGCCGCACGACTGAGCCATCCGGATTTGAGCGAACAACGATCTGGCCGAACTCTTCCGGTGTCTGCAAGCGGCCTTGTGCCCGCAAAGTGTAGGTCATCTCCTTCCCCTTTGGTCCGGGCTCGGCGGAAAACTGGCCGGCAGGGTTGACCGTGCTCTGCTGCTGCACAGCGCGTGCTAGATCGGGAACAGTCAAACCCAGTTTGGCGAGCAGATCCGGTTTGACCCAGATGCGCATCGCGTAGTCGCTGGCGCCGAAAAGCCTGACCTCGCCAACACCCGGCACGCGGTAGAGCGCGTCATTGATGTTGATATTTGCGTAGTTGGCCAGAAAGAGCGAATCGTGTGTCTGCTTTGGTGAAAAAAACGAAATGACCAGGGTCGGCAGTCCGGTAGACTTCCGCATACTCACGCCGAATTGGTTGACGTCCGCCGGCAAATTGGGCTGGGCCTGCGCCACCCTGTTCTGTACGTTAACTTGATCGATGTTCGGGTTTGTATCAACGTCAAAAGTAACGGTCAGGGCCATCGTTCCGTCGTTCGCGTTGGTCGACTGCATGTAGAGCATGTCGTCGACGCCACTCATCTGCTGCTCGAGCGGCGTAGCCACTGACTGTTCGATCGTGACCGCATCTGCTCCGGTGAAGGTGGTACTGACGATAATTTGCGGCGGTACGATATCCGGAAACTGGGCCACCGGCAGTCCCCGCATCGCAACCAGACCTCCGATGACCGTGATGATGGCAATAACCATCGCCACGATGGGCCGGTCAATGAAAAGCTTCGAAATCATCGATTAGGTCCTCTTAAGTGTCCGATAAAGTTCTTCAGTTTGTCGTTTACATTAACGAGTCTGTTTCCCGAGACAACGACAAACTGAAGTTTATCGGACATTCCCCGCAGTCCCACCTACATAGGGCTTTGGGTTTACGACGGTGCCTGGCTTAACTTTCTGTGTACCTTCCGCAACCACGATTTCACCCGACTTCAATCCGTCTTCGATAATCCACATCGTGCCGGTGCGGTCGCTAACCTTAACCGAGCGGATTTCGATCTTGTTATCGGCGCCCACGACCGCCACCTGGTAACTGCCTTGCAACTCAGTGACTGCTCGTTGCGGAACAAGCAATGCTTCCTCTTTCGTGCTGATCACCGCACGAACACGACCGTACTGCCCTGGCCGCAAAACATTTCCCGGATTCGGAAAGATCCCAGCCAGCCGGATCGCGCCAGTCTTGGGATCGACTTGCCGATCCGCGAAGAAGAAACTTCCTTTTTGTGGATAGCTGGTTCCGTCAGCCAGAAGCAACTCCAGTTCGAGTTGCTCCACGCTCGCTCCCTGCTGCGCGTCAATCAGATTGCGCTTTGTGAAGTTGAGATAATCCCTCTCATTGAGAGTGAAAAATACCTTGATCGGATCAACTGTCGAAACCGTTGTTAGCGGACTGCTCGTCGTGCTGATCAAGTTGCCGACCTGTGCCTGGGCGATACCGGCAACACCATCAATGGGCGAGATGATGCGAGTAAAACTTAAGTTGAGTTCGGCCGTCTTGACAGATGCCCTGGCGTTTTCAACTTGGCCCTTTGCCGTCGCAATTGTCGCCTTGGCAGTTCCGATCTGCGCATTGGCGGCGCGCACTTGCGCGCGCGCAGTCTCGACTCCAGCTTTGGCTGCCTCCACTTGAGCTTTGGCAACAACGTTAGACTGCACGGCATTGTCATAGTCCTGTTGAGTAACGGCCTTCTGCTCCGCCAGTGGAGCGTACTTGTTTACATCGAGCTGTGTCTTAACCTGATTAGCCTGTGCCTGGGCAAGCTGAGCTTGTGCCTGCAAGAGCTGACTATTGGCCTGCCCCACTTGCGCCTCTGCCTGCGTGACTTGAGAATTGGCCTGCTCGAGCTGTCCCAGAAACTGCGCCACCTGGCCGTTTGCCTGGTCCAACGCCGCCTGAAATGACCGTGGGTCGATCTCAAACAACAACTGCCCTTTCTTTACAAAAGAGCCTTCCTTGTAATCCTGCCTGAGCAGATAGCCGGTCACTTGCGCCTTAATCTCAGCGTTCACCATTCCGTCGGTTGTCCCGATCCATTCGCTGTAGATTGGTACGTCCTGCTGCTCGACTTTTATCACCTCGACATCGAGTGGTCGCGGAGAGGCTTGCGCCGACTTGCCCGAGCGTCCAGCAACGATTAGAGCTCCAAGAATCAAAATGATCGCGACAACGATTGTGGAGATTAGTAGCTTGTGTCTTGGCAAAATCTCTCGTAGTCGAACTCGCATGGAAACCCCATTACTTTTCTCTTGATTCAATTGAAGGTTTACAATTTCAGATCTGTGTGGAGATGCCGTTTGAATGTTCATTTTATCAGCGTGGAAAATGTGCCTTCTTCGGCGCGCCTTCGCTGCTCCAGTTCCGCTATCCAGCCTTTCACTCTGCTGGCAATTTTACGTTGGCCCTGCCGTCCGGTCTCTGCCTCAGGGCCAGCTTCTGGGTTCTTCAGTTCTCGAGCTCCGCGTTTTACAATTTTCACAACAGGACTCATAAGACCTTTCATCACTTTGATTAGAATTTACTTAGCAGGCTCTTCCGGCTCTGCCCACTATGACGAATCGAGCGTTTAGCGATGCGATATTCGATCTCGTCGAATATCGTCTCGAGTATCTTCGACACTTTGGTCGCCATGAATTGGAACATGACACGCTTGAACCCCCTTCGATATTCCATGTTGTCCCCGTGTTGCTGAGAGGTTAGTTCCACGTTGGAACCAACGAGAATCTTAGAGAGTGGGTGGAATCCCGGCAGGAGACCTACTTAAAGACCACCCACTCTCTTCCACAGGCCTGCCCCCCTGACTGCCTGTGTTTATGGCTGAAGACCTTCCATTTTCGGCCTTCTCTACCGCGCCATGAAAGTACATGTCTCTGTCACTAGCAATAATCTAGCCAGTCTGACGCGGCGCGAGAAACGCTATGTTTGGTTTACGTTTATTAGTGATAAATGGCGTGGAAGGTAAAACTTAGTTAATGAGGACAGCAGACGAAGTGACAACATGCGGCCAAGAGTGACGAGTTATCGTCACGACTATTGCAATTGCGGTCGGCTAATGCCGAGTTTGCGCAGGCGGTGATTGAGGGTTGTGCGATTTACGCCGAGGCGGGCGGCGGCGCCGTTGGGACCACCAATCACCCAGTTCAACTCGCTCAATATACGAAGAATATGATCGCGCTCCACGGCTTCGAGAGTTGTCGATCCGTTATTATGATTTGCTACCTTGTTCGAATGCTTCAACTCAGCGAGAGGTATCTCCAGACTGGAACCGCGCGACAAAATTACGCCCCGCTCGACAAGGTTTTGCAATTCGCGGATGTTTCCCGGCCAGTGATAGCTCGTCAGCGCGGCCATCGTCTCCTTGGGAACGCTCTCGATTCTTCGCTTCATCTGTTGCGCAAACTTCTGTGCAAAGAAATGCACGAGCATGGGAATATCTTCGGGCCGCTCACGCAGCGGTGGTACGTTAATCGGAAAGACATTCAGGCGATAATAAAGATCGCTGCGAAATTTCTTTTCAGCCACTAGTTCGGCCAAATCGCTATTAGTAGCAGCTACCACGCGAACCGATACTCGAAGCGTGCGCGAACTGCCTAAACGTTCGAATTCCTGTTCCTGAAGCACCCGCAGCAATTTCGATTGCAACTCGAGCGGAATGTCCTCGACTTCATCAAGAAAGATCGTCCCCTGGTTCGCCAGTTCGAATCGTCCGATACGCCGATCGATAGCGCCAGTAAAAGCACCTTTCTCGTGCCCAAAGAACTCGCTTTCCAGCAGACCCGTTGGAATGGCAGCGCAATTCACCTTGACCAAAGTGCGTTCGCGGCGTTGGCTTAAATTGTGAATGGCATGAGCGATAAGTTCCTTCCCGGTGCCGGTTTCGCCATAAATCAACACAGTTGAGTCAGTGGCTGCAACGGTCTTTACATCCTGGAGTGCGCGCTTGAGGGCCGGGCTATTACCAATGATTTCCTCGAAGTTGTATTCAGTGCGAATTTCCTCTTCGAGGTAGAGCTTCTCTTCTTCCAGTTTGTTTTTCAGCGTTTCGATCTCGCGGTACGCGAGTGCATTCTCCACCGCAATCGCAACTTGTTTGGCAACTTGGCCAAGCAGTTCCGCGTCCTCCTGAGAAAATGCGTTTTCACGCAGGCTCTTGATGCTCAGGACACCAAGTGCTCGATCGCGAAAAAGTAACGGCGCTGTGCAACCAGACTTAAGACCAGTACTGATAATGCGTGCGTCCTCAGTTTTAGAGTAGTCGCTCAAAACGGGTTCCCTGGTGGTCAAGGCTACCCCGGCGGGAGTCCCGTCGAGGGGAATCACGTCCCCTGCTGCGCACGGCTCATCGTGCGCCGGAAAGTCGAGGGCTGTCAGACGAAGTTGCTTCAGCGACTCGTCGTAAAGCGCAAGCGCGGCCGCGTCGTGAGGCATTACTGTGTTCAGACATTGAGATATGGCCGATAACAACTCGTGGAGATTCAGATTGGACACTAGTGTGTTGTTGATCTCCAATAGCAGTTGCGAACGATCGCGCTCACGTGCCAGTTTCTGTTGATGAAACTGGGCCTCCATGGCTACCGCTATCTGGGCCGCCACTAGTTTTGCAAATTCGAGGTCGAGTTGATCATAGGCCCCTACATGGTCGCTCCAGAAGTTTATGACTCCCAACCGCTGGTGGGCCGTAGTAAGAGGAAGACTACAAACTGAGTTGACGGAAGTGAGGAGGGTCTTTGCGACTGGAAACCGACTTTCCAGTTCGAGATCGCGGACTACGAGGGGTTCCTGGCTCTGCCAGACCCAACCAGCAATCGAACCTTCAATCGGAACGTCGGTGGGCTTTTCCCATCCTGTCGGCTCGCACGTTTCTAGAAGGTGCAACTGCATGACATTTCGCGAGCTGTCATGAAGCAGAACGCCAAGATAGCGAAAATTGAAAAGATTCTGCAACCGGCACGCAAGATCGTGAAACAAGCCTTTCAAGTCGCGATGTGATGCTATGGCTTTTGAGAGTTCAAGCAGCGTTAGATATTTTTTCGTTTGCACGTCAGGGACGGCAACCTGAGTGGTCTTTGTGTTCACGTCGTACTTACTTCCTCATGAAGGATAAGGATCCTTTCGGGCGTTTGGCCAACTCGATTCTCCAGCTTGCCTAAGAGGATACTTGACCGAATATATTCGGGCAACTGCTCTCGATTCAATTCGCACAATTTGCCCATTAATGACGACGATATGCCGTCATCTGGCCGGCGGCGGTCACCCTACGGCCAGTGACAGACCCTACTAATCTTTCGGATTCCACCCTGATCAACAGCAATATTGGACCTGGTAATGGTTCTGGTCATGTGGCAGCCGAGTTGCGATTGGCTTTCCGCAGAGTGGAGGTGGAAGTGCTCAGGATTACAACTCGTCATGACAAAGGGGCCACGAGCTTGATTGTCGAAGGCAAGCTGATAGGCGCGTGCGTGGAAGAACTCGAGAAATGTTGGCGAGCAGCTATAGGTGCCGAACCATACGAACCAATTTCGGTGGATCTGATGAGTGTTATTTTCATTGATGACTCCGGCAAACAACTCTTGACGCGAATGCACGAGGGAGGCACCAAATTTATCGCTGCGGGACTACTGGCAAAACTCCTCATCGAAGAGATTGAATGTGCCGAGAGCATTTCCACCGGCCCAACGAAGGCTACATACTCGCCGGAGTGAAGCATTATCTGGGTCAATGATTCGCTTGGGAGGCAAGCGCCGTCTTTGCCACCATCGTTCGTGTCTGATCCGCAAACTCTCCTTTCGGTTCGATTCTTAAGTATGCGTCAAACTCAGCCAGCGCGTCCTGAGCGCGTTTTGCCCGCAGTAATAGATCGCCTTTCAACAAATGCGCATCGCCGAAATCGGGTTTGAGTTGTAGCGCATGTTTGGCCTGCTCATATGACTTTTCGAACAACGCTCTCGCTTGCCCTTCGTCTTTCGTCGCCATCGCCATGCTCCAATAAACACGACCCAACGCGAGGTGGCCCTGCCATGAATGGTCTTCGATCTGAAGCCCCTGCAATAGCACTCTCTCGGCCTGGTCATCTTTCTTTTGGCGCCGGTAGATCTCGCCCAGCGCCAACAGGGCGTTGGCGGTTCTGGGGTTAAGTTCCAGAACCTCGCGCAGGGCTTGCTCGGCCTTCAACCATTCGCCAAGATCCATCCTTGCCGTAGCCAGCTTCAACTGGGCCTCTAAAAACCGGGGATATAAGCTAACTGCTTTTTCGAGATGACGAACTCCTTCCTCAATCTTCTCTTTCTTTCCGCTCGCCAACGCTTCCTCGCCTCTCTCGAATTCCTTGCGCGCCTCCTGGGGAACGTTCGCATCAATAACTTTAGGGGTGGGCTCCGCACGCTTCGGCGAGCCGTCTGACCTGAGAATATTTTCCTGGGCTATCAGACCCCCGCTAAAAACACCGCAACTAACGAGTACATTAAACGCAGGTTGGCCACCCTGGGCGTAGCGAACCTGACCGGTAATGTTACCAGTAGTACGACCTTCAAACTGTCGCTGTGCCGATACTGGCCACGCAGCAAAGGCACTCAGCACGATAACTGCCGACATACGAAACGCTAAAGACACTACTTGAAGTCCGCTCATCGTAAGGACTATAGTCCATCGTTCTTGGTGTTTTCAAAAAAAGGGAGGGAAACGAAAGTCGCCCTCCCTGAAAGACCGATGCCTGGCACGAGGATCGGCTCGATTAAAACTCCAGGCCCAGGTCAAGGCCAATGTCCCCTATTTTGATCCTTCGTTCAATTGATTCTAGAACGTAGGACAATTACAACAAGATTCGCCGATATAACTCGGGTCGGATGCCCATGTAACCGTGCCATTGTTGTCCTCAATAATTAGAACTCCAGTCGCAAACCAAGCCGCATGTTGAACGGCAGATAGAACAGCTGGGGTTTCAGGAAGTCCACATTGGGAATTCCATTGTTCAGCTGATTGTTCTGGTTCGGCAAGCGAACCTTCGTGCTGTTGAAGATGTTGAAGAAGTCGCCAACAAAATTCAGCTTCACCCGCTCAGTAATGCGCCAGGGATAGTTGGCGTGCATATCGAACCGGAAGTAAGGTGCGGTTCTGCCGAGAGCGCCGCGGCCACCAATCGGGATCTCACCAGCATTGAGATAAGCCGGATGCGCGTCGAATTCGCTGATGGGCACTCCCGTTTCAAAGTGGATTCCCGGACCGAGGTTGAGACCCGCCAGACGGTGGCCCCATCTTTCCTTGCTGAATTCATAGCTGCCAAAGACGTTGACGACGTGTAGTCGATCCGTATTCAACAGACCTGGTTTGAACTGATCGCCCAGTAGCCCAAACGAGCCGGCAGTAAAATCAAACAACGAGCTGATGCCCGGATCGGTCTGCCCATTGTCGTTACGGAAGTGGCCTTCGAAGTTACCTTTGACCCTCGCGATTCTCCAGTTGCTTAGCAGTTGCCAGTTCTGCGAGAAGCGTTTGTTCAACTCGATTTCCACAGCCTTGTAGGTGTGTATTGGATCAGGAAAACCATCGGGTACGCCATCAGGGATGGGACTGCCGGGTGGTTGTCCGTTGACCCCCAGGGGTTCATAGCAGACAGCTCCGACCACATTACCGTTAATGTCAGAGACGGACGGTATGTTAAAGGGTACTTTGCCTGCCGCATTGACGCAGGCGGCAGGAATGGCGCCACCTACGGAGTAGACATGCGGGATCGGGTTCGTTGCCGCATCGATCTTCGAGCTGATGTTGCCGATGAAGTAGGTCTGTCCGAACAGACCGTTTATGTAATCTTCGGGGGCGAGCACCGCCGCATCCTCAGTAATGCGCTTCAATTTGCGATCAATGTAGCGTACCGATAGAACGTAGTTATGCGACAGTTGTTGCTCAAACCCGACGGTGTGCTCGTCGGCGAATCCCAACTTCGTTCCCGGAAGAATCGGGTTAACCGTGCTCTGGGTGCCGATCGATATTCCCGACCCTGTTCCCCCGGCGGCGCCGGTCAGCAAGTGCGCAGCGTCATAAACCGGCGTGACCGTCCCAAACTGGTTGAGATTAACTTGCTTCGCGCCGTTCACTATAGTGTAGTCAGGCGCGAAACGAGCGCCGATGAAGTCCAACTCCGACGAAAGCGAACGTTCCCCCTCGTCCAGCGGAATGTACTCAAAGAAGCGACCAAAGTTATAAAAGATCTTCGTCTTACCCTTTGCGAATGGATCAACTGTAACCCCGATGCGCGGCGCCCATTGATCCGTGAAGCTAAAAGCGAGAATGCCCTTGTTTCCTATGACGCGCTCTTGTTCGGCACGGAGACCCAAGTTGGCTGTCACGTACTTGTTGATACGCCAGACGTCCTGTCCGTAAAACGCGTTGTAGTTCGAGCGCGTGCTAAAGGGCGCATTGCCGTACTCACCCCGAATCTGGCTGAGGTAAACAGGCACGTTACCCTTGCCCGGTACATTCATCAGCGGGCAGAGGGTGCACGATGCGGCCGCGAGTTTGAGTTGCCACTCGGCGCTCAATATACATGCCATGAGCTCTTCGGGGAGCACCCCATAAAGCTTGCCTGAAATGATTGCCCGATTTGCAAATGACCCGGTTTTGGTGTGGCTCTTTTCACCCTGCGGGGAAATAAGCCACACTGGATGAATCAAAGTACAATGATAGCTGGAAGATCGGAGCGCATTTAGAACGAGGCGCCGGCGTGACAATGTTGGGGTGGCCTTGGTTTACTAGTCGGTCTACCAGTCGTAACTATCCTGACGTTTCGCAATATTGAGCCAATGAGTAGCCAACACGACTTCGGGAACCCTGCATCCTATGAGGCTGAGAAACTTGATCGGCATTGTCTCCATCTGCAAGGGCAGATCTGACACCTGCGTCTCTTTCGCTATTGTTTCTGTAGAGCACGGGACTTGCTGTACTCCAACCTGGCGTGGAAGCCGCTTGGAGTAACCATGCCCTAAGTTCGCCGCGAACAAGACAGCGATGATTGAGTTTCTTTCAAATCTTCTAACGAGGAGGTGGCAAGCTTTGCGTGTCAGGCTTAACCTGCAGTGGAAGATTCTGCTACTGGTCGCCGTGTCGATGTCGCTGATTCTTTTCACGTCATCCTACCTGCACACAGTCAGGACGCGCGCGGTGATTGCAGAGGATCATTATGAAAATGCGATCAATCAAACGCTGGTACTCACGAACCGGATTTCTGTGTACGACTACTTTTCGAGTCTCGCAGATCTGCAGCAAGAGATGCAGTTGGTAGCTGGTTCGCGTCCGGACTTTAAACAGATCGACGTCTATCAGAATTCTTCAGCCGGCCCGCAACTGGTAGCTACTACGGCCCCCGGGGCACCTGAGTTGTTGTCACTCGGCAACAGTGGAAACAGTGCTACCACGCAGCCGAGAGAGGACGTCACCTCGTCTGAGATTACGCGCAGCAGCAGTGACTACTGGCTGCTTAAGGCCGACATCAGCAGTCCTCAACACAGCGGGTTTATAGAAGCCCTGGTGCTCAAGAGCGCTCATCATGAGCTTGTTCATAACCTGCATCGCGAATACAACCTGGTGCTATTCGGAGCGCTTTTAGCTTCGGTCGGACTGCTTTACTTGCTGTTTAATTTCTTCTTTCGGCGCCCGGTGAAAGAGATTTTACAGGCGATGACCGAAACTCGCAGCGGATCACTGCAGGCGCGCGCTCCCGTACGACGTGATGATGAACTGGGCGCAGTGGCGCAGGGCTTCAACCAACTGATGGACGTTATCGCGGAGCGCTCACGCGAGCGCGAGGACTTGCTGAACGTGATCAGCGAGCTGAATAATGAGTTGCTGAAGAAAGTAGAAATTGCCACCAGTGAGTTGCGGGCGGCAAACACTGACCTTATCCGCACGCAACAGCGGCTGGCATACTCGGAAAGGATGGCGGCGATTGGACAGGTAACTGCCTCGCTGGCCCATGAAATAGGCACACCTCTGAATGCGGTCGCCGGACATCTGCAATTATTAGATCGCAATCACCGTGACGCGCCGGACACGCAACGCCGTTTGAAGATAATCAATGCTCAGTTAGGCATCATTGTACAAACAGTCAAGAGCCTGCTCGAGCGCACTCATCGCCGTAAGATAACGTTCGAACCGACGGACATTAACGCTGCAGTCCAGGAACTAGGCCTGCTGGTGGGACCAATGCTCGAGTCGCGGAATATTAAAACTGCAATCAGTCTCGAGGAGGACCTGCCGCGCGTTTCGGCGGACCGTGAGAGCTTGCACCAGGTCTTTCTCAACCTCGTAAACAACAGCTGCGATGCAATGCCAAATGGGGGAGAGTTGGAGATCGCGACGCGCTATCTGCCGCAGAACCAGCAGGTCGAAATAATGTTTAGCGATTCCGGTGCGGGGATTGCCCCTAACGTGGTTGAGCACCTCTTCGAGCCGATGTTTACAACGAAACAATCAGGGAGCGGGCTGGGTCTGGTAATCGCTCGTGACATCATCGCCGAACACCGCGGCCGCATCGAACTAGTTTCCGGATCGTCAGGCGCTGTCTTTTTGTTGGCGCTGCCGGTGGCCGCGCCCTGCAGTGTGAGAACAGAGGATATTGAGGTAGAAACAAATGCCGCGTAAACCGCCGCACATCTTAGTGGTCGACGATGACATGGTAACTTGTGAGTTGCTTTGTGAAGTTTTCACGCACGAGGGGTTTGATACCAGCTTTGAGCATAGCGGCGAGGGGGCTTTTTCCGCTCTTTCTGTGTCACAGCCCGACCTGTTGCTTAGTGATATTCGCATGAAGACGCGTCTCGACGGTCTCTCTTTGCTCGAGTTGGTGCGCCGTGATTATTCCGCGATTCCAGTCGTCCTGATGACGGCGTTTGGCTCAATCGAGACCGCCGTCCGCGCCGTCAAAGAGGGAGCGTTCGATTACATCAGCAAACCCTTCAACATTGATGAGCTGGTAGCCATCGCCCGACGGGCTCTCGCTAATGGATCAGCGAGGCAACCATCGGCAATTCTGGAAGATCAGGGGCGCACGTCCGGGCTCATCGGGCGCACTCCATCGATGCTGGAAGTGTACAAGATGGTCGCGCGTGTTTCTGATTCGCCCGCCGCGGTTCTGGTGACGGGCGAGTCGGGCACCGGGAAAGAACTCGTCGCGCGCGCCATACATACCCATAGTCCGCGCGCGAGCGCGCCTTTCGTCGCCGTCAATTGCGGAGCGCTGACGGAAACACTACTCGAGTCGGAATTGTTTGGTCACGTTAAAGGCTCGTTCACCGGCGCCACCAGCAATAAGCGTGGCATCTTTGAACACGCTGGCGAAGGTACTGTCTTTCTCGACGAGGTAAGCGAGACCAGTCCCGGGTTGCAGGTGAAGCTTTTGCGCGTGTTGCAGGAACGCGAAGTTGTGCCGGTCGGCGGCAGCGAAGTGATTAAAGTCCGCGCGCGCGTGATTGCGGCAAGCAATAGTGACCTCGAGAAACTGTCTGCCGCGGGTGCTTTTCGACGAGACCTTCTTTATAGACTGAATGTGATCCAGTTGCATCTGCCGCCATTGCGTGAGCGACGCGATGACATTCCGCTCCTGGTGTCCCACTTCATACTCAAACACTCACTGAACGATCAGGCGCCAGCGACAATCGAAGAAGAAGCGATGCGCGCGCTCTGCACTTATGCCTGGCCTGGCAATGTGCGTGAACTGGAGAACGTTGTCGAGCGCGCCATCACTTTGAGCCAGGGTGGACGCATTACCTCAAATGACCTTCCGCTGACAATGTCTCTCGAACATTCCGGCAACGCTACAACGCCGCTCTCAGCCGACGATCTCGCCGACCTCTTTTCCGGACTGCCGAACCTGGACGAACTGGAACGCCGCTACATTCTCCACGTCCTCGAAGCGACGGGTAGCAATCGGAAACGCGCGGCGGAAATCCTCGGCATCAACCGCAAGACCCTCTACCGCATGGCCGCACGCTTTGGAATCGAACTTGGCTTGCAAACCGCCGCGGGAAATTAGCCAGGGCATAAATGACGAGGCGTTGCGTACTGGTCTTGTACACAACGCCCCATCCACTTGCAGCTTCGATCCGCAGACGGCTCAAGCTCCAGAAATTAAACTTATGAAATGAACTTAAGCCTAACCGCGATCTCCTCCCCTTGCTCGAAAACACCCTAACGATTCTTGTGATGACGAACCGCCACGTGTACATGACTCGAATGCAACCGCCTTCAGCAATAAACATGCCGGGCAGGTTATTCGACGATGCGCCTCAGTTTTCACTGATTGTTATTGGTGTGGTCCGCGAAGGGTCGGACGAGAAGTGGGGCTCTTTGCCCCGCAAAGGCAATATAGCCACACTTGTAAGAATCGTTGGGCGCGATTAATTTCAGAAGATGGAGTCCCGCAAGAAAGCATTTTCTAACACGAGGTGACTTACAGCACGTCGACATCAGAACAATCTTGATGGACCAGGAAGGTACTTATGTCTACTACTTTGGCAAACGGCAAAATATGCTACATCGAGATCCCCGCAACCGACATTCAACGCTCAGCTGAGTTCTATAAAAAGGTCTTCGGCTGGCAGATCAGGCAACGCGGAGACGGCAACACCGCTTTCGACGACACCATTGGCGAAGTAAGCGGTACCTGGATACGCGGCCGGCCCGCGGCGACAGAGCCCGGTCTGCTGATATACATAATGGTCGACAGTGTAGCCAAGACCGTCGAAGCAGTTATCGCAAACGGCGGCGAGATTGCGCAACCGCCCGGTCTAGACGCCCCCGAAATTACTGCGAGGTTTCGTGATCCTGCCGGCAACGTAATGGGGTTGTATCAGGAACCTTCTGGTTGAACTCACTCGTAGCGAAGCGCGATCAGCGGATCGACTTTAGTTGCACGAATCGCCGGAACAGAGCAGGCCAGTAGTGCAACCGCTGTCAGCAGCAAACTGATGACTGCGAAAGTCGCCGGATCGGTTGTGCTCACACCGTAGAGCATCTTTGCCAGCAGGCGGGTTAGTCCCAACGCGGCAACAAGTCCAAGCGCCACTCCGCTCAGGGCCATTTTCATTCCCTGGCCTAAGACGAGGCGCAGAACATTCTGGCGTGTCGCCCCCAGTGCGATGCGGATACCGAGTTCATGTGTGCGCTGTCCCACGAGATAAGAAATAACCCCGTAGAGACCAACGCTCGCGAGCAACAGCGCCACAACGGCGAAGGCGTCGAGCAGGATCATCGAGAAGCGCCGCTCTGCCAGCGTCTCGGCGATCACCTCATTCATTGTTTGAGGTGTGAAGATGACATTCTGGCTGTTCTGGTTTTGTACAACGTGGCGGATTGAATTCAAGAGTATCGCGTCCGCTTCTCCGGAGGCGCCATCGGTACGCATCACAACTCCTATACCGCCAACCCCTCCACTCAGCGCGTTGTCCGAAAACTGTCTGAATGGTTCATAGAGCTCAGCTTGGAGCAATTCGCTGTCGTGCGAATCCAGGCCCCACTGCTCTACATGCCGGACCACCCCGACAATCTCCTGAGGCGCCTGGCCCTCCTGGTGGATTCGCTTGCCTACAGGGTCTGTGTTACCAAAGTATTTCCGAGCAAAGACTTCGTCAATCACCACGACGGGTTGAGATCGTTCGTCATCTTGATCGTGGAAGAAGCGACCCTGCTTGAGCGGAATCCCCATGGCCGTTAGATAGCCAGGTTCGACCCTGTATACAAGCGCCATACTCATCTCGCTCTGACTTGCAGGTTTGGGCTGGCTGTCGAGCCAAAAGAATAGGTCGTCCTCGCCTTGCAAGGGAACAGCGCCGGCCGAGAATGAAACTGCCTGGACACCAGGCGTCGAGCTGAGCTCGCCACTGATCCCACGCAAAGCGGTGCGAATCGCCTGCGGGCTGGCAGTATTCATTGATGGAGAAAGGCTGAGTCCGAAGGTCAGAACATTGTCGGGACGAAAGCCCGCATCGACGTTCCAAAGCCCTGCAATGCTACGGATCATCAAGCCCGCGCCAATCAACAAAACGAACGCCAGTGCCATTTCAACGGCGACAAAGATCCCCTGCGCGCGCACTCGACCGGTGCTCGCTCCGCGTCCGCCTTCTTTGAGCGTTTCTGATAAGCGCCATTGCGAACTCTTGATCGCCGGAACCAGTCCAGACAGAATCCCGGTGAGTAGCGAAATAGCAAATGCGAACAATAGTACGCGCGCATCCAGTCTTACCTCTTCCGCGCGTGGGAGGGTAGTGGGCAACGTGCGAAGCGCGATCTGCGTGCCCCAACCCGCGATGACCAGTCCCAGTAGGCCGCCGGAGAGGGCCAGCAGCAAGCTCTCGGTGAGAGATTGGCGGAGCAAGCGCCACTGGCCTGCGCCGAGCGAGGCACGAATGGCAAATTCGCGAGTCCTGCTCGTCGAGCGAGCGAGGAGGAGGTTGCTCACGTTCACGCAGGCAATCAGCAAAACAAACCCGACTGCCCCCAGCAACATCAACAGGATCGACTGGATGTCACCAACCATCCTTTCCTTGAGCGGGATTATCTTTGCGCCGTTGCCTTTATTAGTATCGGGGTAAGCGGCTGCGAGATCGCGCATCACTCTATCAAGGTCTGACTGTGCCTGCCCGACGGTGACGCCTGGCTTGAGCCGACCGATGCCATGAAGGCTCAAAGCGGCGCTACGGCTCTTGAGTGCTGGGTTATTCCACTGCCCGATCGGCACATAGACATCGACGTTGCGAAGGAGATTAAAGTTTGCAGGGATCACCCCGACAATACTGTAGTTCTTGTCATCCAACGTGAGGCTCTTCCCCACAACATCCTGCGCAGCAGCAAACTTCCGCTGCCAGAGGGCGGCGCTGATCAGGACCACCGGGCCTGTGCCACTCTCATCTTCCCCCGCTACAAAGGTTCGCCCCAGCGCGGGCTTCACACCGAGCACAGAAAAGAAGTCCGCGGAAATCAATCGGCCGTTGACGCGCTCCGCTTCGCCTGTGCCCACCAGACTGAAACCGAGCCCGCGTGAAATGGCCATCGCGGCAAACGTTTGGTTCTGTTTTTGCAAGTCGCGAAAATTCGGGTATGGGATGGCACCTGTATCGAAATTCGGCTTGCTCTGGTGGAGCGTTACGAGTTGATCGGGCTGCGGGTAAGGCAGCGGATTGAGCAGCACGCCATTGACCACCGAGAAGAGAGCCGTGTTGGCGCCAATGCCCAACGCTAGCGTTATCACTACTACAAGGCTGAAGCCAGCGTTTTTCAACAATGATCGCGCGCCGTAGCGCAAGTCCTGCCAAAACCCGGCAATCATATTGCTCCCTCTGTTTGGTCCTATAATGATTGGTTTTGGCGCAACTGGACGCTCAACGCGTTGCAGTTCTCGCACCAACAAGTCGTTCTCAGTCAATTCTGCGAGTGAAAGGTGTCGGGCTGCTTCTGGTGAGTGGCCTAAGGCAAGCAACTCTTCGTAGCGATCTTCGAGGTAGAGTGACAACTCCTCGACGATCTCAGCTTCGCGCAGGGGCGAAAGCTTCAACCCTGCAAGCCGGTGTCTGATTTCTTGCTGCCACTCTGGCATGATTAAACTCCGCTGATAATTCCTTGGTACTTTCTCTCAAACGGGATTGATGCCAGCCACTCTGTCCAGTGCGAAAAAGAAGTCTTTCCAGGTTTGCCGCTGTTGGGCCAAAATCTTCTGTCCCGCGGCGGTTAGCTTATAGAAGCGGCGACGGCGCTGGCCGGCTTTCTCCACCCAGCGACCCTTTATCAAACCGCGCTTTTCGAGCCGGTAAAGCAACGGATACAGTGAGGCGACGTGGAATTGCAGCACTCCATCGGAGCGCTGCTCAATCAATTTGGCGATCTCATAGCCATGGCGAGGCCGTTCTTCCACGAGTGCCAGAATTAGCATTTCCGTACTGCCTCTTTTAACTTCACGATCAAGCATCGTCACCTCCATATATAGTGTCGCCATATATACAGAACGGCAAAGCAGAAGTCAATAGCGCCTTTCATTTAGTGGTGTCCTAATTTGTAGGGGCGTCCCTCCGTGGGCACCCCATTCTTGCGATCTGTCACTCAAGAAAGGGCGCCCACGGAGGGACGCCCCTACAAATTAGGACACTACTTCTCATTTAGGATGGTTGAGAAATTCTTGAGGTGGAGTTGAGGAATACAGGTTAGATAATTCTAAGAGTCTTACACACTAATTATGAATTCAATGCGGAATCATAGATCATTCAAGAGCTGATAGCCCCCATCCGGCCCTGACGGTAGTCCTCTATCGCCTGACGGATTTCCGCCTGTGTGTTCATCACAAACGGCCCGTAGCGCACGACTGGTTCGTTCAACGGCACTCCGGCGATGAGCAACACTTCGAGCGTAGCTTTCGCCTCTACAGGGTTTTCGATTCTCACTTCGTCACCGTCCTGTGCGAACAGAACCATCTGGCCGTTCCCAAGGCGCTCGCCCTCAGCTCCGAACAAACCCTCGCCGTCCACGACGTAAGCGAAAGCGTTGTAAGCGCTCGGCACTTCTTGGTTGACCGCGCCTCCGGGCTCGAGCCGATAGTGCAGGTAGATGATTGGCGTGCGCGTCTCGATAACCGCCCGCTGGCCCATCGCTTCGCCTGCGATCACGCTCACCGTCACCAGGCCATCGACCGAAGTTGCTTTAGGGATTAGCGAATTCGGAATCTCCTGGTAACGAGGTTTCATCATCTTGTCGCGCTGCGGCAGGTTCACCCACAGTTGGAAGGCGTGCATTCGCCCTCCGTCGCGCGCGAACTCACGGCTCGGCATCTCCGAGTGGACCACACCCGCTCCAGCGGTCATCCACTGCACGTCACCCGCCCGCAGGCGTCCCGCGTGCCCTCGAGAATCCTTATGCTCCATGTCCCCCGACATCAGGTAGGTCACGGTCTCGAAACCGCGATGCGGGTGATCTGGCGCGCCTTTCGCTTCTCCCGGTGCAATCTCGATTGGACCCATCTCATCAAGTAACAGGAATGGATCAAACTCGGAAAAAGATGGCTTGGGGAATGGCGTACGAGAAAGCCACCTCCCTCCAAAGTCTCGATGCTGTTCACGACTCCGGCGACCGAGCGCCCTCCTTGAGAGTAACTCTCCTCGTTTTTCAATACTTCACGCACCATTGACATAACATCTCCTCTCTTTGCTCTTTTTGCCGACTTGCGTGGCTCGTAAACGACTCAGCGGTTGCCCTCTCCTTCACTTGATTCTGACGGGGCTGCCGCCTGATAGCCGATCTCAACGGTTTCTTCTCTTGAACTCAAGATACTTGATGTGCGGATACCTGTCAAGCGATTCAGCATCCACGTATGTCCTAATTCGAAAAATCTCTGCGCTACCTTTGCTTACTGAGAACGCGCAGAGAAAAACTGAAAATTAGGCTACTGCAAGGTGTCAGGTGCACTTCTGTTTTATTGACTGGGGAAGTTGCAGCAATCTACCATTCGCCGGTGAAAACATTTCCTTCCCTGCAGACCTCGGGAGCT
>WNFR01002448.1_pt1 | contig 19332 bp, 17 predicted proteins | sample 5400221 | NCBI WGS metagenome assembly WNFR01 (sample SAMN13153357, study PRJNA577476) | soil metagenome | isolation source: 40 cm soil under Madrone tree | place: USA:California | collected 2016-06-14 | reverse complement strand
TCCACACTTCCATGACGTGCGTCATGCCGCAGGCAATAATGAACACTCCAAAGAGCGCGAACATCCAGCTGAAAGGAAGGTCGCGGCGCTTGCGGATAAACCACAGAAGAGTGAAAGGGATTGTGAAGTACGCCAGCGCAATAAGCGCATCCGATAGGACATTCAGCCATACCAGGCCAGAATTCCACCGGTAGCAGAAACCGTGAGGCTGAAAATCGCCGGACAGAAACAATTGTCTGAAAAAATCCATAGCTCCACCCCAGCGCGGGCACGCAGCATCGCTGAGCCATTGCATCAAATGCGCTTCGAGGAGAAGGGGAGAGGACCTTTTCCACTATGAAGACTTCGGCCAAAATCGGCAACGAGAGGGCAGAATCAAAAAATCGGAATTTCTGGAAGGGACTTTCATTCTGACCCAAACTAGCTCAATGTCAAGATCGGCGTAGGTCGCGATGACATTGCGGTTATGCTCGTATGCCATCCGTCTCGCATAGAAAAGAAAAAAACGCACATCGACTGCACGTACAGGACACCTTCAGCCTTTATAGAACTATTACCGGTGTTCGCCTGTATAAGCAGCGGATCCCTGCCAATCCGTGCGGATAGTTTCCGCAGCGGCGTGAGTTCAGCCTCGTTGGTCGCTGACGCATTCTTGCCCATACACGCCTGCAATCTTCGTTCTTAGGGCAGCACCCGCAGTCCTTTCTCGACTGGCGGCATCTGTGCAGTCCATTTGGACCGAGCCTGGCCAATCCTGACTGAGGCTTTGAAGATGGGTCCAACTGGGATGATGCCGCCCAGGTTGTGCGCTGCCACGGCTGCCAAGCCCATGGATGCCACGCATCCGCACGAACCACAGTCCGGATTTCCGCCGAATTGACAGGGGACGATCTTGGTTTTCAGGTCCGCCGACAGTGTTTGCGTGGTGAGCGCAAAAACACAGTCCTTGGGACTACTTGGAGGTGTTGCGAACTGCCGAATCATCCCCTCCGGCATGTCCAGCTTGGGAAATTGCCTCCTTAATGCAAGCATCTCGGTAATGGCCTGCCCACGTTCATGCGGTTGCAACATTTCCGGCAGCCGGTCTCCCACTTGCGGAGTGAACAGGCTGAACCATACTTTGCGGATCTCGGCCCTGGGGGTCCAGTATTCCAGAAATTCTTTCAGATAGCCTGGCCGCTTCATCATTTGACCGGTGACAGTGCAGTGGATCGTGATCTGCTGGCCCGCAATGTTCTTCAGAATTCGATCGTACGTTGCCGGCGCGCGTCGGGCATCGTGCTCTGGTTGCAGTCCGTCTATCGATACGACGACAGTCATATGCGCAAGCGTCGCCCAACCCGGCGCCATCGGCCGGAACGCACTGGTCACGATTTGGACGTGAATTCCTCGATCAAGCAGTTGCGGAACCATCAACTCGAGCTCGCGATACCGGACTAGCGGGTCGCCTCCCACGATCGACAGATGCAAAGGCTTGAGGCCGTCGACGACCTCGAGAACACCGTCTATCAGTTCTTGCCCTTTGCGATCGCGAAGACCCCGCAAAGTCATCCCGCCGCCTAGATGCGCGTCATCATAGGCATAGCATCCGGGACATCGCAGCGGGCACTCGCGCGTAATCTCAATGGATAGCGAGGGCCGTTCACCCTTGAGAATCTTCCACCATGCTCCAATAATTTCTGAAGTCTTCACTACCGTCCTCTTTCTGTCTACAGAAGGCCTGCCCACTACGCGCGGCAAAATACCCGCAGGAAGTGGGAACGCTGCCAGTGCCAATCGGTTTTGGGGAAAGTATGTCGCCCTTAAGGCTGACGCTCTTCACAGAGAAAACGTTGCAAACGTGCCCTTACGATCGGGAATGCAGTTAGCGTCGTGCTTGGAGTACCGGGGGAGATGGATCGGTTGCGTGTCCCGTTAGGGCAATGCAATCACTAGGAACCTTCGGTTCATCAGCGGAAGTGTATGCAATCCAGCGTGATCGGGGGTGAGCAGAAGTGCAGGACGAATCGCAGTTCAAACGCCGCTCGGACAAGCCGCCAGTCGCCTCACTTAGGCTGGAGGCGCCAATGACAGTCCGCGGATTCACCGCGGGAGGGTCAGGTAGGGCGTCGAATGAGGCCAGCATCATCAACGCGCCAAGAACCCAGATTGTGCACGACTCCGATTTCATTCCCGTTTGGGCATCCAAAGTCAATAATAACGGATTTCCAGCGTCGCAATCCTGCAAAGCGGCAAAAGATGGCTCTCCGCAGCGCCTCAGCTTCCCTTTAGCCCGTCTCACAGGCAAGCGCCTTACTTCTGAGTGATCCAGGCACAATCCCGAGAGGCTCCGAACACCCGGGTCGAACGAGTCGTAGCATCAGCGAATCTAACGCGGCTGTACTTCGACGGGGTCCGGCAGGTGCACGGAACCTTTCATGAGCTCCCCAATCGTAAGGTTCTGCCCATGCTGGACGTACCGTTCGAGCACGCCGGGCTGCATCCATTGAAAGCCCCAGGCGTCTTCCACCGCGAAGATGGTATACGTTCCGGGGATCACGCCGCGGAGGACGAAGCTGCCATCAAGGTCGCTCTGGTCCCTACGGAACATTTCCAGATGCGATTCAGGGTCTTTCGGCACCAGGGCGACCATCACACCGGCGACGGGTTTGTCTCCTCGCTTTGCGAATCCCTCCACGGTCACGACGCCGCCAACCAAGAACACGGCTAAGCTGAGAGACGCGCCCGGCGTTACGTTGAGGTCGTGTCCGGAGATTTCGACTCCCTGAGACGAAGCTCGAACAACGGAGTATGGCTTGGCGGGAGAAAAGACGCGGATTGCGTACTGGCCTGCCGGAAGGTCCTCGAAAATCGCTTCACCCGCCGGGTCGACAGGCTTGAAGGCCACGTTTTGCCGTCGCGAATCCTGCAGCGCCAGGTGGAACTGCTTCGGGAGGGGCTCCTGCCCCGGCATTTTTACCGACAACTTGACCCTGGCGGCTGGCTCGCTGCGCGAAGTGTCCAATTCCTGGCCATCCTTGACCAGTTCCATCTCACTGAATTGCTGGAGTTGGCCAGACTTCGGTTCGCGCAATCGGACGGAGTATTTTCCTGCGGGCACTCCCGTCAACTCGTAAACGCCAGGGGCCACAAATTGCGCGCCATCGCTCTGAACGTATTCCAAGGAGTCGAAAACACGTTTCTGAAACACGGGCGGGCTGAAGCCTTGCTGTCCGTCGTTGGCAACATGAAACACTAAATGAAGGGCTGGGACAGGATTGACGTGGATATCAACCTGCAAGTGATCGCCACCTTTAATGGAGATAGGTGCGGCAGCATCGGCATCGATTGAGCCGTCATAGTACGTGGTAGGATAGGCAACGTCCAGAGATCGGGCAACGTCCGGGGAAGAATTGCCCGCGCCTTCGGCGGGAGAAGAAACAGGGTGCACGGCATACCACGGTCTTGCTGCAACCGACAGGTAGTAATTCCCGGGAGCCAGAGCCGCAAACTCGTAGGAACCCTGATCGTCTGTCGAACCGCCGTCGGCCGGCGTAATCCGGTTCATGCCTGCCTGGTTGTTCTCCACGTAAAGCATGACGCGTGCATTGCGGACGGGATCGCCCGATTCATCGATGACTTTGCCGCCAAGGAAGGCCAGCGGCGTGAGACGCAGCACGAGGTTTTCGGTGTCGAAGCCGGCACCGGTCACAATTGCCGTTGAGAACTGTTCATGCTGCTCGTAGGCGGCGCGGACAAATCCGCGCTTCGCCCCTTGCAGCGAGAACTTGCCTCGCTTAAGCGAACCGAATTCAAAGTGCCCATTCTCGGAGGTGATCATCCACACTGCGTCGGCAGGATTCGAAGTATCGAAGACCGAAACGCGAGCATTCCCGAGCGGCGTCCCGCTGAGTGAGCTCACGATCGTGCCGGCGATCTTGAATTTCGCGTCGGGAGTTGCGCTTCGATCGGGGGGCGCGCCCTGTGCGCGAAGCAACGCACACGACTGCAGCAGGGTAAGCCCAAGTAACGGAACCATGAATCGCATGGATTTTACAAACCTGAACATAGTTACTCGCTCGCGGTTATCAGCGGCAATCGCAAATGCTCTTTCTGACCTGGGACCACGCGGATGACTTTTGTCTTCGAATCATATTGGCCCATGACTTCGTCGCTCGCGTACTCCAAGTCCGGCTGTTGGCGATCAAAGGCAAGTACGCGGTAGGCACCCGGGGGGAGCTGCTGGAGCTGAAACTTCCCATCCGGGGAAACCCAAGCTTCGCTGAATTGGCCACTGCTATCGGCCATGGGTAGGAAATAAACATGACCCAAGGGTTGGCCCGGTGAGTTGAATCCCGCTCTAGGAACCTCCGTGCTAGTTGTGCGCTCGATCGTGCCTTCGACCTGAGCGCCGTCGTCGCGCACGGTGATTTCAATCGGCGGCATTGCCCCTCCCGGGCCAACCACGAGCGGCTGGCGCTGCAAATCCGTGCCGCCGGAAGTAATCGATGATGCGAATCCGATGGATGTGTTTACATGCACGCGATAGCGGCCAGGCTGCACATTTTCAATGACCAGCGACTCGTCTTCCGGACCCGTAGGCGGACGCAGCCAGGCGCCCGGCGCGAAGCCGAACTCCTCGGCTGGCAGCAACGCCACTTGCAGATAATTGGGACGCCGTCCGCTTTCAGAAACGGGACGAATGCCGCCAATTGTCGTATGCACCTGAGGTTGGGTGTCCGTGTGCTGGAATTCTTCCTTCACGCTCACAGTAATCGAACTGTTCGGCACCAACGTGATGGCTGGCCCGGAAAGGGCGGCCCCGCGTACACTGATATTCGACATTCCTGCCATCGCATTCGGCCTGTAGGTCGTGACCTGGACGGTGTAGGTACCGTCTGGCAGGGAACCTTGTATCAGCCCCTCTCCCGCGTTGTAGCCCAGAGAGTACCCAGGGCCTGCGCGCCCCTGCGGCCATATCTGAATTCCTACCGGGAGGCCCGCTGGGGCGTTCGTGACTCCCAGCTTCACTGGATAATATTCTCGCTTCGCGGGCGAAACTTTTGCATCGAAGGTTTCACCGGGCGATAACTGAATGACGGCGGCCGTTGCAAAGTCCGGCGCCGCAGGATAGTAGACCGGCGGATAGCCAAATAACTGGCCGCGAGGGTTAAAGGTCAGGGGATCACGATCGAGCAGTTCGTGAGTGAGCAATTTGTAAGAACCTGCGGAAAGCTCGGCAAAGCGGAACTCCCCGTTTGCTCTTGACATCGCCGTTCCTGCCGGATCCCAATGCTCGCGGCCCTCCCGCACCTGGCGTCGATAAAGTTCGACCTGGATTTTGTCGGAACCATCGGACCCAGGCAGAACAACGTGGCCAACGATGCGAGCTTCCGGCACGAGGGAGATTGTGAGTTCCTGCTGCGCTGGGCTTAACTGGAGTCCCTCCTGCCCGTTATTGCGGGGAAGAAATCCCGTCTTTCGGGCCACCAGCATGGTGGGACGATTGATCCCGGCGCGTTGAAGCTGAGATGTTTCCAGGGAGCGAACGACTGAGGTACCGGCAAACCCGGCAGTCTTTTCGCCATCCGGCCGTGGGAATGTGAATTCAAAATGGCCTCGATCATCTGTCATTGTGGCAAAGCGGTTGTCTGGTGAGAATACAAGCGCACGGATGATTGGTTCATGCGTCAAGCTGTTCACAACCGTGCCGCGGAGGCTGTCTGTCTGTTCGATGCCAGGTGTCGTGCTCTGCGCGGACAATCGCCGAATGCTGCTGCAACAGGAAAGAGCAGCTATGCCAAAGGCAAGCGCCCTGAGCGATCGCGGCGGACGCATATACTTCGCTGTCCACCCGAATTTTCCGGAGCAGACGCCCATGGTCGGGATTCTTTCGCCCCCATTATGGCATGTTTTGAACGTCACTTGTCTTCAACCAGAACCAGGCCTTTGCAGCGGGCTCTTCGCTACCCGTAGAAGCGGCGGTACTCGGCGTTTCAATTCGAGCCACCAGGCGATAACTCCCGGATGGCCGCTAATAAACGGCAACACGGAAACTATCCCGAAATGGGCTTCGAGGAAATTGTCCGGATTAGTACCGGGAAGTGCAACTCGGAAGTAATTCATGGGGGCGGGCGACGAGCTACTCGCGGCGGCGCTGGTTTGGCTGAACCGTAGGTTTTCGTCCCAATGTTATGCAAGGGAACGTCGCACTTTAACCGTGCGCTAGACCCAGGAGTGGCTTGCGAGCCGGACGATCGGGGCGGAGCTATTCCGCGAGCACTCAGGCAGGGACTCTTGCGTCGACGGTTTTCATGAAGTCCAGAATCATGTGAACGACGGCCTGATCGCCGATCGCCGTATTGATCATAGTGTGGTAAACGGCGCGGTCAGGCCATTCGACGCGGAAATACTTCTGTATGAAATCGACGCGCTCGTGGTCAACGGTATCCACGAGCTGCTCGGCTTCCTTCTCACTTTTGCCGCGAGCCAAGAGGCGGCGCACTTTGTCTTCTCTGGGGGCGTAGAGAAACACACGCAGCGTGTCTGGGCGGCTTCTCAGAAAATGCTGCGACCCCCTTCCAACGATGACGGAGTTTCCCGTCTTAGCGGCGTGCTGAACGACGCGTTCTGTAATTTTCAAAATGGTTTCGCTGTCAACTAGGTTGAGCTTGTGCGCGTTGAGGCTGCCTTCATAACTCCCGCGCAAAAAGGATTTGAAGAGCCGGTAGTAGAGTGGATCGGTGCGTTCCTCTCGAACCTCGACGACGGCTTTGGGGCAATTCGCAAGCCTGGCGATCTCCTCGGTGAGCAACTGATCCCAAAGCTTCCAGCCCAGTTGCGTCGCGAGCGATTGAGCGATTTCGCCTCCGCCGCTTCCATACTCCCGTTCAACCGTGACGATTTTGATCATGGCGGTCTCTGCGCCGACTATTTGCTCCACGCGGTCCTAATTACATATGATTCCACTTTCCCTACTCTACCGCCACTCTCCCGCCACCGCCGGGATCATTCTTCTTCAAAACAAAAGTGAGACAGAACATGATCGCTGCCCCCACGGCCAGAACCATGAAGGTATCAATGTACGCCAAACTCGCCGCCTGGTTTTGCAGGCTTCGGTAAATCTGGGCATAGGCCCGCATGTGCGCCTCATTCGTGCCCAATCCCGAGTGGGCAAAGCGCTCGGCAAGGCCATTAGCGGAATTCTGGAAATTAGGATTGTCAGGCCTGGCGTACTCGACCAGCCGTGCCTGATGGAATTGCGAACGACGTGCAATCAACGTGGTGACGATGGAGGTTCCCACGCTGCTTCCCATATTGCGCATGAAGTTGACGATTCCGGCGACGGAGTTGTTCTTCTCCGGCGAAATTCCGATATAAGCCACAAGCGAAATCGGCACGAACAGGAACCCCAAACCGATAACCTGGGTAATGCGCAACCACACCGCGGCATTGAAGCTAATCTGCAAGTCAATCCGCTTTGTCGAATAGAACATGGCGATGGACAAAGCTAGCCAGCCGAAGGCGATCAGGTAGCGAGCCTGAAGCTTGGTGGTCAGTTGGCCCATGATGGGCATCTCAAAGAGCAAAACAAGACCTCCAGCGGAGAGCGCAAGGCCGGCCAGTTGGGAGGTGTACCCCAAAAGAGTTTGGAGGAACTGCGGCATCAGGACCAGTGCGCTGAACAGCAGGATTCCCAGGGTGAACATCATCAAGTTCGAACTCGCGAAGTTAAAACTCTTGAACATGCGGACGTCGATGATCGGCGCCTTTTGAAACCACTCCCAGATAACCAGCGAGATGAGGCATACGGTCGCCACGACGACTAAGGTCGTAATGAAGCGCGACCCGAACCAATCATCTTCCTGGCCCTTATCGAGCAGCACCTGCAACGCGCCAATACCCAGCGTCAGCAGAGCGATGCCAATGTAGTCCAACTTGACGCCAGCTGCCTTGAGCCGGCTTAAATAGGGCGGATCTTCGACAAAGCGCCGCACAAGAAACCATGTGCCCAACCCGACCGGGAGATTGATGAAAAAAATCCAGCGCCAGGAATAGTTGAAGGTGATCCATCCGCCCAGGGTGGGCCCGATCGTGGGGGCCATGATGGCCGTAATGCCATACAGCGCAAACGCCAAGCCTCGCTGCTGCGGCGGAAAGGTATCAGCGAGAATGGCTTGAGCCATCGGCTGCAGCCCTCCACCGCCCGCGCCTTGCAGCACGCGGAAGAGAAGAAGAAGCCCGAGACTCGGCGCCAACCCGCAAAGCAAAGAGCTCACAGTAAAAATACCCAAACACCACATGAAAAAGCGCTTCCGTCCCAACGCGCCCGCGAGCCACCCGCTGATTGGAAGGATGATGGCATTCGAGACCAGATACGAGGTCAGGACCCATGTGCTCTGGTCATTGCTCGCCCCCAGATTCCCGGCCATGTACGGCAGGGCCACGTTGGCGATGCTGGTGTCGAGGACCTCCATGAAGGCTGCCAGCGCCACGACGACGGCAATCAGCCAAGGATTATATTTGGGCCGCCAAACATCCTGGTCGATTGTGAGAGCAGTGGAGCTCATTGGAGGTAGACGTCGGGCACCACGTTCATGCCCGGCCGAAGCTGACGGTCCCGATTCTCACTGGGCTCGAGAACTATCTTTACGGGAATCCTTTGCACAATTTTTACGTAGTTGCCGGTGGCATTCTCCGGAGGAAGCAGGCTGAAGAGCGGGCCCGTTGCCCCCGCAATGCTGTCCACGTGACCTTTCAGAGTCCGGCCGGTCGAGTCCACGTGGATTTTCGCTTTCTGTCCTACGCGCATGTACTTGAGTTGCGTCTCCTTGAAATTGGCCGTAATCCAAACTTCGTCGAGCGGCACCACGGTGAGGAGTTGCTGCCCGGGTTGAACATTTAACCCGACAACCACCGTTTTATTCACTTCACCGGTGACCGGCGCAACGATTTTGGTGTACTGGAGGTTCAGCTGAGCTTGTTCGAGCAGCGCGCGCCTTTGCTCCACGTCAGCGATCGCTGCGCGCACCCGAGCCTTGGTGGACGAGACCTGCTGCGGTCCAGTCTCCGCGGATCGGTAGTTCGCATCCGCTTGTTCCAGACGGCTCCGCGCCTGTTGCACGAATTGTTGCGCGGCGGACTCATTGGCACGGGCTGCCGCTACCGCCGCGGTACTGGATTTGGCCGTGGCCAATGCCTGATCGTAAACCTGCTCGGCTACTTCCCGCTTGTCCACCAGCAGCTTGTAGCGGTGGAGATCGTCTTGCGCCCTCACATCGTTGGCCTCCGCCTGTTCCAGCTGGGCGTGGGCGGCGGTGAGCTGCCTCTCAGCCGCAATGACTCCAGCAGTGGCGTTTCCGATGTCTGACGCGGTGAACTTCAGCTGGCTCGAAGTGTTCACCGAAGTAATCGGCACCGTGATATTCAGCGACTGAGCCGTCGCTTCGGCATTGGCGAGATTGGCTTGCGCCTGCGCGACCGCAACTTCGTAGTCTTTCGGGTCGATCTCTACCAGCACGGTGCCTTTCTGCACCCATTGGTTGTCGTCTACGTTGACCTTCACCACATAGCCGGAAATACGCGCGCTGACTGGGTACAGGTGAACGTCCGCCTGGGCATCGTCGGTTGATTCATAAGTGCTTAAGTAGCGCCACAAGAACGCGCAGGCGACCAGCACCACCAAGACGACAAGCAGAATCACCATGTTTCTCCGGCGCTTGCGACTCCGGGACGCCGGCGGCGTATACATTCTGTCCGTCACGGGCGACGGCTCGATCGGGGATTCCTTGCCTGCATCAGGCGCCGAATGGGCTGGGTTCTCGTCCGCCATGTTTATATTCCTTTGAAATATTCCTTGACGCCCTCTTCCGCGGCGCCAAGAGCACGAGCCAGCGAAATTTTTGCAAAATTGTAACTGTAGAGACTCGAGATGTACTGTTCATGGGCGCTAGCTACCGCTTCTTGCGATTGCACTACCTCTACGGTATCGGTGACACCCGCGCCGAAACGATCGCGCGACTGGGTCAGGGTCTGCTCCGCCAAAGCAATGTTGCTGCGCGCCACGCTGACTTGATCGGCTGACGACTGCAGGTTCAGCAGAGCGGTCCGTACGTCGGAGTCGATCTGCGCTCGCAGATTGTCCAGCCGCTCGCGACTCTGCTCGAGTCTTGCGTCCGCCTGCAAAACGTCACCGTGAACGCTGCCTCCTTGAAAGATAGGAATCGAGAGCGTACCGCGCACGTCGAATACTTGCCTTGCTGTGGAAGGATGCGTGGCTCCCGCACCATAGTCCGCATTAAAGGAGAGCGACGGAAAATACCCGGCCACCGCGGCCTTCCGGGAGAATTCCGCCACCCGGACGTCAGTCATGGCCGCCTGGTAATCGGAACGCGCAGCGTAAGCGCGTTTCAGGGCCTCTTCGACCGTGATGCCCTCGAACGGCTGGTACAGCGACTTGTCCGTCAATTCGAATTCCTGCCCGGGAGCCAGCCCGATCACCCGCGCTACGGTCAGCTTCTGGATGGCGAGGTTGTTCTTCGCTTGAATCAACTGCTGTTGCCGGGTTTGCAGCTCGACTTTGGCGCGCAGCCCATCAATGGCTGGCGAAGTGCCCGCATTCACCCGGTCTGTTGCTTGATCGAAGAGCGCCTGCGCCGTCCTGACTTGCGCTTCCGCCGTTTCGATGCGAGCTTCGTCGGCGATGGCCTGCAAATAGGTATAACCCACGGCGAGCACAACGAGATCGCGCGCATCCTTGTAACTATATTCCGCGGACCTCAAGGCCTGCTTAGCCGCACGCTCATTGTTGATCGACCTCCAGTTAAACAAGGACTGGTCCACACTTACGCGCACATCAAAATAGGAAAAACGAACGGACGGGGGGATATTGACTCCTGGAAAAGTAAACTTAATGCCCAGTTCCTGGAGATTTATTTGGGATACGTCCACATAAGGCGCCGCGGTTACGTGCGGCAGGAGCGCACTCAATTGCTCCCAACGCTGTCCGCGCGCTGAGCGAATGTCGGCGTTGGATAGGAGCGCTCCGAGATTTTGCTTCAATCCGCGGTCGATAGCGTCCCGCAACGAAAGCGGCATAACTCCCGGAAGGAGCTTTCCCGGTACGCTACCCGCGAACGGGCTCACTCCGAGTGTTCCGGGTATGGCTTCGCCCGGCGTGCTCGAACCGGGTACCGTCTGGGTTTGTGCAAGGGATGTTGCTGCTCCATAAAACAAGACTCCGGCCAGCAGGCACGCACGGCTGGGTCCGTAAGTGAGCCTCAAGGAAGCCTCCTTGGCCTCGAAATTTTGGCGCCGACAATGCCGAGGGGGACAATATCCTAGTCCGGCCGGCTGTTCTGGGCAATCGGTATCTCCCCGGCCAGCCTGACTGGTCTAACTTCCGATTGCTGACCATCCTCCCGGAGCGTGGCCTGGCCGCCAGACGTCAAAATACGCGAGCATCTTGGAGAAGAACCTGACCGCAGACGAGGGAAAGCCAATCCAATGCTCACTCGCCAAACTTGTCGCCAAACATGGGAAGGCCGCTCTTGGAGGATGCACGCGAAGCCTCGTCCTGGATCACATCCCAGTGCTCCACCAGAATGCCGTCCTCGATGCGGAGAATGTCTGCGGCAATCCAATTCACAGGAGTACCGAAACCGCTAAATCGCCCGTGCACGATCACGAAGTCTCCCTCGGCCACGATCGTTCCGGGTTCGTACTTCAACGTTGGTGGCATGCTCTTGATAAGATTGAAGAGGCCGTCGCGACCAGGTGCGATATGAGCGCTGTGCTGAAGGTAGTGAGGGGACCAGTAGCGCTGCGCCGATGCGTAGTCACGTTTATTGAAGAGGGTGTCAAAAGCCTCAAAAACGAGTGCCTTATTTTTTTCCTGTTTAGTTGGGTTCATTGAATTTTTCCTCCTAGGTAAAACCAATGTCCTTCGCTCTCTCTCAGGGCTCGATCCGCCGTCCACCGGGAAGCTCGCTCCTGTAATCCAGCCGCACCATCGAACCCCAAAAAGGCAATTACGTCCGCCACGTCGTCGCGCCTGCCGATTCGCTTCAAGGCCTTCATTCCAAGCGCGAGTTCGCGATCGGCCTCAGTCTTGGTGCAATGATCCAGTCCGTCGATCTTTCTTCACGTTGCCAATCGCTCTGCTATCTCATCGACCCGGTCGGGATAGAACGCAACATGCTCCTTGATCTGCACAACAGCAGGAAACGGATCTTCGTACGACCACACCGCATTGACGGACTTCTTTCCTCCAGCGGGAACGCTGTAGTAATTGCAGTCGCCTTTATAGGGACAGTAGGTTGCGTAACTCGTCCGTTCTAACTGGGAAAAATCAACGTCCTCGCCTGGAATATATTGAACGGGCGGATACGACGCTTCGCGGAGCGTCAAGGCGTTGTGGGTATCGGCAACCACACGGCCCGCGACGGATACGACAACGCGAGCGGGATTGCGCTGGATGGAAATCGGATGATCTGGACCTGGAAGCTTGATCTGCCTTTCTTTCATGTTTTGGTTCTCCTTTCTGCTTTTCTTCTCGTGCTCAGCCCTTTAGGAACTGCGTGACATGCTCAACAAACAGCTGCGCCTCGGGTGTTAGCGACGCCATGCCCTCGCCACTCCTGGGGCCAGTGCCAACGAGGATGAGTTTTCGGACAAGCTCTGGCCGGTCGATGGTGAACTGCTGTGCGGTGAAGCCGCCCATCGAGAATCCGAGAGCGTCGAGTTTTCTAATGCCGAGGGCGTCGATGAAGGCGGCTGCGTGCTGCGCCATCTCTTCGACCGAAGTCGGAACTTCACCGCTAGAGTTGGAGATGCCGGTATTGTTAAACAAAATCACTTCGCGGTCCTGGGCAAATCCGTCGGTCAATGCAGGATCCCAGTGATCCGTGGTTCCGGTAAAGTGCATGAAGAAGAGCAGCGGGATGTCGATCTTCGCGGCAAAGCGGCGGTTGGCGAAGCGACGGTACGCGAAGCGAATGCCGGCGGCCTCAACGAATTGGGTCGGCGCGGTCTGGTGCGTGTAGTTACTCACAATAGATACTCTCTATTCGATAAATGTTCAAGCCCGTCTGGAGGGGCCCTGGAATTAGTGAGCCAGCTTTCCTCCATCCACCGGGATAGAGGAGCCAGTCATGTATGACGCATTTGCCGAAGCTACAAAGGCGATCACGTGAGCGATCTCCTCCGGTGTTGCCAGACGCTTGAGGGGTACGGTCGAGACGAGCGCCGCCTTATTCTCATCTGTGTTGGTGAAGCGTGTGAGCATGCCCGTATCCGTAGTGCCCACAGCGATTACGTTTACGCGAACTCCAGTCCCCGCGACTTCCAGTGCAGCGGATTTTGTCAGCCCCTCCACGGCATGTTTGCTGGCCACGTAAACGGACGCCCCAGCAGCGCCGACACTTCCATAGGTCGACGAGATATTGACGATGCTTCCGCTCCCCTGTGGCAGCATCACCCGCAGTTCGTGCTTCATGCTTAGCAGCACACCAAGTACATTGGTATCAAACGTAGCCGCGTAGCTCTCCTCAGTCTGTTCTGTTACGAGACCGCGCAAGCCTTCCGTCCCGGCATTGTTGACTGCAATATCCAGGCGTCCGAAACGCTTAACGGTTTGGCCCACAAGGTTGCGCACGTCCTCATCCTTGCGGACATCAGTACGGACAAAAATGGCCTCTGCTCCGAGCGCTTGTAACTCCGCAACTAGCTCTTCTCCTTGTTTATCTCGACGACCGGACACAACAACGTTTGCTCTTTCTTGCGCAAAGATTACTGCGGCAGCGCGACCGATTCCGGTCAGTGCGCCGGTAATCAAAACAACTGGGGAACTCATAGCTCTACCTCCGTTGATCTAGACCCATGCAGGCTGAGCATGACTCAGACGTCCGCCAAGCCGCTCTGGGATAACTCAGATCACCTCGTTAGATTGCTCCGCTGGTCCGTTGTCGCCATTGAAGCATACTTTGTTAAGCTGGGAGCAATGCTCTACAAGCATGGGAGTGGAAATGGAATTACGGCATCTTCGCTATTTCGTCGCAGTTGCTGAGGCGGGAAGTCTAACGGTGGCGGCAGCGCGAAAACTGCACACGTCACAACCTTCGTTGAGTCGGCAGATTCGAGATCTTGAGGACGAGGTGGGCGCCCAACTCCTGACGCGAAGAGCGCGCGGTATCGAACTAACATCGGCGGGTCGAGCCTTTCTCGATCACGCTCGCTTGGTGCTATCGCAGGCAGAAGCGGCAGCTGAAGCTGCGCGCCGGGTCGCTCATCCTCCCAAGCCATGCTTCGTCATGGGCTTTCTGACCGGACACGAATTGACATGGATGCCCGAAGCCTTGCAGATCTTGCGGGAAGAACTGCCCAACATCGACGTGATGATATCGAGTCAATATTCGCCGCTGCTTGCGGACGGCCTTTCGAAAGGAAAAATCGATGCGGCCTTTCTTCGACGGGAACAAGTGGCGCCAGACTTGGCGTTCCGCCTTCTCGTCAAAGAGCCCTTGGTGGTGGTCTTGCCTAGTAACCACCGTCTCGCTGCGCTTAAAGCCATCAGTCCTCAGGAGCTAGTGGGCGAGACATTCGTGACCGTGTCGCACACGGCTCCTGTGCTGCGTGGGGTGATCGACAATTACCTGAAGCGCTCCGCAATCAAAATCACGCCAGCTCACGAGGCGGACCATGTCACCATGGGAATGTCCTTAATAGTGTCGACTCGCGGCGTAGGGCTGTTGCCTGCTTACGCACAGAACTTTCTCCCTTTGTCGGTAACGAGTCGTCCTCTCAAGGGAGACGCGCCGACTATCGAGCTGGTCCTCGGCTACAAAAAGTCGAACCACTCTCCCATCCTTAAGCTTTTGCTTTCGAGATTGGACGAGTTGATCGCTCGTGTCTCGAAGAAGACCCGCTAAAAACTCGGAATGCGTCTTATCAAACGCGACTATGGAGGTCTTGAGTCAAGGGCGATCGTGCTTTTAAGTGTTGTCGACTGGATGAGTGCCAAGAAACGCCCTTATCGGCATCGACCCAGCCATCGCGTTCTCCAACTAAGAAGCATCTCCAAGCGTAGCGATATGGTGGCTAATCCGCGTTTTGGCCAGGATGATCTTTAGTCTCGAGTCCTATCCGCCCGGTTCATCCACAACAGCAACCCGAAATTTATCGCAGAAAAGACCATGGGGCCGTACGCCCTGCCAGGATCGTTGAGGCGGAACCCGATCATCGCGTCGAATAGCTGAACTAGGATCATCGCAACCGCAAGCGCTGCCACCCCACCGCGCGACCGCAAAGCCATCGCATATACTGCCGCTAACGGCAGCGCGACACTGCGCGAAGCCGCGTACAGTGCATATTCATGTCCGCCAACCATTCGGAGCGACAGCAAAGAAAAGCCGGCACTCACGACCGCGCTGAAAAGCGTAAATCCAGCACAGGCCCAATACGCTCTGGCAACCCCTTGCGGCGCGTTCATGCCCTAATTCTAGCCTTTCCTGACGTTCGCCACGGAATGTACTTCCGCATCGTCAGCTACGGGAGCACTTCTCATGGGCCGACAGTTGGTGACCGACAAACCAGCCAAGCGGATACTAAACGCTACGGCGTCAGGCAGGAATCAAGCCCGCGTTCGGCTGCGGCAATCGGATATGGATATTCTTCTCCTGTGTGTAGCTGATCAGTTCTTCCAGGCACTCCTCGCGTCCGATCCCCGATTGCTTGTAGCCGCCAAAAGGGGTTCCGGGAAAATGCCGCGCGACCTCATTCACCCAGACGTAACCGGCCTCCACCGCGGAAGCAGTGCGGTGCGCAGCAGCCAGATCGTTGGTCCAAATCGAGCACGTCAGACCGTAATCGAGCGCGTTTACCGCACCAACCATTGCGGCTTCATCGTCCCAGCGAAGCACGGAGAGTACCGGGCCGAATATCTCCTCGCGGGCAATTCTCATTTCGGGCGTAACGTCCACAAACACAGTCGGATCGACGAAGAAGCCGTTTGCCAGTACCGGGTCGGTTGACCGGCCGCCTCCGATCAAAAGCCTGGCGCCGTCCTTATGGCCGGTTTGGATCATCGCGAGAATGCGCTCGAACTGGCTGCGGCTGACAATTGCGCCCATCTTTGTTTCCGGCTCAGTCGGTAATCCCGGATGGATCGCTGCGCAACCTCGATGCAGGTGCTCCAGCACAGTGTCGTAAATGGCGGCGTGAATGAAGGCCCGGCTGGTTGACCCGCAGGATTGACCGCACCAGGCGAAGTTCATGCCCGCGATCACCGCTTCGGCAACTACGGACGGATCGGCGTCGGCAAACGCAATCAACGCATTCTTGCCTCCCAATTCGAGGAGAACCGGCCGAATTCCATCGGCCGCAGCGCGCATTACCGCCCGGCCCGTAGCGACACTGCCGATCAACGACAGCATCGCTATGTCACGATGTGCTGCCAGCGCCACTCCTGCCTCGCGACCGCCGGTGGCGATATTGAAGACACCCGCCGGCAGCAAGCCGTCAATCAACTCCGCGAGCCGCAACGTAGAAAGAGGCGCCTGCTCGGGTGGTTTCACGATCACTGAATTGCCGGCAGCGAGCGGAGCTGCGATCTTTCCCGCGGAAAACATGAACGGATGATTAAATGGAATGATCTTCGCAATCACGCCCAGTGGCTCACGTATCGAAAAGTTGATTGCACCGGGTCCCATGGGAACCGAATGCCCCTTCATCTCGGTCACCAGCCCCGCAAAGAAATCCAGTTGCGACGATGCCATGGCAGCGTCATTGATCATCGCAGTAAAAGGATTGCCGCAGTCGATCGCGTCGATTGCTGCCAGTTCGCGTGCGTTGTCGCGTACGATCTCAGCAACCTTCCGCAGCAGGGCAGCCCGTTCGAGTGGATGAACGTCTCGCCAGAGCCCAAACCCTCTCTTAGCGGACGCGACGACCGCCGCGATATCCGCCACGTCACCATCGGCGATTTCACCGAGGCTCTCACCAGTGCCAGGACTCTCGACGGCGATGTGGCGCCTGGATTTCGCTTCGTGCCATCCACCGTCATAGTACAGTCCTCGATTCGCCGGCAGTGCCGAGCGGCAAAAGTTCGCGCCGGACCGATCCCGCTCTTGGCGGGGATGTTCCATGGATTGGTTCACATTAGCTTCTTTCTTCTGGTCTTGAGATTGGGGTTCAAAGGGAAGTGTTGGAACCCGAGTTCTGGGTCACAAATTTATGCTCCCGCCTTCAGCATCTCTCCGGCACGTTCGCCTGCTGAATCCACTATCTGATTCTTTTTGAACGCCCGTTCAATCACGTCGGCGGCCAAGTCCAGGCCGTGAGTCCGCGCAATCACTTTCTGTAAGTAACGGGCTCTCTCGCGATAGCTTGGATTCTTTCTTACTGTCTGGATCAACTCTGAAAGACGTTCTGCCGTAAGATCTGCTATTTCCACGAATTCACCTACTCCGTGATATGCAACCCTGGCAGCGACGCCTGGTTGATCGAACCCTATCGGGATCGCCACTATGGGCACCCCTTGTGCGAGTGCCTCTAGCGCTGTATTCAGTCCTGCATGCGTGATACAAAGCGCTGCACGCTTCAGTAATTCAATTTGAGGAGCCGTGCTAACGATGATTGCATTCGATGGAATTGGCCGAAGATCGTCGGGTTCAATATTCTTGCCCACCGAAAGGACAACTTGAGTCTCTGGAAATCTCCCAACCGCCTCAAGGACGGCACGATACACGCGCTCTATGCCGTTCACCAGCGTTCCCATGGAAGCGTAGATCAGAGGTGCCCCAGTCAGTTTTTCCCAAGGAAATGCCACTGGCTCCCGTCCTTCGTCGTCGTGAAAAGGGCCTGCATAATGAAACTGGGGAGGCCAATTGGAGATTGGGAAATCAAACTCCTTGGGTGTCTGCGTGATTACGGCCTGTTTAGAAACGGTTGCAGTGGGATCGTTCCAGTCGATCTCTAATCCATTCTTCTCCGCGTAAGACTTCGCTACCGCCAAAACCGGAGCGAAAAACTTGCCGATGCTTTTTAATCCCTCGATGTTCCTGGCAAGAGCTTCCGGGGTAGTCTCGTGCGGCCAACTGAAGTAATAAGCTGGTGTCGATCCGGAGCGGTCAAGAGGAACTATGTTCCAAATTTGCACGTAGGGCATGCCCAGGCGCATTGGCACAAGTTCGAGGAAGCGATATACGGTGTCGATTACGAGCGCCTCGACACCTGTCTCTCGCAGCTTTTCCGGCAGATGCTCCAACGCTGCTTTGATGAGGCCTGGCACCAATTCCCGGGCTGCATACTCCGCCACGTCTAAGCCTTGCAGCTTGGCCACCCCACCCCATCGTTTGGCTACGGAGCCTACTGGATACTCTTTTTCGCAAAAGGGTACGAAATTCAGATTGGCTGCACGAGCGACGGGTCCGGCATCCGGAGCACCGAGAAATATCACTTCGTTTCCACGCGATTGCACCTTGCGCGCGAGCGCAGTCATCGGATTCAGGTGCCCTGTCACTGGCATACTCACAAAACCGACTTTCATAATTGCTGTCCCTCCGCTTTCATCGACTGTCCCTCGACGTCTGGCTCAAGCGGCAATGCTCGGCCTGGCGCACAGTGACGAGACTGTGTCCTGCTAGGAACAACACGCGTGGTTGAGCTTTATTCCGGGCGTTGCAGAAGGTAGGCAACGGCGCTACGTGAACTAGCTCGAGTTTTCAATCATTCGCAGACCGATGATCGCCTGGAATCGAGCTGGGAACCAAACACGGATGGTTGGTGTGTTGTCGGCTACTCTTCCCTAATCTGATTCCGTAAGACTAGCTCGTCAACCGGGAGCAATCGCGATCACTTCCTACAAACCTAAGACTTTCCATTACTAATCGCGGCAAGCCTGCATCAGATCACTTCCGTGGCCGACAATCCGCGAAATAGGGATTCTGGCGTTGTGTTGACAGGTTCACTGATCCCTCGTTACACTCCGACACATTCGGGCCAAACGCCCAGGGCCAGTTGCACGGTCCGAAAGCGAGTCCCCCGATGTATGCCGCATCATCGAAAGAAGGAGGTATCGAGCCATGAAGAACATCGTTCTCGTCCATGGTGGCTTTGTGGATGGCGCTGGCTGGGAGGGCGTCTACAAGATCCTGAAGCGAGATGGCTACAGCGTCAGCATCGTCCAGAATCCGACAATATCGTTGGAGGACGACGTGGCAGTTACCAAGCGAATTCTTGCAACGCAGGACGGACCTACAATTCTCGTTGGCCATTCCTACGGGGGAGCGGTAATCACTGAAGCCGGAAACCATCCAAAGGTTTCAGCCCTCGTATACATCGCTGCCTTCGCTCCAG